>Ga0070731_10003543_pt1 | contig 14006 bp, 12 predicted proteins | sample Coa_R1_2_FD_66448 | JGI IMG/M metagenome (GOLD analysis project Ga0070731, IMG submission 66448) | Surface soil microbial communities from Centralia Pennsylvania, which are recovering from an underground coalmine fire - Coalmine... | ecosystem: Environmental > Terrestrial > Soil > Unclassified ... | reverse complement strand
GTCCGCGTTGCGAGCGATCCCGACGACCGTCGCACCGCGTCGGACTAGCGTCAGCGTCGTAGCGCGGCCGATGCCGGTCGACGCACCCGTCACGACGACGACGAGGCCGCGGTACTCCATCGATGATGCTCAGCCGAGCCCGAAGTGGCGGAGCGCGTTGCCGCCGAGGTACTTCCCGACCGTCTCCGCCGGCACGTTCCACTTCGCCATCGTCGCGCGCGCCTCGTCGACCGTTCCGGTGTCGTGGTTGGGATAGCGCGATCCCCACGCCGCGACGTCACCGAAGACGTCCGGCATGCGCGCGACCGGCGCCTCCCACGAGTCGAAGCTCACCAGCGACGGGCGCGCGAAGAAGACGTGCTCGGGCTCGAGGCTCACGTCGCGGATGCCGGAGAAGAGCCAGAGGTAGGTCTCCGACTTCTCGAGCGCGAGCGGGACCCAGGCGGCGCCCGAATGTACGAACGTCAGCCGGAGCCTCGGATGGATCTCCATGTGGCCGTAGAACGCGAGCGCGGTGAGGAGCGTCGAGGCATCCATGAACGGCGCGACCGCCTCTGCGATCCGGTGACCGACCTTCAAGTTGGCGGCGACGCGCTCCACGAACGGGCCCGAGCAGGTCCACTCGGGATTCGTGCTGCCCGGCGACGGATGGACGCACGCCGCGACGTCGCAGGCCTCGAGCGCGGCCCAGACCGCGCCGTACGTGGGATGGTTCGGGTAGCGGCCGTCCTGGAAGACCGGACGGATGAACGCGGCCCGGAAGCCGCGCTTGGCGACTCGCTCGAGCTCGCGCACCGCGAAGCTCGGCGCCTGCATCGGCAACACGGCGACCGGCAGGAGCCGGCGCCGGTCGGCGCCCGCGAAGTCGTACAGCCAGTCGTTGTAGGCGCGTGCGAGCGCCCAGGCGGCATCGGGGTTCTCCACCAGCGGGAAGTGCTCGGCGAAGAGCGACGGGAAGAGAAGCGCGCGGTCGACGCCCATCGCGTCCATGTCGCGCAGCCGGGCGGCGGGGTCCTGCGCGCCGGGCGCGATCGGATGCTCGGCCTCCGGATCGAGCTGCCCGATCTGCTCGATCGTCATACCGGGCCGCCAGCAGGCGTGGCGGTTGATGCCGCTGCGCTTCAGCGCGCGGGCGCGCCGGCCATTCAAGACCGTCGTTTCTATCCCGCGCGCGTCGACATCGTGCCAGAAGGCGCTGCGCGCGAGCACCTGGTAGTCGCGATCGAGGTACTCCTCCCAGATCGCTGCCGGCTCCCAGACGTGGCTGTCGACGTCGACGACCGCGGACATCAGTAGGGCCTCAGCGCCTGCATCAGGATGCGCGGGTCGAGCTTCGATAGCTCGAAGCGGGTCATGCCGTGTGCGCGCGGGTCGGCCTCGACCGCCGCCCACTGCTCGAGGTCCTCGCCGCCGGGGAACCATGCCGGGCGCTCGAGCGTCGCCGGCTCCTCGGTGACGGCGAGCTTGCTCTCGATCCCGTACATCCGGCGCGCGTTGCCGCCGAGGAGCTTCGCCTGCACGGCCTCCGGCACTCCGGCGGCGCGCATCTCGCGCATCGCACTCCACGAGTCGGCGCCGTCGTGATGGTACGCGTCCGACGACCACACGCCGACGTCCTCGAAGACGTCCCACTGCCGGAAGGCGGCGGTCTCGTCCGATTCGAACGCGATGTAGCACTGCTGGTAGAAGGCCTCACTCGGGAGCCGGTCCGTCTTGAGACTCCGCTCGTTCGCGTAGAGGCGGAAGAGGCGGTCCCAGTGGGCGAGGAGCTGCTGCAGCCAGGTGGCGTTCGACTCGAAGATCGCCATGCGCAGCTTCGGGTAGAGATCGAGCATGCCGGAGAGCAGCACCTGGGCGAGCCAGGTGACGGCTTCGAAGATGAAGCTCATCGTCTGCACGTCGACCATGCGGCCGCCGGTGTGCATCTCGCCCGCGCGGCCGATGAGCTCGCCCGGCGACACCATCGGGATGGCGGGCAGCGGCGCGCGCAGTGCCGTGCCGGCGACCGGGTTCGTTGCCGGGAACGTGTGCATGCCGAGCACGATCCCCGTCTCCTCGAGCTTGCGGAACACCTTGTCCATGGTGTTGGTCGGCGAGCCGCCGGTGAACCCGGGGAAGATGTAGTTGGGATACTTTCCCTGGGCGTCGATCGGGCGGATGAGCGCGACGCGGAAGCCCATGTCCGCGATGCGCTCGAGCTCGCAACACGTGTAGTGGATGCTCTGTAGCGGCAACCAGCCGGCCGGGAAGAGCCGGCCGGGCGCGGCGGCGCAGTAGTCGCGCACCCAGTTGTTGTAGGCGCGTGCGAACGCGTACGCGCCGTCGAGGTTCTCCACGAACGGGAAGTTCGCGACCATCATCGTCGGGATGATCATGACCTGATCGATCCCCATGAGGTCCATCTCGCGCAGCCGCGCCTTCGGATCGTAGGCGCCGGGATGCTCGACGTACTTCTTCTGCTCCGCCGTGAGCCCGATCTGCTGCAGCTTGCGCGCGATCTTCTTCGACATCTGCGGCCCGGCGATGCAGATCGGGTTGTAGCCGGGGAAGTCGTACGCCGCCCCGCCGATCGTCGGCGTGCGGCCGTTGAGGTACGTCTGGTGCGCGTCCTTCCAGTACGAGCGTCGAACGAGCTCACGGTACTCGGGCTCGACGTAGTCCGTCCAGATCGCGTCCGGATCGTTGATGTGGGCGTCGCAGTCGAAGACGGAGAAGGTCTTCGTCATGCGCTCGTGGCCGTTCGTGACGCTCATGGCGCTCCCTCCTGGCCTCGCTTCGTTATCGTGCCGTCTAAGTTGGCGCTTGGAGCCTGAAAGACCGTCCACCGATGGTCCTTGAACAGATAAAGCGCCGACGAGATGCGCAATTCTCCGCTGCTCGAGTGAAGGTACGCGACTCCCTTCTGAAGCCCGTCGACTGCCTTGGCATCAGACAGCGGCGCGAACAACAAGCCGCCTCGTTTCGGAACCGATGCAACGATGCCTTGGGGGTGTTCCTTTAGGGCATCGTCCCAGAACGCGCGATCGAGGAAGTAGCTGCTGTCGAGATCGGGTGAACGCCCGTGCACGATCATGACGCCGCCGACCCACGGTTCCGAAGTAGGCTTGCCGTATTCGCGCTCGATGTTGTCGACCGCGACGCGAAGCGCCTCGTCCGGGCTGAGTTTGAGGCGACGAAGGTCCTCCGCGGTCGCGTCACGCATGTCGCGGGGTCCGTCGAAAACGAACCGAACGCTCATGTCGCCAAGGTACTGAAACCACGCCATGTCCGCGTCGATATCTGTACTCCGGGCGAGTTTGATTTTGACCTTGCCTATCGGGAGAAGCCGTTCGTCGTGCTGGTTCGCGCCGACGATCTCGCGCAGCACGACCATGAGGTTGTTCACGCTGATGTCGAACGTGTTTTCCTGTGCGTTCACGAGCAGCGGGCCACGAACCGAACAAACGGTCAGAAGGACGAGTAGCGCTTGATAGAGAAGCGGTCCTCGTGCGGGACAACGGCGCACCGTGAGACGCGAAATTAGTGCCGTGTCGCGAACGGGGTCAAGATGGACGTCAGGCGGCCGACCGCACGACCTTCGCATAGTAGTAGCGGCGCCGGACGAGGCGATGAGTCACCATGTCGATCACGGCGCCGGCGAGCTCGAGCGCGGTGTAGCCGACCAGCGGTTCGTACCTGCCGTCCCGCCCGGGACCCATGTCGACGAAGACGACGTCACCGTCGAATGGCCGGAAGCCGTCGATGCGGACTCGTGCCGGCCCACGGACTTCGGCCGTAAGCACCCGCTGATCGGCTGTCTCCATCTCCACGATCTCGAGGTTCGGGAGATTCCCGAACGCTCCAAGCCAGGCGCGTGGCAGCGTCAGACCGAAAGCACCGGTGTCGACGAGCGCGTCGAACGTAAGCGACTTCGTCCCGTCGAGTCCGTTGGCGACGGTGACCGGAACGTGGATCGTTCCCACCGGAAGTGTCTCCCTTCGTGGATAGAAGTCTCTGACGTGGGCCACAGGGCACCTCCTCGCAATGCCTGCGGCCGTAATACCATGACTTCCCGGCCGCGGCCTGCTAACTGCGTCCGATGCCGCGCGGTCCCGGACCCGTCGCCGCCGTCCACCGGATATTCATCGTGACGGCGCTGGTCGGCGCCCTCGCGTACATGGTCTGGGCGACCGCCGAGTTCCGTCGCACCGGTGCGCCGACGGCGGCGCTCGGCGCGGCGCTCGGCCTGCTCGCGATCGCCGGTCTCGCGCTCTACCTTCGGAAGCTTCGCGGGCTTGCACGGCGGCTGACGCCGCCCGAGTGACCCGCGGCGATTTCGCCGGAGAGCGGCACGATGTTGACGCTCGTCAATATACGTACCCCCGTCCGCGCACGCATTCGCCGGGGCACGGCCGTTGCTCACCCGGCGCCTCGTGCCCCGCGCCACGCTCACCGTTTCGCTGGTCCTCGCGCTCGCCATGTCGTCTGCGCCTCGCGCCGAGACGCTGCTCGCGCCCACCGCACCGCGCGCCGGGAGGTTGCCGGCCGGAGTCGCGCACGGCGCGTCGCTCGCGCTCGGTCGCAGCGCGCTCGCCGATCTGCGCACGCGGACGTCGGCGATCGTCCCCGCATTCCCGCTCGGCGACGACGGCGCCGTCGATCTCGTGCTCACGCGCTTCGAGCCGTTCGCGCCCGCGGCGCGCGTCGACGTCGTCACCGATGCCGGCGTGCACGTCGCGCCGCTGCCGGACCGCGTCTACTTCACCGGCTCCGTGCGCGGCGACCCGGACGCGCGCGCGTTCGTCGCGGCGGGACGCGACTCGGTGCACGGCTTCGTCGCCACGAACGGCACCGTGTACGCGTTCGGCCCGGACGGGATGGGCGGACACCGCAGCTACGCGCTGCGCGATGCCGATCCGCTGCGCTGGCCGGCGCCCGGGGACTTCTGCGCGAACGACCTCGCTCCCGAGCTGGTCGCCTCGCCGGTCGTGAACGCGCTCGCGCGGGTAGACGCCGGGCTCGTCCCGCCGCCCGTCGCGGCGACAACGACGGTCGAGGGTGACGTCGCCGTCGAGACCGACAACGAGCTGTGGGCGAAGTTCAACTCCGACGCTGCGACGCTCGACTACCTCGCCTCGCTCGTCGCGGCCGACACCGCGATCTACGAGCGCGACCTCTCGGTGCACCTGCGCTTCTCCTACATCCGGCTCTGGGCGACGCCGAACGATCCGTGGAGCGCGACGGCGACGGCGAACCAGCTCACCGAGGTGCAGAACTACTGGACGAACCCGGCGAACAACATGAACGCGATCGCCGGCCCGCACGCGACCGTCCACTTCATCTCGGGCAAAGCGGTGCAGGGCGGCATCGCCTACATCGGTTCGGTGTGCGACGCGCAGTACGGCTTCGGCGTGTCGCAGGTGTTCGGCAGCTTCGACCTCTCGAGCCCGTCGCAGATCTGGGACGTGCTCGTGACGACGCACGAGATCGGTCACAACTTCGGTACGCCGCACACGCACTGCTACAACCCGCCGCTCGACCACTGCTACAACCAGGAGGCCGGCTGCTACAGCGGACCGACGTCGCTGCCGCCGGGCGGCGGCACGATCATGAGCTACTGCCACCTGCTCGCGGGCGGACTCGCGAACATCAATCTGGTGTTCGGCGACGTGGTGAGCGCCAAGATTGGCGTCACGGTCGCCGGGGCCACGTGCCTCGAGCCGGTCGGGACCTGCGGCAACGGCACGCTGGAGCCGGGCGAGGAGTGCGACGACGGCAACACCGTCGGCTGTGACGGCTGCTCCCCGACCTGCCACATCGAGCGGTGCGGCAACGGGCTCGTCGAGTGCAACGAGGAGTGCGACGACGGCCCGGCCAACGGGACGCCGGGCGACCCGTGCACCGCGACGTGCACGCGCGCGCCGCGCTGCGGGGACGGCGTGCTCGACCCGGGCGAGCAGTGCGACGACGGCAACACGGTCTCGGGCGACGGCTGCTCCGCGACCTGCCAGATCGAGAAGGGCTGCCGCATCCTGCACTCCGGGCAGACGATCTGGGCGCGCTCGAACATTACCGTGCAGCACGGTGCCGGCTCCGGTCACGATCGCCTCGCGCTCCGCGCCGACTTCTCGATCGCGACGCCGGTCGAGTCGCTGTCGCCGCCGACGACCGGCATGGCGATCGAGCTCGAGGCCGCGGACGGCACCATGGTCGTCGATGCGACTCTCCCCCCCGGATCGCACTGGTCCTCACACCGCGGTCGCTGGCTGTACCGCGATCCGTCGGGCGCGGTGGACGGCATCCGCCGGCTCGAGATCCTCGACGTGACCCGCGGTGGCGTGCCCGAGGTCGTGGTGACGGTGACGGGGCGGAATGGCTCCTACCCGGTCACGTCGGCCGCGCTGCCCGCGACGTTGACCGTCGTTCTCGGCGACGACGCGTCGGCCGTCGCCGGCGCCTGCGGGCGGCGAGGCTTCGATGCGTCGGGGTGCAACAGCAGCCACCGCGGCGCGAAGCTCGTCTGTCACTAGGCTTGATTTTCCCTCGCGCCCGCGTTGTGCCAATCTACCGGCCCCATGGTGGCTCGCGGCGCGGCGGCTCTTGCTCTGGGTGTCCTGATTCCCGGTCTCGCGGCGGCCGGTAGCATCAGCATCTCGATCTCACCGACGGTCGACCTCCGGGACGGGAACCTCGCGGCGTCGGTCCAGGTCGCGAACTCCGGTGACGAGGCCGCGCACGCCGTCACACCGTCGATCCACTTCCGGAACCAGGACGCACGCGCCACCCCGCGCGAGGCGCTCGCGCCCAAGGACTCCATGACGAGCCAGCTCACGCTGCCGGTGGGCGACCTCGGCAACGGGCGCTGGCCGTACCGGGTCGCGGTCGACTACGCCGACGGCAACGCGTACCCGTTCCAGGCGCTGCACGTCGGAATGATCTCCAACGGCACCGCTCCGCCGGCGAAGGTGAGCGTCATCGCGGTCGACGCGGAGCCCGTCGCCGGGACGGGACGACTCGACGTCCGGCTGAAGAATCTCGCCGGTACGACGCGCGACATGACCGTCGGCGTGGTCCTGCCCGAGGGTGTCGAAGTCAGCGAGCCCTCGCGCCGGGTCAGCCTGGACGCGTGGGGAGAGGCGAAGGTGTCCACGTCGCTCGTCAACCGGACGGCGCTCGCCGGCAGCCGCTATCCGATCTTCGTCACGGTCGAGTACGACGACGACGGCGTGCACCAGGCGGCGCTCGGCCACGGCGTGATCGAGGTCAGCAACCCGCGCTCGTTCTTCCAGGCGAACCGGTCGTTGCTCTGGGTCGGAGCGGCCGTGCTCGTGGCGGGTTGGGTCGTGCTTCTCGGCTGGCAGCTCGCGAGCGGACGGCTTCGACGCGCGGCCCCGCCGCGCTCATGAAGGGGCGGCTCCTCCTCCGCAACCTCCTCGATGCGGGCGCGGTCATCACCGCGCTCGTCTTCATCAACACGTACTTCCCGGTCGTACATTGGGGCAGCTCCGAGTCGGTCATGCTGACGTCGACGACCACGAACGGCGGCGACATGGGCACGCACTACTACCCGGCGTGGTTCCTCCGCTACGTCCTCCTGCCGAAGGGGCAGGTGATCGGCTGGTGCCCCGGGAACTACGGCGGCTATCCGCTCTTCCAGTTCTACTTCCCCTTCCCGTTCGTGCTCATGGCGGCCCTCTCCAAGTTCATCGCGTTCCCGGTCGCGTTCAAGGTCATCACCGTGCTCGGCACATTCCTTCTGCCGGTATGCGCGTACGCGTCGCTGCGGCTGGCGGGCGTCCCGTTTCCCGGGCCGGCGCTCGGCGCGCTCACGCCGATGTTCTTCATCTTCATGGAGGCGAACTCGATGTGGGGTGGAAACATCCCCTCGACGCTCGCCGGCGAGTTCTCGCTCTCACTCGGGCTCGCGCTGACGATCCTCTTCTTCGGCTCGCTCCAGCGCGCGATCGATACCGACCGCGGCAAGTCGTGGAACGGCCTCCTCGTCGCCCTGATCGGGCTCTCGCACGGCTACACGCTGCTCTGGGCGTGGCCGACGTCGGCCCTGCAGCTCGTCTCGACGCGGCAGTGGTGGCGACGGGTGTGGACGCTGGTCGCCATCCACGGGCTCGGCATCCTGCTGATGGGCTTCTTCCTCATCCAGCTGATCGGCTACGGCCCGTGGACGACCGCCTACAACCACTCGTGGCCGATCCGTGACTGGAAGGAGGTCCTGCCGCCGATCCTCTGGCCGGCGGCGACCGTCGCGACCGTCGCGTCGCTCGTCGTCGGCGTCATCGCGTTCGTGCGGCGTAAGCCGTATCCGCGCCCGCTCGCGACGCTGTGGGGTGCGATGGCGATCGCCGTCCTCTTCTGGCTGACGGCGCACTCGTTCCACGTCGTCGACATTCGCTTCTGGCCGTTCGTGCAGCTGGGCCTCTGCCTGACGGCCGCGGCCGGGCTCGGCTACGTGCTCGCGCTGCTTCCCGTTCCGGAGATCTGGCCCGCGGTCGGCGCGCTCGCGATCCTGCCGTATGTGCAGGCGCGCGTGACGTTCATCCCGTCGTGGATCACGTGGAACTACTCCGGCTTCGAGCGAAAGACCACGTGGCCGACGTTCAAGAACGTGAACGACCATCTGCACGGCGACTTTCGCTCGCCGCGCGTCGTCTACGAGCACTCCGCGGAGAACGAGTCGCTCGGGACAGTCCGGGCGTTCGAGGACCTACCGCTCTTCTCGGGACGCAACACGCTCGAGGGGCTCTACATGCAGAGCTCGCCGTCGGCGCCGTTCGTGTTCTTCATCCAGTCGGAGATCTCGAAGGACCAGTCGTGCCCGTTCCCGGACTACGGCTGCTCGCGGCTCGATCTCGACCGCGGCATCCGCCACCTCCGCATGTTCAACGTCTCGCACTTCGTGGCGCGCAGCAAGGAGGTGAAGACCGCCGTCGCCGGGCGGACCGACCTCGACAAAGAGACGACGATCGGCCCGTTCGACATCTACCGTCTCAAGGACAACGCCGACCACTACGCGATCCCGCTGACGCTCGCGCCCGTGCTCGTCCGGACGCCCGACTGGAAGGCGACGGCCTACCGCTGGTTCAAGCGCGCGGGGCCGGACGATCCGACGCCCGTCTTCGTCGACCGCGTGGACGACGTCGACCGCGCCGCCTTCGCGGCGGTCGTCGACGATGCGAACGACCTGCCACGGAAGCCGGTCGATTCGGTACCTGCTCTTACCGAGGAGATGCCTGCGCCGGACCGGATCGTCGTGACCGGCTGCAAGCCCGGCCATCCCGTGCTGATCCGTATCTCGTACCATCCGCGCTGGCGCGCGCTCACCGGCGAGCGCATCTGGCTCGCGGGCCCGAGCTTCATGCTCGTCGTGCCGAAGGGCGAGCGCATCGAGCTCGTGTTCAACGGCGGCGGCTGGGTGACGCTCGCGCATCTCTTCAGCACCGTCGGCGTGATCCTCTTCCTGATCGGGCTCTCGCCGCTCGGCGGGCGGGCCGCCGTCGGCGCGCGCGAGCTCGTCCCGGAGCCGGTCATGGCGCTCGTCCGCCGCGGTGAGGCGTGGAACACGCGTACGCGTCGGACCGTCCTCGCGGGCGGTGTCGCGGCGTGCGCGGTCGTGTTCGCGGTCCTGACGTACGTGAAGTACGTGCCGAACGGCGAGGCTGTCTACCGCGCCGGGCAGAAGCTCTACGACGCCGGCCGGCTCGAGGAGGCGGCGCCGTACTTCCGGACGGCGCAGCAGATGATCCCGCTCTCCGCGACCGCGATCCACGCGACCTATTACGAGGCCATCATCGCGTTCCGCCTCGACCGCTGGGACGAGGCGGAGAAGACGTTCAACCGCCTCCTCGCCACGTTCCCCGAAGCGCCGAACGCGCCCGAGGCGCTTTACCACATCGGCCTCTGCCGGCTGCACCGCAGCGACATCGGCGGCGCCCGTCACGCGTGGGAGGAGGTGCAGCTACGTTACCCGAGCGCGCCCTGGGCGAAGTACGCGGGCGATCGGCTCGCCGAGGTGAACGCGCAGCCCCCTCCGGCAGGCGGATGATCGCGGCCCTCGACCTGGAGGCGCACGCATTCGGCCGCTACCTCGTCGGCCGGACGCCCCCCGCGGAGCTCGTCGCCCGCTACCGCGCCGCCAACGAGACGCTCTTCACGGAGCCGGTCTCCGCAGAGGATGCGGCGATCGTCGCGTTCGCGCGCCGCCACCCGTGGAGCGTCGGTCCCCTCGATGCCGCGACGGGACTCTTCCGGCCCGCGAGCGCGCTACGGAACAAGATCCTGGTGATGGCCGCGATCCTCGAGGCGACGCCGGTGTTCGCGGACGAGTTCCTCCTCCCACCGGTCCGGCCGCTCGCGCTCGCGCTCCGCGTGACGGGACTGGGGCTCGCCGCGGTCGCGCGGACGGTCTTCGGCGTGGCGCTCCTGCCGCTCGCCGCCCGCGCGCGCGCGTGAGCCACTCCGCGGACGTTCTCGTCGTCGGGTCTGGGCCCGGCGCGGTCAACGCGGCGGCGCGGCTCGTCGAGGCGGGACGCCGGGTCGTGATGCTCGACTACGGCAACGTCGACCGTCACTACGCGCCGCTCATCCCGCACAAGCCGTTCGCGGAGATCCGTCGAACCGAGACGGAGCAGCACCGCTGGTTCCTCGGCGATCACTTCGAAGGCATTCCGTTCGGCGCCGTCCGCGTCGGCGCGCAACTGACGCCGCCGCGCATGCACATCCTCGCGGACGCCGTGGACCGGATCCCGGTCAGCGCCGACGGGTTCGCGGTGTCGATGAGCCTCGCGCGCGGCGGGCTCGGCGCGGGGTGGAGCGCGGGCGTCTTCCCATTCGCGGACGACGAGCTCGCCGCGATGTCGCTCGGCCTCGCGGACTTCCAGTCGCACTACGATGCGGTCGCCGAACGGATCGGCGTCGCCGGCGACCACGACGACCTCGCGCCGTTCTTCCCCGAGAGCCCGTCGATGATGCCCGCGCTCGATCTCGACAAGAACGGCGAGGTCGTGCTAGCGCGCTACCGCGGCAAGCGCGAGGCGATGAACGCCGCGGGCTTCTTCCTCGGCCGCCCGCGCGTCGCCGCGTGCACGCGCCGCCACCGCGACCGCGGCCCGCACGCCTACCTCGACCTCTGCTACTGGGCCGACATGGACCGCAGCGTCTACCGCCCGCAGTGGACGCTCGACGAGCTGCTCGCCGCGCCGAACTTCACCTACGCCGGGCGCCACTTCGTCGAGCGCTTCGAGGAATCCGACGCCGGTGTGCGGGTGCGGACGACGCACGTCGACACGGGCGCCGAGGAGACGCACGACGCGCGCGCGCTCGTGCTCGCAGCGGGCACCATCGGCTCGGCATGGCTGGTCCTCCGCTCGCTCGGTCGTTACGACGTGCCGGTGCCGATGCTCTGCAACGCGTACGCGTACGTGCCGACCTTCAACCTCGGCATGCTCGGGCGCGCGCAGCCCGAGCGCCGCTACAGCCTCGGCCAGCTGACGGCGATCGTCCGGCGGCCGGGCCGCATCGTCCAGGCGCAGCTCTTCTCGTACCGCTCGCTGCTCACGTTCAAGCTGATGAAGGAGCTCCCGCTCGGCTACCGCGACGCGCTCCGCCTTCTCCGCCTCCTGGTCCCGCACTTCGCGATCCTCGGCATCCATCACGAGGACCGTCCGACACGAGACAAGCACTGCGTGCTCCGGCGCAGGGAGCGAGGCGGGCGCGACCGGCTCGAGATCGTCTACCGGCCCTCCGACGCGGAGACCGCCCAGCAGCGCGAGGACGAGCGCGCCGTCCTGCGCTTCTTCCGGCGGCTCGGCTGCCTGCCGCTGCGGACGATCCGCCCGGGTCACGGCGCGAGCCTCCACTACGCGGGCACGTTCCCGATCACGGCGGAGCCCCGCGAGCTGACCTGCGATCGCGACGGGCGCCTGCGCGGCACGCGCGCGGTGTACCTCGCCGACGGCTCGATCTTCCCGTGGATCCCGCCGAAGGGGCTCACGTTCACGCTGATGGCGAACGCCGATCGCGTCGGCGCGATCGTCGCGGAGCAGGTCGCATGATCGTCGCGATCACGGGCGCGTCGGGCTCGCTCGGCCGCCACCTCGCCGACCACGTGGCGGCACGTGGCTGGACGGTGCGCGCGCTCGTCCGCGACCCGGCCGCGTTCGCGCGTCTGCGGCCGGGGATGCCGGCCTTCCGCTGCGACCTGCCGGACACGCTCGACGAGGCCGCGCTCGCGGGCGCGGACGCGGTCGTGCACTGCGCCTATCCGACGCGGCTGACCGACCTCGCGCGCATCCGGCGCGAGAACGACGACGGCACGCGGCGCGTCCTCGAGACGTCGCGGCGTGGCGGCGTGGCGCGCTGCGTGTTCATCTCGAGCATCGTCGCGGCGCCGGACGCGCCGAGCTACTACGCGCGCAGCAAGCACGCGCTCGAAGGGCTCCTCGACCACGGCCGCGACGCGATCGTCCGTCCCGGCCTGGTCCTCGCCCGCGAAGGGCAGGGGCTCTTCCAGCAGATGCGCGACGCGATCCGCCGCACGCACGTCGTCCCGGTGTTCGGCGGCGGGCGCCAGCCGCTGCAGACGGTCCACGTGGCCGACGTGTGCGAGGCGATCGCGCGCGTCATCGAGCGCGGCCTCCCGGGCGGCTTCAACGTCGCAGAGCACGAGCCGTTCACGTTCGCGGATTTCCTGCGCCGGCTCGCGCGGCGGCTGCGGACGCGCTGCGTCCTCCTCCCGATGCCGTTCGCGCCGGTCCTCGCCGCGGTGCGGTCGTTCGAGCGACTCGGCGTGCCGTTCCCGCTCCGCTCCGAGAGCCTGCTCGGCATCAAGGCGCTCCGCCGCGTGCCGGTGGCCGACGATCTCCGCCGCCTCGACTTGAGGGTCCGCACGGCGGACGAGAGTCTCGCCGAGCTCGTGTAAGGCGGCCCTTCACCCGTGCGCGTCCGCGGTCTAGAGTCCGCGGACGTGAAGGTGGTCTTCCATGCCGACGACTTCGGGCTCACGCGCGCCGTGAACGCGGGGATCGTCGAGGCGCACGAGCGGGGGCTCCTCGGGAGCACGTCGCTCATGGTCAGCGCCGATGCGGCCGAGGACGCGGCGGTGCTCGCGCGCTCGCTGCCCGGGCTCGACGTCGGCATCCACGTGACGCTCGTCGAGGAGCGTCCGGTGCTCCCGCCGGAACGGATTCCGTCGCTGGTGGACGGCGAGCGGTTCTGGCCGAGCCACGCGACCGTCTTCGCACGCTACGCGAGCGGACGATGGCGGGTCGACGAGGCGACCGCGGAGGTCGCCGCGCAGTGGGACCGTCTCGCGAGCCTCGGCGTCGCCGCCTCGCACTGGGACGGCCATCAACACCTGCACCTGCTTCCGCGGCTCTTCCCGCGGCTCGTGCCGCTCGCCCGCCGCCGGGGTGCGTCGTTCGTGCGGACCCGGCTCGCGAGCGCGCCAGGGGACGGCGGATCCGCCGTCCGGCGCGCGCTCTGTGCCGGTGTGAACGCGGTCGCGGCGAGCGCGTGGCGGCGGACGCAGCGCGCCGAGCGCCACGGCACGATGCGCTTCCCGACGGTGGGCTTCCTCGAGGCGGGCGGCCGGCTCGACCGCGACCGCCTCCTCGCCACGCTCGACCATCTCCGCGCGCGCGGCGCGGACGTCGTCGAGGTGATGCTCCATCCTGGCCGCGCGGACGCGGAGACCGAGCGGCGCTACGGCCACTGGCACTACCGCTGGGACCGCGACCGCGAGCTCCTCCTCGACGCGCGGCTGGCCGAGGCGCTCGCGACCCGCGGCATGGAGACCACGACCTTTCGCGACCTCGCCCGTCATGTCGGCCGGACCTGAGAGCGCCGCGCCGGCACGCGCCTGGCGCACGCGCGATGCGACCGCGGACGACGCGGCCGGCATCCTCGCGCTCCGGAACGCGACGTTCGGCGACGTCGACCCGCACCGGCTCCGGCCCGAGGTGTGGCGCTGGCAGTTCGTCGACAACCCGGCGGGACCGGGCTGGATCCGGCTC
>Ga0070731_10003541_pt1 | contig 14010 bp, 10 predicted proteins | sample Coa_R1_2_FD_66448 | JGI IMG/M metagenome (GOLD analysis project Ga0070731, IMG submission 66448) | Surface soil microbial communities from Centralia Pennsylvania, which are recovering from an underground coalmine fire - Coalmine... | ecosystem: Environmental > Terrestrial > Soil > Unclassified ... | reverse complement strand
AGCGGCGATCACGTCCGGTTATATGTCGCTCGTCCTCTTTGAAATTCTCGTAAGCAAGAAAATCGGCAGCCTGAAGGAACGGACAATCTTCCCATCCCTTTGGTACAAATGAAGGAAACATCCGAGCAAATGGGAAATTGGGATCATTGATTAGATCATCGAAGGACCGAACCAAAACGGAGTCGTAAACACAACGTTCATGGATCAACGGAATTTTGATGTGCCCGAGACTACCCCCATTTGCCTCGCTCATTGCGTTGCCGATTTCCTTCATGATGAGTTTCAGCAACAGCGCATATGCAAACGCTCGCGGATCAGGCGCAGTTTCAGGTATTTCCTCTACTAGCAACTTAAGGCGAATCGAATATGCAATCGAATTAGTTGCGTTCGCCGGTCGGTCAAAAACTCTCAACAAATCGGCCAAAAATGATCGCCGTTCGATGTCATCCCAACCCCCAAAGTCTTCAACAAATGAACTGCAGTCTACTGCATGGAATCGTGACAACTCTTTTCGGCCCTGCGCCCTGAGGGATTTATTCTTTCGGTCGATTACATCTAGCCAATCGTTAATAAAGAATCCCCAGTTAGAGGCTTTGGCAAATACACATGAGAGCGTGAAAATATCATCGTTCCCACTCTCGTCAAAATAGCCATTAAAGATTGTGTAAATCGGCTTCAGGGCTTTGTAAGGCATAAATGCTCCCACCTGAAGAATTCATCGGCGGGATTCATGCAGCAACTATTGTAGCGAACATCTGGCGAAAGGTCTATTATGCGCGAATGGACGAAGCGCGCAAACGCGTGATCCTCATCGCAACTCGCATTCTCGCAGCACGGAAGCTGTCACAATTCCGAGGCGGTGAGAAAGTTCCGGCAACGATGTGCACGATTGCGGATGCCGTGCGCTTTGCAGAGGAGATTTTGAAAGCCATTGATGAGGAAGTAGCCCGTGCCTGACGAGGAACCTTTCTTACTTGGGAACGCCAACGAAACCGTGCGTCACGTTGTTGGTATCGAGGTAATAGCCGACAATGTGCCGTGCGTTATTGATTCCGTCTATCGCAGTAAAAATCGCACCAGGATACTCGACCGTGGTGTACTGATTTTTTGACGGGTTGCCAATCCACGCCTGATAGTAGCCGCCACTCGCGAGCGCATACGCACCCACAACCTCGTTGGAGTCATTGATCGCGTCAAGGTACGTCGCAACCGACCCCGGAAAGTTGACATCCGTATACGTCCCGTCCACGGCGGAGGTCAGAATGAAGCCGTGGGGTATACACAGAGGCGTACAGGCGCTGACCCAGGAGCCAGCGATGACTCCTGAAGAGTTCACGCTATCGGGGTTGGTGAATACTGCGTTCGGGTAGAGGAGGCCAGTGTAGGTTCCGTCCAGCAACGAGAATCCGCCCTGAATCTGGTCCCCACTCCAGGCGCCGACGATCTGTCCGTTGTTATTGATTCCATACGGGGTGGTCTCCTCAGCCAATGCAGAGTAGTAAATCGCCGTGAATTGATTCGGGGGTTCGAATATAAAACCCTGGTAAAAGATGGCAGCGCCGTTGTACAAACCCACAACCTGCTTGGCGTCGTTGATCCCAAGGAGGACGGTTCCAGCAGCGCCAGGATAGTCGACCTGCTCGAATTGGCCGTCCCCCGAACGCACAAAACCATGTTCGATCCCGCTTGCGTCGAGATAGTAGCCGACGATTACTCCATTTTGGTTAATGCCATTCGCCTGGGTGGAGATAGCGCCGGGATAATCGAAGGACTTGAACCTGAACGAAATGGAAGAGGAGGCTTGGGCGCTGGCGACAGCGGCTTGAAAAAGGATTCCCAGCAGTGCAGCTAAGCTCATCATGCTTCGGAATCGCATACCGGGGCTCCTCTTTGCAGAAGGGATTCGGCACCAAACGTTAAATCCAAATCTCAAAATGGCGCTAACTGTAGAGGTGCGGGCAAACATGTGCGTTGGCCGCCCCGGGGGAGTGAGTATCCTACTACGGAATTTAAAAAAGAGGCAAGGAGACTTAAGCACTGTGGTGGAATGGCTTTGGTCCGATGGCGCCGTGCCATCGAGAGTATGGAGAGGGAAATCGGACCGCCGGACTTGCGCATCGTCGATCCAGCGGATTCTTCGTCACGCCAATATGCACACCACGCGCAAGAGTTACATCAAGGTAAGCTGGCTGTTCTGGGGGTCTGTTTTTTGCCGATTCCATCTCCCATCCGGTTTACGTCCTCAACTTTTGGAAAAATCGAATTGAATCGACAAACGAGCTGAGTGCGGAATTGTTGAGGGTGATCAAAGGTCAGTCGGAGCAATAGAACCTTCCCGAAAGCATCGCCGCAATTCCAATCACCATCTTTTGTGCCCCCCCACTTGGTAAGTCCTCGACAATCGGAATATCGCAAATAGGAGGGTGCGTTCAGTGAGCCCGAAAAGTTCGCGCATAGTTTGAGCAAAAAGCAAGGGAGCCTAAAATTGGCTCCCTTTTCATTTCCTTTATTTTCTATGAGTTCGTTGGTTGCGGGGGGTGGATTTGAACCACCGACCTTTGGGTTATGAGCCCAACGAGCTACCAGACTGCTCCACCCCGCATTTCGATCATAATCAATGCTTTCGGCATCGTCAAACGCTCGGTGGCATGCCCTCGTTCACGGCGCCTTCCCGTCGCCGGTCGAATCACTTTTTCGCATCCTATCGTCCATCACATGGCATCGAACAAGAACCAAACTTGGTGGATTATGACTTTAAAATTGCTGCGCAGTAAGGAGACTACAAAAATGGCCAAAAAAGACGTCAGCGCGAGATCGACTGCTGCCGATCGCGGAAAAGTAAGTGCTCAGCCTCGCCTTCATCAGCGCGCTCCCGAGATTCAAGCCTACGGCACCGTTTCCCCCATGTTGCCCCTTGACCTTGAAGAGCCGGTCCGGCTCGAGATGACCGAGCAGCTCAATCTGTTATTAGCCGACACCTCGACGCTTCGCGACCTCTACAAGAAATGTCACTGGCAAGTTGCCGGCCCAACCTTCTATCAACTTCATCTCCTCTTCGATAAGCATTTCGGCGAGCAAGTCGAACTGGTCGACGAGATCGCCGAGCGAATCCAGCTTCTCGGCGGAATTTCGATCGCGATGGCGCACGATATAGCTGAGACCACTCGCATCGAGCGTCCGCCCAAGGGAAGGGAAGAGGTGCCAGTGCAGATTTCGCGCCTGCTCGACGCGCACCAGATCATCATTAGCCACTGCCGCGAGTTGGCCGAGCGCGCCGACAAACTGGGCGACGACGGAACCAACGATCTGGTCGTTAGCGACGTGCTTCGCACCAACGAGCTGGAAGTATGGTTCCTGAGCCAGCATCTGGTCGACGAGCCTCTGGTGCGCGCCGAACAGCCACGTCTTCGCGATGCCAGCTAGCCGACTCTGAAAACAATCGAGCGGGCTCCCATCGCGGAGCCTGCTCACCCCGGATGGCTGATTCACAAATGAGTAATCCACGTGCACCCTTTTTCACATCTAAGGAAGCAGGAAGGTTGCCTGCCAAAAGGAGAGGCAACTTTGATTCAGAGGAGGATTTATGAGAAAGCATTTTCTCCCTGGGTGCTCTTTGCTCGGTTACTCTATTCTCGCCGTTCTATTCTCCGCTTGCGCCGTTGTGAAACTCTCCGCACAGGCGCCCGCCAATGGAGTTCCCACCCACACCGTGGTCACGGTCGAAGCTCGGAAGGGTACCGCCCCCCCGGTTATCAACCGCGAAGATGTTTTGGTGAACGAAGGCAAGGATCGTGATCCCGTGAGCGAATGGATTCCCGCGCAAGGCGATCACGCCGAGCTCGAGTTCTTCGTCTTACTCGATGAGGGATCGAATATGAGTCTGGGCACGGAACTGGATCCGATTCGCCAGTTCATCCTCGGACAGCCAGCCACCACCAAGATCGGTCTCGCCTATATGCAGAACGGAATCGCCAAGATCACTGTCAATCTGACAACCGATCATGACGCAGTGGCAAAAGCTCTGCGGCTTCCCATGGGAGTGGCGGGTGCCAATGGCAGCCCGTATTTTTCTCTGAGCGATCTCGTGAAGCGCTGGCCCGCCGGAGCGCCGCGCCGCGAGGTCCTGATGATCACCGATGGGATTGATCGCTATTACGGCGCTGGGGATTTTCTCGATCCCTATCTGGATACCGCAATCGAAGATGCGCAGAAGGCCGGCATCGAGGTCAGTGCAATCTACACCCCCGGCATCGGCCATTTCGGGCACAGTTATTACGAGACTTACTGGGGCCAGCTTTATTTGTCTAAGGCCGCAGAAGAAACCGGCGGCGAAGCCTACTACATAGGCATGACCGGCGCTCCCGTGTCGTTCAGTCCTTATCTTCAGGACTTGAGCAATCGGCTGACCCACCAATATCTGCTTACGTTTCTTGCCAGGCCGCCGAAAAAGGCTGGATTACAGCGGATAAGAATCTCCACCGAAGTACCAAACGCCGACCTCGTGGCGCCGCAGAAAATTTTTGTGCCCGCTGCGCCATAGATCGGTTAGTTCGCCAAAAAGTGTCGAACCGCGACAGTTCCTGCAGTCACGGCGCGAACCATCTACTTTCGCGTAGTCGCATTTAACGTGTCGTGATCGTAATACTCGTAGGCCGACATCGGCTTGACGCCGCCCTTTTTCCAGGTGCGCGAATCCTCCGGTAGCTTGCCGAGCGCCCGCGCCATTTCGCGGATATGCATGGCGACCGTGCCGCAGCACGCTCCAATAAAGTTGATACCCATGTCACGAGCCCGCGCTGCGTATTCGCCCATCTCCTTGCGCGTGAGCTGCAGCGGGTCGAGCGCATAAGGAAATTCCGGCAGGCTGGTAAAGTCGGGCTTCTCTTTCGGAGTCCGGTAAGCTACCGGCTGGCACGCCAGATAACCAGACACGGCCTTGCGCATCTCTTCCATCGTAGCGAGCATGTGCTCCGGAGGCCGCAGGCAATTCATTCCAACAATATCGGCGCCTGCGTCGAACAGGGCCTTTGCCGCGTCGGCCGCACTCTTGCCATCGGTGGTCTCATCTTTATTCTCGAAGCAGATCGTGACCATCGTCGGCAAACCGGTTTTCTTTCCGCGCTCGACCGCAATCAGTGCTTCTCCGAGATACGAAAATGTTTCACCGATGATGAAGTCAACTCCCTCTTCCACCTGTACCGAAAGCTGCTCGTCAAAGGTTTTTCGCACGCGATCGGCGGCAGAAGGACTCCCAGGTTCGTACATCCAGGTTAAACTTAAATTTCCCGCGACCAGGCAGCGATCACCTGCAACCTCGCGCGCAATGCGGACGGCGGCTCGATTCAAATCCTCAAGACTATTCTCGAGACCGACCGTCGCGAGTTTGTCGCGGCTCGCATAAAACGTGAGCGCCTGCAATACTTCCGACCCCGCCTCGCGAAACTCAACATGCAGTTCACGCAAAGCCTCGGGATGCGTCAATACGACTTCCGGCGTAAACGGACCCGCGCGCACCCACCCGCGCTTTTCCAGTTCCAATAAATATCCTCCATCGCCAAGCACTGGACCGTCTTTCAAACGGTCCAAAATCCCTTTCTTCCTCATGCGCTCTCCTTACGATGTTTGAGAGTCTTAACGACGGACTCTTTGGTTTGCTCCTAAGTTTCCCGGGTGATTTAGATTTGGCCCGAAGTTCGCAAACCGCAGCTAAGCGGCCTGCTTGAAAGTTCCTTTCTTCCAATCGCGCAAAGCCTGCCGCGCCGCATTCCTTCCCGGCGCTCCGGTTACCCCGCCTCCCGGGTGCGCTCCAGCTCCACACAAGTAAAGACCCTTGACCGGCGTTCGATAGCGCGCCCATCCCGCCACAGGACGCATAAAGAAAAGCTGCTCCAACCGCAGATCGCCGTGAAAAATGTTTCCCTCGGTCAATCCATACGTGCGCTCCAAATCGAGCGGGGTAAGCACCTGCCTCGCGACAATCGCCCCCGGCACATTGGGCGCATACTCGGCAATTTTCTGCACCACGCGATCGCCCAACAGCTCGCGCTTCTCGTCCCAATCGCCCTCGCGCAACTTGTAAGGAACGTACTGCACAAAGCAGGTCATGATGTGCTTGCCCGCGGGAGCCAGCGAATCGTCGGCATTCGACGACACGACACAATCCACCCACAACTCTTCCGGAATTTCTCCAAATTTCGCGATGTCATAACATCGCTCCGCAAACTCGAGCGACGGCACCAGGGTATAGAAAGTTCGCTCCAGCGCGGTTGCCGAAGGCGATGTTCCGGTAAAACGCGGCTCCTCCGCCAAAACAAAATTCACCTTGGCACACGGACCGTCCATCTTGATGCCGCGCACGGCGAAGAGAAAATCTTCCGGCAACTCCCGCGCTGCAACCATCTTCAGGAAAGTCCGCTTCGGGTCACAATTCGAAAGAATCATGCGCCCGCGAATTTCCGTGCCATCATCCAAGACGACGCTCTGCGCCCTGCCGCCACGAACCTCAATCTGCGACACCTGCACCGAAGTCCGAATCTCGACGCCAAGCCTTTTCCCAGCCGCAGCCAGCGCCTGCGTGATCGATCCCATGCCGCCGATCACGTGGCCGTAAAATCCCTGCAGTTCATGCTCTCCTCCGCTCAGCAGGTGAAACAGCAATCCGATCGCGGTTCCCGGTTGGTACGGCCCGCCATGCTTGCCATAGACGTTGTTCGCCAGAAACATCGTCTTCATTTTTTCCGATTCGTAGTTGTGATCGAGAAACTCTCCCAGGCTCCCTGTAAGAAACGAAACCAGCTGCGCGATTTCGGTGTTCGAGATTCCACGAAAGCGTTTTCCCACACGAAACAGATCGCTCCACCCCTTGAGCGAGGATGTATCGATCTCCGGCGGCGGCTCCATGAAAAACGGCTGCAAATAGCGCGCCAGCTTCTTGAGTTGATCATCAACCTCGACAAACCGGTTCGCATCCCGAACCGAAATTCTTGCAAACTCTTTTTTTGCTTTTTCCCGATCTGCCCACCACGGAACTACGTGCCCATCAAGGAAGGGAACTTGAATTGCCGGATCGCACGGAATCATCCGCAATCCATGCTGGGCTAGTTGCAATTCGGCAATCACCTCCGGCCGCAACATGCTCGCAATATAAGATGTCGTCGAAACCCGGCAGCCTGGAGCAATCTCCTCCGTCACGCAGCATCCGCCAACAATTTCTCGACGTTCGAGCACGAGTACTGAAAGCCCAGCCCGCGCCAGGTAAGCGGCCGCCGTCAAGCCGTTGTGCCCAGCCCCGACTATAATCGCGTCGTAAATGGACTTAGAGGCATTCCGCATCAGATCTGACTAGCAGTCACAACAACCAGCGTCACGACGCCATACATTAATGCATACGTTAATAAAAATGAAGTTGAAAATTAGAACGATCTTTTATATGCTTCCGTGACTTGGAGTCACTCATGAGCGGAATCGCTACTCGCCCCGTAGATCCACCACGTTACTCTCCACAACCCGTGCAACGTCCGCGGTCAGCGATGAAACGCTCGCGGATCATCGATATTGCCATGCAGCACTTCGCCGAGCAGGGATATCACGCTGCTCGCGTCGGTGACATGGCTGCCGCGCTGGGGATTGCGAAGGGTTCCATCTTTCAACATTTCGGCAGCAAAGACGGACTTTTTTTCGAAGTCTATAAGCGAGCCGTGCATACGTTTCCGAAATATCTCGATGCGCCCGCCGAAGTCCGCGCCGCCGGCTTCTTCGACGTTCTCAATTACTGGCTCATCAGCACCGAGCACCTGCTGCGCGAAGACTGGATTCCGTATCGCATCTCTCTTCTCGGCAACTACGGCACCGACCTCGCCCTAAAGCGGGAGATCAATCGCTTTCTGATCGCCGAAGATCCCTACGGAACCGTGGCCTTCGTGCGCTTCGGCAGGGATCGCGGCGAACTGCGCACCGACATGGACGCGGAAATGATCGTCTCCATTGTGGACTGGACCATGGAACGCTTCCAGGACGCGCTGCTCACCGCTGAGCTCGATCCCGGACTATTTCGCCGCCAGGGCGAGCTTCCCGAGAAAAAGGAAGCGCGCATTCAGCAATTCCTTTCGGTATTGCGCCGCGCTGTCGGAGTCGACCCGGCGACGGTTCCTCCTCGTCAAGTGCCGAAGAAGATTTCGGCCGCTAATTTAACCAAGTCAAAAATTCCCTAGATCGAACAATCGACGCGCAACCAGAATTCGACCTTCATCGGTTCCGAAAGCGAGAACGGTAGACATGCAACCTTCGATCGAGCAAATTCTTTCCAGCTACGATGTCCATGCTCCTCTGGCGCAGGCCTCAACCATTCCTGCTGCGTGGTACGTCGATCCCCGCGTTGCTGAACTGGAGCGTCTCAACGTGTTCAGCAAAACCTGGCAATTGGTCGGGCGCACCGATCAGTTGAAGAGTTCCGGACAGTTCATTTCCACGACCGTCGCCGGCGAGCCCATCGTCGTGGTCCGCGGAACTGACGGCACGCTGCGTGCTTTCTATAACGTCTGCCGCCATCACGCTGCAGCGGTCGTTACGCAGCCCTGTGGCGTCGCTTCCATTCTGCATTGTCCCTATCACGGCTGGAACTACGGCCTCGACGGATCTCTCAAAGGCATGCCCGAATTCGATGGCGTGGAAAATTTCGATCGCTCGCAGAACGGACTCGTTCCCATTCGGGTCGAAACATGGGAATGTTTCGTCTTCGTTAACCTCGATAACTCAGCACCGACCCTCGCTGAATTTCTCGGGGGTCTGGTTGCGCGCACGGCGCCGCTCGGCATCAGCAAGTTGCACTACTTCGATCGCCGCACCTACGATATCGCTTGTAACTGGAAGGTCTTCGTCGACAATTACCTCGACGGCGGCTATCACGTCCCGCACTTGCATAAAGGGTTGAACTCCGTTCTCGATTACAAGCAATACACCATCGAAAACGAAGATCGCTACTGCCTGCAATCAAGTCCGATGGTTTCATCCACAGAAGATGAAGCCACAGGTTCCACCCGCAAAGGTGATCGTGCCTGGTATTTCTGGCAGTATCCAAATTTAATGATCAACTGCTACGCCGGATATATGGACACGAATCTCGTGATCCCGGTCGACGTCGATCATTGCCATGTGATTTTCGATTTCTATTTTGCGGATGTCAGCGACGCCGGCCGCGCGTACAACGAGCAATCGGTCAACGTCGGCAATCGCGTGCAGGAAGAAGATCTGGGAATCTGCGAAGATGTGCAGCGCGGGCTGAAATCCCGTGCATACCGCGCCGGACGGCTCTCCGTCCGCCGCGAGGCGGGGGAGCAGCTATTCCACCGCCTGCTTGCCGCCGATTTACGGCAGGGCGCCACGCCCACCAGCGCGGCAGCGGACTAGTTGCTGCAAAAAAGTTAGCCACAGCCTTTTCGCAGCCTTCATAAAGCCATTGTCATTTTGAGCGTAGCCAAGAATCTGCCGTCTGCCTGTCGCGCCCCACGGGTCGATTCGTCATTGATGATCCCTGGCAATCGTCTCCCGCCAGCTCTTCGACTTGATTATCGCGCCATCTCTTAACAACTCCCGCGTATAGCTGTAATAAAAATTCTTCCGATCCGTAGTAACCAGCAAGTGTCCGCGCCAAGTGAGAGTTCGACCCTTTAAAGCAAACACCGTCTCAGCCTCGCCGCGCACCGAACACGTCTCCGGATGCGCATCATCCGCGTCATAAGTGAGATTTTCAAAATCGCTCTCCGTCCCCCACGGATACTTTCCGCCCTCCTTGCCCTTCCAGTGCACAGTGGTCTTATGCCGAGCCTCGTCGCGCTCGACAGTCCACTCGCCCGGCCAGGGAAATCCTTCCGTCTTGACATCAGAACGCTCCTCCGAAGGCTCGGGCGGAGAAAATGCCGGTGGCACATCGCCGTGCTCCGGCACGACAGGAAAAACAATTCGTGATCCATCAGTCCCGCCCAGCTCCAGCGAAGTCGTCATGTTGTACGGGGTCGGCAACATCATGGGCCACAGCGCATTCGAAATCGCCACGCGAATGCGATGTCCTTTGGGAAACACCCACGAGGTCAAATGCATTTCAATATCAAGCGGATAAACTTTGCCCGGTTCGAGATCGCGTGGTTCGCTCATCGAATCCCGTTGTGCGCCGTTGATCCCTGCGCCCGTAATCTGCGTAACCGTTCCATCCGGCGCAACGTCGGAAAGCCGCGCGATCCAATCGGCAAGCGGCGCCCCTGCCGAGGCCCGCAACAATGCATGCGGCCGTCCCAGAATCGCCAAGTCTTCCTGCAGAGGCGCCGAATCGTAGACCAAACTGAATGCATCCACCGGACGCACATCGCTCAACAACTCGCCCCACCAAAAGCCTGCTTCGACGCCGACCGAAGGAACATATTTCAATTGATGTACCTCGGGCGGCGGAGCAGTCTGCGCCAGCGAATGATTCGGGTGCATAAATAAGGTGGTAGATCGAGATTCCTTCGGCGGCCAGGCATCTTCGCGTCTCCACTCACCCGGCACGTTCTCCAGACCCGGATCCGGCGGATGCCAGTGCTGCATATAAATGACCAGCCGCGGATCGCGCTCCACGCCCGTGTCTCGCCCTTTCAGCCAATGATCGAAAAACCGCACCGCCTCATTTCGCCATTCAATTTGCGGCCCCGGCACGGCGTCGTTGGGAAACGTATGATTCCACGGCCCAACGATCGCCTTCACTGGACCGCTCGAGTGCATCAGCATGTCGGTCACATTGTCACGATATCCATCGAGCAGCCCCCCGATCAGAAAACTCGGAATCGTAATCTCGCTGAGCGGGCGCACTCGGTCTCGCCAGAACGGCCCATCGTGCTGATGTTTCAAATAAAGCAGCGACCACGGCGGCGAATCGAATCTCGGCCCTAGAACTTTTTCGTCGAGCGTGTAATCCGGCGCTCCAGTCCATCCCTCGGCCATATCCATGTTCAATTCGAATTCGTCGATGTGCGCGATGCCATCGATGTAATGAACATCGTCATGAAACAATTCCGCGGTCGCATCGACCGCAAGAATCGCCTTTAGCCCGGGCGCATGGCGCATGGCCATTTGCAGCGCTGTAAAACCTCCCCAGGAAATCCCAAGCATCCCCACATTGCCGTTCGACCACGGCTGGTGCGCCAGCCAGGCAATCACCTGCTCTCCATCGGCCTGCTCTTGCTCGGAATATTCGCGTTCGGGTGGTACTCCTTCACTGGCGCCGAATCCGCGAATATCAACGCGCACGCCAACATATCCCCGCCGCGCGAAATAAGCATGCTTCGAATAATCCTCCGCCGCCGTTCCATCATCTTTTCGGTACGGCAAATATTCGAGCAGGGCGGGGAACTTCTCGCCAGCCTTCGCTCCATCCGGCATGTAAAGAGTAGCTGCCAGCCGCACGCCATCCTTCATCGGAATCCAGGCCTGCTGCATGCGCACGCCATAGTTGGGCGGAGAAGGGGGATCAATGCAAAAGGCCTTGGATGTGAGGAAGAGCAGGGAAATAACAATAAGATAAAGATGCGGAGAAGCACGACGATCATCGATCAACCCGATCTCCCTATGTATGCTCGGTGGTTTCGAAACCGAGAATTTGCAACAACTACTCCGTCGATTCATGCTCCCGCCGCAAAGTGCGCAAATCAATCCCCAAATGCTCAGCCTTCTTATAAAGATGGCTGCGCTCCAGCCCCAACGCCTTCGCCGCCGCGCTGACATTCGAACGATGCCGCTTCAACTCGGCCAATATTACGTCACGCTCGAAGGCATCCATGCGGTCGGAGAGCGGGCCGCTGCCTGAAATTGCCGACGCGCTCACGGCGCTCCCGCCCGCCGGCAAGGTGAGTTCCACCGTCGCGAGATCGACTCCATTGTTTGCGGCCAGCAGCATCAACCGCTCCACCACATTGCGCAATTCCCGAACGTTCCCCGGCCATGGATACGCTTGCAACGCCTCCATGGCGTCTGCGGAAAACAGTGTCGGCTTCCATCCATTCTGCGCGCTCACCTGCGCCGCAAAGTGCTCGACCAGCGCTGGAACATCATCCCTGCGCTCCCGCAAGGGCGGCAACGTCAGCGGAAAAACATAAATCCGGTGAAACAAGTCCTGGCGAAATTTCTCCTCCCGGACTCGCGCTTGCAGATCGCGATGCGTCGCCACAACCACGCGCACATCAACCGTTACGGGCTTGTCGCCGCCGATCCGCTCGACCTCGCCTTCTTCCAGCACGCGCAATAGCTTTGCCTGCATCGCCAGCGGCATATCGCCAATCTCATCGAGAAAGATCGTGCCGCGATCGGCTTGCTCAAACTTTCCGATATGCCGTCCCGCTGCGCCGGTGAAAGATCCTTTTTCGTGCCCAAAAAGCTCCGACTCGATCAGCTCCACGGGAATCGCGGCGCAATTTAACGTCACAAACGCCCCTCCCGCTCGCGGGCTGCGCTCATGAATCGTGCGCGCCACCAGTTCTTTCCCCGTGCCGGTCTCGCCCAAAATGCAAACCCGAGTTTCACTGGCCGCCACTCGATCTACCTGCGCCATCACCCGCTGCATTGCCGCGCCCTTCCAAACTATCTCGTGCTTTCCGAGTCGCTGCTTGAGTTGCTTGTTTTCGTTTTCCAGCCGCTGCAGCTTCAGGGCATTCTCAACCGTCAGAAGAAGTTTTTCCGTCGTAATCGGCTTTTCCAGAAAATCGAGAGCGCCCAGCCGCGTCGCCTTCACCGCAGTTTCAATGTCCCCCTGCCCGGACATCATCACAACCGGGGCCGGTACTCCGGCGGCTTTCAATTCATCAAGCAGTTCCAAACCACCTTTCCCCGGCATCACTACATCAGAAAGGATCAAATCGAAATGTTGTGTCTTCGACAGTGCAATGGCCTTCGTTGCGTTGTCGCACACCGCAGCATCGTGACCAGCCAAACGAAACGCTCGCGCCAGCGACGCCAGCGTATGGGGATCATCGTCCACGATCAGAAGCTGGGCTTTTTTCACAGGAATCTTAATTCCTCTCCGAAGTTGGATCGTTCAGTCCGCCTGTTGGCAACTCAATCACAAGAGTTGTACCCGTACCGGCCTCACTGTGCACGCGAATTCTGCCCCCATGATCGCTCACAATGGATTGCACAATCGTCAGCCCCAGACCGGTTCCATGCGGCTTACTGGTGTAATAAGGAGTAAATATCCGCTCGCGCTGCTCCGGAGTGAGACCAACTCCCGTGTCTGCGACTTCGATCAGAACTTTGCCATCATGATTTCGCGTGCTGACAGTCAAAGTCCCGCCTTGCGGCATGGCATCGATCGCATTCAGCACCAGATTCGAAATCGCCTGGTGCAAAAGCTCGGCGTCGCCCGCAACCGCCGCCAGGTGCGGATCCAGCCGGGTTTCACAGGAAATCTTCGCTGCTCCTGCATTTTCCAATTGTGCCTGAAACAGTTGCAGCACGCCGCCAATAACTTCATTCACCCTCACCGCATTCATCTGCGGCTGCGGCGTCTTCGAGAAGTCGCTAAACTTTGCAATGATCCGTTTTAAGTTCGAAATCTCGGCCAGCAGCGTTCGCGAGCTCTCGCGAAAGATTTCATCGAATTGTTCGGGCATCTGCTGGCGTGCCCGCACCAGATTCTCCACCGTGAGCTGCAGGGGAAACAGCGGATTCTTCAGCTCGTGTGCCATTCGCCGCGCCACTTCGCGCCACGCCGCTACCCGCTCCGCCTGCACCAGTCGCTCGCGCTGCGCAAGGAGTTCGGTGGTCATACGATTGAAAGAGTCCGCCAGTTGCCCGAGTTCGTCGGCGCCGGTGACGTCCACGCGAACGTACCAATTTCCCGCAGCCACTTCCTGCGCTGCATACGCCAGTTCTCCCACGGGACGCGTTACTCGCGCCGCCGCCCAACTGCTCAGCAGCACGGCAACTACGATCCCCAGCCCGCCCACGAGCAATGCAGCCGATCGAATCCGCCGTACCAATCCCACATAC
>Ga0070731_10003540_pt1 | contig 14011 bp, 13 predicted proteins | sample Coa_R1_2_FD_66448 | JGI IMG/M metagenome (GOLD analysis project Ga0070731, IMG submission 66448) | Surface soil microbial communities from Centralia Pennsylvania, which are recovering from an underground coalmine fire - Coalmine... | ecosystem: Environmental > Terrestrial > Soil > Unclassified ... | reverse complement strand
CATCATGGATAGAGGAAACCACGTGCGGCCGCTGGCGATCAGCCTGACTGTTTTGGGCGCGGTGGCGCGCCTGTTGCCGCATCCGCCGAACTTCGCGCCGGTGGGCGGAATGAGCCTGTACGCCGGGGCACGTCTGCGCGGCTGGCAGGCCTTAGCGCTGCCGCTGGTGCTGATGCTGGTCACCGATCCGCTGCTGGGCGGCTATTCGGCCGCCACGCCGCTGATCTACCTCAGCTTCATGATCAACGTGTGGATCGGGCGGCGGCTGCAATCCACCGAAAGCCCGTGGCGCATCGGCGCGGCTTGCCTGATATGCAGCGCGCAGTTCTTCCTACTTTCCAATTTTGGTGTGTGGCTGGGCGGCCTGTATCCGCATACGCTGGCGGGCCTGGGCCTCTGTTATACGGCAGCGATCCCATTCTTCGGGCGCACGCTGGGCGCCGATATTCTGTACTCGGCCGTTCTGTTCGGTCTGCACGCCTGGCTGAGCCGCACGGTGCTCACCGCCGAGCGGGTTCCCGCAACGGCTTGAAGCGCGCACTACTTTCCTGGAGCAGCGGCAAGGACAGCGCCTGGGCTCTGCACGTTTTGCGGGGCAGGGGTGCAGAGATTGCAGGATTGCTCACAACTTTCAACCAAAAAGCCGATCGCGTGGCCATGCATGCGGTACGCCGTACGCTGGTGGAGGCGCAAGCGGCCGCGGCGGGCCTTCCGCTGCGCGCCGTCGAACTGCCGTGGCCGTGCTCGAACGAGCAATACGAAACGCTGATGGCGGAAGCCTGCCGGGCGGCCGTGGCGGACGGATTCGACGCCGTAGTGTTCGGCGATCTGTTCCTGCGGGATGTGCGCGCGTATCGCGAGCGCATGCTCACCGGCAGCGGACTGGAGCCGCTGTTCCCGCTTTGGGAGGTTCCCACCGGCGAACTGGCGCGGGAGATGATCGGCAGCGGCCTGCGGGCACGAATCACGTGCGTGGATAAAAAGACACTGGATGCGAGCTTCGCCGGCCGCGAGTTCGACGCGGGACTGTTGGCGGACCTGCCGCCCGCGGCGGATCCTTGCGGAGAGAACGGGGAGTTCCACACGTTCGCATACGCCGGGCCGATGTTCGCGCGCCCGATTCCCGTGGTGGGGGGAGAATTGCGCGACGCGGACGGCTTCGTGTTCGCGGATCTGTTGCCGGCCGCGGCGGAGGGAGCAAGATGCCGCGCATCGTCTCGATGATCTCAAGCGCCACGGAGATGGTGCACGCGCTGGGCGCGCTGGAGTGGCTGGTGGGCCGGTCGCACGAATGCGACTATCCAGAGGAAGTGCGGACACTGCCGGTGTGCACCGCGCCGCGCTTTGCGGTGGATGGCGACAGCCGCGAGATCGATCGCCTGGTGAGACAGTCAATGGCGGAGTCGATTTCGGTGTACACGGTGTTTGACGACGTTTTGGAGCGGTTGCAGCCCACCCATATCCTGACACAGGTTCATTGCGAAGTGTGCGCGGTAAGCCTGCGCGATGTGGAGCGCTCGGTGGCCGGCCGGCTGGCCAGCCATCCGGAGATCGTGCCGTTGAATCCGCGGTCGCTGGCGGAGGTGTGGGAGGACATCGGACGGGTGGCGCGGCCGCTGGGGATCGAGGCGCGAGGCGCGCAACTGGTGGGGCGGCTACAAGAGCGCATGGCGGCGATTTCCGAGGCGGCGCGGGGTGGACCGGCGCGGCCGCGGGTGGCCTGCATCGAGTGGATCGAGCCGATGATGGCGGCGGCCAACTGGATGCCGGAGATGGTGGAGATGGCCGGCGCGCGGAACGTGGCGTGGCATACGTGGGAGGACCTGGCGGCGGCCGATCCGGAGGTGATCCTGGTGATGCCCTGCGGGTTCGACCTGGCGCGCGCGGCCGGCGAAATGCACTGGCTTACCGGGCGCGCCGGCTGGCGCGATCTACACGCGGTGCGCAGCGGGAGGGTCTGGGTGGCGGACGGCAATCAATATTTCAATCGTCCGGGGCCGCGGCTGGTGGAGTCACTGGAGATCCTGGCAGCTATGGCGCACCCGGAGATCTTTCCGCGGCCTCAGGCGCGGAGCGCGGCGACGGCTTTCCCTTTACCGTCTTTGGTGACGTAGAAGGGGCGCTTCTCGACTTCGTAGGCGGTATCGGGCGGGATGCCCAGCGCGGTGTAGATGGTGGCGTGCAGATCCTCAATGGTGACGGGGTTCTGGACGATGGCGCAGGGGCGCTCGCCGGCAGTGAGTCCGTATAGCCGGCCCTGGGGCGCGCCGCCGCCGAACATGAGCACGGAGCAAGCCTCGGTGAAGTGGCGGTGCATGCCGTAGTGCTTCGGCTCGGTCATGATTTCAGGCTGATTGACCTGGCCCTTGACCTCCGCGCCGGGCTTGCCTTCGGTCATCATGTCGCGGCCGAACTCGCTGGCCAGGACGACGAGAGTGCGGTCGAGCAGGCCGCGCGAGGCAAGGTCGAGGATCAACTGCGAAACGGGCGCGTCGATAGTTTCCTTCATGCCCTGGGCGCGCTTGTGACCGTTTTCGTGGGTGTCCCAATAGCGGAAGGGAATGTATTCGGTGGTGACTTCGATGAAGCGCGCGCCAGATTCGACGAGACGCCGCGCCAGAAGGCAGCCCAGGCCGAAGCGGCCGGTGTTGTAGGTGTCGTAGCTGGATTTGGACTCGAGGCTCAGGTCGAAGGCTTTGGCGGCGGGCGAAGTGAGCAGGCGGTGCGCGTTGTCGAAGGAGCGCAGCAGACTCTGGCGCTGGAAGTCGCTGCCGTATTCACCCACGGGGCTGGCGGCGACCAATTCCTTGTACTGCCGGTAGCGGTTGGTGAAGCGGGCAGCGCCGATATTGGCCGACGGGCGCACGCGGGCCACGGCATCGCGCGGATCGGAAATCAGAAAGGGCGCGTGCTCGCCGCCCAGAAAGCCGGCGGTGTGGAAGGCTTTCACGGCATCGCTTTCACCGCCGATTTCGAGATTCTGGCCGATGTCGATGAAGGTGGGCATGTCGGGATTGCGGGGTCCCAGGGTACGCGAGATGACGGCGCCCATGTGCGGCGCGGCCACCGATTGGGGCGGCGCGTAGCCGGTGTGCCAATGAAACTGATGGCGGGCATGCAGGATGAATCCCAGATCACCGACGCGATGCGAGCGGATGAGGGTGCCGCGGTCCATGATTTTGGCGATGCGCTCGAGGCCGGCGGAGAGCTTGATATTGTCGACGGCGGTGTCGATGGAAGGGAAGGTGCTGAGGACGCGCCTGGATTCGAGGCCAGGTTCAAAGGGCGTGTAACGCTTGGGATCGAAGGTCTCGGTCTGGGCCATGCCGCCGGCCATCCAGAGAAGAATGAGACTGTCGGCACGGGGCGCAACGGCCGCGCCCGCCGCGAGCAGTCTGGCTTCGGATCCGGCTAAGGCAGCCAGGGCCGCGGCGCTCGAGGCGCGCATGAAATCGCGGCGCGACAGTCCGGAGACGATCTGGCGCGCGATGTTCCGCTCGTCGCGATTCATTTCAGGATCTATGTTACTACTTCGCGGATTCGCCGGGAACGTAGACCTGGGACGGCGCGGCGAGGCTGACGTGAGGCGTCTCGGCTTTGATTTCGACACGCTGGAGCGCGGATTTGGCTTCCGGCCGGGCCAGGAAGGTCAGGAGGTACTGTCCGTTGAGGCGGTGATTCAGATCGTCGAGGTAAGGAGTCAGGGACGGAGGCGGCGCGGCGCCGAGCCAATACAAAGCGCCACCGGTTTCGTCGCTGATTTGCGCGAGGTAGTTCTGGCCCCAGAAGATCTGACGATTGGAGCGACCTAACATACCGGCGCTGGGGTAATAGATCGAATACACGACTACTCCGGCGCGCTGCGCGTTGTGAATTGCCTGATCCAGATAGGGATTCGAGGGGCCGGAGCCATAGATGGGATCGATGCCGCTCGAGACCATGAGGACCTCGCGCGCGCCGGACGCGGCGGGCCACTTGTGAATCAGCTCAGACAGCGCCAGGTAAGGAGATGCGGAGATGCCGGGAGGGCCGCTGGGAAGGCGGATGGCACGGGCGGCGAGATCATGGTCGGCGGTGAGGGGCTGCAATTTCTCGACGGAGCCGTTGCGCAGGTAGCCGATGCCGATTTCGGTGTTGGACGGCTGTGATTGGATGAAGCGGCGGAGATCGGAGATTTGGGCTCCGAGATTGGCGTTGGAGCCATCGTCGATGAGGACCCAGAGCTGCAGGCCGGTTGTGCCGCGCATGGGCTCAAGGCCGGTGATGGGCCGGTGCTGTTTGTCCTGAGAGACCAGAATATCGTTGCCGGTCAGGGGCGGGGCGGGGGCGTTGTGCTGTCCCTGCGCGGTGATCACGACGCTGACAGGCACGCCGGTATCCGGGGGGATTTCTTTCGCGCACAACGACGTGGCGAGGGCGGCGACGAGCAAGCCGGTACGGATCATAAAAATTGTCCTTCCACTAACTTGGACGCGTGGACGGTGGTTGGGGATACAAAATGGGGCTACAGGTGATACAGCATCAAGTAAACGATTACTCCGGTGACACTTACATAGAGCCAGATGGGGAGGGTCCAGCGGGCGATTTTTCGGTGCTTCTCGATACGTCCGCCGAGACCGCGGCTTAGCGTGATGATGGCGAGGAACGGGACAGTGGCGGCCAGGATCGTGTGGGTGCCGAGGATGCCGAAGTATACTGCGCGGATGGGGCCGGTTCTGGGGAAGTGCACGGAGCCTACCTGTGCGTGATAGACGATGTAGCAGATCAGGAAGAGAGACGAAGTGGCGAAAGCCGTAAGCATTACTTTGCGATGCGTTTGAACGCGCCGGCGGCGGATCAGGGTATAGCCCCAGACCAGCAGCACGGCGGCGGTGGCGTTGAGGGCGGCGTTGACGGAGGGCAGATCATGCACGGACATCAGGCTTCTCCCTCGAGCGTGCGAATGTCGTGGAGCAGGCGGGCGACGGCGCCATCTTCCGCGGGGCTGTAGAAGCCGCGCACGCGGGTATGACGATCGACGAGGACGAAGCGCGTGCTGTGGACCAGGCTGCCATCGACGTCGCCTAATTTGAAACCATTGCGGCAGATGTTTTCAAGCGCGGCCTGCTCGCCGGTGAGGAAGAACCAGCGGCCGGGCGAGGCGTGGTAGCGGTTGGCATAGGCGGCCAGCGCGGCGGGTGTGTCGTTCTTGGGGTCCACAGTGAAGGAGACCAGCTTGACGTCGGGCAGGTTGGCCACGGCGGATTGTACGCCGCGCATCTGGGAGCTCATGCGGGGGCAGGGGCCGGGGCAAGTGGTGAAGATGAAATCGGCCACCCAGACGTTGCCGGCGAGCGATTTGCTGTCGAAGGGTTGGCCGGATTGCGCGGTCAACTCAAACGGGGGCAGCTGCCAGTATACGGGGAGCGGCGCCTGGCCGCGGCAGCCTGCGAGAGCCGTCAGGAGCAGCAGTGAGGCGAGCCATTTCATGCGTTGCTTACCAGCGCCTTTTTGTTCGCGACCACGCCGGAAGCGATCAGCAGCACGAGGCCGAAGGCCAGGGTGACGGCCAGGCTGACGGGGGCGCCGGGCGATCCGGTATCCAGCTTGAGCAGGCTGTTCAGCAAGGAGATGGAATAAGTCAGCGGGTTCACCCACATCACGGCCTTGATCCAGCCATGCGCGGTGGCCAGCGGGAAGAGCGAGCCGGAGACCATCCACATGGGGACCAAGAGCAGGTTCATGATGGCGTGGAAGCCGGCGGTGGAATCCATGCGCCAGGCGATGACGAATCCCAGGCCGGTGAGGGTGAAGGAAACCAGGAAGATGGCGCCGACCAGGGCGAACACGTCACCGATGCCGATGGATACTTTGGCGAGCGGCGCGAACGCCAGGAAGATGAGGCCCTGGATCCAGGCGAGAGTGGCGGCGCCCATGATCTTGCCGAGGACGAGGCTGGTGCGCGAGGCGGGCGAGACGAGCATGGAGAGCAGGAAGCCTTCGCGGCGATCTTCGATGATGGAGATGGTGGAGAAGATGGCGGAGAAAAGAATGGTGAGCACCAGGGCGCCGGCGAAGAAGCGGCCGAGGTCGCCCGAGCCGGAGCCGATCAACAGCCAGAAGACCAGGGGCGACGCCACCACGCCCAACACGCGGCTCTTCTGTCTCCAGAAGCGCACCAGCTCGCGCTGCCACAGCGTGATTACGGGCAACCAGAAATTATTCAATTAAAGCTCCTGTCTCGCGGACGAACACGTCTTCCAAGGTTGGCTTGTGCAAGCCGACCGAATCGATAGCGCCGGGAAAAGCCTCCACTACCTCGGTGATGAAGCGATGGCCGTTGGCGATCTCGACGCGCAATACGCCGTCCATGATGGAGGGCTTCAGTCCGAAGCGGGTTTCGATCTGGCGGCCCAGTGCGGCGGCATCGGCAGTCTCGAGGACCACCACATCGCCGCCGATGCGCGAGCGGAGGTGCGCGGGGGTGCCCTCGGCCACTACGCGGCCCTGATGCAGCAGGGCCAGGCGGTCGCAGCGGTCGGCTTCGTCGAGGATGTGGGTGGTCAGCAGGATGGTGACGCCCTCGCCGCTGCGCAATTCTTCGACGTACTGCCACAAGTCGCGGCGGGCGCCGGGATCGAGGCCGGTGGAGGCTTCATCCATCAACAGGACGACGGGGCGGTGCAGCAGTCCTTTGGCGATCTCGACGCGGCGTTTCAGGCCGCCGGAGAGCGTCTCGACCAGATCATGGCGGCGGCCGGCGAGGCCCAGGCGCTCGATCACCTGTTCCATGCGGGCGCGCAGGGCGGCGCCGGAAAGCCCGTGCAGGTGGCCCTGGGCGCGTAGATTTTCGGAGACAGTGAGGGCTTTGTCGAGGCTCTGGGTCTGGAAGACGACGCCGCAACTGCGGCGCACGGCCGCGGGATCGCGCGACACATCGTGGCCGGCTACCTCCGCGCGGCCGCCGGAGGGCGCCATCATGGTGGAGAGGATGCGGAAGAGGGTGGACTTGCCGCCTCCATTAGGCCCCAGCAGGCCGAAGATCTCACCCGCCTTGACTTCGAAACTGACATTCGAAAGCGCGGCGCGGGATCCGTATTGATGACTCAGATTCTCGGCAAGAATCACAATCCAGGTCTATCCAACAGCATCAGCCCGTAGATCAAAGGAAGGTAGAAGACGGAAACCATGAGCACGTAACGGGCGCGCAGGATGGTGCGCTCGAGCGCCACCCGCACTCCGGAATAGAGGAAATAAAGTCCCAGTATCAGCGCCCCAATCAAATAGATGCGCCCGGACATGCCGAGGATGCCAGGAATCAGGCTGACCGGTATGAGCGCGAGGCCGTAGAGGACAATCTGGCGCGCGGTGGAACGGCCATCCGGCTCGACGACGGGCAACATGCGGATGCCCGCGCGGGCGTAGTCATCGCGGTACATCCAGGCGATCGAGTAGAAGTGCGGGAACTGCCAGAGAAACAGGATGGCGAACAGGACCCAGGCCTGGTTGGTGATGGAACCATGCGCGGCGCCGAAGCCGATCATGGGAGGCATCGCGCCGGGGAAGGCCCCGATGGTGGTGGAGAGCCAGGAGCGGCTCTTGAGCGGCGTATAGAGGAACAGATAGCTGAGCAGGGTGAAGAGTCCCAGCAGCGCGGCCAGCAGGTTGACTCCCAGCCAGAGATCGGCGAATCCGGCGAGCGAGAGCGCCACGCCGAAGGCCAGGGCGCGCGGAGGAGTGATGCGGCCGGCGGGTATGGGGCGATCGGAGGTACGGCGCATGCGGCAATCGGCTTCGCGCTCGTACCACTGATTGAGGGCGGCGGTGCCGGAGGCGATCAAGCCGGTGCCGAGGATGGTGTGGAACAGGCTCAGGACAGGGACGGTCAAGACGAAAGCCCACCAGTTTCCGGCCTTGGGGAGGCCGAAATAATAGCCGATGGCGGTACTCATCAGGATGAGCCAGGTGATGCGCGGCTTGGTGAGCTCGATGTAGTCTTTCATGAATGGGACCGAAGGCGGCCTGAGAGGCCGCCGCAGGCCTAGGGCTGCCCCACTATTTCTTGTACGTTAGATCGATAGTTTTACTGTCGTTCGCGCCTACCGTGATCTGCTGGTCCACTGTACCGTACGTTTCATGCCAGGCTTCCAGAGTGTAGGTCCCCGCGGGGAGATTCTTTATTGTAAACGTCCCGTCGTCGCCTGTCACGGCGAAAAATGGATGGTGGACGACGGCGATATAGGCGCGCATCCAGGGATGCACGTTGCATTTGACGGGAATCATCACTTCCTCGCGCGGGAAGCTCTTGGTTTTCGTATCGCCTTTAGGCGGCTGCGATTCGTTCCATTCCTGGTTGATCTTGGGCAGCGGATGGATGTTGTGGTTGGTGGGATCGTCGTTCTTGATATCGATGGGCTGGTTGGTCTGCACGGCCAGGACATGCGGCGTATACATACAACCCTTCTGATTGATCTCGGCGTGCGCGGTAGCCGCGGGCCATTGCTTATTGGGCAGCCCGGACTTGATCCACACGAAGGTGTATTTCAACGTTCCATTACCATTAAGAACGGCGGTCTCGGTCCTTTGCGGCGTGGGGTGGGAACGCTGGCAGGCCGGATTGGCCGACATGTCGATGTTTCTCACCACGGGCTTGGGGCCGGAATAAACGATCTTTCCAGTGACCGTGGCGGCATTGGACCCAGTGGCCAGCAGCATAGCGAAAAGCGCTCCGCACGGCATTAACAGACTCTTCATGAATAGCTCCTTTTTCAAAATGGGGCGCGGCACCATTCTATTGTGACGCACCGGCGCTCGCCCGCAGGCGAGTCAACTCCTCTGGAGTGAACTGGAACATGTATCGTACCAACAACTGCGCCTGGTCCTTTTTATACCCGTTAAAGCTGGAGGGCGTGGGACCGGCGAACACCATTTTGTCGCCCTCCGGCCGGAACAGTCCGGAAGGCATGGCGGTGCCCGGACTCATCATGGCCGGGTCCAGCATCCAGCGGCGCGCCCAACCGGGCTTCAGGCGCTCCTTCGCCAGCAGGAAGTTCGGGGCGGTGGCGTGCTCGTCATGCTTCGGGTCGCCGGTGGCATGGCACTTCAGGCAGGGCGCGCCTTCGCTCGAGAATAACTGGCGCGCCATAGTGCGCTCCTGATCGGACAGCGGCTCCAGCCGGTCGGCGATATAAGGCGAGGCTTGCGATGACAATGCCGCGAAGAATCGCACGATTCTCTGGATCTCTCCGTCGGAGAAATAGAAGGTGGGCATGCGCGCTTTCAGATACCGGCGGACTCCATCGCGGTTCATCTCGTCGGCCTTGTCGGTCAGCGACGGGTTGTTCAGGAACTGCATCAGCCATTCCGGGTTGACGCGGGCGCCTTCGCCGATCAAGGTCGGCGGGCGCTGATCTTTCCAATCGGGGTCCTGGTAGCGGGGCAGGGTCATGAACACGGTGGTTTGTCCGACGTGTACCTGATGGCACCCCATGCAATTGTATTTGCGGACGACCCACCAGCCTTCGATAATGTCGCGGCGCTGATCGCCGGGATTATAGAAGTAGCGCGCGGGGATGCTGGGCTCGACGGAGCCGGTCAGGAACGTGGTGAGCTGATCGATTTCCGGCCTGGTCAGATTGAAATTGGGCATCTTGAGCCGGTCGAGCTTGGCTTTTTCCTTACCCTGGTCGTAAACCGCCGGATTCTCCAGCTTGTGTTCGAAGAAGCCCTTGTGGGTATACCAGCCGTCGTGCTCGGCCTGGTGGCCCAGCAGCGCAAAATCGAGGCGCTCGATGGGCTTGGAACCTTCCTTGGTGAGTTCGGTGCCGATGCGCTGCTCTTCCTCGAGGCCGGAGATTTCATGGCAGCCGGCGCAGCCGTAGAAGCGCACCAGGAACTGGCCGCGAGACTTCAGGCCGGGATCGTCGAGGTAATCGGCGTTGGCATAGGTGGCGCCATCGTGCTTGCGGGTCTCCAGATAGCTGGCGATGTCGCGGGCCTCGGCTTCGGAAAGGCGCAAGCTGGGCATGGGCGTCATCTGCATCACCAGCAGTTCGTGGCCGTCGTTGGGACACTTGCTGTGTTCAGTGTCGAAAACAAACGGCTGCCCGGCGCGCTTGTAATCTTCCGGGGTGATATCTCTCTTCTCGAAGGGACAATAGGGCAGGGTGCGCTGGCGCGGATTGTGGACCCACCGCACCAGGTAATCGTAATTATCCTTTTCTCCGACGCGGCTCAGATTCGCGGCGAATGTACCGCCTTGTTTTTCGGCATCTTCGCCCATCGAATGACAGGCCATGCAGCCGCGGGTTTCGAAAGCCTCCTTGCCCTTTTCGGGATCGCCGGCCGGCTGATGCGGCAGGTCGCCGGTGACGCCGGATTGCCAGATGAACGCAGCGATGGCGCGGATTTCGCCGTCGTCCAGGCGGAAGGTGGGCATCTTGGTGCCGGGGCGCCATTTGTGGGGGTCCTTGAGCCACTCGGGCAGCCATTCCTTATGCATCTTCATGCGCACTTCTTTTAAGCTGGGCCCGACCTTCTTGATCTCGCGCACGAGGCTGCGCGCGCGGTCGTCATCCTGCTCGATTTTGGCATCGATGCCGCTGATGCGCACCTTCAGATCGTTGGCGTGCTGATAGAACTTCTGGGCCTCGTCGTTATCGGGGGTATTGTCGCCCTTCTGCGTGCTGAACCCGACTTCGCGGGTCCACTCGGCTTTCTGCTGGGTCAGCTGGCGGATATCCTGGTTGACGGCGGACAGCGCGTCGGGATCGCGATCGAAGCCCTCGTAGCGGTGGCAGGCCATGCAGCCGCGGAGGCGGAAGATCTCGCGGCCGGCATCCAGCGTGGTGGCCATCTCGGTAACGATTTCCTGGGAATGGCACTGCTGGCAGCCGGCTTCCAGATTCTCCCTGGCGTGCAGCGGCCAGAGCCAGTGTTCGTTGTAGCCATGGGCCTTCTCGACGCTGGTCAGGGCGACGCCATTGCCGCCGTGGCAGGGTGTGCAGCCGAACTTCTCCGGATCGTGGACCTTTAGCAACTCGCGGTCAGGATGACTGATGAAGGCTTCCTCGCCGCCCATGGCCGCCTTGGTCAAAGTGACCGGCTCACGAATGCCCATGTGGCAGGATTCGCAGCGGTCCACCAGGTCCACATCCTTCACGTGGATCTGGCGTATGCCGACTTCGAAGGTCGCCATTTTGTTGCGCAAGCCTTCGAGCGTGGCGGCGCTGACGTCGGAAACGCGATCGGTCAAGTATTTCGCCTGCTGGGCGCGCAGATCATTCGCTGGTTTCATCAAATCCACGCGCTGCTGCAGGAGCCTGGCTTTTTCATTCTTCCAATCCTGGAGGGTCTGATCCATGGTGGCGAAGTCCCAGTGTTGCACCTCGGTGGAGCCGTCAGCCCTGGGCAACTTCACCGTCTTCTTCTCTTTCTTCAACTCTTCGATCTCCTTGCGCATGGATTCCTTACTGCTCTCGCTCCTGGAGATCTCGATCTGATAGGTGAGCGCGCCCACGTTGCCACGGACTTCCTGAAACGGCTCGTTCAACGCCAGGGAACGGGGCACCAGCTCCAGGTTCACTCTGCGATCGATGGCCTGGACTTGGGTCTTCACGGCGTCCTCGGCCGCCTGCGCTTTGCGGTCCAGATCCTTGTACTCGTCGGACGACTTGATCTGTTTCTCGGAAGCCTCCTCCTGCGGCAGGGTGGCTTTCAAAAACCTGGAATAGACCTTGGCGAACCGCGCTTCGTAACCCTTCCAGGGCCGCGTGCCATAGACTTCGTCGTACAATGCCCAGCCGAGCGAAAGCAGCAGCAGCGCCGAGGAAATGAACAGCGCCGTGCTCAAGGATGAATGAACGACTGGGTCCTTTTCTTGATCGGTCATATATTGAACCAGGGGGTAATCCAGATGTATTTGATGCGGAACACCAGACGCAACAACATCTTCACAGGCAGCAACAGCATCAGGATCAGGAACACCTGCATGATGGAGTACTGCAGCAGGCTCATGCGCGCGTAGATCTTCTTACTGAAGGCCGTGAGGGTGATCAGCTTGTGCGTGCCGATCCACGCGCCGACGAAATAGATCCCCATCACGATGGCGCCGAAGATCAGCTTTCCGATGCGGCCCTTGATGCCGAAGATATCCGGCAGATCGCGGTTCACTTCGAAGATCAGGCGGTTATGGTCCCAGGTGACGCCGGGCCAGAACCACATCCAGCCCGGGCCGCGGATGATCGTGCCGATGATGATCATGCTGACCCAGAGGACGATGAAGCCGAAGATGAACGTCCAAATCGAAAACTTACGCTGCTTGTAGGTGTAATAGCCGTTGCCCAGCGGATTGGCGTCGATGTAGGGAATCACCATCAGCCCCACGATGATCAGGCTCGGAAAGACCACGCCCGCCATCCAGGGATCGAAGTAGACGAGCATTTCCTGGAGGCCCAGGAAATACCAGGGCGCCTTCGCCGGGTTCATGGTCAGCGTGGGGTTAGCGGGTTCTTCGAGGGGGGCATTCAGCGTAATCGACCACACCATGAGAATGACGGTGACGATGATGGCCGCCAGAAACTCGATGCGCAACAGGTAAGGCCAGACGTGGACTTCCCTGGCCCAGCCGGGCTTCCAGGGCTGCACTTTGCGGTGATGCGTCTTAGCCAACGCGGGATCTGCTTCGAGCTGGCCAATCAGGCGGTCGTTGGCGAAGGCCTGCCGCATGCCGTACCAGGTGTAGAAGGGAACGACAAAGAGGAGCAGCACGATCGGGACGTTATCCGGCGTGCTGAAGATGGTCCAAAGTTGATGAAAATCCATACCCAGTGCCCCCGGTCAGATCTTTCGCGGTTCCTTGATTTCCGATTCGAGCATGACCGGCGCGGGGCCGGAGATGCCGCCGTCTTTGCGCACGCGCCAGAAGTGCACGACCATGAACGTGGAGGCGATGATGGGGATCGCCACGCAGTGCCAGATGTAGGCGCGCAACAGGGCATTCGCGTCCACGATCGAGCCGCCCAGTAGCCCGAAGCGCACATCGTTAAACGGAGTCATTCCCAGCATGTGGCCGAACGGACCGTCGTGGCCGAGAAGCGGCGTAGCGCGCGCCATGTTGGTGCCTACCGTCACGGCCCAGAAGCCGAGCTGATCGTCCGGCAGCAGGTAACCGGTGAAGCTGAGCAACAGAGTCAGCACCAGGAGCAGGACGCCCACCACCCAGTTGAACTGGCGGGGCGGCTTGTAAGACCCGGTGAGAAAGACGCGGAACATGTGGAGCTCGACCATGATCACCATGAGGTGGGCGCCCCAGCGGTGCATGTTTCGCAGGAGCTTGCCGAAGGGCACGTCATGCTCGAGATATAAGATGTCGCGGAAGGCGACGACCTTGGAGGGATGGTAGTAGAACATGAGCAGCGTGCCGGTAAAGACCAGCGTGATGTAGACGTAGAACGTCATGCCGCCCATGCCCCAGGTGTATTTGTAGGCGACGGCGTCGCGATTGATTTTGGCGGGGTGCAGGTGCAGGAAGACATTCGACAACACGCCGAGCGCACGGCTGCGCGGGGTTTCGTCGTGCTTGACGCGCAGCACGGATTTCCAGAGGTCAGTTTTTTCCGGCTGCTGCAGGGCCTTGAGCTCGTCGACGGCGCGGCCGCGGACCACCTTGCCGCCTTCGAGCAGGGCGTCGACACGGCTTTTACCGTTCTTGCCGTTGCCGCCGTTGGAGCCCGCCGGTGTTCCGGGAGGCGCGGGCGTTATATTTTTTCCGTCTGTTTCAGCCATGATTCACCCTCTACACATTACGCAGGATGGCGCCCTCGTCGCCGAACTGGGAGGGCTCGCCTTTGGGCCACCGGTAGACGTGGCTCAGGTCCACGACGATCTGGCCTTCCGGATCGAGCTCCACGTGGGCACGGTCCATGGGCCGAGGCGCGGGGCCTTCGAAGTTGATGCCTTCGGGATCGTAGCCACTGCCATGGCACGGGCACTTGAATTTGTTTTCGCTGGGCTTCCAGTCCGGCGTGCAGCC
>Ga0070731_10003538_pt1 | contig 14029 bp, 9 predicted proteins | sample Coa_R1_2_FD_66448 | JGI IMG/M metagenome (GOLD analysis project Ga0070731, IMG submission 66448) | Surface soil microbial communities from Centralia Pennsylvania, which are recovering from an underground coalmine fire - Coalmine... | ecosystem: Environmental > Terrestrial > Soil > Unclassified ... | reverse complement strand
GCGGCCGAGACGACGAAGCCGCCGGCCTCGCCCACGGCGACCGCGACTTCGGCGCCGGAACCGAGGCCCGCGCCGGCTCCCGCGGCGCCACCTCCGGCCCCGCCCCCGCCGCCGCCTCCGCCTCCCGCCGCCGCCGCTCCGGCCGCGCCTCCCCCCGCAGCCGCTCCCGCGGGCGGTGGTGCCGCGCCGGCTTCGGGGTCGCTGCGCGAAGCGGCGATCCAGGTGCTCTCGGGCGCAGCCGCGGGTCGCACGCTCGACCTGACCAAGAACCTCACCACGATCGGCAAGCCGGGCATGCAGGTCGCCGTCATCACCAAGCGACCGAACGGCTACTTCATCACCCACGTGGAGGGCGCCACCTACCCGACACTGAACGGCGGCTCCCTCGGGGCCCAGGCTCGCCAGCTCGGCGATCACGACCTGATCGAGATCGCCGGCGTGAAGATGGAGTTCTTCTACAAGCCGTGAATGGGGACCGGGCGGGGCGGCCTTCCGGCCCCCCGCCGAGTTCACTCGGCAAGTGTGGCAAATTCCATGGAATCGGCCGCTGCGGGCGTGGTAACGTTCCCTGACAATGGACCGGTCCGTACTCCATCGGGAACGCAGCCCCGGCGAGGATCGCCGCGGCGAAACGGTGTCCGCGTCCCCAGGACAGACGATGAAGATCAGGGTGCTCGGTTGCAGCGGAGGCATCGGCGGGAGCCTGCGCACGACTTCGTTCCTGATCGACGACGACATCCTGCTCGATGCGGGTACGGGCGTCGGCGACATGTCGCTCGAGCAGCTCGCGAAGGTCGACCACATCTTCGTGAGCCATTCGCACCTGGACCACGTGACCAGCATTCCCTTCCTCGTGGACACCGTGTGCTGGATGCGCGGCAGCCCGATCAAGGTCTACGGCATCAAGGAGACGCTCGACATCCTGCGGGCGCACCTCTTCAACTGGAAGATCTGGCCCGACTTCACGCAGATTCCCAACGCCGACAAGCCGTTCATGGTCTATCGCGAGATCAAGGTCGGCGAGACGATCGAGCTGCGCGGGCGGCGCTTCACGGCGATCCCGGCCAACCATACGGTTCCCGCCGTGGGCTACAAGATGGAGAATTCGCGGGGAGCGCTCATCTTCAGCGGCGACACCTCGACGAACGATGCCCTCTGGAGCGTCGTGAACGCCACGGAGAACCTGAAATACCTGATCATCGAGACCGCGTTCTCGAACAAGGAACGCGACATCGCGGTGGCATCCAAGCACCTGTGCCCGAGGATGCTCGCCGAGGAGCTGGAGAAGATGCGCGCGCGGCCCGAGGTGTTCATCACGCACCTCAAGCCCGGCGAAGGGGCACTCACGATGAGGGAAGTGGGCGAGGCGGCCGGTCGCTGGCGCCCGCGCATGCTCGAAAACAACCAGGAATTCTCACTCTAGCGCACGGAAAGCAGGTGCAACCATGAGCGCAGTCCTCGATACCAAGGTTCCGCCGGGTGGCAACGTCGCGGACATGAGCGTGAAGCTCGCGTTCTCGAAGAAGCTCCAGGCCGTAACCAACCGCATCCACTCCACGAGCAACGTCGACGAGATCATCCTCGACGTCTCGCGCGACATCTGCCAGCTCTTCGAGGCGGACCGGATGACCGTGTACATCACGAGCGAGGACGGATCGTCGATCGTCTCGAAGGTGAAGACGGGCCTGAACTCCTTCAAGGACATCAAGCTGCCGATCTCCGAATCGTCGCTTGCCGGCTTCGCCGCGCTCAACAAGCGGCACATGAACATCAAGGACGTCTACGACGACGCGGAGCTGCGGCAATACTCGCCCAACCTCACGTTCCTCAAGGCCGTCGACCAGCGCACCGGCTACCGCTCCAAGCAGATGCTGATCGCGCCGATCCTGGGCGGCGACTCGGGCACGGACCTCATGGGCGTGCTCCAGCTCATCAACAACCTCGCGGGGCAGCCCTTCTCGGCGCTGCACGACGAGGGCGTGATGGAGCTTTCGAAGACGCTCGCGATCGCGTTCCGCGTGCGCCAGCAGATGCCGGGCACGATCTCGTCGAAGTTCGAGTACCTGGTGATCGACAACGTGATCGCCGCCGGCGAGCTCGACCTCGCGACGAAGGCCGCGCGCCGCAAGAACAAGAACATCGAGGACATCCTCGTCGAGGAATTCCAGGTGAAGCAGCCGGCGATCGGCGCCGCGCTCGCCAAGTTCTTCGGCGTGGAATACGAGCCGTTCAAGCCCGACCGCATCAAGCCGCCGGACCTGCTGAAGAACATCAAGCGCGACTACGCGGAAGGCAACCACTGGGTCCCGCTCGAGGATTCCAAGGGCGGCGTCGTGGTCATGTCCACCGATCCGGAGCGCGTTCGCAACTCGCGCATGGTCGAGAACGTATTCCCGCGCTCCAAGGTGGTCTACAAAGTCACCACGGAGAAGGATTTCAAGCAGACGCTCGACCATTTCTTCGGCGCGGACGCGGGCCTTGCGTCCATGGGCAGCGAGTCCATCGGCGACCTGCTCGGTGGCCTGGAGAACGAGGACGAGGGCGAGTTCGGCGCCGACGACGTCTCGGCCGCCGCCGACAACGAGCTGGTGAAGCTCGTGAACAAGATCATCGTGGACGCCTATCAGCAAGGCGCTTCCGATATCCACGTCGAGCCGTTGCCGGGCAAGCAGAAGACAGGCATCCGCTTCCGCAAGGACGGCTCGCTCAACAACTACATCGAAGTGCCGGCCGCGTATCGCCAGCCGCTGGTGACGCGCCTGAAGATCATGTGCGACCTGGACATCTCCGAGAAGCGCAAACCCCAGGACGGCAAGATCAAGTTCAAGAAGTTCGGCCCGCTCGACATCGAGCTTCGCGTCGCGACGATTCCCACCGCGGGCGGCGTCGAGGACGTGGTGATGCGTATCCTCGCGGCCGGCGAGCCGATCCCGCTCGACAAGCTCGGCGTGCTGCCGTCGAACATGGAGCGCTTGAAGTCCTGCATCTCCAAGCCGTACGGCCTCTTCTTCGTGTGCGGCCCGACGGGTTCCGGAAAGACGACGACCCTTCACTCGGTGCTGGGCTCCCTCAACAGCGTGGACACCAAGATCTGGACCGCGGAAGACCCGGTCGAAATCACGCAGAAGGGGCTGCGCCAGTGCCAGATGAACCCGAAGGCGGGCCTCACGTTCGCCACGGCGATGAAAGCGTTCCTCCGCGCGGATCCGGACATCATCATGGTCGGCGAGATGCGCGACAAGGACACCACGTCGATCGGCATCGAAGCCTCGCTCACGGGCCACTTGGTGTTCGCCACGTTGCACACGAACTCCGCGCCGGAATCCATCATCCGCCTGCTCGACATGGGCATGGACCCCTTCAACTTCGCCGACGCGCTGCTGGGCATCCTCGCGCAGCGTCTCGCCAAGCGCCTGTGCAAGTGCAAGGAGGCGTACGCGCCCTCGCAGGACGAGATGAAGCACTTCGTCACCGAGTACTGCGGCGAGCTGGTGAACACGCCCGAGTTCAAGGCGGACCTGAACGGCAGCTACAAGAAAGTATTCGAGCGCTTCCAGAAGGACTACGGCTTCGGCAAGCCCGACTACAGGTTGTACAAGCCCAAGGGTTGCGACGCCTGCGGCGGCACCGGGTACAAGGGCCGCGCCGGCCTGCACGAGATGCTCGTCGGAACCGATCCGGTGAAGAAGCTGATCCAGGAGCACGCGCGCGTGGCTGAAATCCTGGCGACGGCCCTCGCCGAAGGCATGCTCACCCTGAAGATGGACGGCATGGAGAAGGTCCTGCAGGGCGTGACCGACATGGCTCAAGTCCGGGCGGTCTGCATCAAGTGACCGTTCGGGACGCCATTTCCAGCGCGATCGCCGCCGAGGAGGGGGCCCAGGCCTCTCCTCGAACGACCGCGCTGGACCTGCAGCGTTCGCTCGAAACGCACTTCCTCTCCAAGCTCGAGTACCTCAACGCGATCGGCATCGCGCTCTCGCAGGAGCGCGACATCGACAAGCTGCTCGAGACGATCCTCATCGCGGCGAAGAACCTCACGCACGCCGATGGCGGCACGCTCTACCGGCTCGTGGAGGACAAGCTCCAGTTCGAGATCGTGCGAACGGACTCGCTGTCGATCGCGATGGGCGGCACCTCGGGCAACCCGGTGCCGTTCTACCCGATCCCGCTGCACAACAAGGACGGTGAGCCCAACTACACGATGATCGCGGCCTATGCCGCGCTCATGCATCGCACGGTGAACGTCGCCGACGCGTACACGGAGGAGGGCTTCGACTTCTCCGGCACGCGCAACTTCGACAAGCGCACGGGCTATCGCTCGACCTCGTTCCTCACGGTTCCGATGAAGAACCACGAGGGCAACATCATCGGCGTGCTGCAGCTCCTGAACGCGACGGACGCCGCGAGCGGCCACGTCACGACCTTCGGCGAGGAGGACCAGCGCCTGGCCGAGTCGCTCGCGTCCCAGGCGGCCATCGCGCTCACCAATCGCCTGCTCATCCAGCAGCTCGAGGTGCTGTTCGAGTCGCTGATCGAGCTCATCAACACCGCGATCGACGAGAAAAGCCCGTACACGGGCGGCCACTGCAAGCGTGTCCCGACGCTCACCATGATGCTTGCCGAGGCGGCGCACCATGCGAACGCGGGGCCGCTCGCGTCCTTCCAGATGTCGGAGAAGGACCGCTACGAGCTCAAGATCGCGGGCCTGCTCCACGACTGCGGCAAGATCACCACGCCCGTGCACGTGGTCGACAAGGCGACCAAGCTCCAGACGATATTCGACCGCGTGGAGCTCATCGCGACGCGCTTCGAGGTGCTCAAGCGCGAAGCCGAGGTCGAGATGCTCCAGGCCAAGGTGAAGGCGCTGGCCGCGCACGACGAGGCGAGCGTGAAGCGCGCCGAGGAAGCGTACGCGGCGAAGATCCGGCAATACGACGACGATCGCGAGTTCATCCGCCGCACCAACGTCGGAAGCGAACGCATGAAGCCCGAGGACCAGGCGCGCGTATCGCAGATCGCCAAGTACACCTGGCGCAACGATCGCGGCGAGCACGAGCGTTTCCTCTCGAAGGACGAGGAGGACAACCTCAACATCCCGTACGGGACGCTCAACCCCGGCGAGCGCGAGATCATCAACCACCACATCGTCGCGACAATCAAGATGCTCGAAGCGCTGCCGTGGCCGCGCCACCTCACCAACGTTCCCGAGTACGCCGGCGGCCACCACGAGCGCATGGACGGCAAGGGCTACCCGCGAGGCCTCACGCGCGAGCAGATGAGCGTGCAGGCGCGCGTGATGGGCATCGCCGACATCTTCGAGGCGCTTACCGCGAAGGACAGGCCGTACAAGGTCGGCAAGACGCTTTCGGAAAGCCTCGCGATCCTCGGCAAGATGAAGGAGAACGGTCACGTCGATCCCGATCTCTTCGACATCTTCGTGCGCGACAAGGTGTACCTGCGCTACGCGCGCGAATTCCTCGATGCCGAGCAGATCGACGAAGTGGATGAGACGCGCATCCCCGGCTATCGCCCCTAGCCCCCTCGCCGTGGCGTGACCAACGGCGTCACATTTGGTCGAATCGGTCGACGAGGCCGCGGACCGCCTTGCGGCCCCGCGTATGATGTTTCGGCTGTCTCATCTTGATACAACTTAACGAATTGATTATTAAAGCTTTAATAGCAGAAGCGGAAAACGAGCCTCGGAAGTCCCAAATGGCACGTCCGTTGCATTATGGCTGCCAGCACACTCGTTCCGCCCCCCTGACGCCATCCATTGCAAGGAGAATTCATGAAGAAGTTTCAACAAGGCTTCACCCTGATCGAACTGATGATCGTGGTCGCGATCATCGGCATCCTGGCCGCCATCGCGATTCCGGCCTACCAGGATTACACCGTCCGCTCGAAAGTGACGGAAATGATCAACGCCGCGGGCGTCTGCAAGACCTCGGTCGCGGAGTACTACCAGTCGCTGGGCAGCATGCCCGCCAATTCGACGCAAGCCGGTTGCTCGGACATCGGCACGGCCAACACGCAGGCTCCCTCGGTGCAGACCACGGGCGAAGTGCAAGTGACCGCCACGGGCACGCTGTCGACGCAGCTTGGCGCGTCGACCAACATGTTCGCGTACATGCCGGCGACGGCCTCCGCGGGCGCCCCGATCACGCAGTGGAACTGCTCGGCGAACAACCCGCCGAAGGCCAGCACGACGATCATCTCGAAGTACCTGCCGGCGACCTGCCGCTAAGCTGTAGCTGTACTGCTTCAAGAGAAGGGCCGCTACAAGCGGCCCTTTTTCTTTGTGGAGCCCGCGGTCAAGGCTTCAGCATTTCGCGGTAGGCCGCCTCGAGATCGCGCGCGAATCGCGGCGCGTCGAAGAGCGGCATCGACAGCCGGTTCTCCTCGAGCCTGCGGCGGACATCGCGCATCGCGTCCGGCTGCGTCGCCAGGTGAGCTGCGAGATCCTCGTACTGCGCGACGGTTTCCGTGATGAGCTCCGGCAAGCCCACTGCGTGAAGAAGGCTCGCGCCGACTCGCCCCGCGAAGGTGTCTCCCGCGCGCGTGATCACCGGCAGCCCCGACCAGAGCGCGTCGCTCGCCGTCGAGTGCGCGTTGTAGGGAAGCGTATCGAGGAAGAGATCCGCGAGGCGGTAGCGCGCGATGTACTCGGCGAGCGGCAGGCGATTCGCGAAGACCAGCCGCGATGCGGCGATGCCGCGCCTTTCCGCTTCGCCTCGCAGGTTGCGCATGGCGGTCTCGTTGTCCCCGAGCACCCATAGCACGCTTCCCTCGACGCGTCCCAGGATGCGCATCCAGCTGTCGAAGGTCGAGGGTGTGATCTTGTAGTTGTTGTTGAAGCAGCAGAACACGAACCCGGATTGCGGCAAGCCCTGCCCTTCCCGCGTGAAGACCCGGTCCGAGATGGGACGGTGCCCGTTGACCTGGTAGCTGCCGGGCATACGGATGATCCTCTCCGCGTAGAAGGCCTCTTCCGCCTCGGGCACGACCGTGGCGTCGGCAATGAGGTAGTCGATGAATTCCGCGCCCATCGTGCCCGGATACCCGAGGTAGCTCACCTGGACCGGCGCGGCACGTAACGCGAAGATGCCGCTGCGGCTGTCTTCGGTAAATCCCATGAGGTCCACCGCGACGTCGATCTCGAGCTCGCGCGCGAGGCGCGCCACGGCCTCGTCCGTGCGATCGCGGATGTCGACGAATCGCTCGGCGGCGGATTCGACGCGCTTTCGCATCGCATCGCCCGTGTCGGGTCCGAACGAGAACGCAGTCACCTCGAACGATGAGCGGTCGTGTTGCTCGAGGAGATCGGCGATGAGGTACGCGACCGCGTGCTCCGAGTAGTTGGCCGAGAAGTACCCGATGCGCAACCTCCCGCCTTTCGCGCGCATCGGCATCTCGCTCACCGGATGCTTCGGGCGCAGGCGCGCGCGCACCCATGTCTCGGCACACGTGCGCTGAAGCGCCGGTGACCCGGGCAATGCGATCAGGGGAAAGGGCAGCGTGGCACGCTCGCCCGCTTCGATCCTGCGCGCGAGCCGGCCCGCATTCGCGGAAAAGTCCTTCCAGTCATAGAGGCGCATCTTCGCGTGGAGCCACTGGCCCTCGAGCCAATCGAACGCGGGATCGATCTGCATCGCGCGCGTGAGGCTTCCCAGCGATTCGGCATGGCGCCCGAGGTCGCGTTGCGTGATCCCTCGCCGGATCCACGCTTCGGTGAAGCCGGGACGAAGCGCGATCGCGCGTTCCTGGCTCTCGAGCGCTTCCGCGTGGCGACCCATGTCGCCCAACAGCGCCCCACGATTCGAATGCGCTTGCCAGAAGCCGGGGCGGACGGCGATCGCGCGATCGTAGGCCTGCAGGGCCTCGGCGTTGCGCTTCAGCTCCCGCAGCACGACACCGCGATTGTTGTGCGCCTCCGCCAACGAAGGGTTCAGCGAGATCGCCCGGTCGTAGTCCTGGAGTGCCTCGTCCCGGTTGCCGAGATCGCGTTGCGCGACGCCGCGGTTGTTGTACGCGTCCGCAAGATCAGGCCGGGCTGCGATCGCCCGCCCGAAGCTTTCGATCGCGTCCTCATGGCGTCCCAGCGCGTGCAAGGCGAGCCCGCGGTTGTAATGCGTCTCGCCCGATCGCGGCCTGAGCTCCAGCGCGCGGTCGAAGAAGGCGATCGCTTCGTCGTGCCGTTTCAGTTCGAGGGATTCGGCGCCACGAGTGGACGCGATGCTGAACAGCAGGTTCAGCGCATCGGGGTGATCGGGCTGCTGTCCGAGGACATCGTTGCAGAGGCGCTCGGCCTCGCTCCAATCGCTTCGCCTGCAAGCCTCGAGGGCCTGCTGGAGCGCGCGAGACGCCGGGGAATCCTGCATCACGAGATTCTAGCGGTTGGTGCCCAGGGCCGGACTCGAACCGGCAAGGCCTCGCGGCCGGGGGATTTTCTTGCCACTTCGGCTTTCGCCGCCCCTCGCGGGTTCGTGGTCTGGAGCACGCCTTCACCATCGCGTCGCCGCATTAGGTGCCCGCCGTCTGCTCTCTACACCTTCCTCTCATCGAGGCTTGGCTCGGCGTTGTCTCGATCTTGTCGATCAGGGCTTTCACCGAATTTGACGGGTTTCATCGCGCGAGTTTCCAGGCGCGAGCTCAATTCTCTAAGTCCCCTGTGTTTACCAATTTCACCACCCGGGCTGCTTTCGCGATGCTACGCGAACGTGATCACCTGCCGCACCGCCTTGCCCTCGCTTAATCGATCGAAGCCCTCGTTGATCTCGTCGAGCTTCAGGCGGTGGGTCATGAGGCGGTTCACCGGAAGGCGTCCCTGCTTGTAGAGGTCGATGAACCGCGGCAGATCGCGCGACGGCACGCAGGTGCCGATGTAGCTCCCCTTTATGGTGCGCTCCTCGGCGACGAGATTCGTCGAGGGCATCGCCCACGACGCGCTCGGCGGCGGCAGGCCCGCGGTGATCGTCGTTCCGCCGCGCCGCGTGATGCGGTAGGCCGTCTCGAACGCCCGCGTGGATCCGGCCATCTCGACCGCGTAATCTACGCCGCCTTTCGTCGCGGCCTTCACCTGGTCGACGACATCGGCGGCGGTCGCGTTGAACGTGTGCGTGGCACCCAGCTCCTTCGCGAGCTTGAGCTTGTCGTCGGAGACATCGATGGCGACGACGTGGCGCGCGCCCGCGGCAACCGCGCCCAGCAGCGATGCGAGACCCACACCGCCCAATCCCACGACGGCCACCGATGATCCCGCGCGCACCTGGCCCGTGTTCACCACCGCGCCGACACCTGTCAGCACCGCGCATCCGAAGAGCGCGGCTTCTTCCAGCGGCAGGTCCGGGTCGACCTTCACTACCGAATGGCGCGACACGACCGCGTGATCCGCGAACGCCGAGCAGCCCATGTGGTGGTGCACCAGCGATCCATCCTTGCGGAAGAGGCGGCTTTCTCCCGACATGAGCTTGCCCGCCGTGTTCGCGACAGCGCCCGGCTCGCACAGAGCGGGGCGGCCCTCGGCGCAGGGCGCGCAATGCCCGCAACTGGGAATGAACACGAGCACAACGTGATCACCTTTTTTCAGGTCGGTCACGCCGGCACCCAGTTCCTCGACGACGCCCGCCGCTTCGTGCCCCAGCGCCATGGGCGTGGGACGCGGGCGATCCCCGTTGATCACCGAGAGATCCGAATGGCAAAGGCCCGCGGCACCCATGCGAACGAGAATTTCACCGGGGCCCGGAGGACGAAGCTCGATCTCCTCGATCGTGAGGGGCTTCGTCTTCGCATAGGGTGCCGGAGTACCCATGGCGTTCAACACGGCGGCGCGTATCTTCATGACCGTATTCTAGAAGATGTCGGGCTCGGCGACCTTGTCGCGCCTCGCGAGCACCGCGAAGTCGCAGCCTTCGTTCGCCTGCGTGACGTTCTGCGTGAAGATGGCGCCGTAGCCCCGCGTGTAGCGCGGCGCGGGCGGTTTCCACTTCGCGCGGCGTTTAGCCATCTCCTCGTCGGAGACCCTGACGTTGAGCACGCGTCCGGGAATATCGAGCTCGATCACGTCCCCGTTCTCGACGAGCGCGAGCGGCCCGCCCACGAACGATTCGGGCGCCACGTGCAGCACGCAGGCGCCGAAGCTCGTGCCGCTCATGCGCGCGTCCGAGATCCGGACCATGTCCTTCACGCCTTTCTGGAGGAGCTTCTTCGGAATCGGCAGCTGCCCCCACTCGGGCATTCCCGGTCCGCCGAGCGGCCCGGCGTTCTTGAGCACGAGCACGCTGTCCTCGTCGACGTCGAGCGCCGGATCGTCGATGCGCGCCGAAAGGTCGTGATGGTCCTCGAAGACGACCGCCCTGCCCTTGTGCCGGTGCAGTCTCGACTCGGCGGCCGCGGGCTTGATCACCGCGCCATCGGGGCAGAGGTTGCCGCGAAGGACCGCGAGGCTTCCATCCTGGTAGAGCGCCTTGTCGCGCGGAAGGATCACGTCGTCGTCGAAGACGCGCGCGCCGGAGATGTTCTCGCCCAGCGTCTTGCCGTTCACGGTGAGCGCGGTCACGTGGAGCTTGTCGCGGATGCATTCGAGCATCGCGCGGAGTCCGCCCGCGTAGTAGAAATCCTCCATGAGGTACTTGCCCGCGGGCCTCAGGTTCGCGATGAGCGGCGTGGTGCGCGCGAGCTGGTCGAAGCGGTCGAGGTCGAGCTTCGCGCCCGCGCGGCGCGCCATCGCGATCAGGTGCACGAGCGCGTTGGTCGATCCTCCGAGCGCGAGAACCGTCGTCACGGCGTTGTCGAACGAGTCGTCGGTGAGGATCTTCGAGGGGCGCAGGTCCTCCCACACCATCTCGACGATGCGCTTGCCGGTATGCGCGGCCATCTGCGCGTGGCGCGAATCGGGAGCCGGGATCGACGCGGCGCCCGGCAGCGTGAGTCCGAGTGCTTCGGCGGCGCTCGTCATCGTGGAAGCGGTACCCATCACCATGCAGTGTCCCGGGGAGCGCGCGATGCCCGACAGGAGCTCTTCCCACTCTTCCTGGTCGATGGCGCCGGCGCGAAGCTCCTGCCATCCCTTGAACATGTCGCTGCCGGATCCCAGCGTCTTGCCCGACGCGTTGCCCTTCAGCATCGGCCCCGCGGGCATGAAGATCGCGGGCAGGTCCATGGAGGTGGCGCCCATGATGAGGCCGGGCGTCGTCTTGTCGCATCCGCCCATCAGCACCGTGCCGTCGACGGGATAGGATCGAAGCAGCTCCTCGGCCTCCATGGCGAGGAGATTGCGATACATGAGCGGGCTCGGTTTCTGGAACGGCTCGGCGAGCGAGATCGCCGGGATCTCGAGCGGGAATCCGCCGGCCTGCCACACGCCGCGCTTGATGTCCTCCACGCGCTGGCGGAAATGGCTGTGGCACGGATTGATGTCGCTCCACGTGTTGAGGATCGCGATCACCGGCTTGCCGCGATATTCGGCCTCGTCGTGACCGAGCTGCGCCATGCGCGAACGGTGATTGAACGTGCGCATGCTTTCGCGGCCGAACCAGCGGTAGCTTCGAAGCTGCTCGGGCTTCATGCGGGGCGGGCTAGTCATTCCGCGATGATGCCATGGGGTATCCTTGGCCGCATGAACGACCGTATCGAGCGCGTCAAGGTTTCGCTCGCATTCCTGCCCCTCAAGACGCCGATCAGCGACGCGAAAGTCCTGACCGGGCGGCAGAAGCCCCTCACGGAGGTCGCGTTCGTCTTCGCCGAGATCGAGAGCCGCGACGGGCACTCCGGATTGGGATTCGGCTACTCCAAGCGCGCCGGCGGCCCGGGCATGTACGCCCATGCGAAGGAAGTCGCATCCAACCTCCTCGGCGAAGATCCCAACGACCCGCAGCGGCTCTTCACGAAGCTGCTCTGGGCCGGGGCCTCGATGGGACGCAGCGGCATGGCGGTCCAGGCGATCGCGCCCTTCGACGTGGCGCTCTGGGACATGAAGGCGAAACGCGCGGGCCTTCCGCTCGCGAAGCTCCTCGGCGCCCATCGCGAATCGGTCCAGTGCTACAACACTTCCGGCGGATTCCTTTCCTCGCCGCTCGAGGAAGTCCTGGAAAGCGTCGACGCGCTGCGCGTCCGTGGCATCGGCGGCATCAAGATCAAGGTGGGACATCCGGATGCGGCGACCGATATCAAGCGCGTGACCGCCGTGCGCAAGCGCCTCGGCGACGGATTTCCGCTGATGGTCGATGCGAACCAGCAATGGGACCGGCCGGCGGCGCATCGAATGGGACGCGCCTTCGAGGAGTTCGGCCTCGTCTGGATCGAGGAGCCGCTCGACGCCTGGGACAACGAAGGGCACGCCGAGCTCGCCGCGATGCTGGACACACCCGTGGCGACCGGCGAGATGCTCACGAGCTACTACGAGCACGCGCATCTCATCAATTCGGGCGCGTGCGATTTCGTGCAACCCGATTGCCCGCGCGTGGGTGGCGTCACGCCCTTCATGCAGATCCTCGCGCTTGCCGACCACAAGGGACTCAAGCTCGCGCCCCACTTCGCGATGGAGATCCACGTGCATCTGGCCGCGGCCTATCCGCGCGAACCGTGGCTCGAGCACTTCGACTGGCTGGAGCCGCTTTTCAACGAGCGCCTCGAGCTTCGCGAGGGCCGCATGAAAGTGCCCGACCGTCCCGGCGTGGGATTCACGCTGAGCGACCAGGCCCGCGCGTGGACGAAGGACAGCGCCGAATTCCGCTGATCACTTCTTCAGGCTGAACCCGGCGACCTTCTTGTAGCGCTCCGAGAGCTCGCGAAGCTCTTCCTGGCTGATCACGTCGTCGATGTGCCCGAAGGGCTTCCCGCCCGTGAGCTCCTCGACCTTCATGATGATGAAGTCCGGCGGATGCTCGCGGTTCGTGCGCACGATGTTCGCCGTCGTCTCGCGGCGCGCCCCCTCGTATTCGGCGAGCGCTCGCAATGGATGATCGCACCGCGCAAGGGCATCGGCGAGCGCGCGCGCGTCGATCACGGCCTGCGCCGCGCCGTTCGATCCGCGGGGATACATCGGATGCGCGGCGTCGCCCATGAAGGTCACGCGCCCGAAAGTCCATCGCGCGACCGGATCCTTGTCCACCATCGGATACTCGAACACCGTGTCGGCGTCACGGATCATCGCGGGGACGTCGAGCCAGTCGAAGCGCCAGTCCTCGTAGACCGGAAGGAAATCCTCGAGGTGCCCGGGCTTGTTCCAGTCGTTCATCGGCTCGCCGGGCATGCGCTTTTCCGTGGTCCAGTTCACGAGCTGGCGGCCTTCGCCGTCGATCGAGTCCACGATGGGATAGATCACGATCTTGCCGGTATCCACGGTGCCGATGCGAAGGTAGGCACGCCCGCCGAGGATGGGTTTCATGCGCGTGACGCCGCGCCACGTGTTGATGCCGGTGAACGCGAGTTTCTCGCCCGCGTAGAACTGGCGCCGCAGCGCAGAGTTCACTCCATCGCAGGCGACCACGACATCTCCGTGCACCGGATCGACGGAACGGCCCGTCGAAGCTTCCGCGAGGCGCAGCGACGCGCCCGCCGTTTCCTGCAGCACGCCTTCGCAGCGGCGGTTGAGGACGACGCTTTCCGGTCCCAATCGTTCGAGCACCGTGGCGTACAGGATGCCGTGCAGCTTTCCGCGATGGATGCCGAGCTCGGGATTCTCGTATCCCGCGTGGCGGCCTCGCGGTTCGCGGTAGATGAGCTGGCCGTGGCGGTTGAAGAAGAGGCTCTCCTCGTTCTCGATGGCGACGGCGCGCAAGCGATCTTCGAGCCCGAGGGCAGCGAGCTCGCGCATCGCGTGAGGCAGCAGCGTGATGCCCACGCCCAGCTCGCGGATCTCACGCGCGCTTTCGTACACCCGGCAGCGGATTCCGCGCTGGTGCAGCGCGAGCGCGAACGAGAGTCCCGCGATGCCGCCGCCGGCGATGAGGACTTCCACCGTTACTCGGCCTGGATGCCCGCGCGCTTCACGAGCTGCGCCCAGCGCGCCGCGTCGGACTGCATGCGC
>Ga0070731_10003537_pt1 | contig 14030 bp, 9 predicted proteins | sample Coa_R1_2_FD_66448 | JGI IMG/M metagenome (GOLD analysis project Ga0070731, IMG submission 66448) | Surface soil microbial communities from Centralia Pennsylvania, which are recovering from an underground coalmine fire - Coalmine... | ecosystem: Environmental > Terrestrial > Soil > Unclassified ... | reverse complement strand
GGGTGTCGGCGACGTCCAGCTCTTCGGCTCCGGCGATTATGCGATGCGCATCTGGCTCAATCCGGAAAAGATCGCCGAGCGCAACATGACCGCGGATGACGTCGTCAATGCCGTCCGCCAGCAGAATGCGCAAGTTGCGGCCGGCGTCATCAACGGACCGCCCTACAGCAAAACCGGCGAGTTGCAGCTTCCCATCAATGTGCAGGGCCGGCTCGCCACCCCGGAAGAATTCACCAACATCGTCATCAAGCGGGACAAGGGCGTGGTCACGCGACTCGGCGACGTGGCGCGCGTCGAGATCGGCGCCTCGGAATACGGTCTGCGCTCCCTGCTCGACAACAAGCAGGCGGTCGCCATCCCGATCTTCCAGTCACCGGGGTCGAACGCAATCCAGATCTCCAATCAGGTCCGCGCGACCATGGAGGAACTGAAACAGAACTTTCCGCAGGGCCTCGACTACAGCATCGTCTATGACCCGACGGTGTTCGTCAGGGATTCGATCCGGGCGGTGGTTCACACGCTTCTCGAGGCGGTCCTCCTCGTCGTGCTGGTGGTCATCCTGTTCCTGCAGACCTGGCGGGCGTCGATCATTCCGCTGCTCGCGGTGCCGATTTCCATCATCGGCACCTTCGCCTTCATGTACATGTTCGGCTTCTCGATCAATGCCCTGTCGTTGTTCGGGCTGGTGCTGGCCATCGGCATCGTGGTCGACGACGCGATCGTCGTGGTCGAAAACGCGGAGCGCAACATCGAGGCGGGGCTCGCGCCGCGCGAGGCGACGCTGAAGGCGATGTCGGAAGTGACCGGACCGATCATCGCCATCGCGCTGGTGCTGTGCGCCGTCTTCGTGCCGATTGCCTTCATCAGCGGCCTGACCGGGGAATTCTACCGGCAGTTCGCACTCACCATCGCCTTCTCGACCATCATCTCGGCGTTCAATTCGCTGACGCTGTCCCCCGCGCTGTCGGCGGTGCTGCTGAAGGCCCATGGCGCGCCCAAAGACCGGCTCGCGCGGGCGATGGACACGATTCTCGGCCCTTTCTTCAAGCGCTTCAACGCCGTCTTCCACCGAAGCTCCGAAGGCTATGGGCGCGGCGTGGGCGGCATCATGGGGCGCAAATCCGCGGCGATAATCGTATATGCGGGGCTTCTCGCGCTCACCTGGGTCGGTTTCCGGATCGTGCCGCCGGGCTTCGTCCCCATGCAGGACAAGGCCTATCTCTTTGCCTATGCGCAGTTGCCGGAAGGCGCCATCCTCGACCGCACGGAGAAAGTCATTCGCCGGATGTCGGACATCGCGATGAAGGAGCCTGGCGTACAGAACGCGGTGGCGTTTCCGGGGCTTTCGATCAATGGCTTCATCAACAGCCCGTCGGCGGGCATTGTCTTTGTGCCGCTGAAGCCGTTCTCCGAACGCACATCGTCCGCACTCTCCGGCATGGCGATCGCGCAGAAGCTGCAGCAGAAGTACAGCGTGATCGGCGATGCCCAGATCGCAATCTTCCAGGCGCCACCCGTGCAGGGCCTGGGTGCGATCGGCGGATTTAAATTGCAGGTCGAAGACCGCACGGATCAGGGCGATGCCGCGCTCGACCGCGCCATGCAGACCATCCAGGAGAAGGCAAGGGCGAACCCCGCACTGCAGAGTGTGTTTTCGAGCTTCAACATCGGCGTGCCGCAACTCTATGCCGACATCAACCGTACCCAGGCGATGCAGCTCGGCGTCGACATGCAGGATGTCTTCGACACGATGCAGACCTATCTGGGCTCCATCTATGTCGATGACTTCAACCGCTTCGGCCGCACCTATGAGGTGATCGCGCAGGCCGACACGCCGTTCCGCTCGAGGCCGGACGACATCCTGCGCCTCAAGACGCACAACGCGGACGGGCAGATGGTGCCGTTCGGCGCCTTTGTACAGGTTAAGGAGACGACCGGACCGGACAGCGCCCTGCGTTACAACGGCTTTCGTTCCGCCGACCTCAACGGCGCGCCGGGAGCCGGCTATTCCTCGGGGCAGGCGCAGGCCGCGATCACAAAGCTGCTCAACGACAATCTGCCCAAGGGCATGAGCTTCGAGTGGACCGATCTCACCTATCAGCAGATTCTGGCCGGCAACACGGCGGTCCTCGTCTTCCCGCTCTGCGTGCTGCTTGTCTTTCTCGTGCTGTCGGCACAATACGAAAGCCTGTTCCTGCCGCTGGCCATAATCCTGATCGTGCCCATGTGCCTGTTCTCGGCGATCAGCGGCGTGTGGCTGACGGGCGGCGACAACAATATCTTTACCCAGATCGGCTTCTTCGTGCTGATCGGCCTCGCGTGCAAGAATGCGATCCTGATTGTGGAATTCGCGCGCGAGCTGGAAATCCGTGGCCGTACAACGGTTGCGGCCGCGATGGAGGCCGCCCGCCTTCGCCTGCGCCCGATCCTGATGACGAGCTTCGCCTTCATCATGGGCGTGGTGCCGCTCGTCCTCTCCTCCGGCGCCGGCGCGGAAATGCGCCACGCAATGGGAGTCGCCGTGTTTTTCGGCATGCTGGGCGTGACGTTCTTCGGTCTTTTCCTGACGCCCGTGTTCTATGTTTCGCTCCGGGCACTGGAGAAACGCATTACCCGAACCGAAGCGGTCCACCATCATGTTTGACGCTTCCTTCAACGAATCCGGTTCGATGACGATGCCCGCCAGGTTTGATCTGTTTCAACGCCTTCTGGCGGTTTCTGGCGCATTGCGAGCACAATGGGACAGAGAGCTGCGTGCGCAGCTTCCGGAACTGGGCGCAGCGCGCGCGGCCGTAATTCTGCAACTCGGACGCAGCGGCGGCGCTTCCCAAACACGCCTATCGCGTTTGCTCGGGCACAACCAGATGACGGTGTCGCGGCTGCTCGACAATCTCGAACGCCGAGGCTTGGTCCACCGTGAGGCGATGCCTACCGAGCGCCGCACCTGGGCGGCTCGACTAACGGATGACGGCAGACGCGTGTTGTTCGCCATTCACACCGCGCAACTCGCTTTCGTCAATCGAATCTGCTCGGAGGCGTGCTGTGACTGCAAGAACGAGGGCACGTTCAAAATGATGTTCGGACTCACACTCTTACGGATGAAAGAAGGGGCTCAAGCGGGCGGACGAACGAGACCACAAGTGGCGCTGGATTGAGACGGACCATCAACCAGCCGCTGGCGGCCGTGTACATCCACCAACCGATGTTCGACACCGGCGTCGCTGGCCATATCACCGCGAACGTCCTGTGGCGGAACGGAGAGCCTGACAGCTTCGTTCGTGGTGAGCTTGGTGGCATCTGCGCGCTGGTCTGCTGGCCTATCTCCATGTCTAAACCACCAACATCAATGCTGTCTGCGGCCTCCCTATCCGAGGTTCACAATACACTTGGCTTGTTCCGCGCAGGTGGAAATGCGGTGGGCGGCTGGAACACGGTGCACGCCGGACAAGGCGTTTGGCCACGTAGTGACAGCCGGAATAGCCAGGATGGATCGCCGATATGGACCGGTGGCGATTTTTCATGACCTGAAAAAAGCGGTTGGGAACCAAACGCTCTTTAGGGGGAACGTTTGGAAGTGTTTGGCATTGGTTAGTGATGCGCGCCTGGCACTGGGCTGCCGAGCCGCGCGCAACGGTCGCAATCCAAAAGGACATCGATCGTGCCAATTCGCGTGAACGGGCTGGAAGCACAGCTGCCGAACGACCCCCGCGTATCGCTTCTCGACTTCCTTCGCGAACACCTCTGCCTCCACGGCACAAAAAAAGGTTGCGACCAGGGCGCCTGCGGCGCGTGCACGGTGCTGGTCGACGGCGAGCGGATTCTGTCGTGTCTCGCGCTCGCGGTGCAATACGAAGGCCGTGCCGTCACGAGTATCGAAGGACTCGCCGCGAACGGCGCGCTGCATCCGCTGCAAGCGGCATTTATCGAGCACGACGGCTTTCAGTGCGGCTACTGCACGCCCGGGCAGATCTGTTCGGCTGTCGCGATGGTAGAAGAGGCAAAACGCGGCGTCCCGAGTCACGTCACTCAGGACTTGTCGGCGGATGCGATCCCGCTGACCCGTGACGAACTGCGCGAACGGATGAGCGGCAATTTATGTCGCTGCGGCGCGCATAACGGCATCGTCGACGCGATCGTCGCAACCCTTGCGGAGGCCACGTCGTGACACCGTTCACATACGTCCGTGCGGCCGATGCCGCGGACGCAATCCGCCTGGCAGGCGATCCGCACGCGCGGTATCTGGGCGGCGGCACGAACCTCGTCGATCTGATGCGCCAGACGATCGAGCGCCCTTCCCGGCTGGTAGACATCACCGGTTTGCCGAGTGCGATCGAAGAGCATAAGGACGGCGGTCTCTTCATCGGTGCCGCAGCAAGAAACACCGCAGTGGCCGCGCACCCGGCGATCAGAAGGCGCTATCCGATGCTCGCGCGTGCCATCGTCGCCGGCGCATCCGCGCAAATCCGCAATATGGCGACCGTCGGCGGCAACATTCTTCAGCGCACCCGCTGCGCCTATTTCTATGATCAGGCAGGCGCGCGCTGCAACAAGCGGGAAGCGGGCCAGGGTTGCGACGCAATCGATGGCTTCAATCGCACCCACGCGATCCTGGGGACGTCCTCGTTCTGCGTCGCCACCCATCCCTCCGACATGTGCGTCGCGCTGTCCGCGCTCGATGCCATCGTGCATCTCAAGAGCAGGAACTGCGAACGTACGCTTCCGCTTAACGAAACTCACCGCCTGCCGGGCGATCGCCCCGATATCGAGACGATGCTTGAGCCGGGAGAGCTGATCACAGCGGTTGCGGTGCCCGCACTCTCGTTCGCTACCCATTCGACTTACCGCAAGGTGCGCGATCGGGCGAGCTACGCTTTGGCGCTGATTTCCGTTGCAGCTGCTTTGGAGTTGGACGGGGGCACAGTGAAGGATGTGCGGCTTGCACTCGGCGGTGTTGCACATAGACCGTGGCGGGCCTGGAAGGCGGAAGCGACGCTTCGCGGACAGCCCGCGACAGAGGAGGCGTTCCGTGCCGCCGCCGAGGCAGAACTCGCTGATGCAAAGCCGCTTCGTGACAACGGATTCAAGATCGAGCTCGCGCGCCGCACCATTGCGGCCGTGTTGAACCAGCTCAAGGGTGCGGAAGCATGAGCGCCGGCAATTCAGCGATCGGCGCCGCCATGCCGCTGGGACCGGAGAACTGGCACGAGAGCGGCGCACCGGATCCGATCGCTCGCCATCAGCACGGTCTCGTCGGAGCGCAGGTGTCGCGCGTCGACGGACCGCTCAAGGTCAAAGGCGCAGCGCGCTTTGCCGCCGAAGCGACGCTGGAAGGAATGGTGTACGCCGCGCTGGCCTACAGCACAATTCCCAAAGGCCGTATCGCGACCCTTGAAACGAGCGCTGCAGAGAAGGCGCCGGGGGTCGTTCTGGTGATGACGCATCGCAACGCGCCCCGGATGAAAACCATCCCCTCTTTCCTCACCGCCGAGAAAGCCATGGCGGGTGACGATCTGCCGGTCATGCAGGACGACCGCGTCCACTGGAACGGCCAGCCGATCGCCGTCGTCCTCGCGGAAACCCAGGAACAGGCGGACTACGCGAGGTCGCTCATCCGTGTCAGCTACGACCCGGAACCGGCGGTCACGGCGTTCGAGCAGGCGAAGGCGGCGCGTCGTCCGGCGTCCTTCGTTGGCGAACCGCTGAAGAATGACATCAAGGATGCAGAAGCGGCGCTGTCGGCGGCGCCGTACAAGGTGGACAACATCTACCGGACGCCGCGCCACAATCACAACGCCATGGAACCGCACGCGGCGACGCTGGCGTGGAACGGCGACGAACTGATCGTGCATGATTGTACGCAAGGCGTTGCGCACACCGCCTGGTCGCTGGCCCAGGCGTTCGGAATCGACGAGAAGCAGGTTCGCATCACCGCGCCGTATGTCGGAGGCGGATTCGGCGGAAAGGGGTTGTGGCAGCATCAGGTTTTGGCAGCCGCCGCATCGCGGCTTGCCGGGCGCCCTGTAAGGGTTACGCTATCGCGCGAGGGTGTCTACCGCGTGGTGGGCGGACGCACCAACACCGAGCAGCGCGTTGCGATCGGCGCGCGCGCCGACGGCCGCTTCGAGGCCCTGATCCACACCGGCGTCGCTGCCCTGACGAAGCACAACAACATGTCGGAGATGTTCATTTTTCCTGCGCGCTGCGTCTATTCGGCGGCCAGCTTGAAACTGGCTGTCGAGGTTGCGCCCATGGACATGCTCGCCAACACGTTCATGCGCGCACCCGGCGAGTCCGTCGGCACGTTCGCGCTCGAATCCGCCGTCGACGAACTCGCCGACAAACTCGCGATTGACCCGATCGAGCTCCGGCTTCGCAATGAGCCCGAGAAGGATCCGATTTCCGGACTGCCGTTTTCCTCCCGCCACCTTGTCGAGGCTTATCGCGCCGGCGCCGAGCGGTTCGGGTGGAACAGGCGGAGCAGCAAGCCGGGCGCGCGCCGCGACGGCGAATGGCTGGTCGGAATGGGCGTCGCCACCGCGACGTATCCGTATTACCGCATGCCGGGCGGCGCGGCGCGGATCACGTTGACCAGGAACGGCAATGCAACGGTAGAAATCGCGGCGCATGAAATGGGCATGGGCACTGCGACCGTACACGCACAGGTCGCGGCCACGCGACTCGGCCTGCCGATCGGGCAGGTGAACGTCGTGTACGGTGATTCCGCTTTTCCCGGTGTCATTATTGCAGGCGGGTCGCAACAGACAGCCTCGGTTGGCGCGGCGATCATTGCGGTGCAGCGCGCTTTGGTCATCGAGCTCCTGAGACTGGCGGGCAATGCGTCACCGCTCGCCGGCCTCGGGCCCAATGATGTGGGCAGCCGCGACGGCGGTTTGTGCAAACTCGACGAACCGGATCGTTACGAGAGCTATGAATCCATACTTTCGCGTGCCCGCCGCGACGAAGTCTCCGTCGAAGCCGAGGCGTCACCTCCGGACGAACTCACGCATTGGTCGATGCATTCCTTTGGCGCGATGTTCTGCGAGGTGCGCGTGAACGCCGTCACCGCCGAAACAAGGGTGGCCCGCTTCCTCGGTTCATTCGATTGCGGGCGCATTCTCAATGCCAAGACCGCAGCGAGCCAGTTTCGCGGTGGCATCATCATGGGATTGGGTATGGCGCTCATGGAGGAGACGCAATTCGACGAGCGCAACGGTCGGATCATGAATCCGAGCCTGTCGGAGTACCACGTCCCTGTACATATGGATGTGCCCGAAATCGACATCATCTGGACCGACATTCCCGATCCCCGCGCGCCGACGGGTGCGCACGGTATTGGAGAAATCGGTATAACCGGCACAGGCGCAGCCGTCGCGAACGCCATCTACAACGCCACCGGCAAACGCGTGCGCGACCTTCCGATCACTCCCGACAAGCTGCTCTGACAGCGGACATTCATTTTTCGTTTGGATCAGGTTTTGTGACGGAGTGGACGCGGTCCCGACTCACATTGCATCCCCTTTTGGATGCCCTCCATCGAGTTTGTCTTTGCACCCAAATCCGAAGCGTTTAGACCTTTCAAGCCGGCGATGTCATTGTCGGTGAGCTTGTCGGGTTGGGGCGCGATCCGCAATCGGGCTTCAGCGTGTCTTGTAAATGGAGCAATTTTTGCATCAACTCGGGACCGGCCTGTTTCACTCTTGACCGGTAGGCGAAGAACGGGAGATCGCGGCAATGACCACAAGACAGCGAAGGACTTCCAGGGCTCGTATTGGAGCGGCGCGTGTCTGTCTGGCATTGATGGCCGTCGTCCTGGGCCTGGACGGGGAGCAGCCGGCGCATGCGCGCGGTTTGAAGGTGCTTTATAACTTCGCGGGATCGTCGGACGGGGGCGATCCTTACGCGAGTCTGATCCGAGACTCGGCGGGGAATCTCTACGGCACCGCCGATTACGGCGGCACCGCGTTTGCCGGCGCCGTTTTCAAAGTTGCACCCGACGGAATCGAAACAGTACTGTATAGCTTCAGTGGTGGCGCCGATGGCGCACAACCGTTTTGCGCACTGGTGCGCGACAAGGCCGGCAATCTCTACGGCACGACGACCATGGGCGGGAGCGCGAATGCCGGCGTGGTGTTTAAACTCGATCCCGGCGGCACCGAAACCGTGTTGCACAATTTCATCGGAGGAGCGGATGGGACTACGCCGACGGGAGGTTTGCTGGAGGACAAGGCCGGCAATTTCTATGGTACCGCCTCGCAAGGCGGAACATCAAACGCGGGCGTGCTGTTTGAAATAGCCGCAAACGGCAAATACAGCATTCTGCACACATTCACGGGGACGGCGAACGACGGGAAGTATCCCACCTATACGAGCCTTCTGATGGATTCCAGGGGTGCCCTCTATGGCGTCACCGAAGAGGGCGGAGCCGCCAATGGCGGCGTACTGTACAAGCTTGACAAGAAGGGAAAGCTGGCGATCCTGCACAGCTTCATGGGAGGAACGACCGACGGCTGCAACGTACTGGGAACTCCGTTCATCGACGGGAACGGAAACTTCTACGGCACGACATCGTCTTGTGGTACCTCGAGCCTGGGCACGGTCTGGACGGTGAGTGCCGACGGGAGTGAGACGGTGCTGCACAGTTTTGCCGGCGGAACGACCGATGGGGAGTATCCGCTGGCCGGCGTGATCGTGGATGCCGGCGGGAATGTCTTCGGGAACACGGAGACGGGCGGCGCGTCAAACTTCGGAACGGTGTACGAGATCAGTTCGAATCGAACGTTCACGCTCGTGCATAGCTTCGACGGGACCGACGGCAAATATCCGTATGGCAGCTTTGTCAGGACCGCCAAGGGCACGCTGTTCGGGACAACCCAGAATGGCGGCACGATCGGCTATGGAACAGTCTGGAAGTTGAGCGGGGCGTCGGCGCGACGAGAGTAGCCGCAGCGTCTGGTACGTTGCCGGAACCGGGTGATTTCGACGTAACGGGCGAACTTTGCGCGCGACCCGCATTCTGAGGACATCCGATCAGGGATGCCCGGCAGGTCGATCCGCAGGCACTGGTCGCTGAAGAGCCTGCGGGAGAAGCTGGTCAAAATCGGCGCGAAGATCGTTGCCCACGCGCGCGCTCCGTGACGTGCGCACCCGTGCGCTGCCGGGATCGTCTGCCGCCGCATGCGGGGGCTTCAACGGACTTCAGAAATGCGGTATTCAATGGTTCCAGTCCGGGGTCATCCGGGGAATGCGGGAAGGTGCGAGGCCGTAGCACGCGGTCTTTTTTACGAAGGGGAGTTATCGAAAATGAGAATGCATGTCCGCGGCGCGAAATGCGCCGCAGGGTTTTGTGCGGCCTTCCTGCTGTCGGCTTCGTCCGCCGCCTTGGCCGGAACGACCTATGCAGAAAAGACGCTGTGGACGTTCAACGGGACCGACGGGAACGAGGCGTTGTACGGGAACGTGGTGCTGGACATCGGCGGCGACGTTTATGGCACCACCGCCACAGGCGGCGCCGAGAACTCCGGAACCGTCTTCCGCGTCAACAGCGACGGCACCGAAGACACGCTCTACACCTTTACTGGCGGTGCCGACGGCAGCTTCCCTTCGGGCACGCTCCTTCTGGACGGAAGCGGCAACATTTACGGGACCGCCTCGGGGACGGTGTGGATGCTCACCAACAACGCCAACACCTACAGCTTCAGCACCCTCGCGACCTTCCCGAACAGCGGCTACAGTTATGCTGGCGTCATCATGGACAAGAAAGGCAATCTCTACGGCACCGAGGTCGCGGGCGGCGATTCGGGCTATGGGGCCGTGTACGAGATTACCGCAAAAGGCAAATACAAACCGCTTCATCCCTTCGACGGCGCGGCCGGCGGGGCCAACCCGTACGCAGGCGTCATCATGGACAAGAAGGGCAATCTCTACGGGACGACGTTCGGCGGCGGCGACCACGGCTTCGGCACGGTATACAGACTTGCCCCGGACGGAACCTACAATGTGCTCTATTCCTTCAAGGGTACCGACGGCCAGACTGTATTTGACGGGGCGCAGCCCACCGGCGGCCTGGTCGCGGATAAGAACGGCAATATGTACGGCACCACCAATACCGGCGGGACGGTCAACGATGGCACGGCTTTCGAGATCACCGCCGCCGGGGCGTACCAATCCCTGTGGAGTTTTGGAGCGGGAACCAACAAGCACAAGCCGCCGGACGGCGGCGATCCCAAAGACACGCCGATCCTTGCCGGCGGCGTGCTCTACATCACCACCGCCGGCGGCGGCGCCAACGGGCAGGGTGCAGTGATCAGCCTGGTACCGGGCGCCAAATCCGACAAAGAACTCTACAGCTTCTGCGCACCGAATGGCGGTTGTGGCGGCGGCGTCACCCCATATGCCGGGCTGGCAGTGGACGGCGCCGGCAATCTCTACGGCGTGACGGCGGCCGGCGGCGACGTAAACCATAACAGCGGCGCGGTGTTCGAGCTGGTCAAGCAGTAGGGGCGGCGAAGCAGCGGAACGTTTACCTCCCCGTCGCGCAGCGATGGGGAAGGGGGACCGCGAGCGCAGCAAGGCGGTAGAAGGGGATTTATTTGGTTCCAAGCGTCGGGTCAGTTCCTGCGGCGATATCGATCTCGTCACAGCCTCGACTGTGAGGCCTTCGATATTGCGCAGGAGGTCGGGGCCTCTGTGCCGTCCTCGCGCAAGGTTTTCCGGAAGGCTCAACACCATGCAGTCTTGTGAAGTTGCATCTATGACAATGGCCGGTGTGCTGGTTTGATTTGGCGGCTTGTACGCTTCGATCCGTCCTTGGCCGTACACACGAGATCGAAACGACGACCTCTCAGGGCGTATCGTTCATGGGGCGATCCCGTGGAATCAACGTTGAACAGAGCGCCTCAGAGGCCACGGGCGCGCCGTTAAACCCAGCCAGGGCAATTCGACCCGGCTGGCAATTCAGCGCGAAGCCCGACTGCGATCATCGGCTGCACGGATTTCGCACGGATTTGTTGTCGCTTTCGTTTCCGATTGACGCCCTTTTGTCCCGATCGGGGTCTCGGCGTGTTCGGAAATTGCGCCTGATTTGCTGGTAAAACTGGTGCCGGAGGACAGAATTGAACTGTCGACCTACCCCTTACCAAGGGGTTGCGCTACCACTACGCTACTCCGGCGACCAAGGAAAAAACCCGCACGGGAGATGCGCGGGGTGCACCATGGGCGCGGCTCTATAGCCCAACGATCTTACGAGGGAAAGTGGCGAAATCCGAAGCCGAAAGACGGCGCGAGCGCCTCGCCGCGGCACTGCGCGAAAACCTGAAGCGACGCAGGGCGCATAAGCGAGGCGCGCCTGCGACGCGTGCGGAAACTGCCCCGGACGCGCCCTCCGAGAGGACAGGCGACGACGGTCTGGCCCGCCCGAAACCGTCGCGCTAAGAACCTCGTTACCATCCGCCGCCCGGCTCGCAGGAAAAGGCAATTCATGGATCGTATTCGCATCGAAGGCGGTGCCCCGCTGGAAGGCACGATACCGATCAGCGGCGCCAAGAATGCCGCTCTGCCGCTGATGGCAGCCTCTCTCCTCACCGAAACGCCGCTTGTGCTTTCGAACGTGCCGAAGCTTGCCGACATCGCCTTGATGGAAGAGCTGCTCACGAGCTTCGGCGTGAAAACCGGGCGCGAGAACGACACCGTCCGGATGTCGGCGTCGACGATCCGCAACACGATTGCGGCGTACGATCTCGTGCGCAAGATGCGCGCGAGTTTCTGGGTGTTGGGACCGCTCGTCGCGAGGATGGGCGAAGCAAAGGTTTCTTTGCCGGGCGGGTGTGCCATCGGTGCGCGTCCCGTCGATCTGCACATCCGTGCACTGCTTGCGCTCGGCGCCGCCATCGAGTTGCGCGAAGGTTACGTCATCGCGAGCGCGCCGAAAGGCCTGCGCGGCGCACGGATCGAATTCCCGGCCGTATCCGTGGGCGCCACTGTGCATGCGCTTATGACCGCGGTTCTCGCCAAGGGCGAGACGGTGCTCGTGAATGCGGCGCGCGAGCCGGAGATCGTGGATCTCGGCCGCTGCCTTCGCGCGATGGGCGCGCGGATTGGCGGGCTGGGGAGTCCGGAAATCACCATCCAGGGCGTCGACGTGCTGAACGGCGCGGAGCATCGCGTGCTTCCGGACCGGATCGAAACCGGTACATACGCGTTCGCGGTGGCTATCGCCGGCGGCGATGTGGAGCTTTGCGACACGAACGCCGAATTGATCGGCTGCGTGATCGACCTGCTTCGGTCGATCGGGGCTGACGTGGAGACCGTCCCTCGCGGGATGCGGATTCGCCGCAACGGCTCGGCATTGCGCGCCGCCGATGTAACGACTGCGCCCTATCCGGGATTTCCGACGGACCTGCAGGCGCAGTATATGGCGCTGATGACGATCGCCAGAGGCATCGCCCGAATCCGCGAGACGATCTTCGAAAATCGTTTCATGCATGTGCCCGAGCTCGGCCGCATGGGCGCCGACATTCGTGTCGAAGGCGACACCGCCGTGGTCACCGGCGTCGAGCGGTTGAAAGGCGCGCCGGTGATGGCGACCGATCTGCGCGCCAGCGTCAGCCTCGTGCTCGCGGGACTCGCGGCGGAAGGCGAAACCATCGTCAATCGTGTCTACCATCTCGACCGCGGCTTCGAACGCATCGAAGAGAAGCTGTCCCGCGTGGGCGCGCGTATCGAAAGGCTTGCATTATGACTGCACAGAAACTCGTGCTCGCCGCCGCCGATGCGGAGGATCTGGAAACCATCTCCGCGCGGTTGCAGGACGCCGTCGCGCGCGTGAAAGACCTCGTGTACCTGCCGAAATCGCGCCGCTTCGCGGGACTGTTCAACCGCTTCAAATGGGAAAATGCGGGCGCACGCGACGGCACGCGCGTACGTGCCGGCCTTCATATCGACGGGGTGCTGTCGGCCAAGGCCTTCAAATTGCGCACCGGCAATCCCGATGCAGTCGCATCGCTGCTCGCGATCCGGTTCCAGCCGGCCGGAGGGGAAGATCCCGGCGGCACCATCGAGCTCGTCTTTTCCGGCGGCGGAATCCTGAAGCTGGAAGTCGAGTGCGTCGATGCGGAGCTTGCCGACCTCTCCGGCGAATGGGCCGCCCTCGGCCGGCCCGTGCACGAACTCGAGTCTTAGAATGGCATCGCCGACGCGCCGGCCCGCGGGAACGCGGAATGCCCCCTCATCCGGCGCTTCGCGCCACCTTCTCCCGCAAGGGGAGAAGGGAAATGTATTTTCGATATATGTACTGATCGCCCTCGCCCCTTGCGGGAGAGGGCAGCACGGCGCGCGCATGCGCGACGTGCGGGTGAGGGGTAGCTCCGCGTCTCTGCACCTCCGCATGAATCCCGCTTGAGCGCAGAATCGCCATTCCGCCTGATCGCAATCGAGCTGGACGAGCGGACGCTTGTCCGCCGGACGCGCGAGATAGAACAGGAGCGCGAAATTGCGATCTACGATCTGCTCGAAACAAACAGTTTCGCGCCGCGCAATTCGGCGGGCGGACCCTATCGGCTCATCCTGGCCGTCGAGGAGAACCGCCTCGTCTTCGACGTACGCCTGGAGAATGGCGACACGCATGGGAGGGTGATGCTGTCGCTGACGCCGTTCCGCCGCATCATCAAGGATTACTTTCTCGTCTGCGAAAGCTACTTCAAGGCGATCCGCAACGCCCCGCCGCACCAGATCGAGGCGCTGGACATGGGGCGGCGCGGTCTGCACGACGAAGGCTCGACGCTTCTGAAACAGCGCCTGCAAGGCAAGATCGACGTCGATTTCGATACCGCGCGCCGGCTCTTCACGCTTCTCTGCGTGCTGCATCTGAAGGGCTGAGTCGTTTGCGCGGCCCCAATGGCGAGGAGCTTCCCGGCGCGGTGCTCTTCGCCTGTACGCTCAATTCTGTACGGAGTCCGATGGCGGCGGCGCTGATGCGGCACCTCTACGGGCGTTTCGTTTTCATCGATTCGGTGGGAGCGCGTCCGGGTGAGCTC
>Ga0070731_10003536_pt1 | contig 14032 bp, 7 predicted proteins | sample Coa_R1_2_FD_66448 | JGI IMG/M metagenome (GOLD analysis project Ga0070731, IMG submission 66448) | Surface soil microbial communities from Centralia Pennsylvania, which are recovering from an underground coalmine fire - Coalmine... | ecosystem: Environmental > Terrestrial > Soil > Unclassified ... | reverse complement strand
ACAGGGGCAGCGGGACCAGCCCCAGGTACGGCGCCACTTTCGGAAGGTACGGAAGCACCACGGCCGCGGCCATGACGGCGACGGTCGTCAGGCTGAGCGCCAGGCTTGCGCGGCTCTGGAGAAACGGGATCCGGTTCGTTCGGATCACATGCACGATCAGGATTTGCGTCAGAATCGATTCCACAAACCACCCGGTATGGAACAGGCTCTCATAGTAGGTCTTGAGGTCCTCACTGACTCCTTTATTGTAGTCCCAGCACTTGAAGAAGAGGAGCATCAAGAAAAAGGTCGTGTAGTCGAAGATGGAGCTGACCGGACCGAGGAAGATCATGAATTTCTTGATGCTCGCGATGTTCCAGCGGCGGGGTTTCCCCAGGTACTCGTCGTCGACCCGATCGGTGGGGATCCCCAGCTGGGAGAAGTCGTAGAGGAGATTGTTCACCAGGACCTGGATGGGGGACATGGGGAGAAAGGGGAGGAAGAAGCTGCCGCCCACCATGCTGAACATGTTCCCGAAGTTGGAACTCGCCCCCATCTTGATGTACTTGATGATGTTGCCGAAGACGCGTCGGCCCTCCAGGATCCCGTCCTCGAGGACCATCAGGCTCTTCTCGAGCAGAATGATGTCCGCGGACTCCTTGGCCACGTCGACCGCGGTGTCCACCGAAATGCCCACGTCCGCCGCCTTCATGGCGGGGGCGTCGTTGATCCCGTCGCCGAGGAAGCCCACCACGTGACCCGCCCGCTGAAGGGCCCGGATGATCTCCTCCTTCTGGGACGGGGAGAGCCGGGCGAACACCGTATGCTTCTGGGCGACCTTCGTGAACTCCTCCTCCGAAAGGCCGACCAGCTTGTCGCCCGTCACGATGCCGTCGATTTTCAGTCCGACGTCCTTGCACACCTTCTGGGTGACGAGGGCGTTGTCTCCCGTGAGGATTTTGGTCGTGACCCCCGACCGGGCCAGCGCCTCCAGGGCCTTGTCCGCGGAATCTTTGGGAGGATCGAAGAAGGCGATGTATCCCAGGAGGATGAGGTCGCTCTCGTCGGCGACCGAGAAGACCTCCTTCGTGCGGGGGAACTCCCGGTAGGCGATGGCGAGCACCCGGTACCCCTGGGAGGAGAGGTCCGCGTACTCCTCCAGGACGTCGCTCTTGAGCATGTCGATCAGCGGATAGACCTCGCCGTCGACCTGGTACTGGGTGGACACCCGGAAGATCTCGTCCACGGCCCCCTTGCAGATCATGACGTGATCGCCCTCGTAGTCGACGACGACCGACATCCGCCGGCGCTGGAAGTCGAAGGGGATTTCGTCGACCTTTCGGCACGCGCGCCCGACGTCGAGGTCGTCGTGGGCCAGGATCGCCTTGTCGAGCAGGTTGCGGAGCCCGGTCTGGTAGAAGCTGTTCAGGTAGGCGTACTTCAGGACGTCGTCGCTTTCACGGTTGCTCACGTCGACGTGCCGTTCGAGCACGATCCGGTCCTGGGTGAGCGTACCGGTCTTGTCGGTGCACAGGACGTCCATGGCGCCGAAGTTCTGGATGGAATTGAGGCGCTTGACGATCGCCTTCTTCCGCGACATCGCCAGGGCCCCCTTGGCGAGATTGACGGTGACGATCATGGGAAGCATTTCGGGAGTGAGGCCGACGGCGACGGACAGGGCGAAGATGAGCGCCTCGCTCCAGGGATGCGGAACATCCTTCTTGGTGAATCCGACGATCAGGAAGACGGCGGTGACCATGACCACCATGAAGCGGATCATGAGCCAGGTGAAGGCGTTGATCCCCTTGTCAAAGCTCGTCTGGACGCGCTGGCGGGACAGCTTCTCGGAAATCGCCCCGAAATAGGTGCGTTCGCCGGTGGTGACCACCAGCGCCCGGGCGGTGCCCGACAGCACGGTGCTGCCCTGGAACGCGGCGTTGGGGAGGTCGAGCGCCGCCTTGCCCGCGATGTCGAACCCCTTGTAGTGCTTTTCGACGGGCATCGCTTCGCCGGTGAGGGCGGACTGGCTGACGTAGAAGTCCTTGGAGACGAGCAGCCGGAGGTCCGCGGGGATGATCGAGCCCGCCGCGAGCACCACGATGTCCCCGGGAACCAGGTCCCGCATCGGAAGCTCGGTCTCCTGGCCGGCACGGACCACGGTGCACGTGGTCTTGATCATGGCTCGCAGCTTTTCGGCGGCCTTGTTGGACCGCATTTCCTGGAAATACGCGAGGAAGACCGACAGCAGGATCATCGCGCCCACCACCGTGGTGGCCCGGAGGTCGTCCAGCAGGTAGGAGACGACCGCGATCGCGAGCAGCTGCAGGACGAGGGGGTTCTTGAAGCGCTCGAAGATCTCGCCCACGAAGCCCAGCCGCTTTTCATGGACGGCCTCGTTGGGTCCGAAGCGGGCCAGCCGCTCCTCGACCTGGGCGGAGTCGAGACCCCGTTCCGATCCTCCCAGCTTCGCGAGCGCCGCGTCGGGGGCCATGGGCCCCAGCTCGAGGAGGGCGCGCTCGCTCTCGGTCGAATGCTGGGGCGTCGATCCGTTGCCTTCCGGAAGGAAGAACTTCCCGAAGAAGGGGATCTGATCGAACCTCATGTTAGTTCCCGATGGTCGACAGGGACGGGGCGGCCGACGCTCGCGCCAGGGTCCCCGTCGGAGTTATGCCCGCGATCCTCCGCGACCGGATCGTCGACGGTGACGAACAGCCATTTCGCAAGGTGCACGTTGCAGTAGAACTCGTGGATGCTCTTTGGCCAGTACGAGATCGGCCCAGCGACTAGGATAATTCCCAATCCCCTCGCTGCCAAGGAATCATCGCTGTAGGTTCGAAAAAGAATCTCGAGACGGAACCTTCGGCGTCGCCTCGCGGGAGGCCCCGAGCCGCCCGGAAGGCTGGTCCGTCCTTCCCCCTCCCTGCCTTCCCATCGGCGCTCCCTCCGGGTTCCTCCGCCCGGTGGGTCCTCGTCGGCCCCCGGGAAGTTCGGAAGCCTACCGCTCCCGAGTGCAAAACCGATGAAGACCCGGTTAAGGTCGCGTGGAGCGAGAACTCGCCCGGCCGGGAGCCTCGGGCCGGCCGACGGCTCCACTCCTCCCGAGCCCGGCTCGCTTCCTTTTTGCTTCGCTTCTTGGGCCGGATGGTCGTATATAAATCCATGAAAAAGATCGCCTTCCTGATGCTCTTCCCGCTGATGGCCTGTCCCCTGATAGCTCGCGCCCAGGAGGCCCCGGCCCTCCTTCGCGAGGACGCCCGCGACCCCTCCTCGTTGGGTTCCCTGGGCTCCTGGAGCCTCGCGGACGCCCTGACGAAAGCGCCGGACCCCGGCGCCCTGCCCCGCGACATGGCCGAAACGATGCCGGACCCCGCGATGCCGCTCCGGGGAGCGGCGTTCAGCCTCCTCCAGGACGAAATCGCCCCCCGTCTTCATTTCGGACTCGGCATTTACGCGAGGGTCGACGTTCCCGGAGACACGTCCGTCGACTCGGCGGGCAACATCGCGTATTCGGATGTCTTCGACGTGGGCTATGGCGTCAACGCGGAAGCGAGCCTCATGAGCTGGGTCCTCCCCCACTTTGCCATGGGGGGCTACCTGTCCGTCGGGTGGGACCGGTTCACCGGAGCCTCCAACGTCGACATGGGCACCGGGGAGTTTTTCACCTTCAACGACCAGGACACGGTCACGGTGATCGCGGGTGCCAAGATCTTCCAGAAAATCGGCCCCTTCTGGTTCTGGGAAGGACGCATGGGCGTGGGACTGGTGCACTACGACGCCCTCACCTTCTCCGACGTCACGACTCCCGTTCCCGTCACCGGGCTTCAGTTCTTCCGGCCCGTCAACCATGGACTCTTCGACCTGGCCGGCCGCTTCGGCTTCGGAACCTCGCGCCTCACCTTCGACGTGGGGATGGACTTCCGCTTCATGGGCAGCGAAGCGCGCGGGAGGGACGTCACCAACGCGATCGATCCGGACTGGTTCTTCGTCTTCGCGCTCGACCTGGGGGTTTCCTTCAGCTTCTAAGGAAGGGAGACTCCGGCGGTCCGGAGGCGATGGGCGGGCGTCAGGCGGATCGTTGCTGCTTCCCCTGATCGGCGTGCCCTTTGGTCGGGAGCGCGAAATAGAAGCACGCTCCTTCCCCGACCTTCCCCTCCGCCCAGGTGCGGCCTCCGTGGCGCTGGACGATCCGCTGCACCAGGGCCAGCCCGACTCCGGTCCCCTCGAACTCCTTCGCGGAATGAAGGCGTTGAAACACGCCGAACAGTTTTCCGGCGAACTCCATCTCGAACCCGACGCCGTTGTCCCTGACATAGACGGTCACTTCCTTGGAGTCCGCCCGGGATCCGATCTCGATGACGGCGGGAGACCGGCCCCGGGTGTACTTGATGGCATTGGAGATCAGGTTGGTGAACACCTGGCGGAACATGGCCGGATCCCCCGTCACCGACGGCAGCGGGCCCAGCCGGAGATCGATCGGCCGGTCCGGGGTCAGCTGCCGTAGCTCGTCGAAGACCTCGCGGGCCATCTGATCCAGCTCGATCGGAGAAGACTCCAGCGCCTTCCGGCCCAAGCGGGCGAAGCTGAGCAGATCGTCGATCAGCTGCCCCATCTTCCGGGTGTTGGAGGTGATGTTATCCAGGTACCGCCGGGCATCGCCCTCGAGCTGGTTCCCGTAGTCCTCCAGGAGCATCCGGGAAAAGCCGTCGATCGCCCTTAAGGGAGCCCGAAGATCGTGGGACACGGAATAGGAAAACCCTTCCAGTTCCTTGTTGAGCGCGGCCAGCTCCGACATCCGTTCCTCGAGTTCGACCGTCCTATCCAGAACGCGCCGTTCCAAATCGTCCCGCGCGGAGGCGAGAGCCCGATCCCGCGCCTGGATCTGGGAGAGCATCTCGTTGAATCCGCCGATGAGATGGCCCATCTCATCGCGACCGCCGGCGGCCATCCGGAGGGAGTAGTCCTTCTGCTTGGCGACCCGCTCGGCCAGGTCCGACAGCTGGAGGACCCGCCCGGTGACCAGCCCTCCCAGTCTCGTCGACAGGTAGAAGACCAGGAGCGTCGCCCCGACAAGCACCAGGACCGCGGTCCCCGAGACGACCAGCACGCGATCCCGGAGATCCGTCAGATCCGACCGGAGATGCAGCGTCCCCACCCGTTCGCCGCCGGAAACGATGGGATGGAAGTTGAGGAGATCCCCCTCCTCGAACCTCTGGCCGTCCGGCTCGGGACGATCGCGGATCAGACCGGGGGCGGCGCCGTCCCGGACGTACGTCGCGAAGAGCCGCCCTTGGGGGGTGTAGATGGCGGCCGCGACGACCTGTCGCTCGGCTTTCAGCGAGTTCAACAGAGCGGTCGCCTGCAGCGGCTGGTCGAAATCCAGGGCCGCGGTGCTTTGATCGGCGATGACCGTGGCAAAGGTGTCCTGACGACGAACCAGGCGGGCCCGGGTGGAGAACCAGAGGTAGGTGATGAAGACGGTGCAGGACCCCAGGACCGCCAGGACGCTGATGCCCAGGATCAGGATCCGGAGTTTGGTCCGGATCGAGGCGTCCGCGAAGGCGCTCCGGATGGTCATCGGTCACTTCACCGTCTTCACAATGGTGGCCAGCTTCAGCAGCTTCGAGTTGATCGTCAGCTTCGCCGTTTCGGCCGCCTCGGGATTGACTTCGAGCCTCGGCTTCTCGTTCTCGATCAGGATGGCGATCATTCCGCCCGAGGCGGCGAAGGCTCCGTCCTCCCCCACCGTCAAGACCGGTTGGCCCTCCACCTGCTTGATGATCTCGGAGGTCCTGGCTTTCTCGGAGCGGGACACGAAGAGGATGTGACAGCGCCCCAGGTCGGAGGGCGCGGCGTATCGGCGGATCACGAAGGGCCGTTTATTGACGGTCTTGTGGCTCAACGACTTCTCCAGGTTGTCCCCGAACGGATCCGCGCCGACGATGCCGATCGTGATGGGGGACTCGGGACCCTCGAAGGATGCGCCGGGCCACTCCACGTACTTGGCGAAATTGAAGAGAAACCCGGCCTTGATGACGTATTCGGGCAGCTGATCCGGAGGATTCTGGACGGGGTCGACGGAGGCGGAGACGGGTCCCCCGAGGGAGACCAGGACGAGCGCGACGACTCGGAACCGGTTCATCAGAAATGCCAGGTCAAACTCGCATAGACGCCCCTCTGGATTTCGCTGCGCTGGGCGGCCGTCTGGAATTCCGCGTGGGAGGGATGGACCAGATTCTGTCCCACGACGGCCGCCTCCATCCGCTTGGCGGAGTCCTGCCAGGCGATCCGGACATCGGCCTCCGCATACTCCTCCACCTGATACGCCTGGACGTCGCCGACGTAGCGGGCCGTGACATCGAAGGAGAAGTTCCACGGAAGGTCCATCGCCGAACGGACCCAGGCTTGCTGCCGGGGAGACTGGTGGTTGGTCGGGGAATCGTTCATGTTCATGTGGAGATACGTATAGCTCCCCCGGAGCAGCCAGCCCGCCGCCGCCTGGACGGCCACGGCGACCTCCGCGCCGCGCGTCTGCCCCTGCAGGCCGTTGGCCAGGTTGATCGGGATGACGGCGTGGAGGGGCGCCGGTTCGGTCTCGAGGAAGGGGGTCCCGACGACTCCCGACCGCACGTTGTCGTAGCTGTTGTAGAAGACCGCCAGGTCGATCGAGAGTGCCTCCAGGGGCCTCGTCCGATATCCCGCCTCGTAGGCGAGGAGGGTTTCCGTCCTGAAGCCGTGGTCGCCGAAAATCGAGAACGCGATCGGCACCGCGCCGCCGGCGACCACCGGGGTCAGCCGGCCGTCGTCGTCGATGATGGACGGGGTCCGGACCGCCCGGCTGACGGAGCCCCAGGCCGTGTGCTGCTCGTCCGGACTCCAGGTCACGCGGGCGCTCGGCTGATACTCGTAATGGCTGTAATCGTTGTATTCGAACTTCGACCCGAGCGCCACGCGAAGCCGGTCCTGGACGATCGTGATGTCGTCCTGGACGAAGGCGGTGGTGACGTCGTCGGTGCGGTTGGCGGGGGTGACGTTGAAGACAAAGGTTCCGTCGGTCAGGCTCCGGTAGATCCGGTAGCCCACGCCCCAGACGACGTCGTGCCCGCTCAAGGGGCTGAACCGGTGCTGGAGATCGAGGTCGACGGTGTGCAGGGCGTCCCGGAAGACCGCCTCCTCGCGCAGCGTGTAATCATAGTAGACCTGGGCGGTAAAACTGGAGCTCGGGCCGAACTCATGCTGCCACCGGAGGATGGCGTCGGCTCCCCGGACGTCCATGCGGTGGTTCAGGGTCTCGGCGAACGGCGCCACGAGCAGGGCCTCGGAGACGCTCTCCTTCACGTTCCCCTCGTAGTAATCGCTCATGAAGGTGACTTTGTCGTCGTGACCGGCCTTCCAGTCCGCCCGGACGCCCCCGCGGGACATCCACCAGCCGTCATAGGCGGCTTTGGAGTCGTCGGTGCCCATGCGCGCGTTGTCGCGCTCGTTGTACTTCGCGTAGACGCGGACCGCGACGTCGTCGGAGGCTTTGAAGCCGTAGCGGGCGCCGCCGAACGCCCGCTCCTCCGTGCCTCCCCCGCCCGTGACGAGCCAGCCCTGGGACTCCTCGGCGCTCTTGGTGATGACGTTGATGACGCCGTTGACGGCATTGGCTCCCCAAAGCGACCCGCCGGGGCCCCGGATCACCTCGATCCGGTCCAGGTCGTCGAGAAAGGTGTCCTGCACATCCCAGTAGACCCCGGAATGAAGCGGGGAATAGACGCTCCGGCCGTCGATGAGCACGAGCATCTTGTTTGCCAGGTTGTCATTGAAGCCGCGGGCGCTGATCGCCCAGGTGTTGGAATTGGTCTGGGCGACGTCGAGTCCGGGGACCCCCCGGAGGGCTTCGGCGATGCTGGTCGCTCCCGTCCGTTTCACGTCGTTCTCCCGGATCACGGTGATGGCGGCGGGAACGTCCGTGAGGGGCTGCTCTTTCTTGGCCGGGCTGGTCACCCGCACGTTCAGGAGGTCGTCGAGATCCAGTTCGGTCACCCCGCGGGCGGGCTCCTGGCCCGGCGCCGCCGGGACGGGAGCGGGGGATCCCGGAGGGTCCTGCCGGGGGCTGCCCCAGGCGTCCGCTGCGACGAGGGCGACGAGGAGGAACCCGAGGAGGGAGGGACTGCGGGACCCGCCGGCCGGAATGGAAGCGGAGAAATAGGGCGACCCACGAGTCTGCAAGGCCATCTTCCTTGAATCAGAGGAGCCGGCTTCGGACCGGCCCGGTCGCACCCCTGGATTCTAGTTCACATTTTCAACTAGCGCCAACGAATTTAGGGGGAACTCGTTCGGGGGCTCCGGGGGAGCGAGGCTCCCCCAGGGTCCCGGCCCCCCGGGACGGTCGAGGGGCGTTCCTCTTTCGTCGAACGGGGGTATACTTGTTGGGAACCTGGGGACTTTCCTTCCACGTCCCTCTCGGCGAGGCGGCCGAGGGGGAGTTCGGGCGGCCTCCGAAAGGAATGCGCATGACGGGATTCAATGAAGTGGAAATCCTCCTGGTCGAGGACAGCGACCAGGATGCCGAAATGACGATTCGGGCGCTCAAGAAGGACAAGATGGCCAATAGCGTCCACCGGGTCGAGGACGGCCAGCAGGCGCTGGCGTTCCTGTTCGCCACCGGCCCGTATGCGGGACGCAATATGGCGAACGGACCGAAGGTCGTGCTGCTCGACCTCAAGCTTCCCAAGGTCGACGGCTTGGAAGTCCTGGCGAAGATCAAGTCCGACGAGCGGACGAAGATGATCCCGGTCGTGGTCATGACGTCCTCGAAGGAGGACCGGGACATGGTGGAAAGCTACAAGCTCGGGGTGAACAGCTACATCCCCAAGCCCGTCGAATTCGAGAAGTTCGTGGAGTCGGTGCGCCAGCTCGGCCTGTACTGGCTCCTGGTGAACAAGACCCCGCGGTAGGGTCGCGCCCGGACGACGGCGGGGCTCCCGCGCGGTCCGGGCCGGACTTCCGGTTCGGCGGCTCCCCCGGGGAGGCTCATCCGGCGACCGAGCGTTCCCGCTCGTGCAGCCGTTTCACGATCGTCTGCTTCAGGTCCTCGTTGTCCCACGGCTTGCCGAACACCACGTGCATCAGCTCCCGCTCCTGCGCCTGGAGGACCCAGGTCGCCCGGGGATAGCCCGTCAGGAGGAGCCGCACCGTGGTGGGCGACGACGACTTGACCAGCTGGAGGAGGCCCGTCCCGCTCATCTCCGGCATCCGATAATCGGCGATGAAGAGGCTGACGTCGCGGGTCCGAACGAGATCCAGGGCCTTCTCCGGGCTGTCCGTGGGAACGAATTCATACGGTTCCGCCCTCAACAGTCGCGTGAGAGCCGACAGGACGGCGGCGTCGTCGTCCACGCAGACGACGAGGTGCTGCCGGGTGAGCCGGGTCGGCTCTCCGGAGGCGAGGGTCGCAGCATCCATGGAACATCCTCCAACACGAAGGCGAGATCACCTCGGCTTGACTGCCGGTCCCGACACCGGGAGGGTGACGGTAAACTCCGACCCTTCCCCCACTTTCGACGCGACGTCAATCTTCCCGCCGTGGGCTGTCACGATCTTGTAGGCCACGTGGAGCCCGAGGCCCGTCCCCTTCCCCACCGCTTTCGTCGTAAAGAAGGGTTCGAAGAGCTTCTCCAGGTGCTCCGGAGGGATGCCGCAGCCGCTGTCCTGGATCCGGATCACGATCCGGCCCTCCTCGACCCGGGTCGAGACGGCAATCCGGCCCTTCTCCGCGATCGACTGCGCGGCGTTCACGAGCAGATTGACCAGCACCTGCTCGATCTGCTGCGGATAGCACGAGAGGAGGGGCAGGGGCTTGAGGTCCTGCCGCACGACGGCCTTGTGCTTGAGCTCATTGGTGCAGAGGCGAAGGGCGTTTTCGACGCACTGGTTCAGGTTCGCGCTCTTCAGGTCATGCTCATCGACATGCGAGAACTCCCGGAGGCTCTGGACGATGTCCCGGATCTTCTCCCCCCCCTGCCGGCTCTCCCAAAGGGCGGACTTGAAATCCCGCAGGAGGAACTCCGGATCCGTGGCCTCGCTCAAGCGCTCCACCTCCTTCTGGGCCCGGGACCCCTCGGGGCGGGAGGACTTCCCGACCGCCTGAAGGCTGGCGCCCAGAAGCCGTCCGAGCCGCTCCAGGTATTCGTCCAGGACCGCGAGGTTCGAGAGGATGTAGCCCAGAGGATTGTTGATCTCGTGGGCGATCCCGGCGGACAGCTGGCCCAGGGCCTGGAGTTTCTGACCCTGGAGGAGTTCGGCGGTCAGGCGGTCCCGCTCCTGCTGGGCGCGTTCCCGCTCGGCGATCTCCCCCCGGAGCCGGAGATTGACCTTGAAGAGCTCGAGAAAGATCCGGACCTTGGACTTCAGGGCTTCCGCCATGAAGGGCTTGAAGAGGAAATCGACGGCGCCCACGGCGTAGCCCCGGCCGATCTGATCGGCGCTGGCATCGGCGGCGGTGATGAAGATGATCGGGGTATGGCGGGATCTCTGCCGTTTACGGATGTTTTCGGCCGTTTCGAAGCCGTCCATGTCCGGCATCCGGACGTCGAGCAGGATCACCGCGAAATCGCGGTGGAACAAGAGGCGGAGCGCTTCCTGCCCGGAGGACGCCCGGACGAGGTCGTGGCCGAGATCCTTCAGCATCGCCTCGAGCGCCACCAGGTTCTCCTCCCGGTCGTCCACCAGCAGGATGGGGGCCAGCCGCGACAGCTCGCCCTCGGCGCCGTCCCTCTTGACCGGGCTCCGGCCCGGATCGCTTTCGAGTTCCGCCGGACGCCCCGGCTCGCGTTCATGCGTCTCGTGGACCATGCCCACCTCACTTCCAGCAATAGAGCCAGACCCGGAGGAGCGACAGCAGCCGTTCGATATCGACGGGCTTGGGGATGTAATCCGAGGCGCCGGCCTCGATGCAGCGTTCCCGGTCGCCCTTCATGGCCTTCGCCGTGAGCGCGATGATGGGAAGCGACCCGAAGCGCTCGCTCTTTCGGATTTCGCGCATCGCCTGATAGCCGTCCATCTCCGGCATCATGATGTCCATGAGGACGATGTCGATCGAGGGATTCGACGCGAGCTCGGCGAGCGCCTTCTTCCCGTTCTGGGCGAAGATGACCTTCATGTCGTTCTGCTCGAGGATGCTCGACAGGGCGTAAATGTTCCGCATGTCATCGTCCACGACCAAAACGGTCTTGCCGGCGAGCGTGGGGCCCTTCTGGACCACGGCTTCCAGCATCTTGCGATGCTGCGCTCCCAGCCGCGCGGAAGGACGGTGGAGAAAGAGGGACACCGATTCCATGAGGCGCTCCGGCGAGTCGGCGTCCTTGACGACGATGGCGCTCGTGACCGAGGAGAGCTGCTGCTCCTCCTCCGGAGACAGGTCCATGCCCGTGTGGACGATGATGGGAAGCTGCAGGAGGCCCACCTCCGATTTGATCTTCTCGACGAGCTGGACTCCCTTCATGTCCGGGAGCACGAGATCCAGGATGAGACAATCAAAGGGCCGGGACTTGAGGAGCTCCAGCGCCTCCGCCCCCGTCCCCGCGACCCGGGTCTCCACATCCTCGCCGGAAAGGAGCTCGACCAGGCTCTGGCGCTCCGCCTCGGAGTCCTCCACGATGAGGAGCGTCTTCTTCTGCCGGTCGAGGAACGTCTTGATCTTGAGCGCCGATTCGGCCAGTTCCTCCCGTTCGACGGGCTTTCTCAGGTAGGCGAAGGCCCCCATGCGGAACGCCCGGTCGGGGTGATCGCTGCCGGACAGGACCTGGATGGGAATGTGGCGGAGCCCCACGTCGTGCTTCAGGAAGTCGAGCAGCGCCCAGCCTTCCATGTCCGGCAGCCGCAGGTCGAGGGAGATCGCCTGGGGCCTGAATTTCAGCGCCATGGCGAGCCCGGTTTCGCCGGTGAAGGCGATCAAGCCCTTGAACCCCTGTTCCCGGACGAGCTCCAGGAGCAGGCTGGCAAAGGTGATGTCGTCCTCCACGATGAGGAAGATCTGATCCCCGGGCTTCAGGTTTGCCCGGTCGTCCTGGATGTCGTTGGGGAGGGGAGCCAGGAGCGCATCCTCGGTGAGGAGGGGGGTGGCGTTCTCGGCCGGAAGCGTCGACGCTCCCAGGGGAGCCGCGATCTCCCGGGCGTTCTTCGGCCGGACCGGGACATGCTTCCGGGGAAGGTAGAGGGTGAAGGTGCTGCCCTGCCCCGGGGTGCTCTCCAGCTTGATCTCGCCTCCCAGGAGTCGGGCCACTTCGCGGGAAATGGAGAGCCCGAGCCCCGTCCCCCCGTACTTCCGGCTGGTGGAGGTGTCCGCCTGCTGGAAGGGTTCGAAGATCACCTGGTGCTTGTCGGGAGGAATGCCGATCCCGGTATCCTTGATGGAAAAGAAGACGACCATGTCCGCCCGGCTCAGAATCTCGTTTTCCCGGCTCCAGCCGCGGGGGGCGATGCCCATGTGCAGCTGGACTTTCCCCTCCGACGTGAACTTGAAGGCGTTCGAGAGCAGGTTCCGGAGGACCTGCTGGATCCTCTTGGAGTCGGTCTCGAAGGAGGCCGGCAGGTCGGGATCGACTTCCACGTCGAATTCCACCTTCTTGGAGAGGGCGACGGGCCGGAAGCTCGATTCCGCGTCGTCCTGGATGTCCGAGAAGCGGACCTGGTTGATGTCGACGGACATGGTGCCCGACTCGATCTTCGAGAGGTCCAGGATGTCGTTGATCAGCGACAGGAGATCGCTTCCCGCGGTGTGAATGGTCCTCGAATGCTCGACCTGCTTGGCGGTGAGGTTCCCCTCGGTGTTCTGGAAGAGCATCTTGGAGAGGATGAGCAGGCTGTTGAGCGGCGTCCGGAGCTCGTGCGACATGTTGGCCAGGAAGTCCGACTTGTACTTGGACGTCAGGGAGAGCTGCTCGGCCTTCTCGTTCAGCTCCGCGTTCTTCTGCTGGAGCTCCTGGGTCAGCGCCTGCGAGCGCGCCAGGAGATCCTCCGTCCTCATGGTCGCGGCGATCGTGTTGAGCACGATCCCGAAGAGCTCCGTCAGCTGGTCGAAGAAGGTCTGGTGGACGTGGCTGAAGGGCTTGAAACTGGCCAGCGTGATGACCGCCTTCACCTGCTTCTCGAAAAGGACGGGCAGGACGACGGCGTTGCTCGGCCGGGCGTCCGCGAGCGTCGCGCTGATCCGCCAGCTTTCCTCGGGGAAGTCGCTCACCACGAGCTTCTTCCGGTCGCGCGCGCACTGTCCCACCAGCGTCTCTCCCAGGCGCACCCGGACCGGGAGGTCCCGGGTCCCGGCGTAGGAGGTCACCAGCTCCAGGGGCTCCTCGGAATTCTCCGTGTCGTCGAAGCGGTAGAACACGCCCAGCTGGGCGTCCACCAGGGCCGCCAGCTCGGACAGGATCTGCTGGGACACCGTCTGCAGGTCGCGCTGGCCCTGGAGCATGCGGCTGAACTTGGCGAGGTTGGTCTTCAGCCAGTCCTGCTCGGCGTTCTTCTGGGTCGTCTCGCGGAGGTTGCGGATCATCTCGTTGATGTTGTCCTTGAGCACCTCCACTTCGCCGCGCGCGATGACGGTGATCGTCCGCGTGAGATCGCCCTTGGTGACCGCGGTCGCCACGTCGGCGATGGCGCGCACCTGGGTGGTGAGGTTGGCGGCCAGCTGGTTGACGTTGTCGGTCAGGTCCTTCCAGACGCCGGCCACGTCCTTCACTTCGGACTGGCCGCCCAGCTTGCCTTCGGTTCCCACCTCGCGGGCCACGCGGGTGACTTCGGACGCGAAGGCGTTGAGCTGGTCCACCATCGTGTTGATGGTGTCCTTGAGCTCCAGGAGCTCGCCCTTCACTTCCACCGTGATCTTGCGCGAGAGGTCTCCCCGGGCGACCGCCGTGGTGACGGCCGCGATGTTGCGGACCTGGTTGGTGAGGTTCGAGGCCATGAAGTTGACGTTGTCCGTCAGGTCCTTCCAGGCCCCGGCCACCCCCCGCACTTCCGCCTGGCCCCCCAGCTTGCCGTCGGTGCCGACCTCGCGCGCCACGCGGGTCAC
>Ga0070731_10003535_pt1 | contig 14035 bp, 15 predicted proteins | sample Coa_R1_2_FD_66448 | JGI IMG/M metagenome (GOLD analysis project Ga0070731, IMG submission 66448) | Surface soil microbial communities from Centralia Pennsylvania, which are recovering from an underground coalmine fire - Coalmine... | ecosystem: Environmental > Terrestrial > Soil > Unclassified ... | reverse complement strand
GTCGTGCGGTACATTCCGGCGACGCCGCCGCCATCGGCTCCTCCGGCAACGGCGCCCCCGCCGCCGCCGCCACCTCCGCCGCCGACGCCTAAACCGTTGCTCGGCGAAACGTTCATTGCGGGCGACTACATCTTCTCACCAAGCGTCTACGACGAGTTCAATCCGGGCGATCACGTCAGCGGCAGCGGAAGCTTCGCAATCCGCGGCGGTGGCGAGTTCAGCCTCGGCAGCATTCCCTTCATGGCGGAAGGCTCGTACGAACGCTGGAACTATCCGCATAACTGCACGACGGTCGGCAGCGTGCCGCAGGCAAACTGCTACGTCACGATCATCGGTGGCGGCGGCTCATCGCCGGTTCCTTCGATGACGCTCTACGATCAAGATGTCGACGCCCGATTGGCAGTCCGCGTGCTGCAGCCGCGCGTCTACATCGGCGTGGGCTATCTGTTCGTCTCGAACGGGTACGGCTATCCGAATCTTAACGGCGTCGGCTTCGGCGGCGAGAAACTTCCGGATCTCAACCACAACCTCTCGTTCTTCGGAAGCGTTTGGTACTACCCGAGCGTGAACGGCACGGCCGTGTTCAACATCGAGAACCACTTCCCGAGTAACGGCTTCACGCAGCACTCTCTGCCGCTGCAGTACAACATCCTGAAATATCAGGCCGGCCTAACCTTTGGATTCGGCAACTCGCCGATCTTCATCGAGGCCGGTTGGATGGGCGACAGCTGGACGAATAAAGAGAATGCTCCGATCAACCGGACCTATAACGGCCCGTTCGCGGGCCTCGGCCTGAGGTTCTTATATCCGTAACAGGGTGTCACTCTGAAGAGGCGTGCTAGCGCGCGCCTCGAAGGGCGGCAAAAGACAACCAGGGGCTCGGCGGATGCCGGGCCCCTTGCCTTCGGGGCCGCTCTCCAGGTAATATAGCTCCTTGGGCCTTGTGGCCCGTCAGGAGATATTTTTTGGCAGCAAAGAAGCAGACGAAATCGCGTCGCAAGCGCGAGGTAAAGAACGTGCAAGCGGGAGTCGCCCACGTTCACGCCTCGTTCAACAATACAATCGTGACGATCAGCGACCCGCACGGCGGGGTCATCTCGTGGGCCTCGGCCGGTAATCTCGGCTTCAAGGGCTCGAAGAAATCGACACCGTTCGCGGCGCAGATGGCGGCCGAGGCCGCCGCGCGCAAGGCAATCGAGCACGGGATGAAGTCGACCGAGGTGCTGGTCAAGGGGCCGGGCGCCGGACGCGAAGCGGCGATTCGCTCGCTCCAGGCGGCGGGCCTCGAAATTACGATGATCAAAGACGTGACGCCGATTCCGCACAACGGTTGCCGGCCGCCCAAGCGCCGCCGAGTTTAAAGGAAAGCATGTCGCGTTATATCGGACCGGTCTGCCGGCTCTGCCGCCGTGAGACGGCTGGCAGCAAAACCGGAGAGAAGATTAAACTCTTTCTCAAGGGCGATCGTTGCCTTTCCCGCAACTGCGCAGTCGAGCGCCGCGGCACCGCGCCGGGCCAAAAGACGGCAGGGAAAAGCCGTACGAAGGTTTCCGAATACGGCCGTCAGCTTCGCGAGAAACAGAAGATGCGCCGCTACTACGGCGTGCACGAAACGCAGTTCAAAAACTATTTCCGCGAAGCCGCCCGCGTGCCGGGTCAAACCGGCCGGACGTTCCTGCAACTCCTCGAGCGCCGTCTCGACAACGTCGTCTATCGGCTCAACCTCGCAAGCAGCCGCGCGCAAGCGCGCCAGCTCGTCACACACCGCCACTTCCGCGTGAACGGCCGCCTCGTCAACATCCCGTCGTACGTCGTGCGTGCGGGTGACGTCATCTCGATCGCGCCCGGCAGCCTGAAGTCGACGGTCTTCGAATCGAACCTCGAGGTAGCGCAGAGCCGGCGTCCGCCCGAGTGGCTCGAGTGGAACGATCAAGAGAAAACCGCAAAAATTTTACAAATGCCGCCGCGCGAACAAATCGATACGCCCGTCGACGAACAGCTCATCGTCGAATACTACTCGCGCTAATAAACAACACTCCGCTGCTAGGCGTATGATCGTCTGCGACGTCCCGTCGCGGGCGGATAACGTAAGTAGCAATAAAGGACAACGAAACCCGAATGACCACGATGTTGGAAACGCCCGTCGGGGCGGCCATCGAAGTTCGCGAGCGCCGCGACAACTACGCCAAGTTTGTGATCGAGCCGCTCGAGCGCGGCTTTGGGATCACGCTGGGCAATGCGCTGCGCCGCGTCCTCCTCAGCTCGATTCCCGGAGCCGCCGTCACGTACATGAAGATCGACGGCGTGCTTCACGAGTTCTCGACGATCCCGGGCATGGCCGAAGATACGATCGCGCTGATGCTTAACCTCAAGGGTCTGCCCGTCAAGCTTGATAGCGACGAGCCGAAGGTCCTGACCCTCTCCGTGAGCGGTGCCCGCGATGTGACCGCCGCGGATATCGTCCCGGATGCGGATGTCGAGATTCTCGATCCAAGCTATCGCCTCTGCACGCTTTCGTCTAAAGACGCCAAGCTCACGATGGAAATCGGCGTCGAGCAGGGGCGCGGTTACGTCATGGCGGACCGCCAGCGCAACGTCGAGCATATGATCGGGCTCATCCCGCTCGATTCAATCTTTTCGCCGATCCGAAAAGTGAACTTCACGGTCGACGATACGCGCGTCGGGCAGAGCGTCGATTACGACCGCTTGACCGTCGAAATCGAGACGAACGGCTCGATCACGCCGGACGAAGCCCTTTCAACGGCTGCGTCGATCATGCAGGAAGAGCTCGATCTCTTCGTTTCGTTCACGAACCGGTCGGAGCCGTTGCCCGAGACGCCGCCCAACGAATGGGATATTCCAGTCGAGACGCTCAACCTTTCCGTGCGCTCGTTCAACTGTCTCAAGCGCGCCGGCATTTCGAAGGTCTCCGAGCTGCTCGATTTGACCGAGGACGAGATCATGAAGATGCGCAACTTCGGCAAGAAGTCGCTCGACGAAATCAAACAGGTGCTTTCAGAGAGGGGGCTGTCGCTGCGCCAGGCGTAGCGCACAAGTACGATGCCGCATTCGATTGCCTACAAACGGCTTTCACGGACCGACGGTCACCGCAGGGCGCTGCTGCGCAATCTTGCGACGTCGCTCTTCAAGCACGAAAAGATCGAGACGACTTCGGCCAAGGCGAAGGAGATCGGCCGCGTCGCCGAGCGGCTGATTACCGCTGCGATGGCGGGCGACCTCGCCGCGCGTCGCCGGCTTGCCGAATTTATCACCGAGCCGGCAGTCGTGAAGAAGCTCGTCGAGCAGATCGCGCCGTCGTTCAAGGGCCGTACCGGCGGATATACCCGCATCACGAAAACGCGCGTGCGTAACGGCGACGCCGCGGAGCTCTCGCAAATCGAACTCGTCCGTTAGCGCGCTCGACGCCGAAATACTCGGCGTCATCGAGCGCTGGCAACATACCGGGGAGCCGCTGCCGGATCGTGAGTTTAACGATCTCGCGCTGCGGCTCTTCGATTATCAGCTGCATTGTAACGGGCTGTATCGCAACTACTGCGAGCGGCGCAACGCAACTTCACCGCAAACGTGGGAGCAAATCCCGGGCGTTCCGGCCGCCGCATTCAAGGAAGCCGCGCTGACGACGTTCGACCCCTCCGGCGCGGCGCTCGTATTTGAAACGAGCGGAACGACCGCTGGCACGCCGGGGCGGCACTACATGGAAACCGCGGCGCTCTACGACGCAGCGCTGCTAGCCGGATTCGATCGGTTCGTGCTCAGGGACGCCGCGCGGTTACGCTATTTCAACCTCGTGCCCAATCCGCGAGAGCGTCCGCACTCGTCGCTCGGCTACATGATGGCGCGCGTCAGCGCGTCGCGCGGCGACGGAAAGACGCGCTGGTACTTACGGGGCGACAATCTATTGATCGACGAGCTCATCACCGATATCGGCAACGCAGCAACCGAAGGCAGCGCTGTCTGCATCGCTGCGACGGCCTTCGCGCTCGTTTATCTGCTCGACGCGCTAGAATCGCGCGGTCTTAAATTCACCCTGCCGCCCGCTTCGCGCATCATGGAAACGGGCGGGTTTAAAGGGCGTACGCGCACGATTGAGCGCAGCGAGCTCTACGCGCGGCTCCGCGACGCGTTTGGACTAGGCTACGAAACGATCGTCTCGGAGTACGGCATGTGCGAGCTCTCTTCGCAGTATTACGCTCGCGCCGGCGGCGCGTTTGCCGGGCCGCCTTGGCTGCGCACGCGTGTCGTCGGCCCGGATCGAACCACGCTTCCGTTGGGCATTGTAGGGTCGCTGCTCCACATCGATCTCGCGAACCGCGCATCTTGCATCGCGATCCAAACCGAGGACCTCGGCACGATGACGGCCGGGGGCCTTACGTTAGCCGGCCGGGATCGCGACGCACTTCCGCGCGGCTGTTCGCTCGATGCAGAAGATTTGCGCGCCGGCTAGGGCGTGATTTCGAAAGCAACCCCTTGGTTCGACGTTCCGCCGGTGGCGGTGGTTCCCAACAAATGGCCGCTGCCGTCGGGCACCAAGCCGTAGTACGGATACGAACCGTCCTGGCCGCCCGAAAAACTATGTAGCACGCTCTCAGCCCCGGTCTTTGTGTTGAGCTTGAAAACCGTGCCGCAATCGCAGCTGCCGCCGCCAGCCGAGGTTGTTCCATAGAGCGTGCCCCGCCCATTCAAGAGCAGCGTGCTCGTTGGCGCGCTGCCGTCGTTGCCGCCCTTGAAACTATAGAGCACGCTTTCCTTGTAATACATGCGGTCGCTCGCGAACTTGAAGACGCAGCCCAGCCCATTTGCTCCGCCGTAATAGGTCGTGCCGTACAGATTGCCGTGACGATCGGCAATTAGGCCGCCATAGGGCGATCCGCAATCGGGAGTGCTTTTGAAGGAGTAGAGCGTCGTAAATAGCCATTTCCCGCTGCGGCGATCCAGCTTGTATAGCGTGCCCGCGCCATGCGCGCCGCCGATCTCCGTCACGCCGTAGAGCCCGCGGGTACCGTCGAGACCTGCGATCAAAAGCCGGCCGAGCGATCCAACCCCGCCCTCGCTCCCGCCGTTGAAAGCGTGGATGACGCGTTCGCGCCAGCTTCCCTTGTGATGCGAAAGTTCGTAGACGACGCCGCTGTAGTGCGCGCCGCCGTCCGGCGTGGTGCCGTAGAGATTGCCTTTTCGGTCCATCGTAAGGGCGCCGCCGGGCCCGTAGCCGTCGTCGCCCCCGGCAAAGCTGTGCAACACGCTCTCGCCCGAAGCGTTGAGCTCCCACGCGACGCCGCAGCCGTCGCCGGCGCAAATCGGACCCGATCCTCCCGCGACCGTCGTGCCGAAAAGATCGGCGTTCCGGTCGAACGTGACGCCGCCGTACGGGTTCTTTCCGTCGCCGTAACACGTAAAGTTGTAGAGAACCGACTCTTGCCACGGCGGGCTCGATCGCGGCGTCAGTTTAAAGATCGTTCCGCAGTTATAGTAACGTCCACCGGTAACGGTCGTGCCGTAAAAACTTCCGTCGCCGCCGCTGGTGAGATCCGTCGCAGGATCGGCACCGTCGGTACCGCCAGCGAAGCTGTACACCACCTGTTCCGAGGAGGTTGCGCGAATGGGTCTTGCGTTGCCGCTTGCCAGCGGCGGCTGCACCGGCGATTGAGATCCGCCGCAGCCGGCTAGCAGCGCTGCGAGGACGCTGTAGCTAACGGCAAAACGAACTAGGTTTGACGAGAGAAGTGCTTTCACGGGTTGCTCCTTCGGGGTAGGCAGCAATTCGGCGAGGGTCTAGCGGAGCCTCCAACGTGAAGTAATGAGACCGCTGTTGAGGCCGCTCGTGGAAAGGCCGCCATGAAAGCGTGCGTGCTCGACCTTCATACAGCGGTCGACCACGACGTCCAGCCCGGCAGCGTCCGCCTTTGAGATCGCATGGTCATTGATAAGGCCATACTGAAACCAAATTGCTTTGGCGCCCGACGCAACCGTATCGCCGACCACGCTCATCAACTCGCTCGGCCGGCGAAAGACATCGACGACGTCCGGTGGTCCATGCTCGGCCGCGTACGCCGCGAGCGTTGGATAGGCTTTGACGCCGTCGATCGCATCGAGCGTCGGATTGATCGGCGTAACCGTATACGCCGGCTGGCGGCGCAGATACGAAAAAACGGTATAGCTCGGCCTCAACGGATTACTCGACGCGCCAACCATCGCAATCGTTCGCGCGCGATCCAACAGCGCGCGGCGCTGCGCGGGCGTCGTGAGGATCACGCGCGTTCTGCTGCAGCTAGTGCGTTGCCGAGATCCCAAATTAAGTCGTCGACGTCTTCGAGGCCGACCGATAACCGCACAGACTCCGGCTCGACGCCGGCGTTGCGCATCTCGGTATCGGCGAGCTGCGAATGCGTCGTTGACGCGGGATGGATCACAAGACTCTTGGAGTCGCCGACGTTCGCAAGATGGCTCCACAACTCGAGCGCATCGATAAAGCGGCGTCCCGCCTCGCGGCCGCCGCGCAGACCGAACGTAAAGATCGAACCGAGTTGCGGTTCGCGCACCCACGCGACTTCCGGCCGAGCGCGCAAGTAACCGGCTACCGCGCGCGCGTTGGCCACATGCCGTTCCACGCGCAGGGCCAGCGTCTCCAAACCGAGGAGCAACAGCCATGCATCCATCGGCGACATCTGCGCGCCGACGTCGCGCAAAACTTCGGCGCGCGCTCGCATGAGGAACGCGTACTCGCCGAACGTTTCGGTGAAAACCTTCTGATGGTAACCAGGGCTGGGCTCGGAGAGCAGTGGAAAGCGGCCGTTCTTCCATGGAAACTTCCCCGACTCTACCAGCACGCCGCCGATCGACGTGCCGTGGCCGTTGATGAACTTCGTTGCAGAATGCACGACAATGTCCGCGCCATGCTCGATCGGGCGGCAGAGATAGGGAGTCGCGAACGTATTGTCGACGACCAGCGGGACGCCCGCGTCGTGCGCGAGTGCTGCGAACGCGCGCAAATCGGCAACGATGCCCGACGGATTTCCGACGGTCTCCACGAAGATCAACCTCGTTTGCGGCCGAATTGCGGCGCGCACCGCGCCGAGATCGTCGGCGGGTACGAACGTCGTCTCGATTCCCATTCGCTTGACCGTTACGGTAAGCTGCGTCACCGTACCGCCGTAGACGTTCTGCGTACAAACGAGATGGTCGCCGGCTTGCGCGAGCGAGAGCACCATGCAGAGCTGCGCCGCAAGCCCGCTGGAGAAAGCGATGCCGCCGAGGCCGCCCTCCAAACTCGCCATCCGTTCTTCGAATGCAGCGACCGTGGGATTGCTAATACGGCTGTAGATGTGCCCGTAACTGCGCAGCGCAAAGAGCTCCGCAGCCTGCTCGGTTGAGCCGAATACGTACGCCGACGTCTGATAGATCGGCATCGCGCGTGAGCCGGTCGCCGGGTCGGGTGGCGTTCCGGCGTGCAGCGCCCGTGTCTCAAAGCCGAATTGACGTTCCGGATGTATCATCGGTAGGTTCGCGGGCTTACTTCGCCCTATAATGGTCGTATCATGGGCATGACACTCACCGAGAAGATCCTGGCACGCCACGCCGGCGAGCCGCGCGTCGAGCCGGGCCAGATCATCAATGCAAAAGTCGATCTCGTCCTGGCCAACGAGCTTTCGGCTGCCGTCGCGATCGGCGTGATGCGCAAGATCAAAGGTGCGTCGAAAGTCTTCGACCCCGGCAAGATTGCGCTCGTGGCCGATCACTTCGTTCCGGCGAAGGACGCGCAGTCCGCGTCGCTCGCCCGCCTCATGAAAGACTTTGCGACGGAGCAGAAGATCGAGCATTTCTTCGACGTCGGGAGGGGCGGCATCGAGCACGTCGTCCTGCCTGAAGAAGGCCTCGTCGCTCCCGGCGAGCTCATCGTCGGCGGCGATTCGCACACCTGCACGTACGGCGCCTTCGGTGCTTTCGCGACGGGAATGGGCTCGACCGACGTTGCCGCGGCCTTCGTCCTAGGCGAGGTGTGGTTGAAGGTGCCGGCATCGATCAAGCTGATCTACAGCGGCACGCCGGGTCCGATGGTCTACGCCAAAGACATTATGCTCCGCACAGTAGGGGAGCTTGGCATCGACGGCGCGACGTATCGCGCGATCGAGTACCACGGTACGACGGTCGACGAGCTCTCGATCACGGGACGCATTACCATGGCCAACATGGCGATCGAGGCCGGCGCCAAGAACGGCATCTTCCACGCCGACGCAAAGACGATTGCATACGTCGAGGAACGTACGAACCGGCCATTCATCGTCGAACGCGCCGACGCCGATGCGGTGTACGAGCGCGTCGTCGCAATCGACATCTCCGGGCTCGAGCCGCAGGTCGCTTGTCCGCACACGCCGGACAATGTCCATCCGATCTCCGAGGTAACGCGGGACGATCTGCAGGTCGATCAAGTCTTCATCGGATCGTGCACCAACGGTTATATCGACGACCTGCGAATCGTCGCTAAGATTCTCGAAGGCAAGCAGATCGCACGGAACCTTCGCGTCATCGTCAATCCCGGTTCGCAAAAAGTCTGGATGCAGGCCGCCCAGGAGGGCGTGCTCACGACGCTCGCCGCAGCAGGCTGCGCCGTGAATACGCCCGGTTGCGGAGCGTGCTTCGGCGGTCACATGGGAACGCTCGGTGACGGCGAGCGCGCAATCTCGACGACAAACCGTAACTACGTTGGGCGCATGGGCTCGCCGAAAGCCGAGATCTACCTCGCCTCGCCGGCAACCTGCGCGGCCTCCGCGCTCACCGGCAGAATCACCGATCCTCGGGTCATGGAGCTAGCAACGGCATAATGGAAACGACCCTGCGCGGACTCGCGCATAAATACGGCAAGAACGTCGACACAGACGTGATTATTCCGGGCAAATACTGCAACATCGTCGATCAGGTCGAGTTGGGCAAGCACGCGCTGGAAGGGCTCGATCCGGAATACGTTGGACGCATGAAAGCCGGCGACATTATCGTAGCCGATACGAACTTCGGTTGCGGCTCGAGCCGCGAGGTAGCCCCGATTGCAATCAAGGCGTCGGGCACGGCGGCAGTGATTGCCAAGAGCTTCGCGAGAATCTTCTATCGTAACGCGCTCAATATTGGGCTGCCGATCTTCGAATCGGCGGAAGCGGTAAACGGCATCGAATCCGGCGACGAGATCGAGGTCGAACCGGCGAGTGGAATCGTACGGAACCTAACGCGAGGCACGGAGTATCGGGCAGCCGAGTTTCCGCCGTTCATGCGTTCGCTTATCGATGCCGGCGGTCTCGTTCCGTACGTCGAAGGTCGCTTAGCTGCAGGACACTAGCGCCGAAGAGGGCTTTAGCTTCTTATGATTCTTAGGCTTTCGGGATTGACGGCAAGCGCTGCCTGTTTGATCGGGTCGCTATCGGCCTGCGGCAGCGGTCAACCCCTTGCGGGGACTGAAACGGGCGCTATTGCGCCCGGTCAGACCGTATCATCGGTGATTGCGCCGGACGCTAAGAAGTGCGGCGGAACCAACGGCGTGAGCGTCAGCCCGTGCCCGCTGGTCATCAAGAAGAAGAGCGAGGGATTTACGTGGTTCAACATTACGGGCGCCGGAGTTGCTACGTCGTATTTGGGAAGCTACCAAATGAGCGGTACTTGCTATAACAAGAAGGGCGCAGCAATCTGCACCGTCCAAAACCTTGCGTCGCCTCCCACGTATTGGCAGGCCAACAGCGGTCCGAATTGCGGTAAAGCCAGACCGTTGACGTTCTACGCTTACGGCGGCAGCGGCTTCATCGGTTACGGTTACCTTACAATCATCAACAAGTATTGTCCGTAACGGCGCACAAACGGGCGTACGCGATTAAAGCGGAGGTTTCCGATCCGCGACGCGTGTAGCGGAGGGCTAAATGCGAGCTTTCCTACGGTGGTGTGTAGCCGCCGCCCTGGTTCGGAATGCCACCCGGGGACGGATTGATGTTCTCGATCCACTTCTCTTTGGCCCGATACGCTGCGGTGAACGGCACTTGCCCGTCGGGCATGGTAAGCATGCCGACCATATCGGTCGTGCCGTCGAGGTGTCCTTCGAGGAGCAGCGTCGTTCCGTTAGGCATCGAGACGATCAGACGAACGGCCTGCCCGTCGACGCTGCCCGCAAGCGGATATCGCTTACCGTGCGCATCGAGGTAGATGCCGGTGAGCGTGTCGCCGTCCTGCTTGATGTTGATGTGTGTGTAATCGGTGCCGTTGGGGTGTTGAAGCGCCACTTCCCAGACGCCGTCCAGTCCCTTCCGCGCGTTGGGCGGCGGTGACGGCGTGGGCTTGTGCGTTGCGGCCGGCCCAGGCGTGAAGGTTGCCGATGGCGTCGGCAGCATCGAGGGGTTCGGCATTGGAGTCGCCTCGGTTGGGGTTCCGATCGGCGGCGGGGTTGGGGGCGGGGTCGCGGCATCGGCAGCGCTGAGCCCCGAAGCGGACCCAAACGCAGCTATGGCGGCTGCGGCGACGCAGCCGGCGAGGGCGAGGAAGAAGGAAGACATTTTCATTGACCCGGAAGCCTTTTGGCGCGCCGCGAGCGCCTCCTTTTTGACACGCTTGCTATAATGCAAAGGCTGTGAAAACCAAGATCCACCCGAAATGGTATCCCGAGGCCCGCGTGCACTGCGCCTGCGGCAACACGTTCGTGACGGGCTCGACGTTGCCCGAAATCGCGGTCGAAATTTGCGCGGCGTGCCATCCGTTGTTCACCGGCCAGCAGAAACTCGTCGATACTGCCGGACGCGTTGACAAGTTCAACCAGCGCACCGCCGCTGCACGCCGCAAGCAAGAAGAGGCGGCCGCTCGTAAGGCAGCGCGCGACGCGAAGAAGGCGGCAGCCGCTCTCTGATCGACCGGCTGCATTCGATGGCGCGGCGCTTCGACGAGATCGACGCGCAGCTCGCTAACCCCTCGGGTGCCTTCGATCAATCCCGCTATACCGCACTCGTCAAGGAACGCGCGCAACTCGAGGCGCCCGTTTCGACGTACCGACAGCTCCGCGGCGTGCGCGCGCAGATTGAGGCCAACGAAGCCCTCGCTCGTCAAGGTGACGGCGAGCTTCGCGAGCTTGCGGAAGAAGAGAACGCAGCACTTCGCTTGCGCGTTGACGAGCTCGAAACGGAGTTGGCGCGCCTCATGGTTCCACGCGATCCCAACGATGCCAAGGACGTTTTCGTCGAAGTTCGCGCCGGCACGGGCGGCGACGAGGCGGCGATCTTCGCCGGAGATCTCGCCCGCATGTACATGCGCTTCGCCGAACGCATGGGAATGAAGATCGAGCTCGTCTCGGAGAGTTCCAGCGAAGCCGGCGGCTATAAGGAAATCGTTTTTGCCGTTACCGGCAAAGAGCCGTATCGCTATCTCAAGCACGAGTCCGGCGTGCATCGCGTCCAGCGCGTGCCTCAAACCGAAGCGCAAGGACGGATCCACACGAGTACGGCGACGGTTGCCGTTCTGCCCCAAGTCGAAGACGACGTCGAAATCGAAATCAAACCCGCCGATCTGGAGGTCGACACCTTCAAGGCCTCTGGTGCAGGCGGACAATACGTCAATAAGACGGAATCCGCGATTCGCATCACTCACGTACCGACCGGGATCATCGTTGCATCGCAACAGGAGCGCTCGCAGCAGCAGAACCGCGAGAAGGCTATGCAAATGCTCCGCGCGACGCTCTACGACAGAAAACGCCGCGAGCAGGAAGAAGCGGTCGGCTCGATGCGGCGTTCGCAAGTTGGAAGCGGCGAGCGCGCCGAAAAGATTCGCACGTATAACTTCCCGCAGGATCGCATCACCGATCACCGCATCAATCGCAGCTTCGGCAACATTCGCGGCGTCATGGACGGCGATCTCGCACATATCAGCGACGAACTGATCGCCGACGAGCGCGCGCGTCTGCTCGCCGGTGAAACCAACGCCGTGTGACGACCCTGGCGGCACTCCTCGCGCAAGCGGGGCACGACGATGCCGCTCTGCTCCTGGCGTACGTCTTGCGGCGCGATCGAGTTTGGCTCGTCGCCCACGCCGATTTCGAGCCGAGCCAAGCTGACGTACGAGTATTCGAAGCGCTCTGTGGCCGACGCCATGCGGGCGAGCCGCTCGCCTACCTCACCGGGTCCGCCTGGTTTTATGGCCGCGAATTCGTTGTCAACGATGCGGTGCTCGTCCCACGTCCCGAAACCGAACACCTCATCGACGAAACGCTGCGCTTCATCCACGGATCAATGCGCGTGCTCGACGTCGGCACAGGGTCCGGCGCGATCGCATGCACGATCGCTGCAGAAACCTTCGCGATCGTTGACGCCACGGACATTTCGCACGAGGCCCTTGAAGTTGCGCGCGACAACGCTAACCGCCTCGGTGTTGCGGACCGCGTTGGCTTTTTTCAGGGCGATCTCGTCGAACCCGTACGCAATCGCCGCTACGACGTCGTCGTCGCAAACCTGCCCTACGTCCCAACGAGCGATCTGCCTGAACCGCCGGACCCCGTCTCTTTCGAGCCCCGCATCGCCACCGACGGCGGCCCCGACGGCCTAGCACAGTATCGTAGACTCATGCCGGCTTTGCCTGAATTAATCAATGACGGCGGAATGATTTTGCTCGAAGCCGCCCCGCCCACAATCAACGCACTCGCCGAAATGCTGCGCTCTATTTTGCCAGACTTCACCATCTCGGTCGTCAAAGATTACTCCGGCCTCGACCGTTACGTGAAAGCGCGTTATGGACCGGCGAAGGACTGCTGCATGCTGGTTGAGGGGCATCTGAACCCGAGGGGGCTTACGTATCGGTCGAGGGGCGTCTGAATCCGAGCGGAGCCACGGATGGCGAGAGCTCGGAGAATCGAGCGACGTGCAGTGCCGGAGGCGCGTAACGAGCGTCCCCGAAACCGGTACGTAAGCCGCGAAGGACGGCGAGCAGGACGGCAACGTACCGCTCCCCAGGTAACCAACCTATGCGCGGAGAACCAAAGCAACCCGAGATGGCGAAGTATATCTTCTTCACCGGGGGCGTCGTAAGTTCGCTCGGCAAGGGCATTACGGCAGCTTCGCTCGGACGGCTCCTCAAGGCGCGCGGACATAGCGTCTCCATTCAAAAGCTCGACCCATACATCAACGTCGACGCCGGTACGATGAACCCGTACCAGCACGGCGAGGTTTTCGTGACCGAAGACGGGGCTGAAACGGACCTGGACCTGGGCCACTACGAACGGTTCATCGACGAGAACCTGCAGCGCGCGAACAACGTTACGACGGGTCAGATCTACGACTCCGTGATCGAAAAGGAGCGCCGCGGCGAATATTTGGGCGCTACCGTTCAAGTGATTCCGCACATCACCAACGAGATCAAGGCGCATATCAAGCGCGTCGCCGAAGCGAGCCACGCCCAGGTTTGCATCGTTGAGGTCGGCGGCACGGTCGGCGACATCGAATCCTTGCCGTTTCTCGAAGCCATTCGCCAAATGCGCTACGACGTAGGCGATGAGAACGTGATGTACGTGCACCTCACGCTGGTCCCGCACTTAGGCGCGGCCGACGAGCTCAAGACTAAACCGACGCAGCACTCGGTGCGCGAGCTGCGCGGGATTGGAATATCGCCCGATGCAATCGTCTGCCGCACGCAGTCCGCGCTGCCGATGCCGCTCGAGCTGAAGGAGAAGATCGCGCTCTTCTGCGACGTCCCGCCGAGCGCCGTGGTTCAGAATGTCGACGCACGCACGATCTACCAAGTGCCGCTCAATCTCGAAAACGAAGGCCTGGCGCAGGCTGCGATCCGCAAGCTCAACCTGACGCCCGCCGCGCCGGCGCTCGACGAATGGGTCGCGATTTCGGACCGTTTACTCCATCCGCGGCGGCGTGTCACGATCGCGCTTGTCGGTAAGTACGTCGAGTTGAAGGACGCCTACATCTCGATTAACGAGGCGCTCGCGCACGCGGGAGTCTTCCATCATGCGGCGGTGGAAATTAAGCGTATCGACTCGGAGCTTGTCGAAAACGAAGGC
>Ga0070731_10003534_pt1 | contig 14041 bp, 8 predicted proteins | sample Coa_R1_2_FD_66448 | JGI IMG/M metagenome (GOLD analysis project Ga0070731, IMG submission 66448) | Surface soil microbial communities from Centralia Pennsylvania, which are recovering from an underground coalmine fire - Coalmine... | ecosystem: Environmental > Terrestrial > Soil > Unclassified ... | reverse complement strand
TCGGACGCCTTGCCGAAGAAATAGTCCATGAGGACGTTCGGCTCCAGCGTTGACCCGGACTTGCTCGAAACGATGAACAGCGTGCGCTTCAGATCGATGCTCTTCTCGAAACGCTTTACCTGCTGCGGGTCGGTGGAATCGAGAACGTGCAGCTTGGGGAAGCCCTTTGCCGATCCGAGGCTCGCCGCCAGAACCTCTGGGCCGAGGCTTGAACCGCCCATGCCGAGAAGCAGCGCGTCGCTGAAACCCTGCGCCTGCACTTCGGCGGCGAATTCCTTTAAGCTCGGCATGTCGCGCAACTCCGCGTCCACGACGTCCAGCCACCCGAGCCAATCGCCTTCGTCACGGCCGGTCCACAGCTTGGGGTCTTCGCTCCAAAGCCGGCGGATGTTGCCCTGTGTGCGCCAGACCTCGGCCGCTTTGTCGAACTCCTTTTTCAGTGGCTCAGGCAGCGCGAGCGTTTGCTCATCAAGAGCCTTACCCAACATGCGCCTGCGTTTTTCCGCGAGCGCGCCGTTGAGCTTATCGAAAGCATCGGAAAACAGCGTCACGCCGTCATCGACGAGCTTGTCGGTGACTGCATCAAGTGAGATGCCGGCGCGCTCGATCACGGCAACGGTCTGCGCGGCCGCGTCCACGTCCGCGGTAAGCGTGTCGCGCACTTTGCCATGGTCGCGGAACGCGTCCATGGTCTTTTCCGGCATGGTGTTGACGGTCTCGGGACCGATCAGCTCCTCGACGTAGAGTACGTCGCTGTAGGCGGGATTCTTTGTTCCGGTTGAAGCCCAAAGCAGTTGCTGCGGACGCGCGCCGTGCTTTTTCAGCTGCTCCCAGCGCGTGCCCGAGAAGCGCTTTTGCCAGCGCTGATAGGCAAGCTTGGCGTTTGCGACCGCGACCTTCCCACGCAGGCTCGTCAGTGTTGTCCGCTCGGCTTCGTTGCTTGCCCGCGCTGCGGCTTCGTCCAACTGATTGTCGACGACGGTGTCGATGCGGCTTACAAAGAAACTTGCGACGCTGGCGATGCGGTCGATCGGCTTGCCCGCTGCCGCGCGCTCTTCTAGCGCAGAGAGAAAGGCCTCGACGACCTCTTCGTAAACCCGCTGCGAGAACAAGAGCGTAATGTTGATGTTGAGTCCCTCGGCGAGCAGTTGGCGAATTGCCGGGATTCCGGGCTTGGTGGCTGGCACTTTGATGAAGATATTCGGGCGCGAGACCGCGGCCCACAGCCGCCGTGCTTCGTCGATCGTCCCCGCCGTGTCCATAGCGAGATAGGGCGACACCTCCAAGCTGACGAAGCCGTGCCGGCCTTGAGTGTTGTCGTAAAGCGGGCGCAGCATGTCGGCTGCGGCAGCAATGTCGGCGGTGACCACGCGCTCGTAGATCGTGCTCAGCGATGTGTCGCCCTTGCCGACGAGGCGTTTGATCTCATCGTCATAAGAATCGGACTCGCCGATCGCCTTCTCGAAGATCGAGGGGTTCGACGTGATCCCGCTGAGCCCGTCGTCGTCGATCAGGCGCTTGAGCTGGCCGTTCTGGATGATCTCGCGCGACAGAAAATCGAGCCAGACGGATTGGCCTTTTTCCGCGAGCGCCCGCAACGGATTCATGAGTGCTTCCATTTCTCGATTTGTGATTTGGCAGCTTCGACAACGTGGTCGGGAGTAAAACCGAAAGCCTTCAGTATTTCCTTAATCGGTGCCGATGCGCCGAACCGGTACATGCCGAGCATAACACCCTCCGCGCCCGTGTAGCGCTCCCACCCGCGCGGCGAGGCGGCCTCGACTGCGACGCGCGCCTTGACGGCTTTCGGCAGTACACTCTCCCGATAGTCCTCATCCTGCCGATCGAACAGCTCCCACGAAGGCAGACTGACGACGCGCGCCGCGATGTTTTCGCTCGCAAGGAGTTCGGCTGCTTGCAAACACAGCGCGACCTCGCTTCCGGTGCCGATGAGGATGACATCAGGCACCTTGCCCGGCGTGTCCGCCAAAACGTAGCCGCCTCGGGCAACACCAGACGCGGGTGCGTAGCGGCCGCGGTCGAATGTCGGAAGTGGCTGCCGGGTCAGCACCAGACAGGCCGGAGAGTTCTTGAGCCCAACAATAACGCGCCACGCCTCGACGACCTCGTTGGCGTCGGCAGGCCGGAGAACAAACAAATTGGGGACGGAGCGCAGTCCGATCAGCTGCTCGACCGGCTGATGGGTCGGCCCGTCTTCGCCGAGCCCGATTGAATCGTGTGTGTAGATGTAGATCGTCGGCAAACCCATCATCGCTGCCAGCCGCATTGGCGGCCGCATATAGTCGGAGAAGACCAAAAAGCTCGAACCAAACGGTCGCAAGCCCACGAGCGCAAGGCCGTTGAGAACCGCTCCCATGCCGTGCTCGCGAATCCCGAAATGCAGATTGCGGCCCGTGTGCTCCGAGGGCTCAAAATTGCCGGCGGAATCAGAATTGAGCGAAGTCTTGGTCGAGGCGTTGAGGTCGGCGGCGCCGCCGATCAGCCACGGATAATTTTGCGCTACGGCATTGATCGCCTTGCCCGAGGACTCGCGCGTAGCGAGGCCTTTGGGGTCGGCGGGAAACGACGGCAGATCGGCGTCCCATCGCGGCGGAAGCTCGTGCAGCCAATTGGCTTTCAGCTGGTCGCCGAGTTCGGGAAAACGCCGGCAGTATTCGGCAAATTTTTCATTCCACGCGCGATGCAGGGCGCTTCCGCGATCGCCGATCCCGCGGCTGAAATGCTCATACACACCGTCGGGCACCAGGAAGGTGGCATCTTCAGGCCAGCCGTAAACGCGCTTGGTAAGCCTGACTTCCTCGTCGCCCAGCGGCTCACCGTGAGCGGCGGGGGTGTCCTGCTTATGCGGCGCGCCGAAGGCGATGTGGCTGTCGACGATGATCAGGGTAGGGCGATCGCTGGTCTTTTTAAAATCCGCAAGCGCATCCGCTATGGCTCGCGTGTCGTTGGCGTCGGCGACGTGAATGACGTTCCAGCGGTAAGCGCGAAAGCGAGCCGCGACATTCTCGGTGAACGTGATGTCCGTCTTGCCGTCAATGGTGATGTGATTATTGTCGTAAATCCAGCACAGGTTCGATAATTGCAGATGGCCGGCAAGTGAAGCGGCCTCGCTCGATACACCTTCCATCAGGTCGCCATCGCCGCAGAAGGCGTAGACGTTGAAATCGAACACCGGAAAATCCGGCCGATTAAAGCGGCTCGCCAAGAATGCGCCGCCGATCGCCATGCCGACGCTGTCGCCGCAACCCTGCCCGAGCGGGCCGGTCGTGGCTTCTACGCCTGGCGTCACGCCGTATTCGGGATGGCCCGGGCAGCGGCTGCCAAGCTGACGAAACCGCCTGATGTCATCGAGGCTGACCGCCGGGCGGCCACCCTCTTCGGGATCGCGCACGTGCGCCAGATGCAGGAGCGCGTACAGCATCATGGACGCATGACCGTTCGACAGCACGAAGCGGTCGCGGTTCGGCCATTTGGGATCGTCGCAATCGTAACGGAGCGCTTCCTGCCACAGCGTGTAGGCCACGGGCGCGAGCGCCATGGGGGTGCCGGGATGCCCGGAATTGGCCTTTTGCACGGCATCCATGGCCAGCGTGCGGATGGTATCGATGCACAGCCGGTCGATCCGGCTACCCCGTACGCCGTCGCCGGGGGCGGGATCTGGCATATCGTGTTTGCTGACGTCAGTGTGGGCCACGAGACCCCTCCACGTTGATTGAAATACCCGTCCCCAAAATTCAACTCGCGCGTTACGCCCGAGGTTCCGAAACCATAGCGGTCTGCGGCAAAGACATCCCGCTGTGGGCCTTGCCTCCCGGCCCCGCTATAATGACGGAGCAATACGTCATTAGGCGGGCGACCACGGACGCGCCACCAACCGGGTTCCGGGCCCTGGATTGTCATGATGCGGTTGCGGGCGGCAATACTGATCTTGGCAATTTTTTCGGCAATTTTTTCCGCATTTGCGGGAATTGTCTTTGCCGCGCCGGCGAGTGCCGCCCAGCGCGCGGTCGTCCTCAACGTGGACGGTCCGATCGGTCCAGCCATCGCCGACTACATCGTGCGCGAGCTTCAAGCCGTGAGCCCGGAGGATGTCGGGTTGGTCGTGCTGCGCATGAACACGCCTGGCGGACTCGATACGTCGATGCGCAAGATCATCAGCGCGATCCTGGCTTCGCCTGTGCCGGTGGCTACGTTTGTCGCGCCGAGCGGCGCGCGCGCCGCCAGCGCCGGCACCTACATCGCCTACGCGAGCGCTATTGCCGCCATGGCGCCGGGAACCAATATCGGCGCGGCCACTCCGGTTCAGTTGGGCGGCGGCTCGCTTTTCCCCGGAAGCGGCTCGGATCAAAAGCAAAAAGGTAAAAACGCTGAGTCCGGGGACACTGAAACACGCAAGATCATCAACGATGCGACTGCCTATATTCGCGGTCTTGCCACCATTAACGCACGTAACGCCGATTGGGCAGCGGATGCCGTGCGGTCTGCGGCGAGCGTGCCCGCTTCCGAGGCGCTTTCGCTCCATGTGATCGATGTCATCGCCAAGGACGTTCCCGACCTTCTGCACCAAATCGATGGGCGCACCGTGATCGTCGATGGCAAACCGCAGCGCTTGGCGACTGCGGCACTAACGGTCGAAACCGTTCCGCCGGGTTGGCTCACCGAACTCTTCGCCCTGGTGACCGATCCAGACGTCGCCTTCATTCTGATGCTCGTCGGCATCTACGGGATTGTCCTCGAATTCTTCAGTCCGGGTGCCGTCGCGCCGGGACTGATCGGCTCCATTTCGCTCCTGATCGCGCTCTATGCCCTCGCTTTCATTCCGATCAATTATGCCGGAGCGGCGCTGGTGCTGCTCGGCATCGCTCTCATGATCGCCGAGGTTCATATCGGAACCTTCGGCGCACTCGGCGTGGGCGGCATCGCGGCGTTCGTCATCGGCGCGCTGATGATGTTTCCTGAGCGCGTGCCCGGTTTCGAACTTTCCATTGCGGTCGTGATCGGTGCGGCCATCGGCAGTGCCGCGCTGATCTTGCTGGTATTGGCGGCGCTGTTTCGCTCACGCAAGCGGCCGATCGTGACCGGCGGTGAGGCCTTGATCGGCGCCGAAGGCGAAGCCGTCGCCTGGCAGGACAGCGAGGGGCGGGTGCGGGTCCAAGGCGAGGTCTGGCAGGCCCGCGCCACGGCGCCGCTTCTAACCGGCACGCGCGTAAAGGTCGTCGGCCGCGACGGCCTCGTTCTTCTCGTCGAAGCCGTACGGCCAGCCTAGCGCCCCGTTCTGTTCCTCACCACTCGGTCAGGGTGGTGAGCAACCAACAGGAAACAGGAGTCCACCATGTTTCTCATCATTGTCATCGTCATCGCCGCTCTAGTGCTGATGTTTCTCTACGCCTCGATCAAAATCCTGCGCGAATACGAACGTGGCGTGGTGTTCACGCTCGGCCGCTTTACTGGCGTCAAGGGTCCCGGTCTTATCCTGCTTTACCCGTTCGTGCAGCAGATGGTGCGCGTCGACCTGCGCGTGGTGGTCGACGAAGTGCCGCCGCAGGACGTGATTTCCCGCGACAACGTCTCGGTCAAGGTCAGCGCCGTCCTCTATTTCCGCGTCATCGATGCCGAGAAGGCGATCATTCAGGTCAGCAATTACCTCGCCGCGACCAGCCAGATCGCCCAGACCACGTTGCGCTGGGTGCTCGGCAAGCACGACCTCGACCAGATGCTGGCCGAGCGCGACAAGCTCAATGCCGACATCCAGGACGTGCTCGACAAGCAGACCGAAGGCTGGGGCATCAAAGTCTCGACCGTGGAAATCAAGCGCATCGACCTCGACGAAAGCATGGTGCGCGCCATCGCCCGTCAGGCCGAGGCCGAGCGCGAGCGCCGCGCCAAGATCATCAACGCCGAAGGCGAGCAGCAGGCGGCGCAGAAGCTGGTCGAGGCCGCCCGCATCCTGGGCGGTGTGCCGCAGGCGATGCAACTGCGTTATCTCGGCACGTTGTTCGATATTTCGAACGAGCGGGGCTCAACGATCGTCTTCCCATTCCCGATCGAACTGCTGCAGGCCTTTACTTCGATGGCGCCGCGGTCCTAGTCCGTCGCGGCGTCCACGCGCAGGTGAGGAGCGGCGGGTCGGTCCGGGCAAATAAATCGATTCAATAACGTTTTAGGTTTGAATGATGCAGCGGCGGTGTTATGCCGTCGCTGCTATCGTGCGGCCATCGACTGGGCGAGGCCGCGATCTTGCGACTGTTGTGTGACAGCCGGACATTGAGCATGCGTGTGATTGTCCCAATTTCAGTCGGGGGCTGGGCCCGTTTGTTCAGCCGCTGGGACGTCCTCGCGATGCTCCTGATCCTCGGTTTTCTGGTGTTTCTCGCCGAGGCGAGCCGGCACCTGTTCGAGCCGCTGACCGAACTGCGAAGTCAGCCGCTGTCCCTCGACCCGCGCAACCTGCCCGAATACGCGGCGCGCACCACGCTGCGGATGCTCATCGCCATGGTGTTGTCGCTTATCTTCACCTTTACCTATGCGACCCTCGCGGCCAGGAACAAATACGCCGAAAAACTGCTGGTGCCGCTCCTCGATATCCTGCAATCGGTCCCGATCCTCGGGTTCATCTCCATCACCGTTGTATTTTTCATGGCGCTGGCGCCGGGCCGAGTACTGGGCGCTGAGTTCGCCGCCATCTTCGCTATTTTCACCAGCCAAGCCTGGAATATGGCTTTCAGCTTTTATCAGTCGCTACGTACCGTGCCTGCAGAGCTTGAAGAGGCCACACGCAACTTCAGGCTCACGCCTTGGATGAGATTCTGGCGTCTCGATGTGCCCTTCGCCATGCCGCAACTGATCTGGAACATGATGATGTCCATGTCGGGCAGCTGGTTCTTCGTCGTGGCGTCGGAGTCGATCAGCGTCGGCAAGACGACTGTCACATTGCCCGGCGTCGGCTCCTATATCGCCTTGGCCATAGAGCAGCGCGACCTCCATGCGGTGCTTTGGGCCATCGCCGCCATGCTGGTCGTGATCCTGATCTACGACCAAGTGCTGTTCCGGCCGCTTGTCGCCTGGGCCGACCGTTTCCGTTTCGAGCAAGAGCCGGGCGGCATTCCACCGCGATCGTGGGTGTTCGACGTGCTGCGCCGCTCGGGCTTCGTCGAGGGGCTCGTGCGCCCGTTCGCTGCCTGGTGGCGATCGACCATGCGTCCACAGCCGAACGTCGTTGCGGCTCCCGGCAAGTCCTTGCTGAAAGAGCGAAACGGCTGGCTGATGTATCTTATGGCGTCGCTTGCGATCATCTTAATCGCCTTTGTTTTATGGCGGGTCGTAAGCTTTTTCTCGCACGACATTGGTCTCGCCGACGTCGCCACCACGTTGCTCCTTGGGCTGGCGACACTCGCCCGTGTCGTCGTGCTGATCGCGATTGCGAGCGTGATTTGGGTTCCGATAGGGGTCTGGGTCGGCACGCGTCCGCGCGCCGCCGAACTGGTTCAGCCCATAGCGCAGTTTCTCGCCGCGTTTCCCGCGAATTTGCTGTTTCCCATCGTGGTGTCGATCATCGTTGCTTGGAAGCTCAGTCCAAACATTTGGCTGAGCCCGCTCATGATCCTGGGCACCCAATGGTACATTCTGTTCAACGTCATCGCCGGCGCGGTGGCGATTCCGGCCGAGTTGCGTGCGTGCGGCGCCAATCTGCGGGTGCGCGGCTGGCTGTGGTGGCGGCGCATCGCGCTGCCGGCGGTGTTTCCCTACTATGTGACCGGCGCGATCACCGCTTCAGGTGGGTCGTGGAACGCCAGCATCGTTGCCGAGGTGGCGTCATGGGGCGACGTACACCTGCATGCCGACGGCCTTGGCGCTTATATTGCCCATCAGACCGACGTCGGTGATTTCCACCGCATCGTTCTCGGCATCGCAGTCATGAGCCTGTTTGTTGTCATCATCAATCGCTTGTTCTGGCGTCCGCTGTACCTCTACGCCGAACGCAAATTCAGGCTGGGATAAGGATCACCAATGTCTCTCCTCGACATTCATGGCTTGCAGCAATCCTTTCCGCGGGCCGACGGCGGCGAACACCTCGTGCTCGATGGGGTCGAACTGGCGCTGACGGAGGGCCAGATCGTCGGCCTTCTCGGCCGTACCGGCTCTGGCAAATCGACGCTGTTGCGCTTGATCGCAGGACTGGCTCGACCTTCCGGGGGAACGATTACCTATCTGGGAAATCCGGTGAACGCACCGGCACCCGGCATCGCCATGGTGTTCCAGTCGTTCGCGCTGTTTCCTTGGTTGACCGTGCTGGAGAACGTGCAGCTCGGTCTTGAAGCGCTCGGCTTGCCGGAGACGGAAATCCGCAAGCGAGCGCTCGCCGCCGTCGATCTGATCGGATTGGACGGCTACGAGTCGGCTTATCCGCGCGAATTATCCGGTGGCATGCGCCAGCGTGTCGGCTTCGCCCGAGCGCTTGTCGTTCATCCCAACATTCTGTTGATGGATGAGCCGTTCTCCGCGCTCGATGTCCTCACCGCGGAAACGTTGCGCACCGACTTCCTCGAGCTTTGGGGCGAAGGCAAGCTACCGATCAAGGGCGTTATCCTGGTGACCCACAACATCGAGGAGGCGGTGCTGATGTGCGACCGCATCCTTCTGTTCTCCACCAATCCCGGCCGCATCATCAGCGAGATCAAGGTCGATCTGAAACAGCCGCGCAACCGGCTCGATCCGCAGTTCCGCGATCTAGTCGAGAAGATTTACGTGGCGATGACCTCACGCAAGTCGGCGACACCGCAAGCCGGGACCGTCGCGGATCGAGCCGCTACGATCGATACGATGCTGCCGCGTGTATCGGCCAATCTTCTGTCCGGCCTCGTCGAGACGCTGGCGGCGGCGCCGTTCAACGGCAAGGCGGATTTGCCGGTTCTTGCCGACGAATTGCATCTGGAATTGGACGAACTGTTCCCGGTGTCAGAATCGCTGCAGATGCTGCACTTCGCAGAAATCGAGGGCGGCGACATCAAGCTCACCGATGTCGGCAAGCAGTTTGCCGAATTCGGCATGGATGACCGGAAGAAATTGTTCCAGCGCCAGCTTCTGGCCTACGTTCCGCTCGCGGCTCACATTCGCCGCGTGCTGCAGGAGCGCGCCAACCACGCGGCTCCGAAAAGCCGCTTCCTTGACGAACTGGAAGATCACATGAGCACCGAAGATGCCGAGCATACGCTGCGGGCGGTGACGGCTTGGGGCCGCTACGCCGAGGTGTTTGCCTACGACGACGATTCAGGCGCTTTCAGCCTAGAGAACCCGTCCTGAAGCAAACTATTAGCGGCTCCATGGCCAACAGCGCCGCTATTGCGCGCGCGGCGTGGTTGTGCTCACTTTCGGCCTGATCCGCTTGACTTGGACAGGAGGCGACAATGTCCGTGTCACCGCAGGCTCTCGGTACCGGCTACTCACGCTGGCTTTTGCTGGGATCGCTGACACTCAATCTCATTTTTGCGGGGGCGGCCACAGTGTCGCTTACCCGACATTCGGCCGCCGTGCCGCTGGAACCGGTTGCGCACTTGAGCCACGGCGCGGAACATCGGCTCGACCGCATTGCGACGACTTTGCCCGAGCCAGATGCGCAGATCATGCGCAGCTTTATTCGCGCCCAAGCCGCAAAGGTCGTGGCCGCGCAGGCCGACCTTCGCGTATCGCAAGATGATTTGCGCGCCAGCCTGCGGGCTAAACCGTTCAATCCGGCGGCGGTCCGTGCCGCCATGGCGGAGACGAGCGCTGCCCGCGACAACTACGATCAGGTGCTGCAAGACGTGATCGCCTCGGCGGCCGCAAAAATGTCGCCGGAGGGCCGCAGCAAGCTTGCCGACTGGCCGCCACCGCGCCCCCAGCACCCGGAACCAATGATCACCCAGTAAGGCGCCTGCCGCGGTCCAGTTCATGCCGCGGTACGCCGCGCCTTCACGGCGACCGCCAATAAGGCGCGCTCGGCGATTGTCTCGGCGAGATCGAAATTGCGCCGCGACTCCAGAACCGCATCGGCAAGCTCCGCCATGGCGGTGCTGAGCCGCGCGCCGTTCCAAAGCTTGAGCGCGGCTTCGACCGAGCCCTTGCGGCGAAAGTGCAGCGGCGGTTGCACACCGTCGAGTGAGAATGGTGCGCCCGACTCGATAGCGGTGCGCCATTTGTGCAGTTGCGCGACCTGGCGCTGAGCGGCAAACAGGATTGATCCAACTGCTGTTCCCGCGGTGCGCGCCTTACTCAGCTGTGCCTCGAGGTCTGCCGGCTTGCCGGCAAACGCGGCGTCGATGATGTCATCAATCGCCAGCGACGACGCATCGGAGACCACCGCGACCACGTCATCGACGCCGACACGCTCCTGTCCGCGCGCGTAAAGCGCGAGCTTGCGGATTTCGTTGCGTGAGGCGGCGCGATCGCCGCCGAGCAGCGGAATCAACAGCGCCCGCGCGTCGGGGGCGAGATCGAGGCCGGCCGCGTGCATCTCATCGTCGATCAGCCGGGCCCGGTCGCGTTCCGTATCGGCATAGCAGGGCAGGGCGGCGGCATTCTTGGCGCGCTCACACAGGGCGCGCAGCGGCGAATTGCGGCGCAGATCACCGGCCTCGATGATGACGCGGCAGTCGGAGTTGCGGATTTCCAGAAGCGCTTCGACCGCGGGCGCGATGTTGCGGCTGCCGGCTTTGACCCACACGGCGCGCCGGCCGGCAAACAGGGGAATAGTCTGCGCCTCCTCGACCAGCCGCGACGGCTCGGCCGCGACCACGTCGCCTTCGAGCCGCGCGAGAGCGAACGGATCATTGGGATCGTCGACCGAAGCTTTGACGAGTGCATTCACGCGCTCGCTTACCAGCCCGGCATCGGGACCGAACACGAGCACCACCGGCCGCTTCGGATCGGGCCGGGCGATGAAGGCGTCGACATCTGCAGCTTTAATGGCGGTCATGAGCTCACGCCACTACGTTGACGATGCGTTGTGGCACGATGATCACCTTCTTGGGCGGTTTGCCTTCGAGCGCCTTTTTCACCGCATCGAGTGCCAGCACGGCGCTTTCGATTTCGGTATTGGCGGCCTTGCGTGGCACGGTGACGTCGGCGCGCTTCTTGCCGTTGACTTGCACTGGCAGCGTCATCGTGTCCTCGACCAGCAAATCGCGCTCGACCTGCGGCCAGGGCGATTGCGAGACCACAACGTCGTGGCCTAGCCCGGCCCAGCATTCCTCGGCGAGATGCGGCATCATCGGATGGAAAAGCTGCACCAGAATGTTGGCCGCTTCGCCCATGGCCCAGCGCATGTCGGGAGCGACATCGGGCTCGTCGATATCGCCGATGGCCGCCGTCAGCGTGTTGGCGAACTCGTAGATGTGCGCCACGCAGACGTTGAAGTGCAGCTTTTCGACGGCGTCGGTGATGTTGGCCAGCGCCTTGTGGGTGGCCTTGCGCACCCCCAGCGCCTCGGGCGAGAACTGCGCCGGTCGCGCGGCTGGCGCACCGCGCGCGATCTCTCCCGCTTCGCCCACCAGCCGCCACAGCCGCTGCATGAAGCGTCCAGCGCCCTGCACGCCGCGTTCGGTCCATTCCACGTCACGATCGGGCGGCGAATCCGACAGCATGAACCAGCGCGCGACGTCGGCACCGTAGGTCGAGATGATTTCGTCGGGGTCCACGGTGTTGCGTTTGGACTTCGACATCTTCTCGATCGGGCCGATGACGATCGGCTCGTTGGTGGCTATCAGCCGTGCGCGGCGCGTGTCGCCTTCGAGTTCGATGTTCACCTCGGCGGGCGAGGCCCACTCGCCGTTCTGCCGGCGATAGGTCTCGTGCACCACCATGCCTTGGGTGAACAGACCGGCGAACGGCTCTTCGAGGTTGATGTGACCGGTCGCCTTCATGGCGCGGGTGTAGAAGCGGCTGTAGAGCAGATGCAGGATCGCGTGCTCGATGCCGCCGATATATTGATCGACCGGCATCCAGGCATCAACGATCGGCAGATCGGTCGGCTCGGTTTTGATCCACGGATCGGTGAAGCGGTCGAAATACCAGGACGAGTCCACGAAGGTGTCCATGGTGTCGGTCTCGCGCGTCGCCGGGCCGCCGCATTGCGGGCAAGTCACGTGCTTCCACGTCGGGTGATGGTCGAGCGGATTGCCCGGACGGTCGAAGGTGACGTCTTCAGGCAGCGTGACCGGCAAATCCTTTTCCGGCACCGGCACGACACCGCACTTCTCACAATGGATAATCGGGATCGGGCAGCCCCAGTAGCGCTGCCGCGAGATGCCCCAATCGCGCAGGCGGTAATTCACCTGGCGCTTGGCCACAGGATTGCCGCCAAGGCTCTCTTTCTCCAACCGCCTCGCCACTTCTTCCTTGGCCTCCGGAATGGTCATGCCGTCGAGGAAGCGCGAATTGATCATGCGGCCGTCACCGTCATACGCGGTGTCGGTGATGGTGAAAGTCTTCGGGTCTTGTCCGGGCGGACACACGACCGGCGTAACGCCGAGCCCGTATTTGTTGACGAAGTCGAGGTCGCGCTGATCGTGTGCCGGGCAGCCGAAGATGGCGCCGGTGCCGTACTCCATCAGGATGAAGTTCGCTACATAGACCGGCAGCTTCCAGTTTGGGTCGAACGGATGCACGGCCTTGATGCCGGTGTCGAAGCCAAGCTTTTCCGCCTTGTCGATGATCTCCTGCGCGGTGCCGTGACGCTTGCACTCGGCGATGAACTCCGCGAGCTTCGGATTTTTCTTCGCTGCAGCCTGCGCCAGCGGATGATCCGGCGAGAGCGCCATGAACTTGGCGCCGAACAGCGTGTCGGCGCGGGTGGTGAAAATCTCAAGCTCGCTCTCGCCGCCCGGTGTCGTCTTCGGATCAAGCGCGAAGCGGACCAGAAGGCCCTCGGAGCGGCCGATCCAGTTTTTCTGCATCAGCCGCACTTTGTCCGGCCAACGGTCGAGCGTATCCAGCGCGTCGAGCAGCTCCTGCGAATATTTGGTGATCTTGAAGACCCACTGGTTCATCTCGCGCTGCTCGACGATCGCGCCGGAGCGCCAGCCGCGGCCGTCGATCACCTGCTCGTTGGCGAGCACGGTTTGATCCACCGGATCCCAGTTGAGGTTGCGCTTCTCGCGCTCGACCAGGCCCACCTTCAGAAAATCCAGAAACATTTTCTGCTGGTGCTTGTAGTAGGCCGGATCGCAGGTCGCGATCTCGCGGCTCCAGTCGAGCGACAGCCCCATGGATTTGAGCTGCTTCTTCATCGCCGCGATGTTGTCGTAGGTCCAGGTCTTCGGATGGACCTTGCGCTCGACGGCGGCGTTCTCGGCCGGCAAGCCGAAGGCGTCCCAGCCCATGGGATGCAGCACCGCATAGCCGAGGGCGCGCTTCACCCGCGCCACCACGTCGCCCATGGTGTAGTTGCGCACGTGCCCCATGTGGATGCGTCCCGACGGATAGGGAAACATCTCCAGCACGTAGTACTTCTTGCCAAGGTCCTTATTCGGCGTGGCGAAGATGCCGCGCTCGTCCCAGACTTTCTGCCAGCGGGCTTCGGCTTCGGCGGCGTTGTAGCGTTCGGTCGGCATGGATTCGCAATCGTTTCCGGCGCTATTTAAAGAGCGGCGACGTGACACGAAAGGGCGCGGCCGGTCAACTTGTCTCGAACCGGATTTGCTCTACAAGCAGTGCGCCAGAACCCTCGAAGAAGAAAATCATCACATGCAATACACCACTCTGGGCCGCACCGGCCTTCGCGTCAGCGTCGCCGGCCTTGGCACTGGCGGCTTTTCCCGCATGGGGCTCAAGTCGGGAAAGACCGAAGATGAAAGTGCGCGGCTCGTGCTCGATGCGATCGATCTCGGTATCAACTTCATCGACACCGCGCCCCCTTACGGTACCGAGGGCGTGGTCGGCAAGGCGCTCAAGAGCGTCAAGCGCGATCAGGTCGCGGTGGCGACCAAGGCTTTCATCCATCGCAATGACGAATGGTCGACGCCGGAGCGGGTGGTAGCCAGCCTGG
>Ga0070731_10003532_pt1 | contig 14046 bp, 13 predicted proteins | sample Coa_R1_2_FD_66448 | JGI IMG/M metagenome (GOLD analysis project Ga0070731, IMG submission 66448) | Surface soil microbial communities from Centralia Pennsylvania, which are recovering from an underground coalmine fire - Coalmine... | ecosystem: Environmental > Terrestrial > Soil > Unclassified ... | reverse complement strand
GCGTCGTCTCGCGCTGGTTCGTGATGCCGAGCGCCGCGACGTCACGACCACGCACGCCGGCGCGCCGGCACGCCTGACGGAGCACACGCAGCGTCACGCGCCAGATCTCCTCGGGGTCGTGCTCCACCCAGCCCGGCCGCGGATAGTGCTGGGTGAACTCGGAGTACGCGCGCCCGACGACGCGCCCGCGCTTGTCGAAGACGAGGACGGTCGAGCCGGTGGTCCCCTGGTCGACGGCGACGACGACGCGCATGTTGCGTCCGCCTCTATCCGAGGAAGAGCGAGCGCCGGCGCCGGAGCCCTTCGAGGACGAGCGCCTGCAGGCGCTCGCGGGCCTGGTCGCGCAGGCGGCCGACGGTCGCGACGTCGGCGGCGTCGGCGGCGGGATGGCGGCCCGCCACGTCGATCGGCTCGCCGGCGAGGAGAAGCCACTTCGTCGGGAGTGGCACGAGGCCCGCGAGCCCGAGCCAGGGGAACGTCGGTGTGATCGGCAGCGTCGGAAGCCCGAGGAGACGGCCGGGGAGATCGACGCGGGCGAGCAGCGGATGGACCTCCTCCGCGCCGATGACCGCGACCGGCACGACCGCCGCGCCGGTCTCGATCGCGAGCCGCGCGAAGCCGCCGCGGCCGAAGGACGCGACGCGGTAGCGCTGGCTGAAGCGCTTCGGCTGTCCCACTTCGGGCGCGACGATCACCGCTTCGCCCTCGGCGAGCAGACGGCGGAGCTGTCCCGGCGTCCCGCGCACGCCGCCGAGTCGCGCGAGCGCGCTGCCGAGAAGCGGCAGCCGGCCGAGCCAGTCGTCGACCACGAATAGCGCGCCGCGCCCGCGGCGTGCGGCGAGCGCGACTTGCAGCATCAGCGCCTCGTACGGGAGCAGCGCACCGCCACGGTTCGTGACCAGGATGACGGCTCCCGTCGCCGGCACGCGCTCGAGGCCCGCGGCATCGACCCGCCACCAGAAGCGATAGAGCGCATCGACCAGCGCGGCGCCGACATCCTGGCCGACGTCGAAGCGGCGCGCGCTCGCGAACACGGAGAGCGTCTGGTCGGCGAGGCGGCCGAGCAGGTCTGGGGCGTCGTCGCCGGCGCCGGACCCGAGCGCGCGCTCCACGCGGCGCTCGAGCGCGGACAGCCGGCGCGCGACCTCCTCCGGCGAGGCCGGCTGCCGCCGGCTGCCGCGCGCGCGACCGCCGCGGTAGACGCGCAGAACCGCGGGCTGCCCGTCGCGATCGGGTGCGTCGCCGTCGGACTTCGCCATCGCGCGCTCGCCTTACGACCCGCGCAGCATCGAGTCAAATTGACACTCGACGGGAGGCGCGATTATGTCCGGGCGTGCCGCCGCGCCTGCCGCTCGCCGCGCAGCGCCTCGTCGTCGTTACCGGTAAGGGCGGCGTCGGGAAGACCACCGTGACCGCGGCGCTCGCGCGCGCGCTCGCCGACGTCGGCCGGCGGGTCGTAGCGGTCGAGGTCGGGCGGGGAGGGCTTGGGCCGCTGCTCGGCGCGCCTGCGCTCCGCGCGGAGCCGGTGCGCATCGATCGACGGCTCGCCGCGGCGACGATCGAGCCGGAGGAGGCGCTGCGCGACTTCGTCGAGGGCGTGCTCCGCTTCCGCCTGCTCGCGCGGCGGCTGCTCGAGAGCACGTCGTTCCAGGTCCTCGCGGCGGCCGCGCCCGGGCTCGCGGAGTTCCTCGTGCTCCACCGCATCCTGGGATGGATCGACGCGCGCCGGATGGGACGCCCGGCGCACGACGTCGTGGTCGTCGACGCACCCGCATCGGGTCACTCGCTGCCGCTGCTCGCTGCACCCCGCACGCTCGGTGCGCTCGCGCGTCTCGGGCCCGTCGCGAACCTGCTCACGCGCTTCGAGCGCCTGCTCGCGGATCCGGCCGCGACGCTCGTCTGCGTCGTCACGACCGCCGAGGACCTCGCCGTGCGCGAAACGATCGAGCTCTGCCGCGAGCTCGGCACGCTCGGGCTCCCCATCGCGCCGCCGATCGTGAACGCCCTCCCGCCGCGCCGCCTCGCCGGCGCCGACGCAGCCGCGCTCGATCACCTGCCCCCGGCGGTCGCGCTCCATCCGTACGTCACGGCGGGGCGCTTCCAGCACGAGCGCCGACGACACGCCGACGCGCAGGTCGCCGCGCTCCGCCGCGCGCTCGGCGTCGCGCCCGTCCGGCTTCCGTTCCTGTTCGCGCCGTCCGACACGACCGAGGCGGTCGCGGCGCTCGCCGGCGCGCTCGGCGCGGCGGCCGGCCTCGCGGCGTGACGCTCACTTCGATCCTCGCGACACGGCGGATCGTCCTCTGCGTCGGGAGCGGCGGCGTCGGGAAGACGACGATCGCGGCCGCGCTCGCCGTCGAGGGCGCGCGGCGCGGGCGGCGGACGGCGGTCCTCACCGTCGATCCGTCGCAGCGCCTCAAGGATGCGCTCGGGCTCGGCGCGACCCCGGGCCGTGCGCGCCGCGTCGCGCTCGGACGCGGTGCGCACCTCGACGCCATCCTGCTCGACGTCAAGCGGACGTTCGACGAGCTCGTCCTCGCGCTCGCGCCGAACCCGGGGCGAGCCGCCGCGATCCTCGAGAACCGACTCTACCAGAACCTCTCGGGCACGCTCGCCGGGACCGCGGAGTACATGGCCGTGGAGCAGGTCTACCGTCTGGCGCAGGAGGGCGGCTACGACCTGCTCGTCGTCGACACACCGCCCGCGCGCCACGCGGTCGATTTCCTCGACGCGCCGCGCCGGCTCGCGCGCCTCCTCGACTCGCGCGCGTTCGCGATCCTGAAGGACCCGACGACGATCCTGCCCGCGGCCGGGTCGCGCCTCGCGCGCGCGCTCCTCGGCGGCGTGCTGAGCGGCCTGGAGCGGTTCACCGGCCTCGGGCTCGTGCGCGAGGTCGGAGACTTCGTGCGCGTGATCGAGGATCTGACCGGCGCGCTGCGGACACGGGTCGCGGCGGTCGGCGACCTTCTGCGCAGCGCCGACACCGCCCCCGTGCTCGTCACCGCGCCGGAGCCACGCCTCGTGAGCGAGACCGAGGCGCTCGCGCGCGCGCTCGCCGGCATCGGACTCCGCATCGAGGGCATCGTCGTGAACCGCGCCCTCCCGCTCGCCACGTTCGGCGCGGCGGCGCCAGATCCGGGACCGCCCGACGGCATCTCGCCGGCGCTCGCGACGCGGCTCGCACGCAGCTTCGCCGACCTGCGCGTGCTCGCGACGCGCCAGGAGCGGACGCTCGCGCCGCTGGTCGCCTCGGCCGGCGCGCGTATCGTCGCCGGCGTGCCGCTCCTCGCGGGCGATCCGGGGTCGCTCGCCGACCTCGCAACGATCGCCGGCCATCTCTTCGCCGACGACGCGGCCGGCGCACCGGTCACTCCGCCGGCGGGGTCTTCTTCCGCTTCGGGCGGCGTGCGGGACGCTCGGCGATGAGCGCGTCCACCTTGTGGTTCAAGTTGGCGAGCGAGCCCTGCAGTGCCTCGATGCGCGTCGCGAGCTTGTTCAGGTCGGCGCGCGACGGGACGTTGAGCAGCCGCAGCACGGTCTGCATGTTGCGGTCGACGCGCCCCTTCGCCTCGAACGCCTTGCGGACGGCGGTCGAGAACGCCTCCGCGACGCGCGGATTCGAGAGCAGGTCCTCGGCGAGACGTCCGAGCCCCTCCTCGCCGAGGCCGTACAGTCGCTTCAGGATGTGCGTATCGGACTCCAGGGCGCGGGAGTATAGAGAGCCGCGTTCCGGAGCGTCAATCCGATGATGCTCGTGTCGGCGCTCGCATGGCTGAGCGGGCTCGCGCTCGTGGCGCCCGATCTCCCGCCCGCGACGCTCGCCGGTACGGCGCTCGCGCTCAACGTCTGCGACGCGATCTTCTGCCGCCTGCTGGCGGGGAACAACGGGTACTCGCGCAACGCGTGGACCGTGGCCGGTCTCATCGCCGGCGTCTGGGCGGTCGGCGTTTTGATCCTGCTGCCCCGCCGCGCCGCGAGCGCGGCGCCGGCGCGACCGCTGCGCTGAGCCGGCCGTCACCCTCCGCGATCACCGAGGCCACCGCACTCTCGTCCGTGTGGGTGAGCGCGAGGAGCCAGCGCCCGATGCCGGCCCGGCGCGCGATCGTCGCGGCGCGCCCGTGGACGACCAGCCGGGGAGCGTCGCCAGCCGCGCGCACGACCTCGAAGTCGCGCCAGGCGACGCCGCCGGCCCATCCCGTCCCGAGCGCCTTCATCGCCGCCTCCTTCGCCGCGAATCGTACCGCGTAGCTCGCGAAGCGCCCACGGCGGCGCGCCTCGCAGTACGCCTGCTCCTCATCGGTGAAGACGCGCGCGCGAAACCGGGTCCCGGTCGGAGCCTCGAGGGCGCGCCGGATGCGGTCGACGTCGCAGACGTCGAGCCCGACGCCGAGTATCATCGTGTCAGCACGCGCCGCAGGTGTGGCACGTGGCAGTGTCGCAGGGCGGGGTCTGCATCTCGGCGAACGCCTTGCGGCGCTCGGCGAGGAGGTAGCGCTTGTCGATCGCCTGGTCGATGAAGTCCCACGGCAGGACGGCGTCGAGCGGATAGGCGCGGTGGACGAAGCGGTCGGGCCGGAGGGCGCGGAGCGTCTGCCACCACGCGTCCGGGTGCGCGTGCAGCGCGAGCAGGACGTCCGCCGTCCGGCGGTCGCCGCGCGAGAGGAGCGTCTGCAGGTACGCCTCGCGCGGGCTCTCGGTCTCGACCTCGACCCCCGGGATCGCGCCGAGCGTCGCACGCAGCCAGCCGAGCTTCCGGCGCAGCGACGGAATCGCCTCCATCGGCTCCCACTGGAAAGGGGTCCACGGCTTCGGCACGAACGGGTTGATCGAGACCAGGATGCGCCCGACGCGCGGACGGCCGCCCGCGACGAGCCGCGCGCGGACCTTCCGCGCCAGGTCGACGATGCCGGCGACGTCCGCGGCGGTCTCCGTCGGGAGGCCGACCATCACGTAGAGCTTGAGCGCCTCGACACCACCACCGACGAGCCACTCCGCGGCGCGCAGGATCTCGTCCTCGGTGAGGTTCTTGTTGATGACCCGCCGCATGCGCTCGGAGCCAGCCTCCGGCGCGACCGTGACGGAGCGGTTCCCACCCGCGCCGAGGGCGCGCGCGAGCGCCGGCGTGATGAGGTCCGCCTTGAGCGACGAGGGCGACGCGCGGCCGCCCTGCGCCGCGACCTCCTGGCAGAGCGCGGCGACACCCGGGAGGCTCGCCATCTCGGCGCCGACGAGCCCGATCGTCCGGCGCTCGTCGAGACCGCGCGCCACACCCGCGCGGAGCGTGTCGACGCTCCGGTAGCGCACGGGGCGATACATGAAGCCGGCGGCGCAGAAGCGGCAGCCCCACTCGCAGCCGCGGCTCGCCTCGACGAGATACATGTCGCCGAAGACGGACTCGGGCGACAGCACCTCCGACTCGGTGGCGAACCCGTCCAGGTCCGCGACGTAGCGGCGCTCGACGCGGCCGTCCCCCGGCCCGTCGTGATGGAACGCCGCGAGGTCGCCGGCGGCATCGTACTCCGGGCGGAAGCGGTCGGGCCGATAGGCGCCACGCACCGTGCCGCCGCGCTCGAGCGCGCCGTCGCGCGTGAACGGCTCCGCGGCGACGCGCCCCACGAACTCCTCGAGCATCTCCTCCGCCTCGCCGAGGAGAAACAGGTCGACGAACTCGGCGAGCGGCTCCGGGTTGAGGAACGTCGCGGGGCCGCCCGCGATGAGGAGCGGCGCATCGTGGCCGCGCTCCGCACGCGCCAGCGGGACGCCGGCGAGCGCGAGGCAGTTGAGGACGTTCACGTAATCCGCCTCGAACGAGATCGAGAACGCGATCACGTCGAAGTCACGCACCGCGCGGTCGTGCTCGAGCGAGCGCAGCGTGCGCGGCCACTCGGCGCGCGGACCGTCGGGGAGGAACGCGCGCTCGCACGTGACGCGCGGGTCGGTGGCGAGGAGCCGGAAAATCGCCTGGAAGCCCAGGTTCGCCATGCCGACGGGATACGTGTTCGGGTAGACGAGGCAGATCGACAGCGGTCCGCTCGGGCCGGCGTCGAAGAGGCGGCGCTCGGCCGCGAGGCGTGCGAGACGATCGAGACGGGGCATCCTAGGGAGGGATCTCATATCCGGGGGCCGGTGGACCCTCAACCCGGTGCGTGTCGGCACCACCGTAGCCAGGCGCTACAGCGGCGGTGGTATGCGCCGGTGGACGGGCGTGGCACGCATCTTGGTTCGTTCGATGTCTGGACGGACGATGCGATTCGGCGAGCGACTCCTCCTCGATGCGTGCACGCGGTTCGACCGCCTCGTGCTCGATCACTTCATTCGGCGCGCGCCGACGCCGCCGCCGCCCGGACTGCACGCGCGCCTCGAACGCGCGCGGGCGTTCTACGGCGACCCGCGGTTCATCGCGGACCCCGACGCATTCTTCGTCCCGCCGCGCCCGATCCGCACGGCGACCCCCGACCGCATCCTCGGGCTGCCCGGCGGCGACGTCGTGCGCCTCGACTACGAGACCGACTTCCAGCCGACGTTCCCGGAGGCGCGCGCCGACGCGATCGACCGCTGCAACGCGCACGGTGTCGCGCTCTGGTGGCGGCACGCCCGCCGCGGGCATCCCACGATGCTCTGCGTCCATGGCTACGGCGGCGGCCAGACGTGGCTCGAGTCGCTGGCGTTCGAGGCGGTGAGCTTCTACCGCGCCGGCGTCGACGTCGTGATCTACGTCCTGCCCTATCACGGCGCGCGCACGCCGGCGGGCGCGCGTCACTCCGGCGAGCTCTTCTTCGACATGGACCTCGTGCGCACGAACGAGGCGTTCGCGCGCGCGATCTACGAGCTGCGCGGGCTCGCGCGCTTCTTCGCGGCCTCGGGAAGCGGGCCAGTCGGCGCGTTCGGCATGAGCCTCGGAGCGTACACGACGGCGCTGCTCGCGACCGTCGAGCCGCTGGCGTTCGTGACCGCGATGATCCCGGTCGTGTCGTTCGCCGATCGCTGGTGGTGCGACGGCGAGGGCGACCCGTGGCTCGCGGTCGCGCTCGCGAACGGGTGGAGCCGGGAGGGGGTACAGACGATCCTCCGCGTGCACGAGCCGCTCGCGCGCCCGGTGCGCGTACCGCGCGACCGGCTGCTCGTCATCGGCGCGCGCGGCGACGGCATCTGCACCCCGCGCCACGCGAAGCTGCTCTGGCGACACTGGGGTAGGCCGCGCATCCACTGGTACACGGGAGGCCACCTGCTGCAGCTCGGGCGCTGGGCCGCGTTGCGTGACGTGCGCGCGCTCGTGGCCGATCTGCGCCGCCAGGCGTCGGTGGTTCCGCTCGGCGCCATTCCAAGAAACCGACGAACGCCTCGCCGCCGGGCGGCATGGGCCGACCCGCGCCGACGCGCCGCGCGTGCTCCCCGCCCGCGCACGCTGCACGCGCGGCGCGTCCACTGACGCGGCGCTACGCCGCGTGCCGGGTCGCGATGACTAGCGGACTACTCCGCGCCGCGGCGGAGGAACGTCGGGATGTCGTAGTCGTCCCCCGACTCCTCGGCCGGCGGCGTCGCCGCCGCCTGCGGGCGCTGCTGCGCGCGCGCGGCCGCGACCGGCGGCTCCTGCCGCCGACGCTGCCAGGTCGGCACGTCGAGCTCGTCCTCGGCGATCAGCCCGAGGCGGCGTACCGGACGGCCGTCGCCCGCGGCCGCGACCGGTCCCGTCCCGCGTCCGTTCCCCGCCGCGCGCGGCTTCTCCGCCGCCGCCGGCTGCTCGCCGAAGCCGGTCGCGATGACCGTGATGCGGACCTCGTCGCCCATCGACTCGTCGATGACGGCGCCGAAGATGATGTTCGCGTCCTCGTCCGCCTCTTCCTGGATCAGCGTCGCGGCCTCGTTCACCTCGTGCAGGCTCAGGTCCGGCCCGCCGGTGATGTTGATCAGCACGCCGCGCGCGCCGTTGATCGAAACCTCCTCGAGCAGCGGGCTCGAGACCGCCTTCTGCGCCGCCTCGACCGCGCGGTTCTCGCCCTGCGCGATCGCGGCCCCCATCATCGCCATGCCCATCTCGGACATGATCGTGCGGACGTCCGCGAAGTCGAGGTTGATGAGGCCGTGGACGGTGATCAGGTCGGAGATGCCGCGCACCGCCTGGAGGAGCACGTCGTCGGCCTTCTTGAACGTCTCGAGGATCGACGAGTTCCGGCCCGCGACCGAGAGCAGGCGCTGGTTCGGGATGGCGATCAGCGTGTCGACGCTCGCCTTGAGGTCCTTCATCCCCTCCTCGGCCTGCTTCATCCGGCGCTTGCCCTCGAAGGTGAAGGGCTTGGTCACCACCCCGACGGTGAGGGAGCCGAGCTCCTTCGCGACCTTCGCGATGATCGGCGCGGCGCCGGTGCCGGTGCCCCCGCCCATGCCGGCGGTGATGAAGATCATGTCGGCGTCGGCGAGGGTCTCGCGCAGCCGCTCGACGTCCTCCTGCGCCGCGCGCTTGCCGACCTCGGGGTTGCCGCCCGCGCCGAGCCCGCGGGTCAGCTTGTCGCCGAGCTGCATCTTGATGGGCGCGAGGTTCGCCTTCAGTGCCTGCGCGTCGGTGTTGGCGGCGATGAAGTCGACACCCGGCAAGCCGGCGGCGATCATCGTGTTCACCGCGTTGCCGCCTCCGCCTCCGACGCCGACTACTTTGATCCGCGCCGCGCCGCTCGCATCGACGAACTCGATCATCGCCCCACCTCCGCTTCCGCCGCGCTTCGTCAGGGAATCAGAAGAACTCCCTGAGCCACCCCATCATCCGCTCCCGCACCGCCTCCAGCTGACCGAGCACGCCCTCGCCGCGGCGCCCGTGACCATCTTGCTTGAGGCCGTGGAGGACGAGACCGACAGCGGTCGAATACATTGGACTCGCGACGACGTCAACCAAACCATTCAAATGAAGTGGTACACCGACGCGCACGGGGAGCTTGAAGACGCGTTCCGCGAGCGCCGTCGTATGCTCGAGCGCCGCACCGCCGCCGGTGAGGACCATGCCGGACGCGAGCGCGTGGCCGCAGCCGGCGCGCTCGATCTCCTTCTTCGCGAGCGTCAGCATCTCCTCGACGCGCGGCTCGATCACCTCCGCGAGCGCGCGCCGCGAGAGATGATGCGGCGGCCGGCCGCCGAGGCCGGCCACCTCGATCGACTGATCGCGCGGCGTGACGGAGGCGAGCGCGCTCCCGTGACGCTGCTTCAGGCGCTCCGCCTCGGCCGGCGGCGTGCAGAGCGCGGCCGCGATGTCGTTCGTCACGTGGGTCCCGCCCACCGGGAGCACCGCCGTGTGATGGATCGCGCCGCCCTGGTAGACGACGACGTCGGTCGTGCCGCCCCCGAGGTCGAGCAACGCGACCCCGAGCTCGCGCTCCTCCGGCGTGAGCACCGCCTCGGCCGCCGCGAGCGGTCCGGCGAGCACGTCGGTCACGTGCAGACCGGCCCGGTTGCAGCACTTGATGAGGTTCTGCCCGGCGCTGACCGCGCCGGTCACGATGTGGACGCGCGCCTCGAGGCGCACGCCGGCCATGCCGACCGGCTCCCGGATGCCGTCCTGGTCGTCGACGATGAACTCCTGGGGGAGGACGTGCAGGACCTCCTGGTCGGTCGGGAGCGCGACGGCGCGCGCCGCGTCGACCACCCGGTCGACGTCGCCGGACGCGACCTCGCGGTTCCGGACCGCCACGACGCCGTGGCTGTTGAAGCCCTTCAGATGGCTCCCGGCCGAGCCCGCGATCACGCTCCGGATCTCGCACGCGGCCATCAGCTCGGCCTCGTCGATCGCCTTGCGGATCGCCTCGACCGTCTTCTCCATGTTGTTGACGACACCTTTACGGAGCCCCCGCGACGGGGACGTCCCGATGCCGACGATCTCGGTCCCCTGCTCGGTCACCTCGGCGACGATCACGCCGATCTTGTAAGTGCCGACGTCGAGACCGATGATGAGCGGGTTCTTCTTCGCCATGGGCCCTCAGGTGGTACGTCGCTTTGCGGTCGTGCGGCTGCGGACGATGACCTCGTCGTCGAAGAGCAGGCTGACGCCGGCGATCTCGGTCTCGCGCCCCGCCCACAGCGCGATCACCCGCGCGAAGCGGCGTAGCTTCTCGTCGAAGCCGTTCCAGCCCAGCTCGATCGGGATCGCCGGGGAGACCGGCATCAAGGTGAGACCGCGCGTGCGGTCGACGTGGACTTCGGACACGACGATGCCGTTCGCGCGCCGGACGAGCAAAAGGGCGCGACGGAGCGCGCGCGACGCGGCCGGATCCGCGCGCCCGACATCGGGTCCGGGTAGCCCGGTGATCGACGGCAGATCGCGCGCGTCGCCGCGGCGCAGACGCGCGAAGACGTGTCCGCGCGCGGACACGTAATATTCCTCGCGCTTGTCGGTGACGAGGATCGCGACCGGGCGCTCCTCGCGCACGTGGATCGTCACGCGGTGCGGCAGCTCGCGTCGCACCCGGACGCTCCGCACCCACTCGTAGCGGCGGAGGCGCGTCTCGGCCGCATGCGCGTCGACGTCCCACACGCTCATCCCGGGCTCGATGCCGGCGGCGTGGCGCACCTCGTCGGCCGTGAGACGGCGGACGTCACGGACGACGACCTCGGTCAGCGCGAAGTACGGGTGGCGGCGGATCGCGTCGCGCGTCCAGGGCCAGGCGACCGCGGCGGCGCCGGCGAGCGCGAGCGCCGGCAGCACGGCGAGCGCGACGCGCACCCCGGCGCGGCCGACGCGCGGTCGGCGCCGGTTCCGCGACCGGAAGAGCCGGGCTACCAGCTCCCGACGAGCTGGACCTCGGGTTCCAGCCATATCCCGCTCCGCTCCCACACCGCCCGCTGGGCCAGGTCCATGAGGGTCTTCACGTCCACCGCGCGCGCGCCGCCGTCGTTCACGATCACGTTCGCGTGCCGCTGCGAGATGCGCGCGCGTCCGGCGCGCATCCCCTTGAGCCCGACCGCCTCGATGAGACGCCCGGCATGATCGCCGGGCGGGTTCTTGAAGATCGAGCCCGCGTTCGCCCGCCCCTGCGGCTGCGACGACACCCGGCGCGCGCGCACGTCGTCGATGCGGCCGACGGCCGCGCCATCGGCGTCGCGGCGCAGCCGGAAGCGTACCGCCGTCACGACGAACCCGCGCGGCAGCTCCGCGCGCCGGTAGCGAAACGCGAGCGCGCGCCCGTCGAGCGCGCGCGCCTCGCCGCTCCGACCGTCGACACCCTCGACGGCCTCGACGATGCCCGCGACGTCACCGCCGTATGCGCCCGCGTTCATGAACAGCGCACCGCCGACGGTGCCGGGGATGCCCTCGGCGTACTCGAGGCCCGCGAATCCGCGCGCGACCGCGTCGCGGGCGAGGCGGCCGAGCTGGACCGCCGCGCCGGCGCGCACGGAAACGCCACCCTCGCGGGGCTCCCACTCGACACGCCGGAACTCGCGGCCGAGCTTCACGACCAGGCCGCGCATGCCGCCATCGCCGACCAGGATGTTCGAGCCGCCGCCGAGCAGGACGATCCGCGCACCCGCATCGGCACCGAGGCGGAGGACGTCGGCGAGCTCTGCCAGCGTGTCGGGGATCGCGAGGACATCGGCCGGGCCGCCGATGCGGAACGAGGTGTGGCGCGCGAGCGGCTCCGCCGGTCGCGCCCTGCCGCCCAGTCGGGCGCGCAGCGCGTCGAGCAGGGCGGGCGCCACCCGGTCCGGCATTCTAATGGATGGCGGGGACCGCGGCCCCCGTGCGGAGGAGACCGAGGAGCTCATCGCCGGTGCGGTGGATATCGCCGGCGCCCAGGGTGAGGACGAGGTCGCCCGGACGGATCACGTCGAGCAACGCTTCCGCGACCCGGTCGCGCGCGGCGACGTAGCGGACGTCGAGGTGTCCGCGCCGGCGGAGCGCCTGGTAGAGCGCATCGGACGATACGCCGTCGCGCCGCTCCTCGCCGGCGGCGTAGATGTCGGTCAGCACGACCGCGTCCGCGTCGTCGAAGGCTTCCAGGAACTCGGTGAAGAGATCGTGCGTGCGGCTGTAGCGGTGCGGCTGGAAGACGACCACGAGCCGGCGCGCGAAGCCCTCGCGCGCGGCGCGCAGCGTGGCGCGGATCTCCTCGGGGTGGTGGCCGTAGTCGTCGACGACCAGCACGCCCTGCTCGTCGCCCTTCACCTCGAACCGACGGTGAATGCCGCCGAACTCCTCGAGCGCGTGGGCGGCGATACGGAACGGGATCTCGAGGTCGTCGGCGACCGCGAGCGCGGCGAGCGCGTTGAGGGCGTGGTGCCGGCCCGGCATGCGGAGCCGGACCTCGCCGAGGCGGCGCTCCGCGCGCCACACCTCGAAGACCGTGTCGAGGCCGGTGACCCGCAGCTCGCGCGCCTGCCACTCCGCGTCGGGCGAGGTGCCATACGTGACGAACCGCTTGCGCACCTGGGGGAGGAGCGCGCGGACGTTGACGTTGTCGATGCAGAGCACCGCGAGTCCGTAGAACGGGACGCGATGGATGAACTGGAGGTACGCATCGCGCACCCGCTCCATGTCGCCGTAGTAGTCGAGATGCTCGCGGTCGATGTTCGTCACCACCGCGACGATCGGCGAGAGCAGGAGGAACGTGCCGTCGCTCTCGTCCGCCTCGGCGACCAGGAACTCGCCCTGCCCGAGGCGCGCGTTCGTCCCGAGCGCGCGCAGCTTGCCACCGACGACCATCGTCGGGTCGCGACCGGCCTCGCGTAGCACGGCGGCGACGAGCGACGTGGTGGTCGTCTTCCCGTGCGTCCCGGCGACCGCGACGCCGAACTTCATGCGCATGAGCTCCGCCAGCATCTCGGCGCGCGGGATGACGGGGATCTTGAGCTCGCGCGCCCGCGTCACCTCGGGGTTCGCGAACGTGACCGCCGACGAGATGACGAGGACGTCGATGTCCTCGGCAACGTGCTCACCCGCGTGTGGGCCGATGTGGAGCTGCGCACCGAGACGCGCGAGGCGACGCGTCGTCTCGCTCTCGACCAGGTCGGAGCCGGAAACCGCGTAGCCGAGGGTGAGCAGCACCTCCGCGATGCCGCTCATCCCGATGCCGCCGATGCCCACGAAGTGGACACGGCGCCTGCGTCCGTTCACCGCGGCATTCCCCTGGCGGGACAGCCCGAGCCATCCGCCCCACTCGCCGACCCCACCCCCGAGCCCGACCACGCACCGACCGACTTACAGAAGCCCGGTTTACTCTTCAAGTAGCCGCTACACCCGCGTCGCATTTTCTTTCTCGCAGACACGTGTCGGCGACGCGCGCCGCCGCATCGGGACGGCCGAGCGCGCGCGCGTGCGACGCCATCGCCGTGCGTCGGTCGGCGTCTTCGAGCAGCGCGCGCAGCGTCGCGGCGAGCCGTTCGCCCGTCAGCTCCGCATCGAGGATCAGCTCGGCCGCGCCCGCGCCGGCGAGCACCTCGGCGTTGCGGCGCTGGTGGTCGTCGGCCGCGTACGGGTACGGGACGAGGACCGACGGCAGCCCGACCGCGGTCACCTCGGCGCACGTCATCGCGCCGGCGCGCGCGACGACGACGTCGGCCGACGCATACGCGGCGCCCATGTCGGTGATGAACGGCTCGACCCGGACGCCGAGGCGAAGACGCTCGTAGGCGGCGCGGACCCCGTCGAGGTCGGCGCCGCCCGTTTGATGCGTCACGTCGAGGTCGCGCGCGACCGGACCGAGCAGCGTGAGGGCGTCGAGCGTCGCCTGGTTCAGCCGATGCGCCCCGGCGCTGCCGCCGAAGACGAGGATGCCGGGACGCGGTCGCGCCGCCCGCGGCCGCAGGATCCCCGCGCGCACGGGGTTGCCGGTGTGGACGGCCCGTCCGGCCGGGAAGTAAGGAATCGACTCCGCGAACCCGACGCAGACCGCGCGCGCGAAGCGGGCGAGCCACCGGTTCGCCGCTCCCGGCACGACATTCTGCTCGAGCAGCACGGTCGGCACCCGCCGCATCGCCGCCGCGACGACGACCGCGACCGACGCGTACCCCCCGACCCCCACCACGAGGCTCGGCCGCAGCTCCGCGAGCACCCCGAGCGCCCGCACC
>Ga0070731_10003531_pt1 | contig 14047 bp, 15 predicted proteins | sample Coa_R1_2_FD_66448 | JGI IMG/M metagenome (GOLD analysis project Ga0070731, IMG submission 66448) | Surface soil microbial communities from Centralia Pennsylvania, which are recovering from an underground coalmine fire - Coalmine... | ecosystem: Environmental > Terrestrial > Soil > Unclassified ... | reverse complement strand
CTTTCCACTTCGCCCGAGAGCGACGCCCGGCGTAGTTCATCCCGAGTCAACGGCTGGCGAAATCCCACGGCTATCGTCGCACCCGGGTCTGCGCCCAGAATATGCCACATCTCGGTCTTGCCGGAATCGCCTTTGGGATGGACCTGCACGGACAATTTTTCCGTGGTGAAGATAAACTTCACCAGAATCGGCAGGCGTGGCTCGGCGTGAAAATGCACTTCGCCGATTTTGTGCGCCGGGTTCGGGAACCATGGCGCGAGTTGTGTCGAGCCCCAGATTCTCTCGACGAACGAGGGTGCGATTTTCAACACTACCCCGCGATGAACTTGTGGATGCGGTCCAGGCCGCGCTCCAGTTCGTGCATCGAAGTGGCGTAGGACAGGCGCACGTGCCGGTCGGTTCCAAAGGCCTCGCCGGGCACCACGGCCACGTGAGCTTGACTTAACAGCCGCGCCGCGAAATCCAACGTGCTTGCTATACCTTTCGACTTCATCGCGCCGCCAATGTTGGGATAGGCGTAGAAAGCGCCTTTGGGCTCGGCGCAAGTGACGCCGGGAATCGTGCGCAGCCGCGACACCACAAAGTCGCGCCGTTTGCGATATTCAGCAAGCATCGTGGTAACCGAATCCTGCGGCCCGCGAAGCGCTTCCACCGCGGCCTTCTGCGAAATCGAAGTCGGGTTGGATGTCGAATGGCTCTGCAGCTTCAACATCGCTCCAGCGATTGCCGCGGGAACCAGGCCGAAGCCGATACGCCATCCGGTCATGGCATACGTTTTGGAAAGCGTTCCTGCTACCACTACGGTTTGCTTGGCTCCGGGCACGGACGCGATCGAATACGGTTTTCCTTCGTAAAGGAATTGGCAATAGCATTCGTCGGTGAGCAGGTAAATGCCGCGCTTGGAAGTCGCCGCATAAATTTTTTCGAATTCGGCCTGATCGACCACCGCGCCACTCGGATTTGACGGCGAGTTGATGATGATCATGCGCGTCTTGGCGGTGAGATGCGGCTCGATCATGTCGGCGGTAAGAGCGAATCCCTTGGCTTCGTCGGTCTCGACGAAAACGCATTTGCCCCCGGCGTAATTGACGACGTCTTTATACGTCACCCAGTACGGCACCGGAATCACGACTTCGTCGCCCGGATTGACCAGCGCCTGCGTCAGGTTGAAGATGACATGCTTGCCGCCCACGCCGATGAGGCATTCGGCGGGCGTATAGTCGGTGCCGAAATCAGCTTTGTGACGCTCGCAGACGGCCTGCTTGAGCTCCATCGTGCCGCCGGCGGCGGTGTACTTGGTGAAATTGGAATCAAGGGCGCGAATGGCCGCCTGTTTAATGTTGTCCGGCGTAGGAAAATCCGGCTCGCCCGCGCCGAAATCCACGACGTCGACGCCTTGCGAGCGCAATTTTTCGGCATCAGCCGAAACTTTCATGGTGGAGGAGACGCTGATCGTCGAGATGCGATCCGCGATTTCGTTTTTGGTTTCTACTGGCATAATTTTTCTTAAGTTTTGGCCATGTGGCCGAATTTTTTCAGCGGCATTCTTTTCTGCAGCCGCACAGCCACCGCGGGTGGCACCAGACCGGTGATATTGCCGCCCAACGAAATTACTTCCTTGACCAGCCGCGAACTCAGAAACGAGTACGCTTCGCCGGCCATCAGGAAAACGGTTTCGATTTCCGGCCGCAGCCGACGGTTCATCAACGCCATTTGCAGTTCAAATTCGTAATCGGAGATCGCGCGGATGCCGCGCAGCAAAACCGTGGCCTGGCGCGCCGCAGCATAGTCCACCAGCAGGCCGTCGAAGCTGTCGAGTTCGACGTTGGAGTAGCCGGCGATTACTTCGCGCAGCATATCCATCCGCTCTTCCACTGTGAACAACGGCTCCTTAGTTTCATTGCGCAGAATAGCAACGATGAGCCGGTCGAAATGTTTCGAGGCGCGATCGATCAGGTCCAGATGCCCATTGGTGATGGGATCGAAGGACCCTGGGTAAATGGCGATGACCGGCAAACTTCGATTCTAGCGAAATTTATCCATCGACGTGCGGCGCGGCGCGTGAGTTTCAAATTTCGCGCGAGTAAAGTTTTGTACAAATATCGCCCTGCCGCAAACGATTGGGCGCTGAGCGGCGTCATTCCAGTCTGAGGCTTCTTACTATGACGCTAGGTTTTCTTCAAACTGCTCCCACAGATTTATACAACACGAGTTACCTGCCCATCGCCCCCTCATCGGCCCTTGTCCGCGTCGATCGATTGCGGGCCATTGCGTCCTCGAATTATTCCGTCAGCCACCGGCTGCGCGAAATGCTGCTTACGCGAGTTCTTTTGGATGGACGCGATCGCGCTCCTGAAGAACTCTTCGTCATCGAACAGGTGCTTGCCGAGGGTCAGCGCATCGGAACTTTATGGAGCATGGACGTCCCGGCGGTCGCCATTGCCCTCATCGCCGCCACTAACGAGCTGCCGCACGATGTTGCCACCCAAGTCGTCGATCTGTTGTTGCAAGGTCTGGTGCGCACCAGTTTGCCGGCCAGTGGGAAGTTCGAAAGCGCGGCGGCGTAGCCATGCATGCGGAGATAGCGCTGTCATTGGAGCAGGACGCTACGCTGCGCGCCGCCGCCCGCGCCATGCTGGAGAAATCTCTTCGCTGGCTCTCCCGCTCGCTGCACATTGAGCAGATATCCTTGCTGGTGCATAGCGCGGACCGCTATGAGTTGGCGTGCGCGACTGCCGTCGATCACCGCCGCGAGTATGAGCTGCTGGAAAAAAGCAGCGTGATTCAGCGCCTTAAGGCGCACGAGGAACCGCTATCCGTAGCCTGGGTGCAGGGCAAGTGCTACGTCGCGGGCGAACTAGTGGAGGGAAGGGACGCGGTGGTTCTGAGCGCGCTCGGCGCCAGATTGTTGGTGGGCCTTCCCGCCAGCGGCCGCCTGAGCGGCTTTCTCAGCCTAGGCAGCAAGACGGGAGATGAGCCCGTTGCTCCCGCCGACCTTCGCCTGCTGCAAGGCGTGGCTCCGGAGATGGCTTTCGCTCTGGAAAGTTGCCGATTGCGAGTGGCGCTGGCCGCCGAATCCACGGAACGCCAAAAGCTGGAGTGGGAATTGGGCGTGGCGCGAGAAGTGCAGGAGCGTCTGTTTCCCTTGGGCCTCCCGCTGACTCCGGGCCTCGATCATTACGGCGTCTGGCGCGCCGCGCGCGGCGTGAGCGGCGATTATCTGGACTATCTCGAATTGCCGGAGGGCAACCTGGGCGTGGCCATCGGCGACGTGTCGGGCAAGGGATTGTCGGCCGCGCTGCTGATGTCGTCGCTGCACAGCATGGTGCGCGCGTTGAGCCTCGCCCAGCACCTGAGCCTGGGCGATCTGGTCGCTACCATCAATAAAATGTTCTTCCGGGTGTCGCCGGACAACTGCTACACCACGCTGTTTCTGGCTCGCTTCGATCCACGGGAAAATCGTCTGCACTACGTGAATGCGGGCCACGAGCCGCCCTTCGTGCTGCGCCGCGCGGGTTCCGGCCGCCGCCTCATTCCTCTCGAACCGAGCGGCCCGGTGATAGGAATCCTGCGAGCCTCTCCGTATCGCGAGGAAGTGATCACGCTGCAGCCCGACGATGTACTGGTGGCTTACACGGACGGCGTCGCGGAAGTTACGAATCCGGCCGGCGAGGAATGGGGAAACCGGCGCCTGCTCGCAACGGTGGAAGCCCACTGCGAACGCCGCGCGCGAGAGATTGTGGCGCAAGTGATGATCGATGCCGATGCTTTTGCCGCAGGCGCTCCGCAGTTTGACGATATGACGCTATGGGTGGCGCGGGTGGATGAATCCGAAGCCGACAGCCTGATCGAAGTGGTTCGAGCGTCGGCCTGCGCGGCGTAAGTGGGGCAGGTCCCCGACCTGCCTGCTTTTAGAAGTTCTGTGCAAAAGGCAGGCCGGAGACCTGCCCGATAGCCCCTTCTTTAACTTTCCGTTTGCTAAGCGGCTGGGTCTTTGCTACCATCAAGTTGGCAGTCGAACGGAATCCTTCCCCTTGAAGTGCCACAATCCAACCAACGGAGTACGCAAGATCACTGAATGAGCTTTACTGTTTTTCTTGGCAACTTACCCACGTGGGTCACCGCTGACGATATCAAGACTTGGCTAACCGCCGACGATCTGGTCGCAGATTCAATTAAAGTGATCCGCAATCACGAAACACAAGAGTCGAAGGGCTTCGCATTTGTGGAAGCTCCTACCGCGCAGGAGATGCAGGCAATCATCCGCCGCTTCGACCGCGCGCCGCTCGACGGCAAGCTGCTGCGCGCCAACGCCGCCCAACCCACCAAGCCGAGAGGCACGGCGGGGGCACCGGCACCACCGCCGGCCAGCACAGACCGCGGTCCGCGCAAAGTGGTCAAGCGCACTAGTAAAGAGCCTAGCAGCACCGCTCCGAAAAGCGCCTTTGCCACTCAGCTAGCCAAAGCGCTCTAGTCTCGGCTCCAATCGCTCGCGGCCACACGGGCCGCGACACCTGTGAAGGCACGCCACACCCTGCAAATCGTAAGCATCTGATTTTGCACGGCCTAGGTTCTGGCTCTCCGATTGCTGTACTATGCGGCTATGACTCGTGCTCTGGCCATCCTGCTAATAAGCGGCGCATTTCTGTGCGCTCGCGGCCAGCAGCAGGCTGCTGTTCTGCCCGAGGAGACTAACGTCAACGCCCGTTACACCGTCGAGGGCATCGACATATCGGGAACCAGCGAATCCAGAATGAGCAAGAGCCTCCGCGAGGATCTGCACCGGCTGGTCGGCGCCAAATTCAATCCGGAAATGCTGGACGATCTGGCCGGGCGTATCCGGGACGAACTGCATGTCCGCTCGGTCCATCTGAGGGTCGTAAAGGGTTTCGCGCCCGACCATGTGCGGGTGGTGCTCTACGTGGCCCATCGCAAAGCCGAATTCGAAGCCTATGTACCCAAGTTTGTCTACCAGAGCGCCCAGGGATTCAGCGGCCGTGTGGAAGGCGCGCTCACTGCGGAGCACAATACACTCGCGGTCAGCCTGGTGAGCGACGGCGACGGACTGGCTGAACGCTACACGGGCATCATGGCGCGCTTCGAGAACAGCAGCCTGGGAACCGATCGCCTGCGCCTGCGTTTCCAATTTGCCAGCTTTCAGGAAGATTGGAACGCGAGCACGCTAAACGCCATGCCTACCGCCAATAGCCAGGTGGGCAGCCTGTATAGCGCGCGCCAGCAATTCGCCCCCACGCTGGTTTTCGCGATTGCGAAGCCTTTGACCCTCTCGGCGGGGACCGACTTCGAGTTATTGCAAGGCGAGACTTCGGCCGCGCGAAACCAAGCCGCTAACGCCGCCGTAATTACTTTGCGCTATCGGCGGCGGCTGGAGGGTTCTGGCCCGTACGAGCAGGATGTGGACGCAGGTTACAGCCTGCGCGCGGCCACCCGGGCGTTAGGCAGCGACTACGTGTATGTACGTCATCGCTGGGACTTTACGTATTTGCTGACGCGCGGCCGGCATAGGCTTACTGAGCGCGTGGTGGCGGGGCGAACCGATGGTCGAGCGCCGCTTTACGAACGTTACATTTTAGGCAATAGTTCGCTTCTGCGGGGCTGGAACAAGTATGATCTCGATCCCCTGGGCGCCGACCGCCTGGTATACAACTCGATCGAGTACCGGTACGGCATGTTGGAGGCTTTCTACGATTGCGGCGCGGTTTGGAACCGGGGAGAGCCGGCGGAAGTCAAACACTCTTTGGGTTTGGGATTGCGAAAGGGCGTTTTCTCAGTGGCCATGGCGGTTCCGTTGAAGGATGGACACTTCACGCCCATGCTGATGGTGGGAATGAACTATTGATGACGCCGGTCACCCGCAGATGGTGGCTTCTGGCGAGCCTGGGCGCGCCAGTATTGAAGGGCCTCGTGGCTCCCGCCCTCAAGCTGCGTCTGGAGGGCGAAGATCTGCGCTTAGCTGCTCCCCATTTCAAATTCCTCACCGGCAAACCTCTGGAACGCCTTCAGGACGGGGCCGCGGTAGCGTTCCTGGCACAATTTTCCCTGGCAGCCGGATCGAACGGGGTCGCGATGCGGCGCGCCGTCGACCGCTTTGTGGTCAGCTACGATCTGTGGGAAGAGAAATTCTCGATTACCCGCACCGGCCAGAACCGCACGGACCGGCGCACGGTCTCTCATCTGACCATGGCCGCCGCCGAGGCCTGGTGCCTGAGCAGCCTGGCGCTCGACACCGCGGGTCTCGCGGCCGATAATCCTTTCTGGATTCGCCTGGAGCTGCGCGCCGAGGATCCACGGGATCAGGCGGCGGTGGTGGGCGAACCCGGTATCAACCTGACCCGGCTCATTGAAGTTTTCAGTAATCCGGCGCGGGCGCAGCAGGCGCGTTGGGAAGCCGAGGTGGGTCCGGTAAGGCTGGCGGAATTGCCGCGGGTTGCAAGAAGCGGATGAACCGGCTACGCAACAGACTGATCCTGATTTTTCTCGCGGCGACACTGGTGCCGCTGGGCGTCACGCTGTGGATTACCACGTCGCTGCTGGAGCGAAGCCTTACCTACACGTCCACGCGCGAGCTGGATGAGCTTTCAAAATCCCTGGAAAAAACCGGCCGCGAGTACTACCAACAGGCCCGCGAGAATCTTCGCGTGGCGGCGGTGTCGGGACGAGTCGAGCCGGCGAAATTCGCGCTGGCCGAGCGTGCCCGTTGGCCGGAGACTGTGGCAGGTTTTTGGGACAGCGGCGAACCGGAGCGCTTCGCACTTTCGGGCGATGCCGGCGACCGGCTGGATTACCTGGTTCGCAGTCCGCAGGAAATCCGTGTCTACACCATGGCGCTGGCCGTGGGCATGAACCAGTTGACGACCGAATTCCGCCACGCGCGTGAACAAGTGGCGGCCAGCCGTTCGCGCGATTTGCGGCGCGGCTTCACTTACACGTACGTGCTGCTGGCGTCGCTGGTGTGGCTGGCGGCGCTCGCGATTCTGGTGTATCTGGCCCACCGCTTGAGCCGCCCGATCCAACAATTGACCCAAGGCCTGGCCGAACTGGCCGGCGGCAATTTCAAAGCGCGCATCGAAAGCGATCGCGACGACGAAATCGGCCGCGCGATCGCCGCCTTCAATCGCAGCGCCGGAGATTTGGAGCGCAGCCGCGACCGCCTGATCTATCTCACGCAGCTCGCCAGTTGGCAAACGCTGGCCCGCAAAATGGCGCACGAAGTCAAGAATTCACTCACGCCCATCCGCCTCACCGTTGAAGAGATGCTGGCGCGCCATGGCGACAAAGATCGCAAATTCCTGGAACAAGCCGCACAAATCGTGGTGGATGAAATCGAAACCCTGGAGCGGCGCATCCGCGCGTTCTCCGAGTTCGCCGCCGAGCCGCCGCTCGACCCGCATGTGCTCGATGTCAACGCGCTGGTGGAAGACCGCATCGCGTTTTTGAAAGCCGGGCATCCCGAAGTGAGCTATCAATCGCGCCTTGCAGCGAACGCGCCGCGCGTGGTGGCGGACGAAGATCTCGTGAAAGGCATTCTGGTGAATCTGGTGGAAAACGCCGCCGAAGCTGCCGGCTCGGGTGGCAGCATTCTGGCGGTTACGCACGCAGTAAACGGGCATGTCGAAATTGAAATTCACGACTCAGGACCAGGCTTGAGCGAGCAGGCGCGCCGCACGCTGTTTCAGCCCACCATTTCCTTCAAGAAGGGCGGCACCGGACTGGGTCTCTCCATCGCGCGCAAGAGCGCTCTCGTTTCCGGCGGCGATCTGCTGCCGGTTCCCGGAGAATTGGGCGGCGCCGGATTCCGCCTAATTCTGCCCGCGGGCACGAATGGCCAATAAAAAAATTCTAATCGTTGACGACGAAGATAATATCGGCCGCTCCCTGCGCATGATTTTGGAGCGCGAAGGCTACGCCATTTCGGTGTGCCGGTCTCTCGGCGAATTTCGCGCGCATTCCGACGCACGCCGCGCCGACGCCTACCTGCTGGACGTGAAGCTGCCGGACGGCAACGGCATCGACCTGGTGCGCTGGCTGGGCGAGAACGGCGAACACGCGCCTGCGATCATGATTTCCGGCCACGGGACGATTGCTGATGCTGTCGAAGCCATCCGCGCCGGCGCATTCGACTTCTTGGAGAAGCCGCTCAGCCGCGAGCGCGTGCTGGTCGCTCTGAAAAACGCGTTAGAGCAATCCAAGCTGCGCGAGGAAAACGCCCGGCTGCGCGAGTTGGCCGGTCCCGGTCAGGAAATGATCGGCGCGTCACCGGCATTTCTGCGCGCGGTGGAGCAGGCAACGCTGGCCGCGCGGTCGGATGCGCGCGTGCTGCTGATCGGGGAATCCGGCACGGGTAAGGAATTGCTCGCGGCGCACATTCACCGCTCTAGCCCCTTCGCCGCCGGGCCGTTCGTCAAGGTGAACTGCGCCGCCATTCCCACCGAGTTGCTGGAAAGCGAATTGTTCGGACACGAAAAAGGCGCATTTACCGGCGCTGCCGGCGCGCGGCGCGGCAAATTCGAGCTGGCCGATGGCGGCACGTTATTTCTGGACGAAGTGGGCGACTTGCACGCGGCGTCGCAAGCCAAGCTGCTCCGCGTGCTGCAGGAGGGCGAATTCCACCGCGTGGGCGGCGAGCAGACGATTCGCGTGGCCGTGCGCGTGGTGAGCGCGACCAATCGCGATCTGACGGCGCTGGTCGAGCAGCAGAAATTCCGCGAAGATCTGTACTATCGCGTCAGCGTGATGCCCATCCGCGTGCCCGCGCTGCGCGAGCGGCCGCAGGACATACGCGTGCTGGCCGAACATTTTCTGAAAGATTTCTGCGCGCGCAATAATTTCAAGCCCAAGATCATCGATGCGGCGGTATATCCGCTGCTCGAAAGCTACCCGTGGCCGGGCAACGCGCGCGAACTGCGCAATTCGATCGAGCGCATGGCGATTCTCGCGCCCGGCGAGCGGCTCACGCGCGAATCGGTGCCAGTCGAGATACGGTTGGAGCGCGATCCGGGACAGCACTCGACAGTGCACGAGGCACGCGCAGCCGCGGAGCGCCAGCATATTTTGAGAGCGCTGGAAGACGCGAGTTGGAACGTATCAGGCGCCGCGAGGGCGCTGGGTATGGAGCGGACGAATTTGCACAAACGGATTCGGGCGCTGGGGCTTACGCGCGAGAAGTGAGCGTGGTGCAGGCAACCCTCTTGACCGGCTCCGAAGATCTGATTTACATGAAAAGGCGTCTCTGCGGGACCTTTGGGGGCCAGAAGACGCCGATGACCACCCAGGTATTGTAGGGAAAAACCGTTCCCATGAAAAAGCGAGTATCCCTGGAAGAATCGCACATTTCATCGAAGAACTTCTTGCGTACACTGGCGACGGCCGCGTGTTCGTCACCCAGCCGTTCCACCTCCCTTCGGTAAAGGACTCCCAACTCCCAATCCTCAATCATCGCGCTGTGAACTTTGTTGCCGCTATCGGCGCAGCGGAATAGATAGCTGAACTTGTACGGCAATTTCTCTAGGTGCTTCGGTGGACCACTGAAGAGGTTAAACTGATTAAGCACAGCTTGCCACTGTGGCTTCCACTCGCGCTCTAGTGGCTCAACCTTGAGATCAACAACTTCGGTCGGCCGCACGACTCCCAACGAAACCTTCTCTCGGTCGTAAAGTACCTCCAACTCGAGTCTGGTGCGGTGCGGCAGAGGGTCGATGATCTCGCACCGGGCTCGCCAGTTGTTGTCTGGGGATAGTGGCTCTCCGAGAATCTTGATGGAATCCAGATCCGGGCGTCGGCTTTCACTGCGATCGTCATTGCCGGCGCCATGGTCGGCCAGCCCGATCTCAATCCATTGGTATTTTCGAAATTGTTGATTTTTGGGCCTGTAACGATAATCGATGGGATATAGGCGGACCCATTTGCCGATCTCCGTGACGCCTGCCGTGCAGACCAGTTCTTGGTGGGACTCGGAAGGGTGCGGATAAGTCATGACGGTGATCAGGACTTTGGTCTTGGTGTACGTCGGTTTCACATTTCTCTTAGCTCCCTTACTGGCAGTGAGGTCTGGCTAGAGATTTCGAATCCCAACCGACTCCGATGGCAAGAACGGTGATCCGCCTCCATACACATCAGCGCAGTCGCTTGGTTGACCATCAACTTGGCCACTTCGGCGATCGCGGTGCGCTGTTTGGGAAGGATTTCTTTTGTATACCGCTCAAACAGACGGTCGTATGACAACTGATCACTGAGGAAAGCCCGCCAGGCAGAGGGAATCCCCAGCGAGGGGAAGTGAACGTACTCTATTCCCACGTCATTACACAATCGGCACAACGTGGCCTTGTGGAATCCGTAACGGCGCGCGATAGGATTGCAGCGGACATCGACAAGCCGTCTAATTCCTTTCCGCAACAGCAGGTCTAGCAGAGCATCCACCATGATGCCTTCATAGCCCACCGTGTAGACGGCCGGATCAGCAACTGGTCGACTCGCGACGCGCTTGTGGGCGGCCTCCGCATTTATGGTGAACCAAGGATGCTTCGCATAAACGGCTTCAACCACTGCGGGCGTTGTGACGTGGCGGCAGCGGCTACAAACTTCATCGATCAAGGCGAGAAATTCCGGATCTAGGAAAGCTGTTTCCAGGTCGGTGGTCTCAGAGATACGGATGTCGTTTTGGACCTCGGCGAGCCACCCGTCGCGCTCCAGCGCACGCATTTCATGATAGAGCGTGAAGGAAAATGGCCCCCGTTTGTAGGGGACAAAATCATATACTCCAACCCGCGGTGCCGTCGGTTCGCGGCTCAGGAGGAAGGCGAGCTTTACCAGCCGGAGACGGGAAATGGTGCCGCCTTCGATTTCAATCAACCGTAGAATCGCTCGCTGTCGCGAAAACATACAAGTTCGTTTGTGTTCTGTTACGAGTCTACTCCCTTTGCTGCATCGGATTGCGTTTGCGGGTCCAACCCAATACAAACAATCTGAGCGCTTGCTGGCCCGGGGAACAGATTGTGCCCCCGGGCCAGCGGCCGGTTTCGTAGACTTCGTTATGCCCCCGTCCTGTCACCTCATCCCTCCAACAAATGAGTCCCATGGGTGATCGCCGCGCCCGCCCGCAGCGCGGCCGTGACATGCACCGCTTCCGCCAGTTCCTGCTCCGTCACCCCGGCTTTCAGCGCCGCCTGCCGGTGCAGTTCAATGCAGTACACGCATTGCGTCGTGAGGGCCACGGCAATCGCCATGAGCTCCTTGTACTTCTTTGGGATCGCGCCGTCGGCGAGCGCGGCCTTGTCGTAGGCCCAGAAATTCGTGGTGGCTTCGGGGGCCAGCTTGGCCAGCTTGGGCAGGCGGTTCAGTTTGTCCATCGAGTGCGTCATTTTCCCCTCCGCGTCGCAATCACTTCAAGATATTCGGCCTCGACCGAAGTCGCGCTATCGTCCACTGCCTTGTTGTGCGCCGACCACAGGCTCACCAGTTCGCACCGCAGATTCTCCTGGCCTCTCAGGTCGAGCGAGGCGAAGGCGCGCGCCATCGGTCCATAGTTGGTGCGGAAGAATTCCACCACCGCATCGGGGGAAAACGGATAGTCGAAATGGTACATGCGGCGCGTCAGCTTCAGATCGGCGATGCCATCATGCAGGCGCTCGCGAACCGTCGCTTCATCGCCCCACAGCACTGGCGAGGGCATGCCGGAGGGCGCAATGTGCTTGGCAATGGTCTTGAACATTTGCCCGATGAACCCGGCGGGCGTCCAATTCGCCATGGCGATCAGACCGCCGGGCCGGCAGACTCGCGTCAACTCGGCGGCGACACGATCGGGCCGGGGCGCGAACATGGCTCCGATCAGGCTGACCACGGCGTCGAACTGGCCGTCTTTGTAGGGCAGGGATTCGGCATCGCCCTCTTCGAAGGTGATGGGCAGTCCCTCGGCGGCCGCGCGGGCGCGTGCGTTTTCCAGCCAGTTGGTGGATATGTCGCAGCCAGTAACCTTCGCGCCGGCGCGTGCCGCAATGACGGCAAGTTGCCCGGCGCCGCAGCCGACATCCAGAAGATGGGTTCCCGCTTGGATACCCAGCCGGCGGAAAAACGCCTCGGCATCTTTTTCCATATAGCGAGAGAAAAAGTCGTAGTCTCCCGTCATCCAGGTCGCTTTCAGGCGAGTTTTGAGCTGGTCAAAATCTTTGCTCGTAGAGGTTTCGTTCGCAATGGCATTCATACTGACACTCTCCTCACCAGGAAACGCGGAAACTTACCGGGGGATTGGATCATCCAACTTGTAAATTGGAGACCTAATGCCTAAGATGCGTGCCGTGCAAGTCGCTCGCCCGAAAGGGCCTTTCGAAATTGTCGAGCGTGAAATTCCCGAGCCCGGCCCTGGATCGGTACGGCTCAAAGTGCAAGCCTGCGGCGTTTGCCACAGCGATTCCATCACCAAGGAAGGTACATTTCCCTGGGTGCAATATCCGCGCGTTCCGGGCCATGAGGTGGTGGGTGTGGTGGATGCGGTCGGGGCAGGCGTTGCTCAGTGGACTCCCGGGCAGCGCGCCGGAGTCGGCTGGCATGGCGGCAATTGCGGTTATTGCAATTCCTGCCGGCGCGGCAATTTCTTCGCGTGCGAAACATTGACCGCGATCACCGGCATCACCTATGACGGCGGCTATGCCGACTACATGATCGCGCGCTCCGAAGCCCTGGCCTTGGTGCCGCCGGAGTTGTCGGCGGCCGAAGCTGCGCCGCTGATGTGCGCCGGAGTGACTACCTTCAACTGCCTCCGCAACGCGGGCGCGCAGCCGGGCGAGCTGGTGGCAGTGCTCGGACTGGGTGGTCTGGGGCATTTGGGCGTGCAGTTCGCGGTCAAAGCCGGATATCGCACGGTGGCCATCGCGCGCGGGCAGGACAAAGAACCGCTGGCCCGTCAACTCGGCGCGTGGCACTACATCGACAGCCAGTCGCAGGATCCCGCCGCCGAGCTGAAGAAACTGGGCGGCGCCAAGGTAATCCTGGCCACCGTCACCAACGGCGATGCCATGGCAGCCGTCATCGGCGGTCTGGGTATCGACGGAAAGCTCATGATCATCGGCGCGGCGGCGCCGTTCTCGATTTCGCCCATTCAGTTGCTGACTTCACGCCAGGGGTTGCGCGGCTGGTATTCGGGCACGTCCATCGATTCGCAGGACACGCTCGCGTTCAGCGTTCTGACCGGAGTGCGTTCCATGAACGAAATGTTTCCGCTGGAGCGCGTGAACGACGCTTACGAGCGCATGACCAGCGGCAAGGCGCGCTTTCGCGCAGTGCTTACGATTTCGTGACCGCGGATTCCGCGTCGGCGAGCGTATCGAAGCAAGGCAGGAGCGCGTCCACGTGGGTCATTTTGAAAAGCGAGCGCACGCGTTCGGTCAAGCCGGTCAGCGCGAAGCCGCGTTTGGTTCGCTGGCATGAGGCCAACATGCCTAGAATGCACCCCAGAGCGGCCGAATCGAGGTAGGAGACTTCGGTCAGGTCGAGGACGATGGGCTTGACGGCGTCCTCGCGGCTCATCCGCTGAAATTCGCCAACCGTTTGCAGGGTAAATAGACCGCTGAGCTTAATGATGCGTGCGCCAAGGGCGCCATCCGAAGCCTCAATAGTGAGGCCTTCTGCTTTGCGTGGCGTCAACGGAACCTTCCGGGGATAGGGAATGATCGCAAGACCTGATTTTACCAGCTGCAATTTCCTTGGTGTATCATCTACCCATGAAACCGAACCTGGCGCGCCGCGAGTTCCTGGGAGCAGGCGCATCCGCCATCGCTTACCTGCATATGCCGCGCTCGCTGTTTGCTTTCGAGGCTGGCGACAAACCGATCCCGTTCCTGGATGCGCAGGCGCCGGTCGCCGATAAGCCCATCCTGCTTTGGGACGAGTTGACTACCTGGATCACGCCGCAAAATCAGTTTTTCTCCGTCGGTCACTACAACACGCCGGAAGTGGCGATGGACACATGGAACCTGCCGGTCACCTTGCTGGTCAACAATCCGAAAACGCTGACTCTCGCGCAACTCAAGGCCCG
>Ga0070731_10003530_pt1 | contig 14051 bp, 13 predicted proteins | sample Coa_R1_2_FD_66448 | JGI IMG/M metagenome (GOLD analysis project Ga0070731, IMG submission 66448) | Surface soil microbial communities from Centralia Pennsylvania, which are recovering from an underground coalmine fire - Coalmine... | ecosystem: Environmental > Terrestrial > Soil > Unclassified ... | reverse complement strand
GGTAGAACGGCGCTCATGTGTCCGGCGCTTTTCCTCGGCTGTCGGTTCGGCCCGCTGCTCCCGCGCCCTCCTGTTCTTGATGTGGCGTTCGGTCAGAATCTTCTCGCGGTTCTGAAGGTAGTATTCGTGGCGCCGGCCGGCGTGCTTCCCTGATCTGCCGCGTGAAACAAATGGCCGAGGCGGCGGCGGGCGATATGCTGTTTCGTCTGTGGCCGGTGTTCCCGCACTCTGGGTCTCTGTCGTCGGGTTGATTCCCTGTGGCTCTCCTTCCATGGGCGCATTCTAGCCAATCATTTGACACTGTGTCAATCTTCATGTACAAGTTTACTGATGGGCACGAAGACCTACACGACGGCCGAGGCTGCGGAACGAATCGGAGTATCGCGTCAGGCGCTCTATTTGTGGATCGACGCTGGCAAGATCGAGGCCCCGAAGCCGATCGAACTCGGGAAACGGTCCATGCGGCTTTGGACGAAGGCGGATATCGAGAAAGCTCGCAAGTTCAAAGGCACTTTGAGGTCAGGGCCCAAGCGGAAACCAAAGAAGTAAGAAATAAACCGGACGCGCCGGTGCGATCATCCCCTCCACGCCCCTGACCAAATCGTTCAAAGGAGGAACGATATGGCTAGTGCGACAGTAGCAACACAGCCCGCAGTCCTGCAATTCCCGCAATCCGCTCCCGCGGTCCGTGCCGTCCGCCGCAACCGCCAGGTCCGCTCGCGGATCTCGTATATGGACAACTCCCAGCTCGAACGGTTGCTGCAAGCCGCAAAGGCCCATGGGCCGCGCGAGCACGCGATGTTCCTGTTCGCCGTCGCTCACGGCGCGCGGGCCTCCGAGATTTGCAATCTGCGGATTGCCGATCTCAATTTCAAGAGTGAACAGGTCCACATCGCGCGGCTGAAAGGCTCGCTCGATTCAACCCAGACTCTTCTCCGCGTGAAGGGCTCTGCCCTGTTCAACGAGAGCGCTGCGCTCAAGGCGTGGCTCGACGTGCGGAAGCTCGATGCCGATGATTTCGTGTTCAACTCGCAAAAAGCTACCCGGCTGAGCCGAATCACGGTTTACAAGCTATTCCGGGCGATCGCTCGCGCTGCGGGCCTGCCCGAGACGCTACAGCATACGCACGTGCTCAAACACACGGCTGCAATGCTCATGGTACGCGCCGGCGCGAACGCTTTTCTCATCCGGCAACACTTGGGGCATCGCTCCTTCGATTCCACCCTGGCGTACGTGAATCCCAGCGATGGTGAGGCTTCTGCGGCTGCTTCGAAGGCTTTCAGCCTAGCATTTTAGTGGGCATTCGATGAGAAGTCGGCTTCCGGCCCAAATCTTGCGGCGCGGGTGGCAAGCCGACACGAAACTCGAGAGGCCCCCTGAATCCTTCCCAAAAGGATTTGGTCTTAATGGAATGTTTCATTTTGAGATAGGTGGTGATAAGAGGATTTCCCAACACCTATCCAACTTCTGCCGGAACTGACCGACATTTACTTCCGAGTTGCTCTCCAACAGAGTGACCATACCAGTCAATACAAGCGCGTTTATCGGTACTAAACCATCCACGTTTGTTGCGGATGCATGTTTATATCGACGCGTAAGCGGCGCCCGCATTCGGACTTGAGGGATTCATCTTTCAGTTCCTCTCGAAATTCCGAGGTCGAATAACCACTGGTACGCATTAATAGCAGCTTCCTATCATCACCCTTTCGGGCACTTCGACATCTTCGACGTCTTCAACAGTTTCAACGCTGCTTAGGTTCGACAGATTCAACTGCTGATCAGTGTTCCTCTGAAATTCCACGACTTACGGCTCCGCAGATTTGGTCTAGTCCTTGCCCTCAGTCCAAGCGAGTGTGCAGACAGGCAATGTTGGATGCCTCGGGGGCGGATTCGAACGGTACGAGGAGAAGCACCATGGACGGTCAACCATTGAAGACGATTGACGAACTAGGCGTGACCATCGCTTCCTCCCTAGACTCAGCTCGGGACGAAGAACTCGTCGCTGCCGCCAAGGGTGGAGATGAACTGGCATTTGAAACCATCGTCAAACGCCACCGGCAAAGGATTTCTGCGGTTGCGCTTCGCTATACACGGAGTCGGGAAGATGCCGAAGACATTGTCCAGCAGACTTTCCAGAGAGCATTCAGCCACTTGCAGGGCTTCGAAGGGAGATCCTCATTCTCTACGTGGTTGACGAGCATTGTTATCAACCAAGCCCTGATGTTGCTACGCAGACGCAAGGCGTTGCGCGAAGTGCCGATCGATGATCCGAGCAACGACGAGAGAACCACACCCGCCCTCGAGATGGCTGATTCAAGTCCAGATCCCGAAAGCAGCTACTTAGAGCAAGAAGAGGCCCGAGTCTTGGCGGAGGCAATCGGGCAGCTAAGACCAGCAATGCGAACAGCGGTCGTGCTGACGGGACTGCGGGAGTTATCGATGTTGGAGGCGGGTCGACACATGGGGATTTCTGCTGCCGCAGTCAAAAGTCGGGTGTTCCACGCGAGAAAGAAGCTGGGCGAAGCACTGAGACGCAACATGAGGTCACGTCGAATGTGCGGAGACAGCATTTCGGCTGTCGCCAAGAACGCCAGGGGCATCTCGCAAAATCGCCTGAGCTGCGCCTGGAACTAGGACTCGCACAAAAGGAGGCTCTCATGATCGCGTTTCTCTTGATTGTCGCAACGATTCTGGCTTTTCTCGACACCGCGTTCTCGCGCATCAACCGTCGCTACTGAGTCGTTTTCTTGCGGGTCAGGCCTTCAGCCCAGTAGGCACGACCGATGGGAATCCGCGTCCGGAGGACGGCCAGTCGAGTCAAAGGAAACTTTTTGAAAGGAGGAATCATTATGAAATCGCGAAATCTAACGACCGATGTTCGAAACATGACGCGAGGCGTTCAGCCGGACGTCACAGAAGAACGAGGCAACCAAGGGCCATCCCCAACAGAAATCCGTCGGCGAGCATTTGAGATTCACATCGAACGTGGCGGAATTCACGGTTGCGACCTAGATGACTGGATGCAGGCGGAACGCGAGCTCCTGGAAAAGTACACCAAGAGCAGTAATGGGGGTTCGAAAAGGAAATGACATCCATATCACTACGATTGTGCTTGCCAGTTCTACCGACAAACTCCGAGCGAAGTAGCAACTTGAAGATCAGTTTCAGTAAAACGCCTACGGAAGAGACATGGAATCTGCACGACCGCCTTGCCGGCCCCTGGGTACACGAGCTCAGGAAACGTTGGAAGGTGAACCACGGCACGGATGCGGCACGCGCGTGCACCGTGGACCTGAACGAAATCACCTTCATCGACAATCGCAAGGGGCGGCTCTTCTGCATGCTGGCCGGAGATGGAGCGCAATTCCCCGCCAGCGGGATTGGCACCAGGCACCTCATTGAACATCGGAACGTCGGAAGAAAACGAGCTAGTTCGAACCTTGTTGCTGGGTTGATCGCGCTTGCGCTCGTGGCGACCCTTGGCGTCGGGTGCGAACGCCGAGTAGCTTCTGCGCCGGCCCTTGCGCCGCCCACAGTCGAAGTAACGCCAGCGATCCAGAAAGACGTACCCCTCGAGGGGGAGTGGGTGGGAACGCTCGAAGGGTACGTCAACGCCCAGATTCAACCGCACGTTACCGGCTATCTGATTCGCCAGGACTACCAAGAAGGCGGATTCGTCCGCAAAGACCAAGTCCTCTTCGAGATCGACCCGCGCCCGTTTCAAGCCGCGCTTGATCAGGCGAAAGGACAGCTGGCTCAGGCGCAGGCGCAGATGGCGAACGCCGAGCTTAACGTCAAACGCGACGTTCCCGAGGCGGAAGCTCACGCTATCCCTCAGAGTCAGCTCGACAACGACACCCAGGCAGTCCTCGGTGCGAAGGCAGCAGTCGAGGCGGATGAGGCAGCAGTTGAACAAGCAGCAATAAATCTTGGCTACACCAGAGTTCTCTCCCTGATCGACGGCATCGCCGGCATCAACACTGTGCAGGTGGGCAACCTGGTGGGACCGTCTACGGTCCTCACCGCGGTGTCGCAGGTAAGTCCGATCAAAGTTTATTTCCCCATTAGCGAACAGGAATACCTGCGCTTGGCGGACGGCGCCGGTCCGGGGAGCGTGGATTGGCTGACTCACGCTTCACACATCCCGCTTCACTTGACACTGTCCGACGGGAGCGCCTACCCGCATCCCGGCAGAATCATCTTCGCGGATCGGCAGGTAAACGCGCAGACCGGAACCATTCAGATCGTGGGTGAGTTCTACAACTCCAGAAATCTGTTGCGACCCGGCCAGTACGCGCGCGTTCAGGCACCAACGGGCAGCATCGCGGGGGCGCTTCTCATTCCGCAGGCGGCAGTGAATCAGCAGCAAGGAACGTACCAGGTCACTGTTGTCGGCTCCGATAACCGGGCACAGCTCCGCACCGTAGCGGTCGGGCCGAGAGTGGGCACGCTTTGGGTGATCACATCCGGGCTGAAACCTGGAGAACGTGTCGTGGCGGTCGGTGCAGAAAAGGCAAAAGAAGGAGGAGTGGTGAATCCCACGCCTTACAAAGACGGGGAGGAGCACTAATAGATGGCAAATTTCTTCATACGACGCCCAATCGTCGCGATCGTGATAGCGATCCTCACGGTCATCGTCGGAGTGATTACGATTGTGACCTTGCCAATATCGCAGTTCCCGCAGATCGCTCCACCCGAGATCAGGTTGCAAGCCAATTATCCCGGTGCAGACGCGCAGACTCTTGAGCAAGCGGTAGACACGCCCATCGAACAGCAAGTCAGTGGCGTAGACAACATGACGTACATGTACTCGCTGAATGCTACCGCGAACCAGCAAACGACGTTGCTCGTGGATTTCGATCTCAAGACTGATCCGAACATGGATCTGATCCTGACGCAGTCGCGGCAGCAGTTAGCCAACGGTCAGTTGCCGCCCGAGGTAAACAACTACGGAATCACGTTGAAGAAGTCGACCACCGCTCCGCTCATGCTGATTGCGCTGTATTCGCCGCGCGGCATCCATGATTCGAATTATCTGGCGAATTACGCTTACATCAACCTCAACGATCCCATCGCACGGTCATACGGCGTTGGCCAGACCCAGGTATTCGGCTCGGGGCAGTACGCAATGCGGCTATGGGTGAAGCCTGATCAAATGGCCAAGCTAGGCATCACCGTCACGGACATTGTTAACGCGCTTCAGGCCCAGAACACTGTGAATCCGGCTGGCCAGGTCGGTGGCGAGCCGGCTCAGAGCAACCAGCAATTCACCTATGCCGTGCTGGCTCAAGGCCGCCTGACTTCGCCCGAACAGTTTGGCAACGTGATCGTGCGCGAAGCACCGAATGGTGGGACCGTTCGCGTCAGAGACGTGGCTCGAGTCGACCTGGGAACGCAGGACTACAGCCTGATGAGTCGACTCAACGGCAAGCCCAGCGCTGCCATTGCCGTTTACCAGTTGCCCGGAAGCAATGCTGTGCAAACGGTCAAAGGTGTACGGAAGCTCATGGCTCAGATGAAGCAACGCTTCCCGCAGGACATCGACTACACCGTTTCGCTAGACCAAACCCTCCCGGTCACGGAAGGCATGAAAGAGATCCTTTGGACCCTCGTGATAGCGATTGTGTTGGTCATCTTTGTGGTTTATCTCTTTCTGCAGGACTGGCGCGCCACTCTGATTCCTATGCTGGCCGTGCCCGTATCGTTGGTGGGAACCTTCGTCGTCTTTCCGCTGTTCGGATTCTCGATCAATACGCTTTCGATGTTCGGTTTGGTACTCGCGATTGGACTCGTGGTCGATGACGCCATCGTGGTTGTCGAGGGGGTGCAGCACCACATCGAGGAAGGATTGAGTCCGAAAGATGCGGCCGTCAAAGCCATGGCAGAACTTTCCGGGCCGGTCGTAGGTATTGCTCTCGTGTTGGCCTCAGTGTTTGTGCCGACGGCTTTCATCCCAGGCATCACCGGCCGGTTGTACCAGCAATTTGCCATCACGATCGCCATCTCCGTGATGCTGTCGGCGTTTAATGCTCTCACGCTGAGCCCTGCACTTTCGGCATTGCTGCTCAAACCCAAGAAGCAGACTCGCGGACCGCTGGGAAAATTCTTTGGTCCGTTCAACGCATACTTCGAGCGCTCTACCAACAGCTTTGTCCGTCTCTCTGGTGACCTGATTCGCAAGGCCGGCGTAGTGATGGCATTGCTCGTGGTAGCCGGCTTGGCTGCGTGGTTTTTCAGCAAACATCTGCCGACCAGCTTCCTGCCCGACGAAGACCAAGGCTACCTCTATATCAACATGCAACTCCCGAATTCGGCCTCCATGGAGCGGACCAGTGCGGCCGCAAAACAGGTGGAACAAGTCCTGGCAAACACTCCGGGAGTTCAGTACACAACCAGCGTCATCGGTTTCAGTTTGCTCAGCTATGTCCGAACTTCATATAACGCGTTCTTCTGGGTATCTCTGAAACCCTGGGATGAGCGCCAGAGCCGGAGCGAACAATATCAAGCCATCAAGGCACGTTTGAACCAGGAACTCAGGCGGCTGCCGGAAGGGACGGTCTTCAGTTTCTCGCCACCCGCCATCCCCGGCGTCGGTACCGCTGGTGGCGTGACATTTGTCCTAGAGGACCGCGCCGGCAAAGATATCAACTTTCTTACGGATAACCTGAACAAGTTCATGGCAGCCGCCCGCAAGCGCCCTGAACTTGCCAACGTCAGCACCACATTTCTACCGAGTGTTCCACAGGAGTTCATCAATGTGGACCGGGACAAAGTGTTGAAACAAGGCGTGAATTTGACAGATGTCTACAACACCATTCAAGCGTACATGGGTGGGTTGTTCGTCAACTACTACAACGACTTTGGTCGTACGTGGCAGGTGTATGTCGAGGCCGAGGCGCCTTACCGGTCGACAACCAACGATCTCGGTCAATTCTACGTCCGCAACGGACAAGGGCAGACAGTGCCGCTTTCCGCGCTCGCAAAATTCGAGAACCGTTCCGGTCCTGAGTTCACCATGCGCTACAACGAGTACCGGTCCGCACAGATTAACGCTGCTGCCGCACCCGGTTACAGCTCGGATCAGGCATCGGCGGCCCTGGAAGATGTCTTCAAGCAAACAATGCCTCGCGAAATGGGCTTCGATTACATCGGCATGTCCTACCAGGAGCAAGTGGCGCGGCAGGGACTGCCACCCTCCGTCATCTTCGGATTTTCGCTGCTGTTCGTTTTCCTGATTTTGGCAGCGCTCTATGAAAGCTGGACCGTGCCTTTTAGCGTGCTGCTCAGCACGCCTGTCGCAGTATTCGGCGCCCTCGCTGCGCTTTGGCTGCGTCGCGTTGTGATCGGCCTTTACCTTCCTCAGTACATGGTTCAAATCGAAAACGATGTCTACGCCCAGATTGGCTTGGTAATGCTCATCGGTTTGGCTGCCAAGAACTCGATTCTGATCGTTGCGTTTGCCAAGGAGGACTACGAACGCGGCATGTCCGTCGTCGATGCGGCGCTCTCAGCGGCGAGGCTTCGTTTCCGGCCCCTTATGATGACGGCGCTCGCCTTTATTCTCGGCTGCGTGCCGCTCTGGACAGCTTCCGGAGCAGGCTCGGTAGCACGCCAAATCATGGGCACGGCTGTGATCGGAGGGATGGTCGCGGAGACCTTCATCGGCAGGTTCTTTGTTCCCGCGATTTTTTATGTGGTCGAGAAACTCTCCGGCGCTGATCGAAGAAGAGCATTGCCACTCACGCCCGCCGAAGCACCCAGCCAAGGGGACTAAGTCATGAAGAGAACTGCACTCATGGTGATTCTAGCCGCCCTCATTCTGGAGGCCGGATGCATGATGGGGCCGAAATACAAACGGCCGATTGTGGATGTCCCGCAAGGCTACCGTGCATCCGCTCCACAACAGGCCGCTCAAGCCTCGTCGCTGGGCAACGAGCAATGGTGGCAGGTCTATCAGGATCCGGTGCTCACACAGCTGATCCACACCGCCATTGCGCAAAATTATGACGTGCGCATCGCCGCCACACGCGTGCTTGAGGCGCAGGCGCAAGTCGGTATCACCCGCGCCAATCAGCTCCCGTCCGCGAGTCTCGGCGCAAACATTTACAGCGAGCAAAACGCGAAGGTGTCAAACCTGTTCCCCGAATACGACGTCAATGCGGGGCAACTCGACTTGTCTGTGCTCTGGAATCTTGACTTTTGGGGAAAATACCGGAGGCAAACCGAGGCGGCTCGAGCCCAGTTACTCGCGACCGAGTGGGGACGGCGAGCGATACTTTCTTCGCTGGTGGCCAATGTGGCGACGGCTTATTTCCAGTTGCGCGCGCTCGACAGCGAGCTTGAAATCTCACAGCGCACGCTGGCATCGCGGCAACAATCCCTGAAGTTAACTCACGTGCTTGAGAACCATGGCTCAGGCTCCGGGCTCGACGTGAGTCAAGCAGAGCAACTCGTCTACACCGCTTCGGAGACGATCCCGGATCTCGAACGGCAGATTGAGCAGCAGGAAAATCTGCTCAGCATCTTGCTGGGCGAAAATCCGCAGTCCATTCCTCGCGGCCGTTCGATCACGGAGCAACCCGCGCCGGAGGCTGTCCCCGCTGGTCTGCCTTCGGAATTGCTTGAGCGCCGGCCGGACATCCGCCAGGCAGAAGAAGACGTGGTCGCAGCCAACGCACAAATCGGTGTCGCCAAAGCCGCTTTCTTCCCCAGCATTTCCCTGACTGGGACGGGAGGGTTGGAGAGCAACGCCTTGAATCGGTTCCTCAGCCAGCCTTCCCAGACGTGGTATGCGGCCTTCAGCGTCAGTCAACCGCTCTTCGAAGGCGGAAGGCTCCGTTCAGAACTTAAGCTCGCCCGAGCGCAGTGGCAAGAGTCAGTGCTCTCCTATCAGCAGACGGTTCAGAACGCGCTAGAGCAGGTTTCGAATTCGCTCGTTGCTTCTCAAAAAGATCGTGAGTTTCGAGAACAGCAGGAGTTGCTCACTCGCGCAGCGCAACGAACCGACCAACTGTCCGAGGTCCTTTATAAGAACGGCGGCGCCAGTTACCTCCAGGTTCTGACCAGCGAAACAAATTATTTTTCGGCGGAGCTGAATCTCGTTCAGGCGCAACTCAACGAGCGGCTTGCGCTTGTACAAGTCTATGAGGCCCTCGGCGGTGGCTGGCAGCAGTAAGGAGCGCAAGTCACCGCCACGCGTTTGCGTTCTTGTGACGGACGCAAGACGGTAGGAAAAACAATGGCCGGTCCGAAAGCAGTTTCCTGCGGCATTGAGGAAAAGAACCTTCCGAAGGGAAAGCTATTGGTTCTGGGGCGATTTCTTTACGCGCTGATTTTCTTATTCGGTGGTGCCAGCCACTTCTCGAAACAGACAATCGCGTACGCGGCTTCGCAGGGCGTGCCTTTAGCTCCACTCGTGGTGCCGCTGTCTGGTATTTTCGCCATCGCTGGTGGGTTAAGCATCCTGCTCGGCTATCGCGCGAAATTCGGCGCGGGCCTCATCATGTTGTTTCTAGTTCGCACGATCTTAATGTTGGACAGGTTCTGGGCTATGCACGACCCGCTGATGGCCCGGATGCACATGGCGCTGTTCATGGAAAACGTCGCCTTGATTGGCGGTGCGTTGCTCATTTCCCAGTTTGGAGCAGGCCCGTTCAGCGTTGATGCGTGGCGAACGCGCTAAGCGACGGACTCGACGAGGTGTCGTCAGAGAGAGCGGTCCATCTCGAGTTGTTGCTCAAAGAAAAGAAATACTCCAATTGCTCCACAGCAGCCAGGCAGCACGCGACCGGCAAGACTTGCGACCCCAGGGCGAAATCAATCATCATGTGTTTCGAAGTCTTTCGGCAATGATCTTAGGCGCCTTGGATATGAGCACAGAAGAGGAACTTCACCGTCAAAACGAGCGATTTGAGTTGCTCCTCGATCTGACGACCAAAATCACGTCGAGCCTGGACCTGCGGGAAGTTTTGCGCGCGGTTGCGGCGAACATACGCGAAGTCGTACACGCAGATGCCGTGAGCGTTTCGTTGCCCGATGCAACGTCGGGAAAATTGAGAGTGTTTGCCATGGATTTCCCGCAAGGCAAAGGGCTAATCAAAGAAGAGCTGGTTGTTACGCCAAGCTCCGCCGCTAAGAAAGCGATGGGCACCTTGAAACCCGTAGTCTTCGGCATGAGGGAACGACACGAACTCTCGCCCGAGGGATATGCGGAAGCGGAAGGCATAAAAACCGTTTGTCTCATTCCACTTGTGAATCGCGACCGGGTCGTTGGAATTCTGTCGATTTTACGCACGACAGAGGTTCCGTTTATGCCTGAGGATGTTGATTTTCTCAGCCGGGCATCAGGACAGATAGCAATAGCAATTGAGAATGCCTTAGCGTATCGGGAAATTTCCGAACTAAAGGACAAGCTCGCCCAAGAGAAGGTCTATCTCGAAGAAGAATTCCGCAGCGAGATGGGTTTCGAGCAGATCATTGGCAAGAGCGCAGCGTTGAAGCACGTTTTGGAACTGGTTGAAACGGTTGCCACTAGCGATTCTACTGTCCTATTGCTTGGTGAAACGGGGACGGGGAAAGAGTTGATTGCGCGCGCGATTCACGACCGAAGTCGTCGCAAAGAGCGCACCTTGGTCAAGCTGAACTGCGCCGCGATCCCGACAGGGCTGGTGGAAAGCGAACTGTTTGGCCACGAAAAGGGCGCGTTCACCGGGGCAATAACATCGAAGATTGGCCGACTCGAACTTGCGGATCAAGGCACTTTGTTCCTGGATGAAGTGGGAGACATTCCGATTGAGATTCAGCCGAAGCTACTTCGGGCTTTGCAGGAACGCGAGTTTGAGCGACTCGGCAGCACGCATACGAGGAAGGTGAATGTGCGTTTGGTAGCTGCTACGAATCGCGATCTCGAAAACATGGTCGCGAATAGGGAATTTCGCAGTGATCTCTATTACAGGCTGAATGTTTTTCCAATCCGCATCCCTCCGCTCAGAGACCGCACAGACGATATTCCTCTGCTGGTAAGTTATTTCGTCCAAAAGTGTGCCAAGGAAATGCAAAAGCGAATCGATGCAGTTCCTGTGTCTGTGATGAAGGGGCTGACAAGCTGGGATTGGCCCGGCAATATTCGTGAACTCGAGAATTTCATTGAGCGAGCCGTGCTCTTGACGAGAGGCCGCTCGCTTGAGGCTCCTTTGGCGGAACTCCGAAAAACAACAAGTAAGGAAGATTCCCCAGATACCTTGCATGAACTTAAGCAAGTTGCTGAAGAAAGAACAGACTCGCCAAGCGGCAAAGCGAACGTCGCTGACGAATACGCAAGAAAGCAGCGCGATGAGATCATACAGGCACTCACTGCATGCAGGGGGCGCGTGGGTGGCGCCGATGGTGCTGCCGCGCGCCTGGGAATGAACCGCACAACTCTCCTCTCTCGAATGAAAAAGTTCGGCATATACGCGAAGCGGTATGCATAATCTGCAGCCCGTCTGTTTATCACTAGTCTCATAGTCTCGACAGCTTCGACCTTTTCGACTTCTTCAACTTCAACACTTTCGACCTGTAATGCTCTTCTCCGGAGAATTCAGCAACTTACAGTCTGCTGGTTCTGGAATGTGTCTTGCCCTTGTCTTTCGTCGAGAGCTTCACTGGTCGCTGAGACCGCGGGAGGTGGCGATGGTGGTGTTCTTCTTGTTTTGCGTACTGGTGCTGCTGGCGTTCTTGGGCTTGACGGGACCAGATAGTTTCGTACGGCGAAACTCTCGTCGCTAAAGTGATTTGGATTCGTTTTGCTGCGGGAGCAGCTTTGGCCGGATCGAAACCATTCGTGGGGATTCGGTTTTTCGACGGTGAGGTTAATAGCTATGAACAAGCAAAATTTCGCGTTCGCGACGCAAAAACAGATTCGGGTCGGGATCGTCGGCGCAAATGCCAAATCAGGCTGGGCGAAGGTGTCGCATGTTCCAGCGATCAACGGTCTTCACGGCGTGAAACTCTCGGCCGTGGCAACGCGCAACGAGCAGAGTGCACGGGAAGCGGCTAAGGCCTTTGGTGCTGATCGCTGGTTTTCGGATCCCTTCGCGATGATCCGCGATGAGCGGATTGATGTCATAACAATTGCTGTCAAGGTGCCGGCGCACTGCGAACTCGTACTGGCGGCATTGGAGGCCGGTAAAGCGGTCTACTGCGAGGCGCCTCTCGGCCGCACCGTCGCGGAGGCCGAAGAGATGGCGAGTGCGGTGGGGCCACTTCATACCGCGATCGGATTGCAGGGTCGTTTGAATCCAGCCGTGCGCCGTGCGGCCCAGTTGGTTTCTTCCGGAAAGATTGGACGGCCACTAAACGCGAGAATCATTTCCAGCACCACCGGCTTCGGGCCGGAGATGCCTTCCGTATATGACTATTTCAATAAGCAATCTTCTGGGGCCAACCTGTTGACCATCACCGCGGGGCATACGCTCGATGTGGTGGAGGCGATCCTCGGACCGATCCTCGAGGTCGATGCCCGCACCGAGATTCGGTGGCCCACTGTCAAACTGACGGACACTGGAGAGGAGAGTGTGCGTGAAACTGCCGATCACCTCGGCGTCCTGGGAAAGACCGGTTCTGGCGCTGTGTTTACTGCCAACATTCACGGTGGTGTAGCGCACGAGGACGCCCGCTTCAGCTTCGAAGTCAGAGGGGAAGACGGATGGCTCAATTTGAGCGGCGGTCACCCGTACGGCTTCCAGTGCGGAGATCTCAAGCTGACGTCCAACGTCGCATTTGTGACGCCCGAGGAAGCTGCGGTCTCCGGAGGATTCATGGGGGCAGCGGTCAACGTGGGAGAGGTCTACGCTTATCTTGTCCGTGATCTGCATGCGGGTGCTTACAACGCACCCGACTTTGAACTCGCACTTCATAGTGCCCGACTCATCGGGGCTGTGCAGCGCGCCGACGAACTAGGTGAGCGGCAGAAAGTTCTTGAACAAATCGAAAACTTCGACCAAGCGCGAGTAACGTCACGCAACTAGCAGAGGTACTGCACATTGTACGCAATCGCCAAAGCGATACGAAGCTCGACAAAGGCGGCTAGCCATGTGGGAATTACTGCAAAGAAACCAAGGGCTAAGAGGAATGGTGGAAATCAGCGCTGCGGATCTTTCGGCTCTTCTGGGCCCCCTCTTCAGTAAGCTCATAATTCTTGATCTGCGAAGGCAAGATGAGGTGGACCACTATCCGTACATCATTCCCGGAGCACTACTCACGACGAAAGTGGATGTGCCAGTCCTGATCACCTGGTTGCCTCTACGAAGTTGGGTTGTACTATATGCAACAGATGACGTGCCGAGAAGCTGCTCTCGTCTCCACCTGTTGCGCAACGATTTGAGTTTCTATGTTTTGAGCGCCGGCCTGCGAGCTTGGTGGAGGGCCGGCTTCGCGATGGAGACGGTATCCCTCTACGCGGGCTTACGAGCCCGAGATTAGCCCTCCTTCCAGACTGACTGCTGCAGAGCGCACTAAGCAGTTACAACCCTACCTATGTGAACCAGTGAGGTTGACGTGCGGCGTGCCTCCTTGTTCGCTAGCCCTCCCAGATAAAAGTTTCGGCATTTTCGACCCTTTCAACTTCTTCAACTTCGACGTTTTCGACTGCTAGGCGCCTCTCCTGAAAATTCAGCAACTTACGGTTGGGCACGTTTGGCGTCGGGCTTGCACCGACGCAAGCGCTGGGCATAAGCAATGTTGAAGATCTCCATTCTCGACACTCCGAGTCAACGCCAGCTGGTAATAGAGGGCAAGCTCATCGGGCCTTGGGCCACTGAGCTCGCCAGTGTCTGGAGGCAGGCGACAGCAGACCTGTACGGTCGCGCGCTCATTATTGACGTGAAGGGGCTGACTGCTATTACCGAGGATGGAGAAAACGTACTCCTAGAGCTAATGAAAGAAGGAGCCAGCTTCCGCTCTTCCGGTGTGTTTACGAAGCATGTCCTGAAGCGGCTCGCGTGCAAGATTCGGCGAGAGTTTCATAGGAAGGGATAACGGTATCAGCGTTTGCGAGAAAAACATGCTGAACA
>Ga0070731_10003529_pt1 | contig 14051 bp, 10 predicted proteins | sample Coa_R1_2_FD_66448 | JGI IMG/M metagenome (GOLD analysis project Ga0070731, IMG submission 66448) | Surface soil microbial communities from Centralia Pennsylvania, which are recovering from an underground coalmine fire - Coalmine... | ecosystem: Environmental > Terrestrial > Soil > Unclassified ... | reverse complement strand
GATCACCAGGGCCCCGGCCTCAACGCCGTCATGTTCCTCAATGCGAAAGCCCTCGAAACCGCCCGTGCCCTCGACGCCGAGCGTAAAGCCAAAGGCCCGCGCAGCCCCCTCCACGGCATTCCCGTCGTCCTCAAAGACAACTACAACACCGCCGACATGCCGACCACCGGAGGCTCCGTCCTTCTCGAAGGCTCCATCCCGCCTGCGGATGCGTTCCTGGTGAAAAAGCTGCGTGACGCCGGCGCCATCATTCTCGCGAAGGTCAACATGAGCGAGTTCGCCTCCGCCGGCGCCTTCAGTTCTCTCGGCGGACAATCCCGAAACCCGCACGATCTTCTGCGCACGCCTTCCGGATCTTCGGGTGGTGTCGGCGTGGCCGTCGCGGCCGGATACGCGCCCATCGGCATGGGCACCGACACCGGCGGTTCCATCCGCGGCCCCTCGACGGCAAACGGCATCGTCGGCCTGAAGCCGACTCACGGCCTGCTCAGCCGCGACGGCATCATTCCCCTCGCCCTCAGCTTCGACACCGGCGGCCCGATGACCCGCAGCGTCTACGACGCCGCCGCGGCCCTGAGCGTCATGACCGGCCTGGACCCCGCCGATCCCGCCACCAAAAAGAGCGAAGGCAAATTCGCCGCGGATTACACGAAAGGCCTCGACGCCAACGCGCTAAAAGGCGCGCGCATCGGCATCGCCCGCGACTTCCTCGGCGTCGATCCCGACGTCGACTGGGTCATGGAAGCCTCCATCGACGCCCTGCGTCGCGCCGGCGCCACCGTCGTCGACGTTCACTATCCCAAGTGGCTGATGGACGCCAAAGGCGAGTTCTACAACGCCATCCGTTATCCCGAATTCGTCGTCCAGATCAAGCAGTATCTTTCCACGCTCGGTCCCAAATATCCCAAGAGTCTCGATGAAATGATCGAACGCGCCAACCACTTCAACGCCACGCGCCCCGACGGCGCTCGCCCCAATCCCAGCCGCTGGTCGCTGTTCAAGCGCGAAGCCGACAGCGGCACGCTCGAAGACTACCAGTACACCTCCGTGCGCGATTACGGCCTCCCCATGGTTCGCGCAGCCATTCTCGGAATTTTCGAAAAACAAAATCTCGACGCCATCGTCTATCCCACGTCTTCACGCCGCCCCGGCCTGTTGAGCGAACCCCTCGCCCCCGCCGGCGGCGGCCGCGACTCCGCCACCAACATCGCCAACCTCACTGGCTTCCCCGACCTGATCGTCCCCGCCGGATTCACCGGCGACCGCCTCCCCGTCGGCATCTCCTTCTTCGGCCCCGCGTTCAGCGAACAAAAACTCCTGGCCCTCGGCTACAGCTTCGAACAAACCACCAAAGCCCGCCGCCGCCCCATCCACGCCCCCGCTCTAAAAGGCGAAACCATTGCCCTCCCGTAAACCCACGCGCTTTCGTGCGCGCCTCGCTATTCACGGCCCGTTCGCAAGCGCCACAGAACCGCGCGCGCCAGCAAGCGGGTCCCCACGTGTCTCCAAGCCCGCGTCAGGAGGCCCACCCTGGACGTCCACCTGATCGACGGCACCTACGAACTCTTCCGCCACTTCTACGCCCTGCCTCCCGTCATCGACGAAAAGGGCCGCAACGTAGCCGCCGTCCGCGGAGTCCTATCCTCCATCAAAGGCATGATCCGCGACGGCGCGACTCACCTTGCCGTCGCCACCGACCACGTCATCGAATCCTTCCGCAATAACCTATGGCCCGGATACAAAACCTCCGAAGGCATCGATCCCGACCTGTGGGCCCAATTCCCTCTTCTCGAAGAAGCCCTCGTCGAGGCCGGCATCCTCGTCTGGCCGATGATCGAATTCGAAGCCGACGACGCCCTGGCAGCCGGAGCCGCCGCGGCCGCAGCCGATCCGCGCGTCGATCGCGTCCTCATCTGCACGCCCGACAAGGATCTGGCCCAATGCGTCCGCGGCACGCGCGTCGTTCAACTGAACCGCCGCACCCGCACAACTTTCGATGAAGAAGCCGTCGTCAGGAAATTCGGCGTCCTGCCCGAATCCATCCCCGACTATCTCGCCCTCGTCGGCGACTCCGCCGACGGTTATCCCGGCCTTCCCGGCTGGGGCGCCAAGTCGACCGCGGCAGTCCTCGCGAAATTCAAGCACATCGAATCCATCCCCGCCGACGCCGGCGATTGGCACGTAAACGCCGCCCACGCCGGCGCCCTCGCCACGACCCTTATCCGCGACCGCGAACAAGCCCTGCTATTCCGAACCCTCGCCACCCTCCGCACCGACATCCCGCTCTTTAAAGACGTCGACGAACTCCGATTCCAATCCCCTAGCCCTGTTTAAAACCCGCCAGGATCGCGTCAGCGGCCATACGGCGAGCCAAACCGTCGGACAAACGAGAATTAGACGAAGGGTCCGGGCGAAGCCCAGGCCTCGCGGCTTGCATTCGCCGTAAATCGTCGTTACTCCTTCTCGTGCAAGCTAAAAACGACCTCCACACTAGTGGACACTTCCTTGGGCCTGCCATTCACGACAGGCGCTTGAAACTGCCACGTGGAGACTGTTTGGATGGCAGACTGATCCAGTCCCATTCCAAGAGGCCTGATTACCGTTAAATCCTTCGGCGAGCCATCCACGCTCACAACTAACGAAATGATAACGGTTCCTTCCAGCCTCGCCGCAAGAGCTTGGTCGGTGTAGGGAGGCTGCGGCGAGTAGATTATCGCCGGTCGAGGTTGAGGTCCCGTAACCGGCAATCCTGGCTCGTTGATCGCCAACCTCAGCTTCTCAACCACCTCTATCGGCAGCTCTTTGGGACCCCATACAAGATCGAGTAAGCAGGGAACACCAACAGACTCGCCGCCTCTTCTCCCCGGATTGAACCGCCACCCGCTAACCAACAATATCGCCTCGGCACCCCAAATGTCTTCGGAGGCCCTTATGACTCTAAAATGTCCGGGCACCCCATGATCATCGATGTCGAACGCGAGCTTCGCCGTAGCCTGCCGTCCCATCGCACCGACGATCCTTCCTTCATCGAAGGCGTAGACGCTTATGCCTGCTCCAAGAGGATACGTGACGCTGGCGAAGCTCGGCCGTGTCACGCCCGCCGGAGGCAGGAACGTAACTCCAATCAAGTGCCACCGCGATAGCGGCGCGAGGACAAAATCCCCATCAACAGCCACCGTAGATACGCCAGGACTCCCCGGGCTGGCCTCCCATGGTGATAGCCGCAGGGCATCGATCATCTTTTCGTCTAGACCGAGGCCTAGAGATCGTGTGATCCGTAAATCGCTTGCGGTTCCGTTGTCGCGTATTTTGTACTCGACCTGGACCCGCCCTTCGAGCCTGGCAAGCCGAGCTTCTTCTGTGTACTCAGGGTGAACCACCCGGCGCATCGTCAGGCCGGCTGTGTCCTGGCCCAATAGAAAGGCTAACGTCGCCTTGATCGCGACAGCGGTCCAGAGGAACTTCACGTGGAACCCTAGACGAGAGTATACGCCGCGCGTCGCTCGTGTGCGCGACTTACCCACGTCACGTTTGCTTCCATTCCGTGACCGAATTTTCTGACGTCGCTTTGTCAGGCACTACAAAGAAGGCTGCCGATAAAGAAGGCAGCCCGTCCGCAAAACCCGAACACGCGCTTTAAAGACGTCAACGAACTCCGCTTCTCGTCCCACGCATAATCCGCGTCACCAGACCTTGCACGGCTTCGCCCGAACCATCGGCTGCCCCACCTTACACGAGAACGCGTTGGCAAACTCCGGCATATTCGACACCACGCCGTTGATGCGATACTCATCCGGCGAATGTGGATTCGTGATCGCGTTCACACGCTTGTTTTCCGGCCGCTCCGCTCCGCACGCCCACTGCGCCATTCCGATAAAAAACCTCTGATCCGGCGTGAACCCGTCCATCGGTTTCAGATTCTGCCCCGCGTCCGCGTGCTTCCAGGCGATATACGCCAGGAAAGTCCCGCCCAGATCCGCGATGTCTTCGCCCATGGTCAGCTTCCCGTTGATCTTGATATCGTCGATCACCGTGTACTGCGAATACTGATCGGATACGCAATCGGCGCGCTCCTGGAACTTCTGGGCGTCTTCCGCCGTCCACCACTCCTTCAGGTTGCCTTTAGCGTCGAACTGGCGCCCTTCGTCGTCGAAGCCGTGCGTCAGTTCATGACCGATGGTCGCGCCCGTGTTGCCGTAATTCGGAGCATCGTCCATCTTGGGATCGTACAGCGGCGGCAGCAGAACGCCCGCGGGAAAATTGATATCGTTCATCTGCGCGTTGTAATAAGCATTCACAGTCGGCGGAGTCATGCCCCATTCGCCGCGATCCACCGGCTTCCCGATTTTCGCCAGGTCCCGCCTCGATTCGAACTCGTTCGCGCGATTGACGTTGCCCAGAAAATCGTCGCGATCGATCTTGATCGAGCTGTAGTCGCGCCACTTATCCGGATAACCGATCTTGTTCACCACCGTATGCAGCTTCTCGAGCGCCCGAACCTTGGTCGCCTCCGTCATCCACGGCAATTGCCGTATTTCCGACTCCATCGCCGCTTCAATCTCTTTCGTCATCGTCAACGTGCGCTGCTTCATCTCCGGCGGAAACGCCTTCTGCACGAACACCTGCCCCAGCGCCTCACCCAGATTGCGATCTACCAGCCGCACGCACCGTTTCCAGCGCGGCGCCATCTCGGTCGTGCCCCGCAGATATTTGTTGTAGAAATCGAAGTTCGCCTCCACAAACGGCGACGCAAGATACGGCGCTTCGCTATGCACTAGGTGCCAGCGCAAATACGCTTTCCAATCGTCCAGGCTCCGCGATTTGAGCTGCCCGTCGAGCGCCTTGAAGAACTCCGGCTCCGTCACATTGAAGATCGATGCCGGCGGCGCGGCGGCCGCTTCCAGATAGTCGTTCCAGCGGAAAGTTGGAACCAGCGCCTGCAACTGCGCCGGACTCATCTTGTGAAACAACTTGTGCGGATCCCGCCTCTCGACCCGCGTCAGCGACGCTTTCGCCAACGCCGTTTCAATCTCCATCACTGTCCGCGCCTTAGCCGCCGCTGCTTCGGTTGACTCGCCGAGCAGCACGAACATCCGCGCCACATGCTCCACGTATTTCCGCCGCGTCTCTTCCGATTTCGCATCCGTCTTCGTGTAGTAATCCCGATCCGGCAGCCCCAGTCCGCGGGACGTGGCGAACCCGATCACGCTGTTCGAATCCTCCATGTCCTGGTCCGATCCGAACCCGAACATCATCCCGCTTCCGCTCACCCCAAGGTGCGCCCGGCCCAGGTAACCCGCCAGATCGCTCACCGTCCGCAATCCGTCGATCTTGGCCAGCCCCGGTTTCAGCGGCGTGGCCCCCAGCTTGTTGACCGCGCCTTCGTCCATGCAAGCGTGGAAAAAATCGCCGGTCTCTGCTTCCACGGCGCTGCGTTTCGGATTCGGTTTCGCGGCCTCTTCCAGCAGCCCCCACAAAAACCGTTGATTCTCCTCCTGCAGCTTCGAATACACGTTCCACACGGCTTGGTCCGGCGGAATGGGATTATTCTTGATCCAGCCGCCGCACGAGTAGCGATAGAAATCGACGCACGCGTTGACCGTCTTATCCATCGCGCTGATATCCAGGCTGGGCGTATACGGGATCGCGGACAAGGGCGATTCCGTCCTTTGTCCCAGCAACAGGACGGCTCCCGATAAAAGAACCCAACCGATTCTCAGATAACGCATGACCGTATGCTCCCTCATTCCAGAACCAGCAGCTTGATTTGCGACCCGTCCGCGCCCAGATAAACCCGCTGCGTGGCCTTCTTGAAGTTCGACGGCTTAGCCGTCGGAATCTCCGTAAATTGCTGTGGATTTCGATCCGTCAGCGGGAACCACGAGCTTTGGATCTGGACCATGATGCGATGCCCGGTCTTGAAAGTGTGCATCACGTCCGGCATCCAGTATTCGATGCGCTCCGGTTTGCCCGGCGTGAACGGCTCCGGCTTCGAAAAACCGTTGCGGAATTTCCCGCGAAACGGCTCGCCGCGAACCAGTTGCTGATACCCGCCCATGTGCACCTGCCTCGGATTCGGATCCGGCTCCGGATAATCGTCCGGATAAACGTCAATCAGCTTCACGTCGAAGTCGGAGTCGGTCCCGCTCGTCGAAACCCGCAGCGACGGCGTCACCGCGCCCGCGATCGTAACGTCGTGATCCAGCGGTTCGGTCTCATACGTCAGCACATCGGGACGTTCCGATGCGAACCGCTGATCGAAAGTCATGTAATTCCCCGGCATCCCGAAGCCGCCCGTGATCTCCCCGGTCGTCGGAACCGGCCGGGCCGGGTCGCTCAGATATTCATCGAACCCGCTCGCCGGCGGAGCAGTCCAAGCAAGCTTTCCATCGGACGCAAGAAACAGCGACCGCGCTACCGCATTCTTCGGCGGCCACCGGTCAAAGCGATGCCACTCATTGCGTCCCGTCTCGAACACGATCGCCTTGGAGCTGCTGATCTCCGGAGTCTTCTTCACACCGGGCTTTTCTTCCTTGGGGTCTTTAAGATGCTGTACAAAAAACGGCAATTCGATACTTTCCCGAAAATACTCGCCCGTGTTGGTATCGAATCTGAGATTGCCCAGCGTGTCGCCCGGCCCGCGCGACCAGCCTCCGTGCGACCACGGCCCCATCACCAGCGTGTTCGCCGCCGCCGGACCATTCTTTTCCACCGCGTTGAACAGCTTCAGCGGACCCGACAGATCCTCCGCATCGAACCATCCGCCGACAAACAGAACCGCCGGCTTCACGTTCTTCATGAACGGCGTCAGCGCCCGTGACCGCCAGAAATCGTCGTAACTCCAGTGCGAGATCTGATCGTCCCAATAAACGTTCTCCTGCTTGAAATACTTCCGCGCCGACTCCGCCAGCGTTCCCATCCGCAGAAAGAACGTATACGCGTCGAACGTGCCCGCGTCGAAGCCCGGCTTCGCATCCTTCTTTTCCAGATCCTGCTTGCGCGGCTCAAAGTTCGCGTAGAACCGGAAATTCGCGCCCAGAAAGAACGCGCCGTTGTGGTAAGCATCGTCGCCATCGGCAAGATCGTTCATCGGAGCCTGCGGCGACACCGCTTTCAACGCCGGATGCGATTCGATCAGGCTATGCGCCGCATAATGTCCTGGATACGAAATGCCCCAGATGCCGACCTTGCCATTGTTGTTGGGCGCATTGTGAACCAGCCACTCGATGGTGTCATACGTATCCGTGCTGTCGTCGATATCGCGAGGCCCATCCAGCTTCGTCTTGTGAGGCCGAACGTCGACAAACGTCCCTTCCGACATATAGCGCCCGCGCACGTCCTCATATACGAAGATGAATCCTTCCTTCTCCGCCGCCTCCGACGGCCCGACGATAACCCGGTAATTATCGGCTCCATAGGGAGCCACCGAATACGGCGTTCGCTGCATCAGAATCGGATATTTCTCCGAAGCGTCTTTCGGCACGTAAGCCGTCGCGAACAGCCGCACGCCGTCGCGCATCGGTATCCGGAACTCGTACTTCGTGTAGTGCGCCCGCGTATAAGCAAGCTGCTTGCGCTCCGCGTCGTCAGCGGCGATGAGAAGAACGGCAGACGCGAGAAAAGCGGGCACTGCAAGGCGCGGAGACATCTTCCACTGATAGCACAGGGTCGATCGCCCCTCAAACCGTTACACAACCGCCCGGCACAAACGAAATGGCCCTGGATGTGCTGCAACACTCCCCAGAAGAACTTTTATATGAGCACCCATCTAGCGTCACCGCGTTTTGTCGTCACCGACCCTGAGGTAGCGGAGCCGAACCGTGAGTCCCAGTCCTCCGGAGTGTCCTGGGGCGCCGTCATCGGCGGAGCGTTTGTCGCTTCTGCCTTGTATCTGATTCTGTTGGCGTTGGGCGCGGGATTCGGCTTATCTGCCGTCTCTCCCTGGTCCAACGTGGGTCTGACGGCGACCGCGGCCGGTGCCATCGCCATCGCTTGGCTCGTGATCATCGAAATAATCGCATCGGCGTTCGGCGGTTATCTCACCGGCAGGCTACGCACAAAATGGACCCTGATCCACAGCGATGAAGTATTTTTTCGCGATACCGCGAACGGATTCTTGGCCTGGGCCGTGGCGCTCGTGGTCAGCGCGGCTCTCCTCGCCTCCGCCGCGGCATCCATGGCGGGCAGCGCGCCGCAAACCAGGGAAACTTCAGTCTCCGATCCCGGTATGTACTTCGTCGATACGCTCTTTCGGTCCGGCCGTATCGGCTCGGAAACTGGCGACGCCCCCGTCAGAGCGGAAGCCGCGCGGATCCTGCTCAAAGGACTCAAGGAGAAGCAGATCGCGCCCGCCGACCAAAGCTACTTAGCCACGCTCGTGGCCTCCCGGACGGGCATCAGCCAGCCTGATGCGGAAAGACGCGTTTCGGATGTCATCACACAAGCCCGTCAGGCCGAAGACAGCGCGCGCGCAGCAACCGCTCACTTATTGCTCTGGTTGTTTCTTGCCCTCTTGATGGGAGCCTTCAGCGCAAGTTTTGCCGCCACCATCGGCGGAAGGCAGCGCGACCACGTCAAGCCCGTTTAACCAAGCCGGTTTTAAGAAGGAGATTTAATATGCGTTCGGTCCTGCTCTACATGCTGGGAGTGCCCATTCCCTTCATTCTTCTGATCGCGCTGTTTACTCATCACTTTTAAGAGAATGGAAAATCCGCTCTCTATTTATCTTCATGATCATTTCGCCGGATCGGGATTCGCGGTCGAGTTGCTTGAGACCCTGGCGAACGAATTCCCGGCCCACGAGACGGGAACCGTCGCGTCGGCGATCCTGATCGAAATTCGCGAAGACCAACGCGTTCTTGAAACGATCATCGATCGTGTGGGAAAAGGCTCCGCCAGTCTTAAGGACGCCGCAGCCTGGTTTAGCGAAAAGGTAAGCCGCATCAAACTGCGGCACGACGATCCCGCGGGCATCGGCGCCTTCGAGGCATTCGAAGCCCTTGGCCTCGGCATCATGGGCAAGTTCGGCTTATGGCGGGCCTTGTCGACGATCGCGCCGCACGATCAGCGGCTCAGCGGCTATGATTTCGCTGCCCTCGCCGGCCGCGCGCAAGCGCAATTTGCCAAGGTCGAAGAACATCGTCTCCGTCTTGCCACCCCCGCCCTCACTGCGCGCGCCGTTCGAGCCTGATTAGCGCGCCCACCTCTGCCGAAATTGCGCACGCCGCAGTGCAAAGGTGCGGAAATTGCCGCCTCTCGCCCTGTTGAAAAAGATAATGCCCGGCGTCTCTCTCGACGCCGGGCATCTTTGCAGTCTCTAGCTTCTGGTCGCTCCTATCGCCCGCGGCTGGCCGCCTTCTCCGGCTTCTCCGCCTTCCTGGCATGCGCCGGGCCGCGTTTATCGCCCTTCTCGAGGTTGATATTGTTGCCGCCGTCCTCAATGGCAGCGTTCTGGATCAAGGGATCCGAAATCGCCGTCAACAGAAAGTCGGCACTTTCTTCCTCGCCGAGCGTGTGCGACAAGAGCCGCGCAGCGTCGTTCTCTCCCAGTTGTCGGGCAAGGCCCCGAACCGTCCCGTAACAGGCGATTTCATAGTGTTCCACCCGTTGAGCGGCCGCAATCAGCGCCAGGTCGGCCGCGCCGGGTTCCTTTTCCCCGCCTGCTTCGATCGTCTCCTTACCTTCCTCTATCAATCCCATCATGGCCTTGCAGGGCTTGGGCGCGGCGGTTTCACGCAGCATTTCGAAAATCGTGCGCAGGCGCTCGACATGACCTTTGGTCTGTACAAGATGCTTTTCAAAAGCTTCTTTCAGTTTGGGGTGATGGGCCGCTTCCGCCATCTTCGGCAAAGCTCCCGTCAATTGGCCTTCCGCATGGAGAAGGTCCTGAAGTTGTTCGACAAGTAGTTCTTTAAGTTGTGGCATCGTTTCGTCCTTTCGATCTGTTATTGAGTCCTGGCAGCGCCTCTCGCGCCCTGTTGGCGCGTGCCGGCCTGCGGTGATTTGAATTCCTGGAATGCCGGGGCCGTCACCATTTCCCAATCCCCACCCTGATTCCAGGGCCCCGTCGCATCCCCTTCGCCGCGGTCGCCCGTCCCAGTCGAGTCGTTAAAATACTGATCGACCAGGCCGGCCGTCGGTGGAATGCGGCCGATGGAAAAAGCGGGCTTGCCCATGCTTTCCAGCGCGGCCGTAAAGGCCTTCATATGCGTGATTTCCCGGGTCATCAGAAACTGGAGCGTATCGATGGTTCCCTGGTCATCCGTGAAATTGATCAGGCGCTCATAGACGATCTTGGCGCGTGCCTCCGCGGCGATATTGCTGCGCAGGTCGACATCCAGCTCGCCCGTGATTTTCAAATAATCGGCCGTCCATGCATCGCCCATGGAATTGAACAAGGCAACGCCGCCGCCGCCCGCGATGGCGATAAGCGGGTCGGCATGCGCCGCTCGCCGGTCGTTTTTCAAGGGTTTCAAGTGCATGCGGGCCAGCGTTCCGACCACTTCCAGATGGCTCAGTTCCTCGGTACCGATATCCATCAAAAGATCCTTGCGCTCCGGATCGTCGCAATTCAGGCCCTGGATCGAATACTGCATTGCTGCGGCGAGTTCCCCGTTTGCCCCGCCGAACTGCTCAAGCAGCATATTGCCGAAACGGGGATCAGGCACCCCGATGCGGACGGTGTACATCAGTTGTTTTATGTGGTGATACATGCCGGATTAACCAGCACGCCGCAGGCCGTCGCAAAAATCGCCGCAGTTATGGCTGCAACACGCGGTTCGCCACAATGGTCGTCGAAGTGGGTGATCCGCCGACCGCGCTTATGCGAAGCAGCGCCTCAAAATAGGTGGACCGCCGTGCTTCATCCTGAATGCCGAGCGCCTTCTGCAAAAGTTGGCACTCGCGCTGATCCGAGAGAAACAGGCCGGCCGCTTCCGTGCCCTCTTGTTGCAATCCCTGGATGATCATCACCTTGCCGCGCCGCGTATCCGTGGGCAGCACGGAAATGGTCGCGTAGTCTTCGCCGTTCTGTCCGGTGAGCGCCAGTCCTTTGTAAGTGGCCTGCTCGCCGGGCCGCGGCTGGCGATTCACGAAATATTTGACCGACCCCCGAACCTCATCGCTGCGGACTTCCTGAAAATTGAGACGATTCTCAAACAGCAGAACCCACGGATTCGATGCCGGGCTGCCGATGAAAATGTAGTTGCCTTCTTCCAGGTCCCGCAGTCGCAAATCGCGTCCGGAACGGATCGAGACGCGATCCATATGCGGAGAATTCAGTTTTAAAAAGGTGGTCGCGACCGCTACGTCCGCGTACGATGTCAGCAACGCGTTGGCCGTATAAGCCGCCAGAAACTGTTCATTGTCGCTCGGGTCCGGGAGCTGCGGCCGTTGCAGGAAATCGCGCCGCAGATACGCGTCCAGCGAAACCGGAGCCTGCGTCATCAGCCGCCGCATCGCCCAACTCACATCCGCCACCACGATTTGCGTCGGATATCCGTTCCCGAACATTTCAGCCAGCGGCCACGGGACGGGAGGGCTCTTCGGAGCCTCCTCGCGCCGCCATAAGAAAAGGCACAGCGCGGCCAGAACGATAGTCAGCGCCCACGGCAATACGATCACCGGACGCGGGAGCTTCAGGCGCTTTTCAACCGGCGTCAGGACCTCGGTTAACACCCCGGCCGGCGAATTGTGAAACGCCAGCGCGTAAGATCCTTTGGGAATCTCCACGCTGAGAGTTTCGTGGCGTCCTTCGCTATCGAAGTATTCGTGCAGCTTCAAGCGAAGCTGCCGCATGTGAACGCGGACCGAACTGTCTTCCGTAGGGCTGTAGTCGACCGGCTTGGCGAATACCGCCTGTCCGATTCGCTGCTCGCTCAGCTCCGCCGCGTCGCCGAAAATGGAATGCCGCGCGACATGCCGCAGCAGATCGCGAAGACGTCCGGACTTGCGAAACGCCGCGCTCGCGACAATCCGCTCGATCAGCAGCCACCGCTCGTCATGATCGAGATCGGCCATGGAAGTTCCATGACCCACCGGCGACGTTGCGGTGTTCGACCTTGGCGGATTTTGCGTTCCCACGGTTATATCAGGGCAACTTTCGAGAGAAGTATATCACCGGATCGGTTCCATGGCGCAGCTCGACGCCAGCATATGGAGCGACGTCACGTTGATTTCGTCGCCCTCCGCATGCCGGATTAGGAACCCTTTCACCGCCATTTTGTGGTTCTTATGGGATGCAGGCTTGAAGTAGCCGGCATCCAGCAGCGTGAACTTCTGTTTCCCCGGCGGCGCGGCCTGAAAAGCTTTCAACTCCACAGGACTAACGGCATCCGGATTACTGCTCTTGGAAGGCTCGGTCGCCTGTGTAAGCGTCCAATGATCGCCGGGCGCTTCGATCAGACAACCGATTACCGATACCAATGCGAAATTGGGAACGGGCTCGGATCCCGTTTTTCCAACAATTTTAATATTTTTGAGGGAATCCGATTTCAGATTCTGTCCGCCTGCCGGAAATCCGTTCACCTGCAATACATAAGCAACAATGTCCAGATACGTTTCGTCCCCAAGACTCGCCGGCGCGTCGCGCGGCATGGTAGTTTTCGTCAGCCGAAACAACGATTCCAGAGTGTCTCCCTGAAAAGTCTCGACGAACGCTTTGCCGTGCAGCGCGCCTCGATAAGCCGTCAGATCATCCAGATGACACGAACTGCAACTGGCCGTGTACGCCGCCTGGCCGCGCGTGGCCTGCTCGGTCGAATAGACGCCATCCAAAACGGTTTTCCCGTCGTCCGCGGCCCAGCCACCCCACGCGATCGAGAACACCAGCGCCGCCAGCTTTGCTCCTGTGGTCACGAATTATTTGGGCAGTTGCCAGGATTCGTCGAAAAGTCCCGCGTAAGCGACTTCCGGAACACCGCCGCCTTTGACTTTCAACACCGCGAAATCGCCGAGCTGCGGCATGCTGTAGTCGGAATTATACTCGCGCTCTTCGATCGTCAGTCCGCTGTTGATCACGATGTATCGCGCCCGATTCAAAGGATTGGGATAGATCATCACAGGCATGCTGTCCGCCGCGGCAAAGCTCTGTTCTCCGAAACTGACATTTTCGCGAGTCCAGCGCAGCGGCAATTTCCCCTGCACCTTCGCGATCCACCGGTTACTGCCCGGATCGCCGAACAGCGCGACATTGTATTTCGCGAAGTCCGCATCGGTGACGTCTTTGTCATCCTTGACCCGCACATGCGCTCGATAATTCCGCGCGTAGACGCGCTCGAACTGTTCCAATCGCTCGATGGCCTTCCGGTTCGCTCCTTCATTCCACGCCGCGCCCGTGGGACGGACCAGCAGGAACGGATCCAGAAACGCATCGTCGATGGGACCCTGCAACGCGTGCGTCTTGTGCAAGCCGGCCCATTTGCCGCTCGCCACACGCCACGTCGGACCAGCCTTCTCCAGAGTAATTTCCGGGCTCGACTTGAGCTTCAGGTCCTGCCCGTCGATGTTCATTTCCGCTGCGTGACCCGTCTCCCGCAGCGTAAGACGGGCGATATTGTGCGTCGTGATCTGGTACCGCTCGCCCCCATTACTCCGCACCGCGTCGATATCGGCGCGTTCGTAGTGCTTTCCAAGTCCATCGACCGTGACCCAGTAATCGCGGTTATACCGCGTCGTATACGTGAGAAACCGGATGTGATCCGGCGAAACGCGCCCGCGATCTCCCCATTCTTTGACGAACGCTTCCAGGTGCTGCTTCACCACCGGGCTGGCGCTGTGGCCCGTGTTTTCGGAAATCATGAAGATCGAAGTTGTGCCCTTGGCGCGGAGGAAGTTCGGCTCCCCTTCGGACGGAAAACCCTCCTTGGCAAGCTGCTCGCGCACGCGAATGGAGGATTCCAGTTGACCTCGCGTCGGCGCGCCCGGTTCCGGTCGAGGAATCGAAGCCACCTGCGGATCGTTGTCGCCGTCGTGGCCCGCGATCGGAAGATTGTAGGCATTCAGCGCCCACTGCGTCATGTTCTCCCAGATGCGCAGCGTGGCCGCCTGGTATG
>Ga0070731_10003527_pt1 | contig 14061 bp, 14 predicted proteins | sample Coa_R1_2_FD_66448 | JGI IMG/M metagenome (GOLD analysis project Ga0070731, IMG submission 66448) | Surface soil microbial communities from Centralia Pennsylvania, which are recovering from an underground coalmine fire - Coalmine... | ecosystem: Environmental > Terrestrial > Soil > Unclassified ... | reverse complement strand
GACAACCGCCAAAGAGTGCCCCACGTTCAAATCGTGGACACGCATTCTTGCCAAAAAGCCATTCAACCCCAACACGTTGGGCGCCAAAAGCCGTTAGTTAACCGGACAGCAGTGATGAGATGTCTAGATTAAGGTCAATGTACACCCTTTCACGACGCGAGAATTTGGGGAGAAGCGGGATACGTTCGGACTCCGCAAAGCTCACGCCTTCATGCGCAGGAACTGGTGTTTGCCACATGTGCCGCAGAACAATCTGCGTTCCTTCACGCCATCAACCGAGGCGCTATCCTGCACGTTCAACCACGACTTACCGCACTCGGGACAAAGCACTTTCGCGGTAATTTCGGTCGCAAAAACCCTTGCCGCTTCAATCCATCGTGCGGTTACCTCGGATGGCATGGCGAGAGCATGACACCGGCTCATGGCTGCCGCCAGGCATCCCGGTTAGACGGCTGCGACATCGAATTTCAGAATTACCCAATACCCGCAAGGCCGGGACTCGACACAGAACAAATCAAGAACTATCCTTCTGCCATGCGACGGATCCTCTCGTTGTGGCTGGAGCGCTGGCCGACCGATCTGATCCATCGGCGGCGCCGGGTCGAGCGGCCGCTGGTGACGGTGGCGACGGTCGGCGGGCGGCGGCTGGTGCTGGCGGTCGACCGGGCGGCTTCGCTGGAAGGCCTGGCGCCGGGCATGACGCTGGCCGACGTGCAGGCGCGGCTGCCCGATGTCGCGGCGGTCGAGGCCGATCCCGCGGGCGATGCCGCGGCGCTGGCGCGGCTGGTGGATTGGTGCCTGGGCTTCTCGCCCTGGACGGCGGCGGACGGGGCCGACGGGGTGTGGCTCGATGTGACCGGGCTGGTGCCGCTCTTCGCCAGCGAGGCGGCGCTGGCCGAGGAGCTGGTGCGGCGCCTGGCGGCGCAGGGCTTCGCCGCGCGTGCCGCGGTGGCCGACACGCCGGGGGCGGCCTGGGCGGTGGCGCGGTTTGCGGCGGCGGCTGACCGAGCAATCATCGTGCCGCCGGGCGGGGTGCGGGCGGCGCTGGCCAGGCTGCCGATGGCGGCGCTGCGCCTGACGCCGGAGGTGGTGCGGGATCTGTGGCGGGTGGGGCTCCGCCGCATCGACACGCTCTACAAGCTGCCGCGGGCGCCGCTGGCGCCGCGCTTCGGCATGAGCGTGGCGCGCCGGCTCGACCAGGCGCTGGGCCTTATCGAGGAGCCGATCTCGCCGCACCGCCCGGTGGTGCCGCTGCTCGAGCGGCTGGGCGTGGCCGAGCCGGTCATGTCGGCCGAGGCGCTGCGCCGCGGCATGGCCGAGCTCACGGAGCGGCTGTGCCGGCGGCTGGCGGCCGAGGGGGTGGGCGTGCGGCGGCTGGAATTCGCCGCCTGCCGGGTCGATTCGAGGGTGCAGCGCGTTGCCATCGGCACCTCGCGGCCGAGCCGCGATCCCGCCCATCTCCTGCGATTGCTGGCACCGAAGATCGAGGAGATCGATCCCGGGCTCGGCATCGAGATGATGGTGCTGCGGGCGCTGGAGGTGGCGGCGCAGGAGGCGGAGCCGCTGGCGCTGGGCGCCGTGTCCGACGGCACCGCCACGCTGGTCGACCGGCTGGCGAACCGGCTGGGCGCGGCGAACGTGCTGCATGTGGCGCCAGCCGATTCCCATGTGCCGGAGCGGACAGGCTGGCGGTCGGCGTTGCGTGGGCCGGCGATGCCTTGCGGCGATGCCGGCGGGGCGGGGCGGCCGATCCGGCTGCTGGCCCGGCCCGATCCGGTCGAGGCCGTGGCGCCGATCCCCGACGACCCGCCGGTGCTGTTCCGCTGGCGCCGCGGCGTCCACCAGGTGCGCCATGCCGAAGGGCCGGAACGCATCGCCGCCGAATGGTGGCGGCCGAAGGGCGAGGGCGGGGACGACGAGACCCGCGACTACTACCGCGTCGAGGACGAGGCGGGGCGCCGTTTCTGGCTCTACCGCGCCGGCGCCGACCAGCCCGCCCGCTGGTTCCTGCACGGGTTCTTCGCGTGAGGTGTGGCGGATTGCGCTCCGCTTATCCGCCCTACGGCGCCGTGTAGGGCGGATAAGCGGAGCGCAATCCGCCATGATACGCCCGAAACCACTCCACGAAGCGGGGCAGGCCTTCGGCGAGCGTGGTGGTGGGCTCGTAGCCGAGGTCGCGGCGGGATTCGGTGATGTCGGCGCAGGTCTCGGGCACGTCGCCGGGCTGCATCGGCAGGAGGCGCTTCTCGGCCGTGCGGCCGATCGCCTGCTCCAAAAGCGCGACGAAATCCGCGAGCCGCTCCGGCCGGTGGTTGCCGAGATTGTAGAGACGGTGCTCGCCCGACGGCGGCGGGCGATCGATCGCGGCCAGCGTGCCGGCGACGATGTCGTCGATATAGGTGAAGTCGCGGGCCATCTCGCCGCGGTTGAAGAGGTCGATCGGGCGGCCGGCGAGGATCGCCTCGGTGAAGAGCCATGGCGCCATGTCGGGCCGGCCCCAGGGTCCGTAGACGGTGAAATAGCGCAATCCCGTCAGCGGCATGCCGTAGAGCCCGGCATAGGTCTGGGCGATCAGCTCGGCCGAGCGCTTGGTCGCGGCATAGAGCGAGACCGGGCGGTCCACCGGATCGGTCACGGCGAAGGGCTGCTTGCGGTTGCCGCCGTAGACCGCGGAGGAGCTGGCATAGACGAGGTGGCGGAGGGTCTTCAGGCACCGCGCCGCCTCCAACAGCACGACTTGGCCCATCACGTTCGCCTGGACATAGGCGTAGGGGTTCTCGAGCGAATAGCGGACGCCGGCCTGGGCGGCGAGGTGGACGATGCGGTCGATGCCGGGATGGGCGTCCAGCAGCGCCTCGACCGCGTGACGGTCGGCGATGTCGGCTTCGCGGAAGGCGAAGCCGGGCGCGGATTGCAGCTCGGCCAGCCGGGCACGCTTGAGGGCGACGCTGTAATAGGGGTTGAGGTTGTCGACGCCGATCACCGTCTCGCCGCGCCGCAGCAGCGCCAAGGCGGTGTGAAAGCCGATGAATCCGGCGGCGCCGGTGACCAGAATCGCCATGCCCGCTTCATTTCACGAAACCGCCGCGAGGCCAACCGGGTTTCGGCGCGACCCCTCCCCCCACCCCCCTCCCGCAAGGGGAGGGGGAGAGATCGGGAGGAGGACAGGAGGAGGGGCAGCCTACCGGCTCCGCGCGAGTTTCGGGATGATGGCGAGCGGGAGCGTCAGGGTGAGGGGCACGGGCTCGCCCTTGGGGTCGAGCAGCTCCTGCGGCAAAGGCGGGAACTTGTCGATCTCGTTCAGCGCGCCGGAGAGCAGCCGGTCGGCCCGGTCGTCGCCGGAGGACGACACGAGCGCGAACCAGACGATCGAGCCGTTGGGGCGGATGCGGACGTTGAATGTCGCAGAGCCCTTGCGGCCTTCGAACGGCCCGGGCGGCAAGGCGGACAGCTGGATGTTGGTCAGGTCGCGGATATAGGCGAGGTATTCGTCCTGCGTGGCGTCCGGGCCGGGGTACTTGGCCTTGTGACCTTCGCCGTGGCTGGGCTCGTTGGGTCGCTCCGTGGGACGGCGCGCGCCGCCGGGCGGGACGGGCATCAGCTGCACCGGGGACGGCTTGCGCTCGGGCCGGATCGCGATCTCGGAATCGGGCGCGTTGGGCACCGGCGGCGGGGCCACCGCGCCGGCCGCGGCGAGCTGCTGCGGCGCCTGGTTCTGCTCCTTCGGCGCGTCGGAGCGCTGCTGATCCTCCGGCGGCTTCGGGCGGACGGGCTCGTCCTGCTTCTGGTTGGCGGCGGTCTCGGAGGGCGGCGGCGGCGCCTCGCCCGGCTTGGGCTCGGCCTGCCCGGCGGCCGGCGCGTGGGTGGCGGTCGGCTTGTCGCCGGTCGCATCGGGATCGCCCAGTTCGTCGGAGGCGAGGCGACCGCGCGGCGGCGGCTTCTGCTTCTCCGGCTGCTTCTGCTCCTGCTGCTGTTGCTGCTGCTTCGGCGGCGGCGGGGGCGGCGGCGGCGGTTGGGCGGCCTTGTCCTGCGGCTGTTCCAGCACGAGCTGAACCGGGATCGTGTCGTCGGTGCCGCCGCCGAACAGCGAGAAATGGATGCTCGCGATCAGCGCCGCGTGCAGCAGTAGCGAGACGACGATGAAGGCGCCCAGCGCCCAGCGCCGCCGCCGCGGCATCTGCGACAGGATCGCGTGGGCGAAGAGCGAATCCGGCGCGATCGGGCGGCGCCTCGGGTCAAGATGCGGCTCGCGCCGTTCGATCAGCACGGCGATGCCGCGGCGGATCAGCCGCACGAAGACATGCGGCGGCGCCACCGCGCGGCGGGCGTCGATCTGCGGCTCCGGCCGGTCGGGCGGCGGCGGCCGGCTTGGACTCAGCTCGAGAATGTCGTCTCCCGCGCGGGGCTCCCGGTGCCCCGCATCGAGGGTTATACGCTCCGGCTCGTGCCGATGCATACCGGGGCGGGGCGCAACCCCCTCCGTCGCGAGCGCCGCCGGCTCAGCCATAGCGTTGCAGCTGGCGACCGTGGCGGCTGAGCCAGGCCCGGTCCTCGCGCCACGCAACGTGCAGGGATTCGACGACGCGCCAGAAGCGGTGCGAGTGGTTCATCTCGGCGAGATGGGCGACCTCGTGGGCGACGACGTAATCGACGACGCGCTCGGGCGCCAGGATCAGGCGCCAGGAATAGCGGATGCGGCCCGACGCGGCGCAGCTGCCCCAGCGCGAGCTGGCGTCGCCGACGGCGACGGCGGCGACGCGGCGGCCGAGCCGGGTGGCGGTTGCTTCGGTCTTCTCGCCGAGGAGGCGCCGGGCGCGCTCGCGCAGGCCGTCGCGCGTGCGGCGGGCGAGATGCTCCGGCGCGCCGGTGACCTCGATGCGGCCGTCGCCGATCCAAAAGCTCTTTCGGGTGCCGCCGGCACCGACCGCGGTCAGGGCGTGGGGCTGGCCGAGATAGGGGATCAGGGCGCCGTCGGCGAAGGGCACGCGCGGCGGCACCCGCATCGCCTGGGCCACCACCCAGCCGCGCCGGCTCTCCAGGAACCCGTAGGCCGTGGCGAGCGAGGTGCGGCGCGGTACCACCAGCTCCACCGCCTCGCCCGAGGGCGCCAGGCGCAAGGCAACGCGCTTCGCCCGCTCGCTCAGCCGCACCGATACCGGCAGCGAGCGGCCGTCCGGAAGGTCGATCGGCGGGACGGGACCGGGCGCGGGTTTCATGGTTCGGCTATAGCCGCAGGGCTGCCGGTTCGCCAGCCCGACTCGCGCTACCGTTCAGCGAGCACGTCATCGACACCCCCACCCAACCCTCCCCCGCAAGCGGGAGAGGGCTCGTTACCCCCTCTCCCGCGACAGCGGGGGAGGGTTGGGGTGGGGGTGCTGGCCGACAAGCTGACCCTGCAGGTACCGGTCCAGCACGGTGCGGGTGACCTGCGCGACATAGGGGTCGCCGCGGATGAGGCCGGCGACCCAGTCGCAGCTGCCGGCATGGAAGACCTCGCCCCGGCCGCGGCGGAAATGGACGATCATGCCGGCGCCGCGCTTGACGCGCTCCAGCGCCTCGCCGCTGCCGTGGAGGATCCCGGCGATGTACTCGGCATCCTCCTGGCCGAGGAAGAGCGAGCCCGGTCCGGTCTCGACCAGCGAGGTGAGGCCGAGCGCCAGGATCTCCAGTCCTTCCGGAACCACCTCGCCGGGCGCGGGATAGGGCAGGCCGCCGCGGATCTCGTAGTCGAGCCCGTCCACCTCGTAGCCGAAGGCCCGCGACTCGCCGCCGAGCAGATCGCCATAGCCGAGCCCGGTGCCGGCGAAGGCCCAGTGCTCCGGCCGGTAGACCGAGAATCCGCCCGGCCCGCGCGGCGCGCAGCCGCCCCAGCCGGCATAGAGCCCGCGCAAGGCGTTGAGCCCGAAGGTGAGCGCGGCGGGCCGTCCCGTCTCTGCGGCCTCCCAGGCGCCGGTGGTGAGATGGCGGCGCTCGGTGCGGTAGAGCGGATCGTCCTCGCGCGCCCGGTATTTGTGGCAGATCTGGCGGGTGCCCGCGTTCTCCAGCCGGATCTGCCACATGAAATTGCCGGCGAAGCGGGCGACGCGGCCGCCCGACTCGACATAAGCATCGATCGCGTCGCGCATCTCCCACGACCAGTATTCGTCGTGCCCGGTGAACACGACGCAGGCGTAGCCGTCGAGGAGCTCCGGGCGGTAATGCAGGTCGGTCTGCGAAACGATGTCGACGGCGTAGCCTTGCCGCTCGGCCCAGGCGACGAAGTGCCGCTCGTAGCTGGCCCAGCCGGAGGAGGCGTATTTCTTGCTGTGCCCGGTGCGCCAGGCCCATTCCATGTGGGGATAGCGGACGGGCGTGCCGAAGGCCGGCGGCGCCGCCAGCCCGGCCCGCGGTGCATCGGGCGGGAGGGTGACGAAGCCGCGCGCCCAGGGACGGAGCGTGCTGACTTCCGGCGCCGGACGGTCGCCGGTCGGGCCGGTCAGGCCCTCGTAGTGATTGGAGCCGCCCCAATCGTTGTAGGCGGTCCAGGTCGCGGTCGCCGCCACGAGCAGCAGCCGTCCGGCCCGGTCGCCGGGCGGCGGCCGGACGATGAAGAGATGCTCGCAGGCGAGTTCGCCGCTCGTGAGCGTCAGGCGATAGGCGCCGGAGGGCCAATCCGGTTCGATCGTGAACGCGAAGGCGGCCGGCCAGCCGCAGCCGGCGATCGAGCAATCCGCCGGCGTTTCGTGGAATGCGCCGGCGAGGGCGGTGCGGCGGAGCACCTCGCGCGGCGCCGCGCCATCGCGCAGCAGCACCGCGTCGAATGATCGCGCCGTGGTGCAGGCATGGACCACGACGGTCTCGCCGGCGGCATAGGAAAGCCGGTCCGTGTAGCACCAGATGCCAGGATTTCCGCCGGCCTGCGGCGGGCGCTCGGCATAGTTGGTGAAGACCGCACGGTATCGCTCGTCGTCGCCGAGCGCGCCGTCCGGGCTTTTCATCGTCATGGTTTCCGCCTCACAATGGCCGGACCCCATCCACTCCATCCAGGTGACCCATGGCGATTTCCATGTACCGGGCTTCCGTGCCCCTGTTCGTGCAGGTCCTGAACAGCCTTTCGGCCATCATCGACAAGGCCGAGGCGCATTGCGAAGCCCGCAAGATAGATCCGGCGGTGCTGATCGGCTATCGGCTGGCGCCCGACATGTACCCGCTGTCGCGGCAGCTCCAGATCGTCAGCGACATGACGAGGGGCGCCGCCGCCCGGCTCGCCGGCACCGAGCCGCCGAGCTGGCCCGACACCGAAACCACCTTCGCGGAGCTGAAGGCGCGGCTGGCCAAGACGCTCGACTTCGTCCAGGGCTTCAGGCCCGACCAGATCGACGGTTCGGACGAGCGCCAGGTGACGATCCAGGGCGGCGGCAACACGTTCACCTTCACGGGCGAGTCGTACCTCATCCATTTCGTGATCCCGAACGTGCTGTTCCACGCCGCCACCTTCTACGACATCCTCCGCCACGCCGGTCTCGAGCTCGGCAAGCGGGACTTCATCGGGCAGGTGTGAGGGGCCGGACGAAGATCCATCTCGATTCCAACGTTACCGTCATTCCCGCGAAGGCGGGAATCCAGGGCCACAGACTCGGAACCCGGTCCCCTGGATCCCCGCCTACCCGGGGATGACGCTTCTCATAACAGAGGCATATTTCCGGGCAGATGTGAGACGGGTGGCGGATTGCGCTGGCACTGATCCGCCCTACGCGGCGAGGTAGGGGGACTCAGCGGAGCGTCTTCCGCCGGTCACCCCCGGTGGTACGGGTGCCCCGCCAGCGTCGCCATTGCGCGGTAGAGCTGTTCGGCCAGCATCGGGCGGACGAGCATGTGCGGCCAGGTCATGGGGCCGAGGGAGAGCGTCGCGTCGGCGCGCTCCAGCACCGCGGCGCCATGGCCGTCGGCGCCGCCGATCAGGAAGGCGAGGTCGGCGGCGCCGGCATCGCGCCAGGCACCGATCATCTTCGCGAAATCGCGGCTGTTCGGCGTCTTGCCGTGCTCGTCGAGCGCCACCGCGACGGCGCGTTTCGGGACTGCCGCGAGCAGCAGCGCCGCCTCGCGCTCGCGGCGCTGGGCGTCGGGGAGCTTGCGCCGTTCCTCGACCTCGACGAGGGCGAGCGGCGGCGTCAGGCGCCTGGCGTAGAGCTCGAAGAGATCGCGGGAAGGACCGGGGCCGGCGCGGCCGACCGCGATCACCGTCAAGCGCAAGTCAGCTAAAGCCTGTCAGGCGCTCTGGGGCTCGTGCAGCCCCGGCGGCGGCCCCCACATCCGCTCGAGATTGTAGTAGGCGCGGACCTCCGGCCGGAACAGGTGGACGATGACGTCGCCGGCATCGATCAGCACCCAGTCGCCATGCGCCTTGCCCTCGCTCGGCACCCTGCCGTGACCGGCATCCTTGAGGCCGGTTTCGACCTGGTCGGCCAGCGCGGTGACCTGGCGTGACGAGCGGCCCGAGGCGATCACCATGTCGTCGGCCAGGCTCGACTTGCCGCGGAGATCGATGACGACGATGTCCTCGGCCTTGCCGTCGTCGAGGATCCGGGTGATCAGGCCGACCAGATCGGCTACGGGCGTGCGGGCGATGGGGCGTCTCCTTGAACCGTCATTCCGTTGCCCGCGCGAATCGAGGTGGCGCTGACCGGGTCGAGGCGCTGGGCGATGAAGGTCCAGGCCGGCGGCTCCATGCCGGCGAGACCTCGTGCCCGGCCCTGGCCCACGCGCCGCGTCCGGAAACGCTGCGCCGCCATGCCGCGGAGGGCACCCAAAGAATGGGATGGGCGAGCGAAGACCGCAATGGGCGTCGTCGCGAAGATCCGCCGCCAGTCGCGCCATCGCGGAATCTGGCGGAGGTTGTCCGCACCCATCAGCCAGACGAAGCGTGTGCCCGGAAAGCGCCGGTGCAGCATCTTCAGCGTGTCGGCGGTGTAGCGCGTGCCGAGCCGATCTTCGAGATCGGTCACGCGCACGCGCGGCAGGGTGGCCGCCGTGTCGGCGGCATCGACGAGCCGGCGCAGGAACGGCGCCATCCCGGCTTCCGGCTTCAGCGGATTCTGCGGCGAGACCAGCCACCACACCTCGTCGATGTCGAGGCGGGCGAGCGCCTCGCGCGAGATCATCACATGGCCGCGATGGGCGGGGTTGAAGGACCCGCCGAGCAGGCCGATGCGCTGCCGCCGCCGGGAGGCGAGAAGGGGCGGAAGCTGCAAGGGAACTCCCTCTCCGCCCTTCAGGGAGGAGAGGGTCACGGTGAGGTGGGTCGTGCCGGGGCGCGGCGCCATCCCCCACCTCACCCTGACCCTCTCCGCCCCGCGGGGCGGAGAGGGGATGTCAAACGAGAGTGCCTCACGGCCGCGTCTGGCCGTCGCCGCGCACCTTGTATTTGTAGCTGGTCAGCTCGTTGACGCCGACCGGGCCGCGCGCGTGGAGCTTGCCCGTCGAGATGCCGATCTCCGCGCCCATGCCGAACTCGCCGCCATCGGCGAACTGGGTGGAGGCGTTCCACAGAAGGATCGCGCTGTCGATCTCGGCCATGAAGCGTTCGGCCGCGGCTGCGTCCTCGGTGACGATCGCCTCGGTGTGGTGCGAGCCGTGCCGGCCGATATGGGCGATCGCCTCGTCGACGCCGTCCACCTCCTTCACCGACAGGATCGGCGCCAGGTACTCGGTCGACCAATCGGCCTCGCTGGCCGGCACCGCCCGGGGCTCGAGCGCCAGGATCGGCCCGTCGCCGCGGATCTCGCAGCCGGCCCGGATCAGGTCGTCGAGGATGGGACGGCCGTGGCTCGCCAAAACCGGTCGGTCGACCAGCAGCGTCTCGGCGGCGCCGCAGACCCCGGTGCGGCGCAGCTTGGCGTTGAGCACGATCGCACGCGCCTTCGCGAGATCGGCGGCGCGGTCGACATAGACGTGGCAGATGCCGTCGAGATGCTTGAAGACCGGGATGCGGCTCTCGGCCGAGACGCGCTCGATCAGCGAGCGGCCGCCGCGCGGGACGATGACGTCGATGAGATCGTCCTGCTTCAGCAGGATCCCGACGGCGGCCCGGTCCTGCGTCGGCACGAGCTGGACCGCGTCCTCGGGCAGGCCGGAAGCTGCCAGGCCGTCGTGGATCGCGGCAAGGATCGCCCGCGAGGAGAGGGCGGATTCGCTGCCGCCGCGGAGGATCGCCGCGTTGCCCGCCTTGAGGCACAGGCCCGCCGCATCGGCCGTCACATTGGGCCGGCTTTCATAGATGATGCCGATCACGCCGAGCGGCACGCGCACCCGCTCGATGGCGAGCCCGTTGGGCCGGGTCCATGAGGCATCGGTCCTGCCGACCGGATCGGGGAGGGCGGCGATGTCCTCCAGGCCCTTGGCCATCGCCTCAACGCGCTTTGGATCCAGACGCAGCCGGTCGAGCATGGCTGCATCGAGATCGCCGGCCTCCGCGATGTCGCGGACATTGGCGGCCAGGATGTCATCCTCGTGCCGGCGCAAGGACGCAGCCGCCGCGGTCAGCGCCCGGTTCTTCGCCTCGGTATCCGCCTGGGCGAGAATCTGAGCCGCGCTGCGCGCCCGCTCGGCCAAGTCTCTGATCGTCCTTTCGAGCACCGTCATCCGTTCATCCCAGCACCAGATCGTCGCGGTGGATGATCTCGTCGCGGCCACGGTAGCCCAGCAGCGCCTCGATTTCACCGGTCTTGCGCCCGATCAGCAGAGCGATCTCGGCGCTGGTGTAGGCGCTGAGGCCGCGGCCCAGCACGGTGCCGTCGCGGCGGCGGACGAGGATCGCGTCGCCGCGCTCGAAGCCGCCTTCGACCTCGACCACGCCGGCCGGCAGCAGCGAGCGGCCCTTGCCCAGCGCCGCCACGGCGCCGTCATCCACGGTCACCGAGCCGGAGGGCGCCACCGACCCGGCGATCCAGCGCTTGCGGGCGGTCAGCGGCGAGGCCGAGGGGAGGAACCAGGTGCAGCGGGCGCCGTCCTCGATCGCCGCGAGCGGGCGGTCGATCGTGCCGCGGGCGATCGCCATGCGGCAGCCGGCGGCCATGGCGATCCGCGCCGCCTGCAGCTTGGTCACCATGCCGCCGGAGCTGATCCCGGCAACGGAAGGCGCCGCCATCGCCTCGATCGCCGGCGTCAGCTCGCGCACCTCGGCGAGGTGCTCGGCCGCAGGATCCTTGCGCGGATCGGCGGTGTAGAGCCCGTCGATATCGGAGAGCAGCACCAGCACGTCGGCGCTGGCCATCTGCGCCACCCGCGCGGCGAGCCGGTCATTGTCGCCGAAGCGGATCTCGGAGGTCGCCACCGTGTCGTTCTCGTTGATCACCGGCAGCGCGCCCAGCTCCAGCAGCGTCTCCAGCGTGGCGCGGCCGTTGAGGTGGCGGCGCCGCGCCTCGGTATCCTCGAGCGTCAGCAGGACCTGCGCGACGGTGATGCGGTGCCGCGCAAAGGTCTCCTCGAAAAGATGGGCGAGGCTGATCTGGCCGACTGCGGCGGCAGCCTGCTTCGCGTCCAAGCGAAGCGCAGAGCTGCCGAGGCCCAGCCGCGCCCGACCGATCGCGATGGCGCCCGAGGTCACCACCAGCACCTGCTGGCCCCGTCCGCGCAGCCGCGCCAGATCGTCGGCCAGCGCGTCGAGCCACGTCCGGCGGATGGCCAGCGTCGCCGGATCGACCAGCAGCGCCGAGCCGATCTTGACGACGATGCGCTTGGCGGAGGCGAGGGTCATCGTTCCCTCTCCCGCTTGCGGGGGAGGGCTAGGGTGGGGGTGGTCGGGGCAGGCTCGGTCGACGGAGGCTCGTGGAGAGACCCCCACCCCGGCCCTCCCCCGCAAGCGGGAGAGGGGGTAGCAATCGGGCCGAGGTCGCGGGCTTCGAGGATCTCCGCGCGGAGCGTGCGCAGCACCAGCGGCACGCCGGTGCCGGTGGCGCCGGAGAGCGGGAGGATCGTGCCGCCCGGCGCGGCTGCACGCAACGCGTCGAGCTTGGCCTCGACCTCGTCCTCGGGGATGGCGTCGAGCTTGTTGAGGCCGATCACCTCTTCCTTCTCGGTGAGCCCGGCCCCGTAGGCTTCCAGCTCATCGCGGATGAGGCGCCAGGCGCCGGCCACGTCGTCCTGCGTGCCGTCGATCAGGTGCAGGATCACGGCGCAGCGCTCGACATGGCCGAGGAAGCGGTGGCCGAGCCCGGCGCCTTCGGCAGCGCCCTCGATCAGGCCGGGCAGGTCGGCGATCACGAACTCCTCGCCGTCGATGGCGGCGACGCCGAGCTGCGGCTTCAGCGTGGTGAAGGGATAGTCGGCGATCTTCGGCCGCGCGCGCGAGGTGGCGGCGAGGAAGGTCGACTTTCCCGCATTGGGCAGGCCCACCAGCCCGACATCGGCGATGAGCTTGAGGCGGAGCCACACCCAGCGCTCGGCGCCGGGCCAGCCGGGATCCTTCCGCCGCGGCGCCTGGTTGGTCGAGGTCTTGTAGTGCGCGTTGCCGAACCCGCCGTCGCCGCCGGCCAGCAGCACCACGCGCTGGCCCGGCTCGGTGAGGTCGAGCAGCACCGTCTCGCGGTCCTCGTCCAGCACCTGCGTGCCGACCGGCACCTTGAGCACGACCGGCTCCGAACTGGCGCCGGTCTTGTTCCGCCCGGCGCCGGGGCGGCCGTTGCGGGCCTTGAAATGCTGCTGGTAGCGGTAGTCGATCAGCGTGTTGAGGTTGGGCACCGCCTCGAACACGATGTCGCCGCCGCGCCCGCCGTCGCCGCCGTCCGGCCCGCCGAACTCGATGTATTTCTCGCGCCGGAAGCTCGCCGTGCCGGCGCCGCCATCGCCGCTCTTCAGGTAGATCTTGGCCTGGTCGAGGAACTTCATGACGCGGGCCTCCCTCTCCGCCCTCGGGGGCGGAGAGGGTCGGGGTGAGGTGGGGGAACCGCCGGTGCGTCGGTGCGGCCCACCTCACCCTCCCGCTGCGCGGGTCCCTCCCTCTCCCCCCTGAAGGGCGGAGAGGGGCTGAACGGCGAAGATGGCGAGAAAAGAGAAGGCACCACGGGATCCAAAAATCAAAAAGGGGAATGGCGAGCCATTCCCCTTGTGCAGCGTCGGACTTGAAAGGGGCGGCTATTCGGCGGCGTCGCCTGCCGGCGCCGGCACGACCGAGACGAAGGTGCGGTCCTTGTAGGACCGGCGGAACGCGACGTGCCCGTCGACCAGCGCGAAAAGCGTGTGGTCGCGGCCGATCCCGACATTCTCGCCCGGATGGAACTTGGTGCCGCGCTGGCGGATGATGATGTTGCCGGCGAGCGCCGCCTGGCCGCCCGAAACCTTCACGCCGAGCCGCCGTCCCGCGGTATCGCGGCCGTTGCGGGACGAGCCGCCTGCCTTCTTATGTGCCATTTCCCAGAACTCCTCAGGCGCCGGCGACGATGTCGGTGATGCGCAGCACCGTCTGGTACTGCCGGTGCCCGTTCTTGCGGCGGTAGTTGTGGCGGCGCTTCTTCTTGAAGACCAGCACCTTGTCCGCGCGCTTCTGCTCCAGCACCGTGGCCGTCACCTTGGCCGGCCCCTCAATGCCGTCGCCGACCAGCAGCACGTCCTCGAGCGACAGCTCCGCACCGGCCTCGCCGGGCAGCTTCTCGACCGTGATGACGTCATTGGGGGCAACCTTGTACTGCTTGCCCCCGGTGCGGATGACTGCGAACATGGCGGTAAGGCTCTTCATGCAAAAGCGAACGCACGGGAGAAGGGCTCCCCCGTGCGGAGCCGCGCATCATAGGCGGAACGCCCTGCCTGTCAATCGCGCACGCAACCTCGACTGTTGCAGGGCGGATGCGCATCGGCTAGACAGCGCACCTCCCGCGAGCGAGCCGGACAGGTGGCCGAGCGGTTGAAGGCGCCGGTCTCGAAAACCGGTATACCGGCAACGGTATCGAGGGTTCGAATCCCTCCCTGTCCGCCACCCAGTCTGTTGTCCGGACCGGACACATAGGTAACAGAACGTACCTAAGACATAGGTAACAACCTCGGGCCGAACGGGTTGTCGAGGGGTTGTAGGGTTTTCTGTTCCAAGTC
>Ga0070731_10003526_pt1 | contig 14066 bp, 16 predicted proteins | sample Coa_R1_2_FD_66448 | JGI IMG/M metagenome (GOLD analysis project Ga0070731, IMG submission 66448) | Surface soil microbial communities from Centralia Pennsylvania, which are recovering from an underground coalmine fire - Coalmine... | ecosystem: Environmental > Terrestrial > Soil > Unclassified ... | reverse complement strand
TCTGATAAATCTCCGTCTGTCCCGGTTTTCGCCCCGGTTTTCGCCTTTACCGCTTGCGCAGATTGGCCAAGGGGAAACAAGGGCTGAGGACCTTTAAGCGTCGAAAATCCGGTAAATCTCCGTCTGTCCCTATTTTTCATTTCCGTGTCGATCAAGTGATTCCTTCTCGTGCTTTGTGACGCGGCGCCCATCCGGGGTTCGATCGTCCCCGTTTCCACTCCCGCCGCTGTCATCCTTCATCATCATCTTATACACAGCGAGGCTGGCGGCGTAGACACCGATCATTGCGGAGCCAATCAGTTGAACATCAAGCAGGACAGGAACGAGTACCCCAAATACTCCCAGCAGTAAAACCGGAAAACCGGAAAACCGGAAAACCGGGACAGGCGGAGATTTATCGGATTTCTCCGCCGCCTGCGCGAGCCGCGTCGGCGGCCTCCTTCCTTGGTCGTCCTGGAAGACCGCGCTTTAGGGATCGCTTCGTGTGGGCTTCCAAGCGCTCGATAAAATCTGCTGAACCGAGCGGTCGGCCGCCATATGTCGCCTCTCGAATGGACGAGCTTTCTTCCGTTCCATCGCTTAGCACGGCCTTCCATTCCTCCGGGCTCCAGCATTGCCGCCACTCGCCCATCGATAAGACGGGGTCCGCTCCTCCCAGGTGGCCTGCGGCGCTGCTCCAGCGGTAATGTGCCGCCTGCGTCACCAACCTCGCCCGCACCGGATTGAGTTCGACATAGCGCATGACACTGCCCAGTCGCGCGGGCTCGACGGGGCAGGAATAATACCGCCCTTGCCACAGGTGCCCGTTGCCCCGCTCCACCGCGTGACGGTATTGCGAATAGCGCATTTGCACTTCGCGCAACAGCTTCGCGAGCGATTCGGTGCGGTGGGGCAACAGCACCAGGTGGACATGATTCGTCATCAGGCAGTAGCCCAGCACGTCGACGGAGTAGAATTCGGAGTATTGCTTCAGCAGGCCGAGGTATACATCGCGGTCGGCGGGGGTGAAGAAAACATCACGTCGCTCGTTGCCGCGTTGGGTGATGTGATGGGGATAGTCGGGGACGACCACGCGTGCAAATCTCGGCACGCGGAGTTAGTGGGGATCCGATTGGAAGGTTATCAATAAATCTGATAAATCTCCGTCTGTCCCGGTTTTCCCTCCGGTTTTCCCGGTTTTCCCTTCTGTTTATTTAGCCGAAGGCGCCGACGGCTTTCATGCCTTCGTCGCTGATCTTGAACAGTTCTGTCGTCACTGGATGCGGGGCGATCGAGTATTCGCGCACTACGACGGCTCCCATTCGCTCGCAAAACCCCGCAGCGGTGACGGGCCAGAGATAGATGAAATCCTGATCCGGAACCACGGCGTGTAAGGGCCATCCCAGTATAGGCCCGACAATTTCCTTAAGATTCGGTGCGAGCAGAAGAGGCGATTTCAAAGGGAGCGCTGTTTCGAAGAAACCCAAGGTTACTCCTTCAACGTCGCTGCGCTCCAGCTTCGCGGAACAGAGTGCTGCAGCGGCGGCCGCGGAGGCAGCTTCGGTTGCATCGTCAACCGTCACACCCCACGTCTCCAGCATCTGCCGGTTGATCCACTGCCAGGTTCCGACGCGCTGATCGACCAGTATGGGAACGCGGTCGACTCTCTTTGATAGAGATAGCCGAAGCTCGGGGCTGTCGGCATAGTCATTGGGTTCGAGAGCAAACAGAATTGAATGCCGGGCGATGTACCAGTCCGGCGTGGCGCCGCCGTTCAGCATCGCTTCGACAAACCGTGGGACACAGTCAGGGTCGCCATCGATGGCGTACTCTCGGGCGAGGGTTTCTAGAGCAACCAAGCTCGGCTGTTCGGCGCCCACTGAATACCTTTTGGTCTTGGGATCGCTGGTGAAGGGGATCGCACGGCGTTTCAGTTCGGACTCGAAAAGGGCCTCGACGGACGGTTTCATACAGACGGTATTCGGCCGGATATGGATGCGACTTTAATGGGAAATGGTGACAGGTCAGCCTGTCTCGTTTTTCCTCCGTTTTTCTCAGTGATTCTTGAGCTGGCGGGATGAAGTGGGAAAAGGGGACAGAGCGCTCCGTCCCTTTTCGCTGTAAGTTGATGACTGGGAAGGTGGAAGAAAGACGTCGAATTGACTGGGGACAGTTCAGGCTGTCCCGTTTTTCGCCGGTCCCGTTTTTCGCCGTTTCAATCAATAAATCTGATAAATCTCCGTCTGTCCCAGTTTTCCAGTTTTCCAGCGGAGCAGCCAACGTGTATGACACATTAGCTTCGGTCGTCGTCTTCGGGTTCGCTGATTTTTGGAAGTTTTGATCCGCACCACGGACAGAACCCAATTTCAATGAAGGACGAGCCACCATCATGGATAAGAAGACCGTATCCACCCCGAACGACGGTCACTAAAGCGTCGGGACAATCAGAACGACTCTCATGCACGTCGCACTTTTGGTTCAGATCGTCGTCCATCCGTTCACAACAATGTACACTCACGATTTTTGCTTGCCTTTGGCGCTTTCCAAGGACCTGTGGTTGGTCAATTGTAGCAACGTCGTTCGCAAGACTTCAGGCACAGTTACGGGCACATGTGGTTCTCGGGTGGAATCTCATGATCACAACTATCTGCGTAGCCAATTGAAAGCTGACAACTTGTTTGGTGCGGATGAGAGGACTTGAACCTCCACTCCCTTGCGAGAACTAGAACCTGAATCTAATACTTTGGCACTCGCGGGTCGACTTTGTCGCTCCAGGCCAAAATGCCGCCGGTCATGTTTTTTAGGTTTTTGAAGCCGGATTGGCGGAGGAAATCGATGGCTTTTCCGCTGCGCACGCCGCTCTTGCAGTGGGCGATCAACTCTACCGAGCTATCGAGTTCGTTGACTCGTTTGGGGAGATCGCCGAGAGGAATAAGCTTCGTCCCGGGGATTTTCGCGATTTGGTATTCGTGAGGCTCGCGGACGTCGATGAATTGGAATTTGTCGCCGCGGTCGAGCTTCGCTTTCACTTCAACGGGATCGATTTCGCCGGTGGTGGATACGGGGGCTGGTTCCTGGTGCGGGATGCCGCAAAATTCCTGGTAGTCGATTAGTTTGGTTATGGTCGGGTGATCGCCGCATGCCGGGCATTCGGGGTTGCGGCGGAGTTTTAGTTCGCGAAAACGCATCGCTAGGGCGTCGTAGAGGAGCAGGCGGCCAATCAGGGGCTCGCCGGTGCCGAGGATCAGTTTTACGGCTTCTGTTGCCTGAATCAAGCCGATGACGCCGGGGAGGATGCCTAGCACTCCGCCTTCAGCGCAGCTTGGGACCAGGCCGGGAGGGGGCGGCTCGGGATAGAGGCAGCGGTAGCAGGGGCCGCCGGGGTAGGCGAAGATTGTGCTCTGGCCTTCGAAGCGGAAGATGCTGCCGTAGACGTTCGGCTTTTTCAGGATTACGCAGGCGTCGTTGACCAGGTAACGCGTGGGGAAATTGTCGGTGCCGTCGACGATGATGTCGTAGCCGGAAAGAATATCGAGCGCGTTTTCGCTGTTCAGCAGGACATCGTACTTGTCGATTTGGACATTGGGATTGATGTCTCGCATGCTGTCGGCGGCGGAGTCGAGTTTCTTGCGGCCGACATCTTTGGTTCCATGAATGACCTGGCGCTGGAGGTTGGTGAAGTCGACGACATCGAAATCGACCAGGCCGATTTTGCCTACGCCGGCGGCGGCGAGATACAGGCCGAGCGGGGCGCCCAGGCCTCCGGTGCCGACCAATAGGAGCTTGGCGTTTTTCAGCTTGAGCTGGCCTTCCATGCCGACTTCGGGCATGATCAGGTGGCGCGAGTAACGCAGGATTTCGTCGTTTGAGAGCGTGGTGACCGGGGGCTCCGCGACGCTTGTCGCGCCTCCGGCGATGCTCGGGACGATCGACAAAGTGTCGCTGTTCGCTACCGGCGTCGCGTTCTTTTGCAGGTAGCGGATGTCTTCGTCGTTCAGATATACGTTGACGAAGCTGCGGAGTTTGCCTTCGTCGTTGAAGAGCTGTTTGCGCAGGTCGGGGAACTGGGCGGTCAGGGCGGTCAGAACTTCACCGACATCCGCGCCGGAGAGTTCCACGGAGTCGTGTTTGTTGGTGAATTGACGTAACGGGGTCGGGATCAGGACTTTGGCCATATCAAATCTTCTTTCTCGGCGGCGGTTTGGTCGGCGTTGGGCAGGAAGCTCGCCGCGTGATCGAATTTTCCGCTCTTCACTGATAGTACGACGAACGAATACCAGGGGCAGGAGTTTTCGAGATCGGTTTTGGAAAAGTACGCATCGCAGTCGGGGTGCGAGTGGAAGATGCCGATCAGGTCCTGACCGGCGGCTCTGGCGGCTTTGTCGGCGGCGAGGAGATCTTCGGGGCGGAGCTCATAACGGGCTTGTTGGGCGCCGGCGTAGGAATTTTCCAAGGGCACGGCCTGGGTGACGTGTTTGGCGTCGTCATGAGTGTGGCCGATCATGGCGCCGCAGCATTCGTTGGGGAATTTGGATTCGGCGTGGGCGACCATGATGTCCCAGGCGGATTTGTCGATTTTGATCATCCGATTTATTTAGCCACGAATGCACACGAATGGACACAAATAAGATTCGTGTTTATTCGTGTGCATTCGTGGCCATTTAGTCTTCTTCGTTCCAGAAGGGCTCGCTCAGATATTTTGTCGCGCCGTCGCAGAGGACTGTTACGATTACACCCGTCCGGCCTTCGGTTGTGAGTTGCTCGGCTACTTTCTTGGCGGCGTGGACGTTAGCGCCGGAGCTCATGCCTACCAGTAATCCTTCGTGGCGGCCTAGCCAGCGGGTCATGTGATAGGCGTCTTCGGTTTCTATCCAGAGGTTGTCGTCGGCGATGGTTGCGTCGTAGATGCCGGGGACGATGTTCGTCGGCATGTGCTTTAAGCCTTCCAGGCCGTGGAATCCGGAGGATGGCTGCGCGCTGATGCACTGGATGCCGGGGAGTTCGCGTTTCAATCTGCGGCTGGTTCCGGTGAAGGTGCCGCTGGTGCCCATGCAGGCTACGAAATGCGTGATGGCGCCGCTGGTCTGGTCGAGCAGTTCCATCGCGGTGCCGTCGTAGTGGGCTTTGGGATTGGCGGGGTTGTTGTACTGGTCGGGATAGAAATACTTTTCGGGCGACGCTTCATAGACTTGTTTGCAGAGACGGATCGCGCCGTCCGAGCCGTCGCCGGGATCGGAGAAGACCATTTCAGCGCCGTAGTTTTTCAGGATCTGCTTGCGTTCGTGAGATGCGTTTTCCGGGAGGCAGAGTTTGACCTGGTAGCCTTTGACGGCGGCGATCATGGCATAGGCGATGCCGGTGTTGCCGCTGGTGGCGTCGAGGATGACGCGGTCATGGGTCAGGCGGCCGGTGCGTTCGCCGTCCTGGATCATGTTCAGCGCCGCGCGGTCTTTCACCGATCCGCCGGGGTTGAAGAATTCGGCCTTGGCGTACATTTCGATGCCGGGGAATCCGGCGTCGAGCTTCGCCAGGCGAATCAGCGGCGTGTTGCCGATCTGACTGAGAAGAGACGATTTAGAAGCGGTCACTGGGGTCGAAAGAACGGCCATGAACCTACCTTATGATTGTACGCGGATCTCCGCATTGTCTGTCAACTTTAGGGCGATCTACGCTATTAGAGATCGGCAGAACGCGGAAGTTGCATGAATCTCAGTGCAGGCCGACGGTATGTTCCACAGATTTGATGAGTTTATCGGGATCGTAGCCGACGCCGTCCTTGAAGACCACCTTGATGTTGCGGACGTCGGAGATTTTCGCGGCCGGGTTGCCCTGGATCAGGATCAGATCGGCTTGTTTGTTGGGGGCGATGGCGCCGGTGCGGTCGTCGATCTTCAACCATTTTGCGCCGTTGAGGGTGGCGATTTTGATGGCTTCGACGGGGGTGAATTCGGCTTCGACGAGGAGTTCGAGGTTGCGGAGGTCGCCGAAACCGGCCATGGCGCCGCCGTTGCCGGTTGGGTCGACGCCGGACATGAGGAGTCCGCCGGCTTTGACGAAGTCGTATTCGAACTGCTGTTCTTTTTTGAGAGCGGCGAGGGCTTTGCCGTCGGGATTGTCGCTGGCCCGGGCGCGGGCGGCCATATAGGTGATAGCGGATTGGGGCGTGAGCACGTCGAGGAAGCGCTGTTCGAGGGGCGGGCGGTGAGGGGCGCCGGCGTCGAAGACGGCGAGCGTCGACGTGATGGCGACATTGTGCTGGACCAGCTCGCGGATGGTTTGCTGGACGGGCGCGGATTTGATGTCGAGGTTGACCAGGGTGTCGCGGGTGAGATTTTGGCTCGGGCAGTTGTCGGGAGTTTTGCCGGGGTCGAATTCGGTGTCGACGATGAGGCCGTGTTCGAGATTATCGATGCCGATGGCAGCGGCTTCGCGGAATCCGATGGAACACAAGTGTCCGGTTACTTTGATGCCGAGTTTGTGGGCGGTTTCGACGGCGGCGGTGAGCTCGGCGCGGGTGATGTGCATGTAGGCTTTGAAGGACGTGATGCCTTCGCCGGCCCAGTATTCGACGGTGCGGCGGGCGTCGTCGGCGTCGGCGAGGCGATGGAGCTGCTCGATGGGGGAGCCGGCGCCTTCTAAATATGGTCCGGTGATGTAGAACTTGGGTCCGGGGGCGCGGGCGGAGTCGACCATGGCTTTCACGTTGAGGTCGGTGTAGGGCTCCATGCTTCCGGCGGTGCGGGCGGTGGTGACGCCGCTGGCGAGATAGAGGCGGGGGAAGCTGTAGGCTTGCTCGTTGTAGATCGGGATGCCTTCGCCGGAGGGGTAGAAGAGATGCTCGTGCATGGCGACCATGCCGGGGATCACGGTGTGGCCGGGCAGGTCCATGCGGCGGGCGGTGGCGGGGACCGGCGTCGATGATGATGGGCCGATGGTGGAGATGCGGCCGTTGTTGATGATGATGGTTTGATCTTCGGTGGGGGCCGATCCGGTGCCGTCGATGATGCGGACGTGGACGAGGGCGATTACGGGGTCGGAGATGGAGATGAAGGGTTGGACGCCGGGGGTGAGTCGCGTGGGTTGTGCGAGGCAGATGGAGGCGGTGAGGAGAACGAGAAGTCGCATTGGGATTCATGGTAGCTGAAGGACGCGTGGAACAAGAAATCGGAACTGGAAAACAGGGTCGGAGTACAGCACGGTGTAGCTGAGGATCGTGGACGAAATCGGAGCTGAAAAACAGGGACAGCCCGCTCTGTCCACGCGCCGCAGACGGGTGGTGGGACCCGGCTTTTCAGCGCGGCTTGGGACAGAGTAGGCAGTCCCTGTTTTCCAGACGTTTTTTAATTTTTGCGGAGGGCTGATATGGCTAGGAGGATCCAGGCGGCGATGAAGGAGACGCCGCCGAAGGGGGTGACGGCGCCCAGGGTTTTGATGCCGGTGATCGCCAGGATGTAGAGGCTGCCGGAGAAGAGGACGATGCCGATCAGGAAGAGCCAGCAGGCAGCGGTCGAGGGGCGGGGGAGGGCGGAGACGATCAGGAGGCCGAGTGCGTGGATGAAGTGATAGAGGACGGCGCGCTCGTAGACGTTCATCGAATATTCGTCCAAGCGGCCGCGGAGGCCGTGGGCGCCGAAGGCTCCGATCGCGACGGCCAGGGCGAGAAGGATGGCGGCGACGGCGGTCCAGTTCATGTCAGGCTTTATTGTAGCGGTGTGGAGGAGAAGGGGATGGTGTGGTATAGTCAAAAAGGTCGTTTTCGACGACCGAATCCAGGACATTCTTATGCCAAAGTTGAAGACCCATAAGGGTGCGGCCAAAAGGTTCAAAAAGACGGGCACCGGCAAAATCAAGCGCCGGCATGCATTTGCGCGTCATATTTTGACCTCGAAGTCGCGTACCCGGAAGCGGCGGCTGGGGCAGAGCGCGGTGGCTGATCCGGCCAACTCGCCTGAAATTCACCGCATGCTTCCTTATTAGCCGCAAGGCCGATTAGCCGCAAGGCTCAGCAAAATCCGTGTGGACAGTGCGCCAGCACGTGCCTGATCCGCCGTTACTATAAGGAGAAAACGTGCCGAGAGTAAAACGTGGTACCGGGCGGCGAGCCAGCCGCAAGAAGACACTCGCCCTGGCAAAGGGCTTTTTCCTCACTAAGAGCAAGCTGCATCGGTCGGCGCAGGAAGCCGTCGAGAAGTCGCTGCGCTATGGATTCGTCGGAAGGCGGCGCAAGAAGCGCGATTTCCGGTCGTTGTGGATCGTGCGCATCGGCGCGGCGTGCCGGCAGGCGGAAATGTCCTACAGCCGGTTCATGAGCGGGCTCAAAAAAGCCGGAATCGATCTGAACCGGAAGATCCTGGCCGACATGGCGATGAACGACGCGGCGGCGTTCACGGCGCTGGTGAATCAAGCCAAATCGGCGCTCGAAAAGGCGTAAGCTGGATTTGATCATGAGCGGCGCGTTATGAGTACCCCAGCTCCCGAAGAAGATTCCCTGGCGAGTCTTGAAGAACGGATTCGCCGGACGGTTGACTTAGTCGCAACGCTGCGCGCCGAACGCGATGCGGCGATTGAGGAACGCGATGCGGCGTTTGCCGAGCGCGACGCGGCTCGATCGGCGGCGGGCACGGTGACGAAAGACACGCAGAAGCTGCGGCAGGAGATTGAAGATCTGCGCGGCGAGCGGAAGCAGGTGCGGACGCGCATCGAAAAATTGCTGGGACAGATGGATCTTTTGAGCGGACAGTAGCCCATGGATCCTGCCGCGAGCCGCAGCACTGTCCGGGTCACGATTTTCAATCAGAGCTACACGCTTCACGCGACCGAGGAACCGGGCGAAGTGGAGGCGCTGGCGCATACCGTCGACGAGCTGATGACGCAGATCGCGCAGCGGGCGGGGAACGTGGACGCGAACCGGGTAGCGGTGCTCGCGTGTCTGCATATGGCGGACCGGCTGCGGGCGATGGAGCGCGATCTGGCGGATCTGAAAGCTCGCGTGGATCAGAAGACGCGCCAGTTTTCCTTGTTGCTCGACAAGATGATCGAGTAAGACGTTCTGGCCGCAGATAAACGCGGATTCACGCAGATAAAGAAAAGGTTAGGATCAGCGTCCATCTGCGTTTATCTGCGGCCAGAACAATTTACCGGCCGGCGATTTTTTGGTTGGCGAGGGCTGCGAGTTTGGGGCAGCAGGCTTTCAGGCGGATGGAGATGTCGCGGAGGGTGGCGCCCTGGAACAGCAGGCGCGGGGGCTGGCGGTGGTCGGGGCATCGCAGGTCTTCTAATTTGCGTAGCGTGAGCTGCTTGAACTCCTCTACCTGACCGGCTGCCTGCACAAAAGCATTTTAGCACGGCTTTGTTTTTTTAAGGCGGAGCATTGTTTTTTCTCTTTCTGGCATAATTTCGGATACGCATGGCCGGCGACCTTCTTTTCCCACAGCATGTTTACGATTACCTGACGTCCGTCTCGCTGCGCGAGACTCCGCTGTTGAAGCGGCTGCGGGATGAGACCGCGGCGCATCCGCGCGGGACAATGCAGGTTCCGCCGGAGCATGGGCAGTTCATGGGGCTTCTGGTGCAGTTGATGGGCGCGAAGAATGCGCTGGAAGTGGGCGTATTCACGGGATACAGCTCGCTGTGCGTTGCGATGGCGCTGCCGGACGACGGGCGCATCGTCGCCTGCGATATCAGCGAGGAATTCACCAGCGTGGCGCGGCGCTACTGGAAGGAAGCGGGGGTGGAGAACAAGATCGATCTGCGGATTGCGCCGGCGCTCGCGACATTGGACGGACTGCTCGCCGAGGGGCGGCAGAATAGTTTCGACTTCGCGTTCATCGATGCGGACAAAGGCAATTACTCGAATTACTACGATCGCGCGTTCGAGCTGGTGCGGCCGGGCGGGCTGATCATGGTCGACAACGTTCTGTGGTCGGGCAAGGTGGCCGATCCGAAAGAGAAAGACGCGGACACGGTGGCGCTGCGGGCGTTCAATGAGAAAGTACATGCCGATGCGCGCGTGTTTCACAGCATGCTTCCGGTCGGCGATGGTGTTACCCTCGCTGTGAAGCGCCAGCGTTCGAAGTAAGCATTCTAAGCACAAAATGAATTTCGCCGAGCAGTTGAAGTCGCAGGTGGACATCGTCAAGGTGATCGGCGAGTATGTCCGGTTGAAACGCTCGGGCGCGAGCGGGCGCTATATCGGGCTGTGTCCGTTCCATCAGGAAAAGACGCCGTCGTTCTCGGTGAACCAGACGCGGCAGTTTTATAAATGCTTCGGCTGCGGCGAGGGCGGCGACGTGTTTCAGTTCGTGATGAAACTGGACGGGCTGACGTTTCCGGAAACGCTGAAGCTGATCGCGGAGCGCAACGGCGTTCCGATGCCGCAGCGCAGCGACTATACCGACGCCGAATCGAAATTGAAGGCGGCGCTGCTGGATATTCACGAGATCGCGGCGAACGTCTTTAGAGATGCCCTCCGGGCGCCCCAGGGTAGTGAGGCTCGGGCGTATCTGGAGCGCCGCGGTGTGAGTGGCGAACTCGTCGAAACTTTTGGGCTCGGGTTCGCCGAGCCATCCGGGCAGGCGCTGGTGCGGAGACTGGCGCAGGAACGATTTACGGCGGAACAGCTCGAAGCGTCGGCCCTGGTGCGGCGGCGCGACGATGGGTCGCACTTCGACGCTTTTCGCGGGCGCTTGATGTTTCCGATTCACAATGAATCCGGGAAAGTGATCGCGTTCGGCGGGCGGGCGATGAGGGACGAGGATCAGCCGAAATATCTGAACTCGAACGAAACGCCGATTTACCGGAAATCATCTGTGTTGTACAACCTGCATCGCGCGCGCGACGGAATGCGGCGATCCGGGCGGGTGGTGCTGGTGGAAGGTTACATGGACGTGATCGGCGTGTTCGCTGCGGGCGTTAAAGAAGTGGTGGCGAGCTGTGGAACGTCGCTGACCAACGGGCAGGTGCGGACCGTTCATCGTCATTCGGATACGGTGATCGTGAATTTCGATCCGGATACGGCGGGCGCGAATGCGGCGGAGAAGGCGATCCAGTTGTTTCTCGACGAGGGATTGCACGTCCGGGTGCTGGCGCTCGATGGCGGCCTGGACCCGGACGAGTATGTGAAACAGAACGGCGCGGATACGTATCGCAAGAAACTGGACGAGGCGAGCACGTATTTTCACTGGCTGGCGGACCGGGCTCGGGCACGGTTCGATATGCGGACGTCGGACGGGCGGATGGACGCATTCAAATTTCTGCTGGAGGCGTTGAAGAAGGTCTCCGATAAGCTGGAGCGCGCGGCGATTGCGAACGATCTGGCCGGGTATCTGGGCGTCGAGCCCGGGCTGATTCTGGAGCAGTTCAAGAAATCGGCGGCGGAACGGCGGACGCCCGCGGCGGCGCCGGCGCCCGCGGGTCCTTCGATTCCAGCGATGGAGCAAATGCTGCTGAATGCGCTGCTTGCCAGTGAAGAGGCGCGGGTGGAGGTGCTGCCTCAGCTTGGGGAAGCGGTTACACAGGGATTCGTGGCGCGAGAAATATTTCAGGCGCTGGGTAATCTGGCGGCATCGGACGCGCCGGTTACATTTTCGGGATTGCACGGGCGGCTGAGCGCGGCCGGGCAGGGTCTACTGCATCAGGCGGTAGCTGCCGATGAGATGATTGACGACGCTCTCGCCCTGGAGCAGGCGCGGAGGTGCGTTCGACGCCTGGAGGCAGATTTGAAAAAGCGCGAACTGGACGAATTGCGTGGGCGCGTGAAGACTGCCGAGCGGGAGGGCCGAGTGGAAGAAGCGCTCGGATGGATCGCGGAGATGGAAAAGCTGCGGCGCAATCTGGAAGGTAGCCGGGTTCCGTAAACGTGTGCGGCAAAGATGTGAGCATGGAACTTGCTAGAATGCCGGGAACCGCTTACTGGCGTGCGCGGCCCGGTGGTGTTGGGTGTTGTACACTGAACGTAATCGGAGACTTGGTGCTAATGGACGGGGACATTCCGGCGCTGGCCTCCCTGGGGTATCGTGGCGATTGAAGAAAAATTCGGCCGCTTGAAGCAGCTCATGGACACCGGCAAAGAGAAGGGCTACGTTCTCTATGACGAAGTGAACGAGCTGCTCACCGAGGATTACCCGGGCGGGCGGGAACTCGACGATCTGCTTTCGGAACTCGACAGCGCGGGCGTCGAGATTCTGGAAGAGCCCAAGATCGAATTCGACAAGAAGGTGGAGGAGGGCGAAGAGCCGGTCGACCTCGATCTCGCGCAGGATTTCAGCGACAAGACCAACGATCCGGTGCGGATGTATCTGCGCGAAATGGGCACGGTGCCGCTGCTCACGCGCGAGGGCGAAATCGAACTGGCCAAGCGCATCGAGCGCGGGCAGACGGCGGTGCGCAAGGCGCTGAGCCGGTCGCCGCTGGTGATCCGCGAAATTCTGGGCCTGCCGGAGATCCTGCACAAGGACGTCACGTTAATCCGCGAAATTCTGGTGATGCCGGATCTAGTGGTGACCGATGAAAGCATCGTCGAGCAGGCGACGGAGCTGAACAACACCGTCGCGGAAATCGAAAAGCATTACAAGAAAGCCCAGCAGTGCCGGCAGAAGCTGCAGGCGATTTCGCGCGGGATGAAGCCGAAGATGCACCGCTCGCTGCGCTGGAGCCTGGCGCGGACCATGGTGAATATTTCGCGCCTGATTCGCGGGATTCATTTCAGCTCGGGCACGCGGCGCGCGCTAGCGGGAAGGCTGCGGCGGTCGGTAGAGGATCTGAAGCCGCTGGAGCGCGAGATCGCGCGGATTCAAAGAAAGATCGAAGCTCCGGCGAACGGCACGGGCGCGAGCGCGATGCGCAAGGAAATGCGCCACCACAGCCAGCGCATCACGCAGCTGGAAGAAGACTCGGGCGCGAGCGCGACGGAGCTGCGGCGGACGCTGCATATCGTAGAGCGCGGCGAGCAGGAAGCGGAGATCGCGAAGAAGCAGTTGATCGAGGCCAACCTCCGGCTGGTGGTTTCGATCGCGAAACGGTACACGAACCGCGGGCTGCAATTTCTGGACCTGATTCAGGAAGGCAACATCGGCCTGATGAAGGCAGTCGACAAATTCGACTACATGCGCGGGTACAAGTTCTCGACGTATGCGACGTGGTGGGTGCGGCAGGCGATTACGCGGGCGATCGCGGATCAGGCGCGCACGATCCGCATTCCGGTGCACATGATCGAGACCATCAACAAGCTGGTCCGCATGCAGCGCCAGTTGCAGCAGGATCTGGGCCGCGAGCCGACCACGGAAGAACTGGCCGTGAAGATGGAACTGCCGGTCGGGAAGGTCCGCAAAGTTCTGCGCATCGCGCAGGAGCCGATTTCGCTCGAAACTCCCGTCGGCGAGGAAGAAGAGTCGCACCTGGGCGATTTCATCATCGACCGCCGTGTGGTTTCGCCTTCGGAAGCGGTGATCAATCTGAATCTGCGGGAACAGACGGCGGAAGTTCTGAAAACGCTGTCGCCGCGCGAAGAGAAGATCATCAAGATGCGGTTCGGGTTGCAGGACGGCAGCGAGCATACGCTCGAGGAAGTCGGACAGCACTTTGCGGTGACACGCGAGCGCATCCGGCAGATCGAGGCGAAGGCGCTGCGGAAGCTGCGGCATCCCAGCCGGAGCCATCGGCTGCGGGCGTTTCTAGATACCACGCTGCACGACTAAAACGCGTTTTGGCCGCGAATGCACGCGGATTCACGCCAATAGGACATTGCTCTTCCTACTTCAGATCTGCATGATTGCGCTGACGGCGCAAATATTTGGGGCCGCGTTTCGACGGCTGGGACAACCGAAGGTTGTGGGAGAAATGTTCGCGGGCGTGGCGCTGGGGCCGTCGCTGCTGGGATGGATTGCGCCGGGGGCGTTTCAAGCGCTGTTTCCGGCGTCGAGCTTTGCGCTGCTCAATATCATCGGACAGCTCGGGCTGATCTTTTACATGTTCCTCGTGGGCATGACGCTCAATGTCGAGCATCTGCGCGAGCAGAGCCGCGTGGCGCTGACGGCCAGTATCGCGAGTATTGTGGTTCCGTTTGTATCGGGATTCGCGCTGGCGATGAC
>Ga0070731_10003525_pt1 | contig 14067 bp, 8 predicted proteins | sample Coa_R1_2_FD_66448 | JGI IMG/M metagenome (GOLD analysis project Ga0070731, IMG submission 66448) | Surface soil microbial communities from Centralia Pennsylvania, which are recovering from an underground coalmine fire - Coalmine... | ecosystem: Environmental > Terrestrial > Soil > Unclassified ... | reverse complement strand
GAAGACGACCGCACTGGGCCGCCACAGCGCGACCTTCTGCCAGAGGGGGCCGACGCCCAGGGTCAGCTCGCGGTCGGTCGCCGTGTCACGCGGGGTCGGCTGCTTGATCAGGTCGGTGATCCCGTGGCCGGCCGCGACGAGGGCGTCGTCCGCGGTCTCGACGTCGGTCCCGGCGGGCAGCACCCCGGCGATCATCAGCCGGCGCCAGAATGTCCGGCCCAGCCGCCCTTCGTGGTAGTGGCCGGCAGCGACGCTCACCGGCGACGGGTTCAGGCCGACGAAGAGCAAGCCACCACGTTCCGGGGGCAGGTCGACGAGGGTCTCGACTCCTGCCCCGGCGACGCTCAGCGGCCCGCGATGGGGTCCCGGTCCGGGGCGGGCGAGGAGATCATCGAGCTCGGCCATCGCCGGACGGTTCGGAGGCCGGGAGACGGAGCGGTCAGGCGGGTCCGGGCGTGCCCGAACCGGGCGCCGCCGGCGGCTGCGCCGGAGGAGGCGGCGGCGCGACGGGCGGGGTCATGGGCGCGGCAACGGGCTCGACGAGCGCCGTCGTGGGAACCGACGGGGTCGGGGCAGCGTCGTCCCTGCGCATGTCGGTCTTGATCTCGGCCGCTTCCTTGCGGGCCTCCTTCACGCCGCGGCCCAGCATCTGGCCGATCTGGGGCAGCGTCTTGGGACCGCGTACGACGATGACGACGATCAGGACGATCACGAGCAGCAGGAGAACCTTATCCATGCGCCGATGGTACTCGACTCGTCGCCTGGTCAAGGACTCGTGAGGCGGACCGTGATCGTCCTCGCGACGCTGGCCACGCTCGCGGCTGCCTGCAACCCGGTTTCGCCGACCGAGCCCCGGTCTTCGGTGCGTGGCGTGGCGGCGACCGCCACCCCGTCCGCACCATCCGCGCTACCGACGCCTCCGCCACTCCTCAACGGACCGAGCACCGCCGCGTTCAACGAGATCAAGGCGCACGGTGCAGGCGCCACCTCCTTGCGGTTCACGATCCCCGTGTCTGTTCCGTCGGTCACCGCGCTGACATCGATCGGGAAGGGCAAGTTCACAGTGACAAGCATCGCCGCGGATGGCTCGGTCAACGATCCACTGGTGGACGTCACCGGCAGCTACGCCGGCACCGTCCTGTTCGACGCCCGAACCGGGGAGCACTCGGTCGCGTTCAGGATCGAAGCCTCGGGACCCTGGACCGTGGCGATCTGGCCAGCGACCGCGGCCGTCGGCTGGCCCGTGAGCGCGAAGCTGACAGGCCAGGGCGACGACGTGTTCGGGGTTGCCCCACCGCCGATCCGGCCCGTCGCCCTCGAAATCTCGAACACTGACCCAGGCCTCTTTGCGTTGATCGGCTACGACGCCAACGGTCCGGACGTGATCGTGGATGAGGCCGGGCCCTACACGGGCCGGGCCCAGCTCGCCACGGGAACGACCCTGCTCGCCATCCGATCGAACGGCGCCTGGTCGGTCGTGCCGGCTCATTGACGCGTCGGACGCGGTTCGGGCTACGCTTCGGCCGTGGCCGAAGTCGTCTACACCCGACCCCTGATCGACAAGCTCGGTGTCCGGCCCGGCGCCAGGGTTGCGGTCATCAATATCGTCGAGCCCGATTTTCGCCGGGCGCTCGGCGAGCGGACCCGGGACATCACCGAGGGCGACCCGCTGCCCGATTCCGATCTCGTCTTCCTCGGGATCGATGACGGCAGCGAGCTCCAGGCGCTGGGCCGCCTGCGTCCGCAGATTGTCTCCAACGGGGCGATCTGGGTCGTGTCGCGCAAGGGCAAGGACGCCACGGTCCGTGACATCGAAGTGATGGCCGCGGCCAAGGCCGTCGGCCTGGTCGACAACAAGGTCGTCGCGTTCTCCAGCGAGCGGACCTCGATCCGCTTGGTGATTCCAGTCGCGCTTCGCTGAGCGATTGCACCGGTGTCCGTCGGCCCCCTGCTCGTCTATGGCCCGCGCTCGCTCAGCTATGACTTCGGGCCGCAGCACCCCCTGACCCCACGTCGCTTCGGTCCGGGAATCGACCTGCTCCGGACCCTTGGCGCCGAACCGGGGCTGGCCCCCGAACCGGCCGACGATCGGGAGCTGCTCGCTGTCCACACCGAGCGCTATCTCGCCACCGTCCGACGTCTGTCGGCCGACCCGGGCGGCCGGCCCGAAGCAGGTTTCGCGGCCTACGGCGACGATCCGCCCTTCGCCGGGATGCACGAGGCCGCGGCGATGGTCGCCGGTGGCTCGCTGCGGGCGATGGACGCGATCCTGCGTGGCGACGTCGAGCATGCCTTCCATCCCGGCGGGGGACTGCACCACGCCCTGCCCGAGCGGGCCTCGGGCTTCTGCATCTACAACGATCCGGCGCTGGCGATCGCCGCGGCGCGCCGGGCCGGCCAGCGTGTGATGTACATCGACCTCGACGTCCACCATGGCGATGGCGTCCAGGCGATCCACTACGACGATCCGGGCGTGCTCACGATCTCGATCCACGAGAGCGGCCGGACGCTCTTCCCGGGCACGGGCTTTCCGGACGAGCGCGGTGAAGGCGCAGCCGCCGGGACCGTTGTCAACCTGCCGCTCGAGGCGGAGACCGGCGAGACCGCCTGGCTGGCCGGCGTCCGGGGCCTGCTGCCGCAGCTGGCGGCAACCTTCGGGCCGGATCTGATCGTGAGCCAGCACGGGGCGGACAGCCATGCCTGGGATCCGCTGGCCCACCTCCGGGTCACGACCACCGCGATGGGCGAAGCCGCCCGCCTGGTGGATGCGCTGGCCCATCGCCATGCCCAGGGACGCTGGCTGGCGACCGGCGGTGGCGGCTACGACGTCTACCGCGTGGTGCCTCGGACCTGGGCCCTCACGTGGCTTGCCGGGGCCCATCGCGAGGTGCCCCAGTCGACCGACGCTGGCTGGCGCTCGCGCTGGGTCGGCGATGCGCTTCGGTACGACCAATCGCCGCCGCCCGAGCGGTTCGACGACCAGCCCAACGCGGGCCTGCCCTCCTCGGAGCTCCAGCGGCTGGCCGACGCTCGTTCGCTCGAAACCCTGGCCGCGGTCCGGGCGGCGGTCCTGCCGCGGCTGCTGATCGTGGCCGAGGAACGCGGCTGGTGGGATCCGATGGCCGGATCGTGGCGACCCAGCGAGCGGCCCGGCCCTCCCCCCGAGGCCGCCACGATCATCGACGACCTCGACGCGGCCCTTCTCGACCGGGTCTCGCTTGCGCCGGGGGCTGGTCCCCTGGCCGATCCCGAAGACAGTCGGCGGTTGCTCCGCGCCGCGCTTCAGGCCGGAGCACGGGCGAGCGGCGCCGTCTCTGGAGAGCAGCTCCTTGGGGTCGCAGTCGTGGCGTCGTCCCCGGATGGGGGCGATGCGCCCGATCTGCTGTGGGCTGGGGTTGCCCCGGATCGCACCTCGCCGGGGCTCGCGGCGGCCCTGGCCAGGAGCTTGACCGAGGGACGCGTCGAGCGCTGACGCAGATGTGCACCGCGACCGTGCCCGAGCGTGCCCGAGCACTTGTCGCGCAGAGAAGGACAAAACGGGCATTCCAGGCCCAGGCGGGCCCTCGCTCCCTGTGACTCGACGAGTTTCATCCCGAGTCACGCTTGCGCCGGCATGAACTCGGGGCGGGACAGCCCTCAGTTGGTGCGGCTGGGGAGCGAAACGGGCGTTTTGTCGTGCTGAGCGCAACGTCGGCGAGCAGGGGAGCGTCAGAGGCCGGCACCGACCGATAAACAGATCATCTGTTCGGTTCCAGCTCGGCGCCTTATACTCCTCCTCCCGTGGCTGCCCGTCGCCCTGCTCCGACTCGCGTCAAGCCCGCGGACGATCCGCTCGCGGCGTTCAGCCCGGCCGTTCGCGACTGGTTCGCGGCGTCGTTCGCCGAGCCAACCGCGGCCCAGGTCGGCGGCTGGGCAGCGATCGCCGCCGGGCGCCACACCCTGATCCATGCCCCGACCGGCAGCGGCAAGACCCTGGCCGCGTTCCTGTGGTGCCTCGACCGGCTGGTCCGTGATCCGAGCCCCGTGCCCAGCCGGGAGCAGCCAGGCGCCGTCCGGATCCTGTACGTCTCGCCGCTGAAGGCGCTGTCCTACGACATCGAGCGCAACCTGCGGGCACCGCTGGCCGGGATCGCCTTCGCCGCGGGCCGGCGGGGCGACCCGGTCCCGACCATCTCGGTCGGCCTGCGGACGGGCGATACGCCGGCCGATGAGCGGCGCAGCCTCAGCCGGCGCCCGCCCGACATCCTGATCACGACGCCCGAATCGCTGTACCTCCTGCTGACCAGCGCCGCGCGCGAGTCGCTCCGGGCGGTCGAGCACGTGATCATCGACGAGGTCCACGCGATCGCCGGCTCGAAGCGCGGCGCCCACCTTGCCCTGAGCCTCGAGCGGCTCGAACAGGTGACGAGCCGGCCGCCCCAGCGGATCGGGCTGTCGGCGACCCAACGGCCACTGGAGACGATCGCCCGCTTCCTCGGTGGCGCCGGGCCTGGTCGCGAGGTCACGATCGTCGACTCGGGCTCGCGCAAGACGCTCGAGCTGTCGGTCGTGGTCCCGGTCGAGGACATGAGCCGACTGGGCGAGTCCGTCCCGCTCGAGGAGCGACCGTCGACGCCGGGCCCGGGCGCCGATCCGCGCTTCAGCATCTGGCCCTCGATCCACCCCCGGATCCTGGAGCTGGTCCGGGCCCACCGGAGCACGATCATCTTCTGCAACAGCCGGCGGCTCGCCGAGCGACTGGCCCAGCGGCTGAACGAGCTGGCCGGCGAGGAGCTCGTCCGGGCCCACCACGGCTCGATCGCCCGGGAGCAGCGCCTGGCGATCGAGGACGACCTGAAGTCGGGCCGCCTGCCCGCGATCGTGGCCACCTCCAGCCTCGAGCTGGGGATCGACATGGGCGCGGTCGACCTGGTGATCCAGATCGAGTCGCCGACCTCGGTTGCGCGCGGCCTCCAGCGGATCGGGCGGGCCGGCCACCAGGTCGACAGCCCGTCGCGGGGCGTGATCTTCCCGAAGTACCGGGGCGATCTGCTCGAGGCCGCGGTCGTCGCCGAGCGGATGCATGCCGGGGCGATCGAGACCACCGTTGTGCCGCGCAACCCGCTTGACGTCCTGGCCCAGCAGATCGTGGCCATGACCGTCATGGATCGCTGGACGGTCGACGAGCTGGCGGCCACGATCGGCCGGGCCGTCCCCTTCGAATCCCTCTCGCGAGAGGCGCTCGAAGGCGTCCTGGGCATGCTCGCCGGCGCCTATCCCTCGGACGAGTTCGACGAGCTCAAGGCCCGGATCGTGTGGGACCGGGTGACGGGCATCGTCGAAGGCCGGCGCGATGCGCGGGTCGTGGCGGTCACCTCGGGCGGCACCATCCCCGACCGGGGCCTGTTCGGGGTGTTCATCGCCGGCGAGGCGGGTACCGCCGGCCGGCGGGTGGGCGAGCTCGACGAGGAGATGGTCTACGAGCTGCGAGCGGGGATGCATGGCGATGTGGTCGTCCTGGGGGCCAGCTCATGGCGGGTGCTCGAGATCGGCCACGACCGGGTGACCGTGGAGCCGGCCCCCGGCGTGCCCGGCAAGCTGCCGTTCTGGCACGGCGACGCGGTCGGCCGGCCGATCGAGCTTGGCCAGGCGCTGGGTGGCCTCGTCCGCGAGATCGAGGCCGACATCGGGCGGGGCACCAAGGGCCGGACGGCCGCGCTCGAGCGCCTGGGCGCCCGCAACGACCTCGATCCACTTGCCGCCGAGAACCTGGTCGCCTACCTCGAGGACGAGATCGACGTTGCCGGCGCCCTGCCCACCGACCGGCGGATCGTGGTCGAGCGCTTCCGCGACGAGCTCGGTGACTGGCGGCTGTGCCTCCTCACGCCCTTCGGCGGCCGGGTCCATGCGCCCTGGTCGCTGGCCCTCGAGGCGCGCCTCGGTGAGCGGCTCGGCACGCCGGTCCAGACGATCTGGTCGGACGACGGGATCGCGATCCGGCTGCCCGAAGGTGAGCTGGGCGAGACCGGGACCGGTCCAGCTGGGGCGGGCATCCTGGCCGGGATCGAGGATCTCCTGTTTCCCGAGGCGGAGGAGATCGAGGACCTGGTCGTCGGCCAGCTCGCGAACTCGGCCCTCTTCGCGTCCCACTTCCGCGAGAACGCCGCCCGGGCCCTGCTCCTGCCCCGTCGCCGGCCGGGAACCCGGACGCCGCTCTGGCAGCAGCGCCAGCGCTCGGCCGACCTGTTGGCCGTGGCCAGCCGCTATGGCAGCTTCCCGATCCTGGTCGAGACCTATCGCGAATGCCTGTCCGACGTCTTCGACCTGCCGGCGCTCAAGGGCGTCCTGAACGCCGTCGCCCGGCGCGCGATCGTCGTCCACCGGGTCGAGACGGTTCGCGCCTCGCCGTTTGCCAGCTCGCTCCTGTTCGACTACGTCGCGGCCTACATGTACGAGGGCGACACGCCGATCGCCGAGCGCCGCGCCCAGGCGCTGACCCTGGACCGGGACCTGCTCCGGGAGCTGCTCGGCCAGGAGGAGCTCCGCGAGCTACTTGACGCCGACGCGCTGGCTGACCTCGAGCTGCGCCTCCAGGCCCTGAACGAGGACCGGGCCGTGACCACCGTCGACCAGCTCCACGACCTGCTCCGCCGGCTGGGCGACCTGACCGAGCTCGAGGTGGCAGGCCGGGTCGTGGGCGGTGCGGAGGTGGCCCGGACGTGGCTCGAGACCCTGGCCGGTGCCCGCCGGGCGGTCGCGGTCCGGATCGCAGGCCAGCCCGCGGGCGAGCGCTGGATCGCGATCGAGGACGTTGCCCGCTACCGCGACGCGATCGGGGTCCAATCGCCGGCCGGTGTCCCCCAGGCATTCCTCGCACCGACCAGCGCCGCCCTGGAAGGCCTCCTCTCGCGTTGGGCCCGGACCCACGGTCCGTTCCTGACCGACGATCCGGCCCGCCGCTGGGGCCTGCCGGCCGGGATCGTGGAGGACGCCCTGCTCCGCCTGATGGCCAACGGCACGCTCCTCCGCGGAGAGTTCCGGCCGGGCGGTGCCGAGCGCGAATGGTGCGACCCGGAGGTGCTCCGCCAGCTCCGCCGCCGCTCGCTCGCCCGGCTGCGCCATGAAGTCGAGCCGGTCGAGGCCGGCGCCCTGGCCCGGTTCCTGCCCGACTGGCAGGGCGTGGCGGCCCTGCCCAGGCTCGGCGGCGACAATGGCGGCGACGCCGGCGCCGGCCCGCCGCCCTTGCGGGGCAGCGCGGCTCTCGAGCGGCTGGCCGAGGTGATCGACCAGCTGGCCGGGCTGCCGATCCCCGCCTCGGTCCTGGAGCGCGACGTGCTCCCCGTGCGGATCCCGGGCTACCAGCCCCGGCTCCTCGACGAGCTCGGGGCGATGGGCGAGGTCGCCTGGGTGGGCCGGGGCAGCCTCGGCCGCGACGACGGCCGGATCGCCCTGATCCGGCCCGGCCGCGAGGCGCTCCGGGACGCGATCATGAGCCCGGCCGGTGGCAGTCCCAACGAGGCGAGCGGCGAGGGCCGGCCGAGCGGGCCGCGGCACGAGGCCATCCGGGCGTTCCTGGAGCAGCGCGGCGCCTCGTTCTACCGGCCCCTCCATGCAGCCGCGGGGGGCGGGCCCGATCGCGAGGTGCTCGACGCCCTGTGGGACCTCGTCTGGGCCGGTGAGGTCACCAACGACACGTTCGCGCCGCTTCGGGCCTTGCGCTGGAGCCGGCCGGGCAGCGAGCCGCGCCGGCGGCCGGGCCGGCTGACCAGCCTCGGGCCACCCGAGGCCGCCGGGCGCTGGTCGCTCGTGGAGGCCCAACCCGTCGGCAGCGCCGCATCGCCAACAGAACGGCTCCATGCCCTGGCCCTGGCCCTCCTGGATCGCCACGGCGTCCTGACCCGCGAAGCGGTGATGGGCGAGGGGATCGGCGGCGGATTCGCCGGCATCTATCCGGTCCTGCGGGCGCTCGAGGATGCCGGCCGGATCCGGCGCGGGTATTTCGTCGACGGCCTGGGCGCGGCCCAGTTCGCGCTGGCCGGGGCGCTCGACCGGCTGCGGGCGGCACGTGAGGCCACGGACGGCGGCGCGCCCCGCCGGGTCCATCTCCTGGCCGCCGCCGATCCGGCCAATGCCTATGGCGCCGCCCTGGCCTGGCCGCGTCGTTCCGACCAGGATCGGCGGCCCTTCCAGCGGGCGGCGGGGGCCTATGTGACGCTCGTGGATGGCCGCCCGGCGTTCTACCTCGAGCGCGGCGGCCGCTCGCTCCAGTCGTTCCCCGCCGCGGACGACGCGGAGATCGCCGGTCTCGGGCTGCGCGCCTTCGCCGCCCTCGTGGCCGATCGCCGGGTCCGTGAGCTGGTGGTCACCAAGGTCGACAGCCAGCCGATCGTGGACTCGACCTGGCGGCCGGCCCTCCTGGAGGCGGGCTTCCAGCCGGGCTATCGCGGCCTGGTCCTCGCCTCGGGCTGAGCAGGCAAGCCGAGCACGCAAGCTGAGCATGCAAGCTGAGCACGCAAGCTCAGCTCGCAGGCTGAGCTCGGCGATCGAGCGCGGCCTATCATCCGCCTTGATGTGTGAGCACTTCGTGGCCGTCGCCGACCGGCCGTTCCGGATCGACGAGCTCTTCCCATTCGTCGAGCGCCTGGAGCGCTACGGGATCGCCGGCTTCGGCTGGGGCGCGGCCTGGCTGGCCGACGACGGCGCGCCGGGCCGCCTGGCGAGCTACCGCGACCTGCGGGCCTTCGGCGACGATCCAGGACGGGACACCGTCGGCCGGGTCGAGACCGCGAGCCTCCTGGTCCACCTGCGCCGGCCGTCGCGCCTGTCGACCCTGACCCTGGCCGACACGCAGCCGTTCGACGACCCGGCCGGCCGCTTCGCATTCAGCCACAACGGCGACCTGCGCGACTACCGGCCGCTCCGGCGCGAGCTCCTGGCGGCCGGCCGGATCCACGGCCGGGCCGATACCGAGGTCGGCGCCCGCTGGCTCGAGGATGCCTGGCAGCCCGGGCGACCTGTCGAGGAGCAGCTGGCGGCCCTCCACGCGGTCTTCGGCGGCGACGCCAACCTGGCCCTCCTGGCCCAGGACGGACGCGCCTATCACTACGCGGGCAACGCCGAGAATCCCGTCTTCAGCTTTGAGCTGGGCCCGATCCGGATCGCCTCGACCGGGATCTACTCGCTCGATCGCTCGCTCTTCCGCTATGTCGCGCCGGCCGCCCGCAACCGGCACCTCGTCCGGGTCGGTGCCACCGCTGCCCTCAGCCGGTCGCCGGTCGTCGCCCGGGCCTGAGACGGGTCAGCCGGCGCCCCGGTTCTCGAGGCCCAGGAAGGCCCGGATCTCGACCCGCGCCCGCTGGCCCGCGCTGCGCGGATCGCTGGTCCAGCCGGCCCGCAGCGCGCCGGCCCGGCGCCGGAGCAGGCCCAGGTTGGTCCGCCAGGTCCGTGGATCGAAGCGGGCCAGGGCCACCGGATGGCGCCACAACCAGGGCACCGTGGCCCACAGCAGGACGAGGTAGTCGAGGCGCGGCGGTCGGGGCCCGAATCCGAAGAGCGCCTGGAGCTGGATGATCGTCAGGGGCAGAGTCAGCAGGCTGAGGATCCCGGCCAGGGCGAGCCACAGCAGGCCCCAGGTCCGGGCGCGCGGGGCAAGCAGCAGCCAGAATGGGGCGGGGACCCACTTCATCCACGTCGCGATCGCCCAGATCAGGCCGGCCAGGCGCGCCTCCGAGAACTGGGCGACCCACAGGCCCAGCGCGAGGAGCAGGGTCACGTTGCCGGTGTCGAGGTTGGCCCCAATCGGGAAGGCCAGGAGGAGCACGGCAATGGCCGTCGCCAGCGGACGCCGCCCATAGGCCCAGTGGATCGTTGCCAGCCAGGCGATCAGGATCCCGCCACGCCAAACGAACCAGGCCACGTCCCACGGCAGCAGCGCCCAGGGCGCGAACAGGGGCAGCATCCAGGGCGCGTAGACGTAGGGCAGGAACGGGCCGCTGGGATGGTATGGATCGCCGCCGTTGAGCCAGATCCGGACGGCCGCCCAGTACGCCCGGGCGTCCGCCCCGGCTTCCTCGCCGCGGGCCAGGACACCGGCCCCGATCACGGCGAAGACGATCGCCAGGATCACGATCGCCGCCACCCGGCGTGGATCGTGGAGGCGGTCGATCTCGGCGCCGAAGGCGTGCCGGACGACCCGCCAGCGACGCTCCATCGGCGACGCTGGGTGGTCGGCCCGGCTCGTTCCCTCGGCGCTCATCGGCGCATTCTCCCACGGGCCGCCAGACCGTCCGGTGACGCCGGGCCGAGCCACTCCTGTATCCTCACCGGAACGTTGCGGGAGGCAGCTGCGCAGTGTCCCAAGGGACGGTCATCGTGATCGGCGGCGCCGAGGACAAGGTCCGCGATCGGGTCATCCTCAGTCGCTTCGTCACGCTCGCCGGGGGTCCCGACGCGGTCGTGGCGGTGATCAGCACGGCCTCGTCGATGGGCCTCGAGGCCGGCGAGCGCTATCGGACCGTCTTTGGCCAGCTGGGCGTCGCCACCGTGCGCCCGATCCACGCCGTGACCCGCCAGCAGGCCAACGACGACACGGCGGTCCGCGCGTTGCGCGACGCGACCGGCATTTTCCTGACCGGCGGCAACCAGCTCCGTCTGAGCTCGACCCTCGGGGGGACCCGTCTGGCCAACGAGATCTTCGAGCGCTTCCAGGCCGGCGCGGTCATCGCCGGGACGTCGGCCGGCGCGTCGGCGATGAGCAGCCACATGATCGCCTTCGGGGCATCCGGGGCGACACCCAAGCTGCGCATGGCCCAGATCGCGGCGGGCCTGGGCGTCCTGCCCGGGGTGATCATCGACCAGCATTTCCAGCAGCGGAACCGGCTGGGGCGGCTGCTCAGCCTGATCGCCCAGAACCCGAGCCTGCTTGGCCTGGGCGTCGACGAGGACACCGCCGGGATCGTCGGCGCGGACCACATCATGGAAGTCATCGGCCGGGGGAGCATCACGATCATCGACGGGGCGAACTCGGAAACCGACGCCTGGGAGATCGGCGGCCACCGGCCGCTGATGATCAGCGGCGTCGTCCTCCATTCGCTGCCCGCCGGCTATCACTTCGACCTCCGCCGCCGGCGGCGAATCGCAACGCCGCCGCTCCGGGCGCTGGCCGGCGGGGAGGCCGCCTCAAGCTGATCACCTGGCGCCGCCGGGCCACCGGCCGCCGCCGCCCACCATCGACCATCGCGAGGAGTTGCTCGTGGCCCAGACCGCACCGTCGCCCCGACCGAAGTCGTCCGGCGGGAGCGCCACGCCCCCCGCCCGGCCCGAGCCGACCCTGACCATCGTCGAGACCCGGATCCTGCGCGGCCCCAACTACTGGGCCCGCGAGCCGGTCGTGCGGATGCTGGTCGACCTGGGCAACCTCGAGGAGTTCCCGAGCAATACCATCCCGGGCTTCGTCGATGCCCTGGTCGGGCTGCTGCCGACGCTCGAGGACCACGCCTGCTCGCTCGGTCGGCGGGGCGGCTTCATCACCCGCCTGCGCGAAGGGACCTGGACGGGGCACGTCGCCGAGCACATCGCGCTCGAGCTCCAGAACCTGGCCGGGACCGACGTCCGTCACGGCAAGACCCGCTCGGCGGGCGGCTACGGCCGCTACAACGTGATCTACGAATACCGCGAGGAGTCGGTCGGGATCGAGGCCGGCCGGATCGCGGTCGCCCTCGTCAACCATCTCGTCGATCCTGCCGCCAGCCCCGGGTTCGACCTGATGGCCGAGCTCGAGGGCCTGATCCGGCTCGCCGAGCGGGCCGCCTTCGGGCCGTCGACCCAGGCCCTCATCGACGAGGCCGTCAGCCGCGACATCCCCTACATCCGGCTGGACCGGCACTCCCTGGTCCAGCTTGGCCAGGGCGTCCACCAGCAGCGGATCCGGGCGACGATGACCTCGCGGACCTCGGCCATCGCGGTCGACATCGCCTCCGACAAGAGCCTGACCAACAAGCTCCTCGACTCGGCCGGCCTGCCCGTGCCCCGCTCGGAGCTGGTCGACAACGAGGAAGACACGGTCGCGGCCGCCAAGCGGCTGGGCTACCCCTGCGTGGTCAAGCCGCTCGACGGCAACCACGGCCGGGGCGTCCACCTCGACCTGCGCTCGGAGGAGGCCGTCCGGGCGGCCTTCCACGGCGCCCGGCGCGAGAGCCGCTCGGGTGACCTGGTGGTCGAGACGTATGTCGCCGGCAACGACTACCGCTGCCTGGTGATCGGGGGCAAGGTCGCCGCGATCGCCGAGCGGGTGCCGGCCTCGGTCGTCGGCGACGGCGAGCACACGATCGGGCAGCTGGTCGAGATCGCCAACGCCGATCCGCGCCGGGGGATCGGCCACGAGAAGGTGCTCACCCGGATCCGGGTCGAGGCGGACGCGATCGAGCTGGTCCGGGCCCAGGGCTTCGAGCTCGATTCGGTCTTGCCGGCCGGGGTGCGGGTCAAGCTGGCCCTGACCGGCAACATGTCGACCGGCGGCACGTCGACCGACCGGACGATCGAGGCCCATCCGGACAATGTCGAGATCGCCGAGACGGCGGCCCGGATCATCGGCCTGGACGTGGCCGGGATCGACTTCATCTGCCCGGACATCGCCACCCCGGTGCGCGAGACGGGCGGCGCGATCGTCGAGGTCAATGCCGCGCCCGGCTTCCGGATGCACACCCACCCGACCGAGGGCGAGCCGCAGTACGTGGCCCGGCCGGTGATCGACGGGCTCTTCCCGGCGGGTACCCCGGCCCGGATCCCGATCCTGGCCGTGACCGGCACGAACGGCAAGACCACGACGGTCCGGATGATCGCCCACATCCTCAAGCTGATGGGCCGCCGGGTCGGGATGACCTCGACCGACGGCATCGTGATCGACGGCCGGATGATCAAGAAGGGCGACATGTCGGGCCCCAAGTCGGCCCAGATGGTGCTCCAGAACCCGACCGTCGACACGGCGGTCTTCGAGGTGGCCCGGGGCGGGATCCTGCGCGAGGGGCTGGGCTACGACCGCAACGACGTGGCGGTCGTGACCAACGTGACCGGCGACCACATGGGCCTGGGCGGGATCACCTCGATCGGCCAGCTGGCCAACGTCAAGGCCGTCGTCGTGGATGCCGTGCCCCGCTCGGGCAGCGTCGTCCTCAACGCCGACGACCCGCTCGTTGCCCGGATGGGCCGTCATTCCGCCGGCCGGGTCGTGTACTTCTCGATGCAGACGACCAAGGGCGAGGAGGGCTACGACCGGGTCGACGGCCATGTCGGCCGGGGCGGCGCCGCGTTCACGATCGACGAGACGCCCGAGGGCGACCTGATCGTCCTGCGCCTGGCCGGCCGGACGATGCCCATCCTGTACACCCACCTGATCCCGGCGACGTTCGACGGCAAGGCCCGGATGAACGTGGCCAACGCCCTGGCCGCGGCCGCGGCCGCGTGGGCTGCAGGTGCCCACCTGCACGACATCCGGCAGGGCCTGCGGACCTTCTCGACCTCGTTCTTCCAGGCGCCCGGCCGCCTCAACCTGCTTGAGCTGGGCGGCGTGCGGGTCGTGATCGACTACTGCCACAACGTCGATGGCATGCGCCAGCTGACCGACTTCGTCCAGCGGATGATGAGCGAAACCGACCTGACCTCGAGTCGGGGACCGCGCTCGAAGGCCGCCCGCTCGAAGGTGGCCGAGGCCGCGACCGTCCGCCATGGACGGGCGATCGGCGTGATCGGGATTCCTGGCGACCGGCGCGACCAGGACCAGCGCGACTACGGTGCGGTCGCCGCGACCGCCTTCGACGAGATCATCATCCGCGAGGACAAGAACCTCCGTGGCCGGTCGGCCGGAGAAACCGCCGGGCACGTGGTCGAAGGCACGTCGGCGGCTGCCGCTGACGGCTCGGGCCGGGCGACCAAGGTGGAGACGGTGCTCGAGGAGATGAGCGCGGTCCGGCTGGCCCTGCGCCACGCCGCTCCAGGTGATCTGGTCGTGATGTGCGTCGACGACGCGGTGGGCGTCTACCGCGAGGCGATGGCCGCCTCCCGCGGCCTGGGCGAAGCCAAGGCCTTCGCGGA
>Ga0070731_10003523_pt1 | contig 14075 bp, 12 predicted proteins | sample Coa_R1_2_FD_66448 | JGI IMG/M metagenome (GOLD analysis project Ga0070731, IMG submission 66448) | Surface soil microbial communities from Centralia Pennsylvania, which are recovering from an underground coalmine fire - Coalmine... | ecosystem: Environmental > Terrestrial > Soil > Unclassified ... | reverse complement strand
GGCGAAGGCCGGAAACGCCGGTGAATTTCTCCGCCCAGTCGTAATGATCGTCCGTCAGGACATCGGACATGGGACCGCCCCTTCGGAAGTCATGCGATCGCCTTCGAGACGGTCGACAAGGCGACGGTGACGGCTTCCCGGATTTCCAGCGGCGCGAACGGATTCGCGTCGAGCGCCGCGACCGTCGCGTCGCCGGCGACGACCTCCTGGTAGCGCTGGATGATCTGCCTTGCGTCCTGCAGGAGCGTGGCGCGCTGCTCCGGATCCTTTGCCTTTCCGGCCGCATCCAGCGTTTCCGCCAGGTCGTCGCCGATCGAATCGAGCAGGATATCCACCCGCGACCGGAACCCCGCGTCGATATCGGATACCCTCGGATGATCGCCGAACGCGGCCAGCACCTTTTCCTGCAAGGCGGCGATATCGTCGGCGAGCTTGCGCCGCATCCCCCGCCAGGCAAGGCCTGCCTTGGCATAGGTGGCGGCCGTGGCGTCATCCGACCGGTCGCCCGCGGCAGCGACACCGGCCGCGTCGATCGCCGCGCGCAGCCGCTCGATTGCCGCGGCCGCGCCAGCCGCGTCGCCGGACCGGAGCGCCTCCCTCGCCTGGAAGGCCAGATCCTTGAGCGTGGTCTGAACCTCGGGCGCCGCCGCCGCGAGGCGCTTGACGAGCTCGTACAACGTCGCCGTCAGCGCCTCGATATCAGCAACCGGTGCGGGCGCCGCCGCGGCCGCCTCCTCGTCGGCCTCCTGCTCGGCGACGGACCCGTCCTCGAGGAGGATCTTGACCTTCTTGAATCCGGTCCCGCGCAGCGACCTGGCGAGCTTCTTGGCAATTCCGGGGGCCGCCCGGTTGATCCTCAGCAGGACCAGCGTCGCGTCCAGCTCGACATCCACCATGGCGGTGCCGAATCGCGTGCTGGTGGCGTCGGGAAACTGCTTCTCCAGGTCCCGCAGGACCATCTTCGGCGCCTTGATCCGGTCGAGCAGGATCAGCCCCGCCTGAACCTTCCTGCCGTCGCCCATGCCGACGGCGCAGTTCACCGGCTCCTTCTTGGATTTGAGGAGGAGCCTCTTCAGCTCCGCCCGATCCATCGCCGATTGCAGCTCAACAGCCATCCCAACCCTCTTGCAGAGAGGTGTCGGCACGAACCGGGACTACCGATCCGCCAGGCCCGCCGGTGAAAGGATCGTCGCGCGATCTCTCGACGCGTGCGCGCAACGATCGGCCGAATCAGCCGACCTGACAATACCAAAAGGCGCGGTGGCCCGGTACGGACACTTGAAGGCGTGGTGCCGGGTGAGGGATTTGAACCCCCGACCTTCGGTTTACAAAACCGCTGCACTACCACTGTGCTAACCCGGCATAACTCACTGGCCTGAAGCGATCGACCTGCGTCGCCAGCCAATCCCAGCCGACGCCCCAACCCTTCGATCGCGCCCCTTATAGCACCACCGAGAGCGACGTCGACCCGGCTCGCCTGTCGTCCTGTGCGGCGTTCCGGAGATGGCTATGGAGCTGCGAAGGCGCGGCACGGTGGCCGGATCACGGCACCCCGGGCTTCCCCTTCTCCTCGAGCGCTGCCGCGATGGCCTCGTCCACCGTTTCCAGCCAGGTGAAGGTGATCTTCGCCTGCACCTCGGCCGGGATGTCGTCGAGATCGTGGCGGTTGCGGGCGGGCAGCAGCACCTGGGTGATGCCGGCGCGGGCGGCCGCGATCACCTTCTCCTTGATGCCGCCCACCGGCAGCACCAGCCCGCGCAGGCTGATCTCGCCGGTCATCGCCACGTCCGGCCGGGCACGCCGGTCGGTCGCCAGCGAGGCCAGCGCCATGAACATCGCCACGCCGGCGCTGGGCCCGTCCTTGGGGATGGCCCCGGCGGGGACGTGAACATGGATGTCGCTCTTGGCCAGGGTCTCCTCCGACACGCCCAGCGTGCCGGCGCGCGACCGCAGCAGCGTGAAGGCCGCCTGCGCGCTCTCCTTCATCACATCGCCGAGCTGGCCGGTGAGGATCAGCCTGCCGTTTCCGGGCACGCGCGTCGCCTCGATGAAGAGGATGTCGCCGCCCACCGGAGTCCAGGCGAGGCCGGTGACGACGCCGGGCACGCTGGTCCGCATCGCGCTCTCGCTCTCGAACCGCCGCGCGCCGAGGATACCGGCGATGTCCTGGGCGTCGATCCGCACCGCCTGCTCCTGGCCTTCGGCGATGCGCATCGAGACCGAGCGGAGCGTCGTCGCGATCTCCCGCTCGAGGTTCCGCACCCCGGCTTCGCGCGTGTAGTAATGGATGATCTCGCGCAACGCCGGATCGGTGATCTCGACCTGAGCCTCGCCGAGGCCGTTCGCCTCGCGCTGGCGGCGGATCAGGTAGCGGTGTGCGATCTCGAACTTCTCCTCCTCGGTGTAGCCGGAGAGCTGGATCACCTCCATGCGGTCGCGCAGCGGCCCCGGAATGGCGTCGAGGACGTTGGCCGTGGCGATGAACATCACCGCGCTCAGATCGAACGGCACGCCCAGGTAATTGTCGCGGAACGTGTTGTTCTGCTCGGGATCGAGCACCTCCAGCAGGGCCGAGGCGGGATCGCCCTGGATGCCGTGGCCGAGCTTGTCGATCTCGTCGAGCATCATCACCGGGTTGCGCGTGCCGGCCTTCTTCAGCCCCTGCAGGATGTTGCCCGGCAGCGCGCCGACATAGGTCCGGCGATGGCCGCGGATCTCGGCCTCGTCATGCGTGCCGCCGAGGCTGACGCGCACGAACTTGCGGCCGGTGGCCCGCGCGATCGACTGGCCGAGCGAGGTCTTGCCCACGCCCGGCGGGCCGACGAAGCAGAGGATCGGGCTGCGCCCCGCCGGGCGTAGCTTCTGCACCGCCAGGTATTCGAGGATCCGCCGCTTGATCTTGGGCAGCCCGTAATGATCCTCGTCGAGGATCCGCCGGGCCGCCGCGATGTCGATCGCGGACTCGCTGGTCTTCGACCACGGCAGCTCGGCCAGCCATTCGAGATAGGTCTGGAGCATCGATGCCTCGGTCGAGCCCGCCGGCATCTGCCGCAGCCGCTTCAGCTCGCGCGAGGCATGCGTGTCGGCTTCCTCGGGCAGCTTCGCCTCGGCGAGCATCTGCTCCAGCTTGTCCATCGTCTCGCGGCCGCCGGTATCCTCGCCCAGCTCGCGCTCGATCGTGCGCAGCTGCTCGCGCAGGATCGCCTCGCGCGAGCGGCCTTCGATCGTCTTCTGGGTCTGGCTCTGGATGTCCCGCGAGATGCGCAGCACCTCGGCGCGATGGGAGAGGATTTCGAGCACGCGGTCGACCCGCTTGACGAAATCCGTCAGTTCCAGCAGCGCCTGCTTCTCGGGCGGCTCGATGTCGAGCAGCGTGGCGATCGTGTCGGCCAGCAGCGCCACCGATTGCGCCTGCTGCACCAGCGTCACCAGCTCGGCCGGCGGCTCCGGCAGCAGCCGCAAAACCTCCATGGCACGCTGCTTCAGGAGCAGCAGCCGCGCCTGGGACTCGGAGCTCATTAGCTCCGCGGCCTCGGGCTCGGGAAGCGGCTCGATGCGGGCCACCAGATAGGGCAGGTTCGGCAGCAGCCCGCGGATGCGGAACCGCTGCAGCCCGTGGCAGACGAGATGGTGTGCGCCGTCCGGCGTCGCGACGTAGCGCAGCACGGTGGCCGCAGTGCCGACCTCATGCAGCTCGGCGAGGCCCGGCTCGTCCGCGTCGGGCTTCCGCTGCAGCACCAGCCCGACCGGAAGCCCGGCGCGCGCCGCCTCCTGCGCAGCCTGGATCGAGGATTTGCGGCCGACGCTGATCGGCAGCACCGCGCCCGGAAAGAGAACCGTGTTCCGCGTCGGGATCAGGATGATGGTATCGCCCAGCTTGGGTGCCGCATTCGGCGCCGGCGCGGGTTCTGACGACGCCGGACGTTCGCCCGGCGGCATCCCGCCGGAATCAAGCAAGCTCATGACTGCACTCCCTTCGGCAGCCCTGCCCTCGGCCGTCCCGCGGGGACCAGCACGATACGCAGGCAGCCTTCGATAAGGTCACACGTCTCCGGCCGCAGGTCGGGCTGGGGAAGCGCGATGCGGCGGCCGAACCAGCCCCAGGGAATCTCCAGCAGATGCACCGCACCGTGGCGCAGCTCCGGCGGCAGGCGGCGGTGCCCGAACACCGTCAGCGTGCCGAGCTCCAGCGCGACCTCGATCGTCGCCGGATCCACGCCGGGCAGCGCGACGAACACCACGATGCGGTCGCCCAGTTCCAGCACGTCGGCCGGTGGTTCCCAACTCGGCCTGCCGCCGCGAATCCCCGGCCGGAAGGCACGGCGCTGCAGCGCCTCGATCCGCTCGAAGGCCGAGCAGGCTTCGCGCCACATCCAGCCGCTGTTGTCCCACCGGAACATGTCCCGTCCTCGCTCGCACCCGCTCGGCGGCAAACGCCGCATCCCGGACCGGCCGACAATCGGCGTCGGCCCGGGTCGAGCCCGCAAAGATAGATAGTGTCTCGGGCGGCGTTTCCAAATTCGAGGGACGCGCAGCCGATGTGCGGCCGCCGCCCCTACCGGCGAAGCCCGCCGCCGCTAGAGGCGGCAACGCCCTCTCCGGCGACGGCGGGCGCACTCAGGCGGAATGGCCTCGGCGGAAGCCCGCGACGATGAAGCGCGCTAGCAATCTCACAGCCGGAAGAGCTGCCTTGCCGTCTCGCCCAGGATGTTGCGCTTCGCCTGTTCCGACAGGAACGGCAGGCTCGCCATGCGGCCCGGCGTGTCGAAGTCCCAATGCGGCCAGTCCGAGGAATAGAGCAGCTGGCTCTCCGCGCGGATCGCCTTGAACGTCGCCTCCAGCAGCGCCAGATCGGTCGCCTCCATCGGCTGCGACGTGTAGTACATGTCGCGCATGTAGTCGCTCGGCCGCTTCTTCAGCAGCGGCGCGTCGGACTGGCGCATCAGGAATTCGTGGTCGAGGCGCTGCATCATGAAGGGCAGCCAGGCGAGCCCGCTCTCGATCCAGATGACCTTGAGCTTCGGGAAGCGCTCGGGCAACCCGTTGATGATCCAGTTGGTGAGATGGACCATGTTGCAGGTCACGAACGACAGCGAGTGCACCGAGACGAACCGGTTCAGCGATTTCGCTGTCGAGTAGTCCGGGCCGGCGTGGAACCCGATCGGCAGGCCGCGCTCCTCCAGCTCGCGATAGAGCGGCATGTAGGCCGGGTGGTAGACCGCCTCGGAGCGCTGGCTGGTGACGAGGAAGCCCACGACGCCGGGCGTCTCGCCGAACTCGCGGACGGTCCTCAGGGAAGCGGCAGGATCGGAGAACGGAAGCGCCAGCATCGTCCGCAGGCGGGGCTCATGCGGCAGGATGCGCGACGTGAACCAGCGATTGTAGGCCATAACCAGCTGGGTCGCGATCTCGGCCGACGGATGCAGCCCGCTTTCGAGCATCGGTTGCGGAAAGACGACCTGGATGTCGATCGCCATCGAATCCATGGCGCGGCGGACCAGCGTCAGGTCGCGGTGCTCGCCCCTGGGAGCGGGCTCGACCGGCTCGCGCAGCCCCGCCTGGTGTGGAATACGTCCGGCGACGTCCTGGAAGGTCAGCCCCGCCGGGTGGTTGCTCAGCGCGAGGTTCCGGGCATAGGGCCAGTTCTCGACCATCGACTGGCCGTTGTAGCGCAGGACCGGATCCTCGATGTTGTCGAGCACCTCGGACCAGGAATCGAACTCGACATGGTGCGAGTCGACATCGACGATGAAGTAGTCCTCGAGCCCGTAGCGCTTGATGTCATGCCGGTTATTGGCGAGAATTTCGCGTGAATCGGTGGAGGTGGTGATCTGCTGGACGGGGTGCGGGGTGGCACGCTGTCCGACCTGTCGCTCGATTGAGTCCATCGACGAAATTCCGCTCGCTATCGCGCAGTTTCGGGGGTGACCTGCCGGAACCATAGGGCAAGGTCGAACGGCGAGAGATTCTGCGACCGCGCCAGCGCGACCGAGAGGCGTACGGCCTCCGTGGTCGAAATGTCGCCGGTGACCGGCATCAGCTCGACGCCCTCCCGCTCGCAGGCCGCCGCATAGAGCCTCACGGCGGCGCTGACCAGCCGACGCAGCTCCTCGGCGCCGACCTCGCCGACGGCATCGGCTTCGATCGTGCGCGCGACCGCATCCTCGATCGCCACGATCCGAGGACCGAGCTGCGTGTCAGAGCGTGAGCCAGACACGGCCGTCCCGCTCCTCCACCGGCACCGGCGTCAGGCGGATATCGCCGACCGCGGCATGGCGCCCGGTCCTGATGCTGTACTCGTAGCCGTGCCAGGGGCAGACGATGTGGAGATCGCTCTCATCGAAAGCGAAGCCGCGGCCGGCGAGGTCGCCGTCCAGCACCTCCAGCACGCGCGAGACCAGCAGACCCTGGCAGACCGGTCCGCCCTGGTGCGGGCAGATATTCTCGTAAGCGTAGAGGGTGCCGTCGAGACGGTAGATGCCGATCGTGCGGCCGCCGGCCTCGACCACCAGCCGGCCGCGCTCCGCGATGCGCTCGCCGGGACCCGCGTCCCACCGCCCGCTCTCCCCGGCGATCTGGGTATCTCCCATCGGCGACGTCACTTCGGCTGTCCCTCCGCTCGGCCGATCATACCACCCGCCGGCGCGCCGCCACCACCGAGTGGTAGGCGTAGGTCGGCGTCACGGTGGTTTCGACGAAACCCGCCTCCCGCAGCATCCCGTCAAGCTCGCTCGCCCGGTACTGCCGGCCACGCGTGCCGAGCAGCATCTGGACCGAGAACGCCGCCGGCGTCGGCACGCCCGGACCGCCTTCAGCCAGCAACATCTCGTGGAGATAGATGCGGCCGTCCACCGGCAGCACGTCATGCGCCTTCCGCAGCAGCGCGACGCCCGTCGTCTCGTTCCAGTCGTGCAGCACGTTGGACAGGAAGATCGCGTCGTAGCCCTGGGGCCAGGGCTCGCGGAACATGTCGACGGCGACGGTGTCGACCCGGTCGCCGATGCCAGCCCGGGCGATGTAGTCGGCGGCCACCGTGCACATCGGCCCCAGATCCATGACTGTGCACCGCATCTCGGAATGGGTCTGGGCCAGCGCGATCGCGAAGCAGCCCGACCCGCCGCCGACATCCAGCAACCGCGTGACGCCCGTGAAATCCGCATTGTGCGCGACGCCCACCGCCTCGGCCGCGGAATGGCTCTGCATGTAGGCGGCGATCCCGCGCGCCAGCTCCGGCGACATCTCGCCGGTCTCCCAGGCGATCAGCCCGGCATTGTTGTCGGCCGAGTCATCCGGCTTGCGGAAGGCGGTGACGAAGTCGTTGTGGAAGTTCACCCCGCCGCGCCGCGCGGCCGAGCGCAGCACGCCGCCCCAGTAGTAGGGCGACGACGGCACGAGGAAGTGCCGGGCCACCGCGGTCAGCTGGTAGCGCCCAAGTTCCTGCGCCACCAGACCGAGGCTCGCCAGCAGCTCGAGGACGATGGTCAGGGCCCGCGGCGAGGCGCCGAGGCGGCCTGCGAGCTCGGCCGGGTCGCCCGGCGCCTCGGCAAGCGCCGCGAAGAGCCCGATCTCGTCCGAGGCCGTCACTGCGGGGTACCACAGCGAGGCCAGCTGGATGTCCCAGATGAGCCTGTCGTCGACGCTCGGCAGGGCGGGCTTCATCAGCAGTGGCTCCGTTGATGTCTCAACGGTGCTTATAGCCGATCGGCGAGGAGACGCTCCACAAAGGCCGGCACGATCTCGCTGGCGGGTCCGTACACATGCTCGTCGAACCGGCGCGAAACCTGCGTCGGTTCGAGGTTGAGCTCGACCGTGCGGGCCCCGGCGGCCATAGCCCGCTCCACAAACCCGGCCGCGGGATAGACGGCGCCCGAGGTTCCGATCGCGATGAAGAGGTGGCACTCGGACAGCGCGGCGTCGATCTCCTCCAGCCCGTGCGGCATCTCGCCGAACCACACGACATGCGGCCGCATCCCGCCGCGCCGGCCACAGGCCCCGCAGGCCAATTCGACGGACAGATCCTCCCGCCAGTCAACCACGTGATCGCAGGCGGCGCAGCGCGCCTTCAGATGCTCGCCGTGCATATGGAGCAGGCGCCGGCTGCCCGCCCGCTCATGCAGATCGTCGATGTTCTGGGTGACGAGCAGGAGCGCGCCGTCCCAAGCCTCGTCGAGCCTGGCCAGCGCGGCATGCGCGGCGTTCGGCACGACCGCCGGATCGAGCAGCCGGCGGCGGCGCCAGTTGTAGAACTCGTGCACCGCGACGGGATTGCGGACGAAGGCCTCGGGTGTCGCCACATCCTCGATGCGCACGCGGCTCCAGATGCCGTCCTTGTCGCGGAACGTCTCGATCCCGCTTTCTCGGCTGACGCCCGCGCCGGTCAGGATGACGATGCGGCCGGGCTCAGGCATCGTTCGGCATCGTCCGGCTCACGGCACTCGCGGAAGGAATCGACGCGTGTCCGGAGAAGCGTCCGCCGACGTGGCGCGGCTGCCGTCCGAAACGCATCAGATCGTGTCGAGCCAGCCCGCGAAACCGCTGCCGCGCAGCTTGCGGACCACCTCGTCGTAGTTCGCGACGATCTCACGATAGGGCGCCTGGACGATCTTGGTCATCGCCTCGAGGCGTCGGAGACGGCCTGTCACGCCGAGAAATCCGGCCAAGCCAACGACCGTGTTGCCCTCGCCCGAAAGCCAGCCTTCTTCGTCGGCCGTCGCCACGCCGCGCGCGATTTCTTCGTAATCGATCGTGATCAGGTGCGGATAGTCCTCCATGAGCGCCTCGAAGATCTCGCGATCGAGCAGGCGCTGGCGGATGAGCGCGAGGAGGAGCTCGCCGTCGACCTCGACCTTTTCGCCGATCGCCTCGTCCTGGCGGTGATGCCAGACATCGCGGCCGGCTGCCAGCAGCTCGGACAGCGCCGCCTGCACGACGTTCTCCCGCACGACATGGATGATCTGCGCCTGGCTGGCGTGGAAGAACTGGACCAGCGCCGGCACGGCGGAGAGCGGCTCGTAGGCCGGGGCCAGCGTGCGCAACTGGCTGTACTTGATGTCGAAGCCGAAAACCTTGACCGATGCCGTCGCCTGCTCCCGCAGGTGCCGCAGATAGTCCCAGAGCTGGCTCTCCGCCTCCGCATAGTGGGCCGGCCGCTGCAGGCCATGCGCGGCGGCATAGGGCTCGAAGGCCTCGGCGTGGCTCCCGCGGGTGAACAGCTCGCCCAGCAGAACGATGTCGGGACTTGTGTTCAGCGTCTCCCGCAGAACCGTCGTCCCGGTCCGCTGGCCGCCCACGATGAAGGTGGGGCGCATTCTCCGATACTCCAATGGGCCGATGTGCCGCCGCTTCACCGCTCTCGCGAACGCGGCGAGCCGGGAATAGCGCCGCGGCCGGATGGCGCCTTCCCGCGCCAGCCGGCAATAGGCCTTGTCGAGAAGGTGCTGCACCAGCCTTCCTTCAGGGGATCATGCGATCCCTTCTAGCATCCGCTGCGACCGTGCGACACGGGCGCCGTCACGAGTCATTTCCCGCGCTCGCCCGCTGCGGTACGATCCGGCCCATGATCCGTACCGCCTTTATGGCCGCCCTGCTTCTCCTGCCCGTCGCCGCCGGCGCGGTTACCCCGGCCGAGCAGGCGTTCCTGCGCTTCCAGGTCGAGGACAAGTGCATCGCCGACGCCAAGCGTGCCCATCCCGGCCGGGACATCGCCTCGCAGCAGGCGGTGGACGTGTCGGTCGATGACTGTCTTTCCAAGAACAACCTGCCGCCGCGGGCGCATCTCGCACCGCCGCCGGCCGGCAAGCCCAAGGATGCCGCCGCACCCGACGGGCAATAGCCTCACTCAGTCCGCCCGACCATAGACATCGACCATCCGGGCCACGACCACACGGTCGGCGAACTCGGCCTCGGCAAGGGTCCGCGCGCCCTGGCCGAAGCGCTGCCGCAACGCGCGATCCTCTGCCAGCTGCCGCACCCGCCCGGCGACCGCGTCGGCATTGCCCGGCGGCACGAGATAGCCGGTGACGCCGTCCACCACCGCCTCGCGGCAGCCCGGCATGTCGGTGGTCACGATCGGCCGGCCACAGGCGGCCGCTTCCAACAGCGTGCGCGGCACCCCCTCGCCGTATTGCGACGGGTAGAGCGCGATGTGGATCGACTGCCAGAACCCGACCATGTCGTCGACATGGCCGAGCCACTCGACCACTCCTTCGTCAACCCAGCCTCGGACCTCGGCCTCCGTATGAGTATCGGGGCTGCCCGGATCGACCGTGCCGGCGAGGCGAAAGCGCACCGGCGCGCCCGCAGCCTTCAGCCGCCGCATCGCCTCGACCGCCACGCCAACGCCCTTTCCGCGCACCAGCCGGCACGCCATGCCGACAATCACCGGCCCCGCCGGCTCGGATGCCGCGACGAAGCGGTCGGTATCGACACCGCAGCTCGAAACGAGCGCCACCTGCTTGGCCTGGATCGCGCCGCGCGCGGCCAGCACTTTCCCGTCATCGGGATTTTCCAGGATCACCGCGCCACCGCGCCCGCCCATGCCGACCCGCAGCGCCAGCGTCACCGGCCAGCGCAAGAGCCGCGCCTTGAGGGTCTCGGAGGTGAACACGTAGCCCAGGCCCGCCACCGTCGCGACGCGGCGCGGCACGCCGGCCAGCCGTGCCGCGAGCCCGGCATAGATGATCGGCTTGAGCGCCAACGCATGGGCGATCGCCGGCCGCTCGCGGCGGAACAGCCGCCACAGCGCGAGGAGTGTCCGAACCTCACCGCCGATCGTGCCGCCGCGCCGGCGCCACGGCAACGGCAGGACCTCGAACCCTTCGGCCTCCAGGCGCGCGCCGTGCTCCTGCACGCGCGTCGCTACGATGACCCGGTATCCTGCCGCCAGCGCGCCGCGGCCGAGCGCCAGTCGGTGCAGCCAGAAGTACCAGTCTTCGGTGGCGACGTAGACAAGCGTCTTGGCGGGCGGCATCGCATTCCGGGAAGAGCGGGTGGCGGAACATGCGGGCGGCGGCGCGCGAGATCAAGCAAACGCGTCGCGGCCGCGGCCCCCTGTTCAACGCTTCCCGGCTTCCCTATGGTCTGGCGCCTGAAGGAAGAGGTCGGGCGTGAAGCGGATTCTCCTGTCGATGATCCACGACGCGGTGATGTCCGCGCTGGCGCCGGTGCTGGCGTTGGCGCTCCGCGTCGGCCCGGATTTTGCCGGTTACGATCCAGTCTGGATCGCCGAAAACGCCGTTCTCTTCGCCGCGATCATGCTCGTCTGCCTGCGGATCAGCGGGCTCTATCGCGGCATTTGGCGCTATGCCTCGGTCAGCGATCTCTTCGCGATCAGTCGCGCTGCTGCCGTCGCGATCCTGACCTACACCGTCGTCTGCTTCCTGCTGACCCGCCTCGAAGGCGTGCCGCGCTCGACCCTGGTCATCCAGTGGTTCGTGCTGGTGGCGCTCCTCTCGGCGCCGCGGATCGCCTACCGCATGTTCAAGGACGGCCGGGTCGACCGGCTGTTCGAGCGCGATGCCGGCCGGCGCGTTCCGGTGCTGCTGGTCGGGGCGGGCGACGGCGCCGAGCTGTTCATCCGCGAGCTGCGGCGTGACCGCCGGGCCAATTACGACGCAGTCGGCATCGTCGGGCTCAACGATTCCCGCGTCGGGCGTGCGATCCACCGCGTGCCTGTGCTGGGCACGGTGGAGGCCCTGCCCCGTATCGTCGAGCAGCTCGGCAAGAGCGATCGCAAGCCGCAGCGGTTGATCGTGACGCAGGACGACCTCGCCGGGCCGATGCTGCAGGATCTGCTTGAGCAGGCGGGCGCGCTGGGCCTCGGCATCGCGCGCATGCCGCGGGTCACCGAGATCACCGCCGGCCTCGAGGACGACACGGCGCTCCGGCCGATCGCCATCGAAGATCTCCTGTTCCGGCCGCAGCGCGTGCTCGACCGCCCGGCGATGAAGGCACTCGTGGGCGGCAAGCGGGTGCTCGTGACGGGAGCCGGCGGCACGATCGGCTCGGAGCTGGTCCGCCAGATCGCGGCGCTGGAACCGGCGCATCTGACGCTGCTCGACAGCGCCGAGTACCAGCTCTACCTCATCGATCTCGACCTGGCGGAGCACGCGGTGGCGATCCCGCGCCGCGCCATGCTGGGCGATGTGCGCGACCGTCGCCGGCTCGACGAGGTGCTGGCCGAGGCGCGGCCGGAGCTGGTCTTCCACGCCGCCGCCTACAAGCACGTGCCGATGGTCGAGGCCAACCCGGTCGAGGGCGTCTTGACCAACGTGATCGGCACGCGCAACCTCGCCGAGGCCTGCCGCGCGGCGCGGGTTGCCGCAATGGTCATGATCTCGACCGACAAGGCGGTCCATCCCTCGAACGTGATGGGCGCCAGCAAGCGCCTCGCCGAAGGCATCTGCCAGGCCCTCGACCTGCAGGGCCGCCGCGAAGGCGCCGCCACCCGCTTCATCACGGTGCGGTTCGGCAACGTGCTCGGCTCGACCGGCTCAGTCGTCCCGCTGTTCCAGCGGCAGCTCGCCGAGGGCGGGCCGTTGACCGTGACCCATCCCGAAGTCTCGCGTTTCTTCATGACCGTCCGGGAGGCGGTCGAGCTGGTTCTGCAGGCCGCCGCTCTCGCCGGGTCCGACCACCCACCGGCCGGGCTCGAGGAGGGCGGCATTTTCGTCCTGGAGATGGGTCCGTCGGTGAAGATCGTCGATCTGGCGCGGCAGATGATCCGCCTCGCCGGTCTCGTTCCCGACCGCGACATCAGGATCGAGTTCGTGGGATTGCGGCCGGGGGAGAAGATCGCCGAGGAGCTCTTCCACGAGGCTGAGCCGCCCGTGCCGACCGAATCGGACGGGCTGCTGCTGGCGCGGCCGCGCATCGGCGATTATGCGATGCTCGCCCGCGGCCTCGACGAGCTGGAGGACGCCGCGCGAGGCCGCGACGCCCAGCGCTGCCTGACCGCGCTCGCCCGGCTGGTGCCGGAATTTCGCGCCGCCCTCCCCGTCGAAAGCGGATCGCGCGCGACCGCCTGACGCGGCGAGTTTCCTTTTGACTCCGCGCCGCCGTCCCCGCATCTCAAAAGGGCTTGGCAGGAGTGTCCCCGCCCATGGTCCGCCGCCCCTTCGCCCCGGCCCTCGCCGCCGCGCTTCTGCTCGCCGGCTGCAAGACAAACCATCATGTGACCGAGCCGCCGCCGGCATCGCCGGTCGTGCCGGAGTCCGCGCCGACAGCCGCCGCACCGGAGGCCACCGCCGGCGCCGGGCGTGTAGCGGAGCTCCGGGCACAAGCCGACCGCCTGACCGCCCGTGTCGCAGAGGATCGCCAGACGCTCGACACGCTGCGCAGCGAGCGCGGGGGCCTCACCGACCGGTATTTCGACCAGTCATCGACCATCGGCGCCCGGCTGCAGGCAGGCACGACGCCCGGCAGTCCCGAGCTGATCGCCGCCTGGCAGCAGCTTCACCAGACGCTGTCGGGCCTCGACGATTCGGCGGTCAAGCTGGCCGAGCTAAAGACGCGCGTCGCCGCCGACTCCGCCGAGGCCGGATATTTCGCAAGCTCGGTGAATGCGGCCCAGTCCCTCGAAAGCGAGGCCGACCGCGCGCCGCTGGCCGAGATCCAGACGCAGGCCAAGACCGACCACGAGGCGCTCGACCGGCTGGCTGCCGACGCGGCCGGCGACCTTACCCGGCTGACGGATGCGCTCATGGGCGAGCACCGAAATTTTCCGACGCTGCTGCGCTCGATAGAGGTGGGCGAGGTCGTGGATAACGCGCCCGCCGCGGCCGAAGCCGCCCCGGCGACAGCGCCGGCCGCAGCACCGCCGACGCCGGCGCCCTCGCCTGCCCCGCTGCCGCCTGCGCACGAGACCGCGCCCTTGCCCCCACCGACCCCGGCCCAGCATGACCCCGCGCTCGTCGTGTCGGTCGTGCAATCGCCGGCCGAGTACGAGCCTGCGCTCTACAAGGTGGCGACAACGGCCCTCGAGAAATCGCGCAACGCCAATCTCGAGGTCGTGGCGGTGCTGCCGGGCCAGGGACCGCCCACCGGCCGAGCCATCGCCACCGAGGCCGCCAAGCACA
>Ga0070731_10003522_pt1 | contig 14078 bp, 3 predicted proteins | sample Coa_R1_2_FD_66448 | JGI IMG/M metagenome (GOLD analysis project Ga0070731, IMG submission 66448) | Surface soil microbial communities from Centralia Pennsylvania, which are recovering from an underground coalmine fire - Coalmine... | ecosystem: Environmental > Terrestrial > Soil > Unclassified ... | reverse complement strand
GGAAGAGCTGCGAGGTTGCCTCCGGGCGCTTTCCATGCGTTCCGTGCTGGACGTAGCGTGCGGTACGGGATTCCTCACGCAGCATGTGCCAGGACGCGTCGTCGGGCTAGACCAGAGCCCGGGAATGCTGCGCATAGCACGAGGCCGGCTGCCGGGTGGCCGCGTGCTGCAAGGCGATGCGTTGTGCCTGCCCTTTGGCGCGCGCGCGTTCGAGTGTCTGATGGCCGGCCATTTCTACGGACACTTGGACCGGGACATGCGCGCGCGGTTTCTGGCAGAGGCGCGGCGAGTGGCGGAACGGGTGCTCATCATTGATGCGGCATGGAGGGATGACGTGCAGCCGGAGGAGTTGCAGGAACGCGTGCTGCTGGATGGTTCCCGGCACCGGGTCTATAAACGCTATTTCAGGCCGGCACAACTGGCTGAGGAACTCGCTGGGGAACCTGGCGCCGCGCGCGTGGGGCATGCAGGCCGGTGGTTCGTGGCAGTGATGGCGTGACGACCATAACCGGGCCAGCCCGCGGCCGGTTAACCCTCAGTATCGCGCACAAAGGGGATGCGCGTAATTAGTGCGTATCGGGCTTCGCCAAGCTCCAGCCACCAGGCCGGAGTTGGGTCCGGGCCGGGTTCCTCTACGGCTTCTTCCTCCATGGGCTGCGGCGCAGTGGCGCCGGGCGATAACTTTGAGGTACCGAGGAAGGGTTCTTACCGATTCCGTTACGGCAGGGGAATGTGGTACAAATTGCTGAGCATGTTTTTGCACTCAAATTGTGGGCAAGGCGGTTAATGGGAGATTCGTTTAGGAGTATTCTATCGAGGTCCAAGGGTCCCTTTTGGAAATCTGTTAGTGTCCTGAAATTAGAACCCTGCCGGAAAACTTCGGTTTAATAATCGGATGCCTGGCGTCCCTGACGAGCACGTCCATTTCCTTGATTCTGTCTGAGGGTATCGATCTGAAAAGTCTTCGTTTAATATTGCTTTGCCTACTTCTGTGCGGCGGCGGCTTGGCGCAGGCTATCGACTGCTCCAAACTGCCTACCAAATTTACGGGCAGCGAGTATCCTACCGGGGACTTCTTCAGCAATTTTCTGAACGCCTGCTACGCCATCCCGATCCCACCCAGCGGGTTGACAAAAACCGACGTGAACGACGCCTTGTGGTCCTTTTACTACAAGGTCAACCCGCGCTACGAGCTCATCATCGTGGGCAATTTTCCGAACGCGCGATTTTTTTCCGTCTCCGCGTATGACGATCATTACCAGCTTTCGCAAGCCATTCTCGATACCAGCATCGTGCCGTTGACCTCGGCATCCATCAATCCCTATTTGAACGGCGTGCCCTACCTCCCCGGTCAGCAGTATGCGGTGCCGATGACCTTTGGAGGAACTCCCGGAGTCCAGGAGACCGGCTGCGCGATGAACGGCTACAACGCAGCGGTAAACGCGCTCGACGCCACGCAACGCCACCAGGCTTTGAATTGGAACACCGACCCCGGGTTTTTCCAGGCGATGCCCAACGAGCCAGCGCATGTCGTGGATACCCCGCAGCATACCAATCCGCCGCGCGCCGGATATGTGATGATCCGGGCTTACGTAAACGGCACCGCGGACGATCCGGAGGCGGCTCCTTACCTCGTGGTACGGGATGTGGCTACCGGCTGCGCTTATCCGGCGGCATACGCGCTCAATACCCTGCAAATCATTTCGTTCAATAGCCAGCCCTACTGGATGGATCAAGGCCAGTTGAACGCGCACAATCAGTACGACAACACCAACCTGCCGTGGCTTTGCTACGCCACCGACTCCCGCAACCAGGTGATCTGGCAGCGCGACGGACAGGCTATCAAACTGCCCGATACCTTCGGCACGTACACGCGCGCCAATTTTCCGACGAATCTGGCGGTCCAGTTGGCCGCCGAAGGAGCGGTGATCCGAATGCGGCTGCGCGTCCCCATCGTACCGCCAACCCCCTGTATCAACGGTTGCTCCCGATCCGGCAACGAGCAGGTTCGATATATGGGCTTGTCTTTTTACGGCACCAGCGGCGGCACGCTGGCCAGCATCGGAGACTATCAGCTTACGCAGGATGCCAACGGCTACGCGACGCTGATTATCGGTACGGGCGCTGCAATTCCTTCGTGGATTACTCCGGCGAATGGATACACATTTCTCGACCTCACTCAAGCCACTGGATATCAGACACTTTCCGATGTTCAAATGCGGCACATCTTGAACTCCCCCACGTTCGCCTGCTCATCGAACAACGTCCCGTTCAAGACCACCCCGTGGACTCCGCAGGGAAGCATGATGGGGGATTACCTGCCCGTCGTCGACTATCCGGTTGCCGCCAGCCTTGCTCCGCTGGCCTCTGAACTGGTGGGTCCCAGCGCCTGCGGTACGCTGCCCGTGGGTGTGCCGGCCGTTTCCCCAGCCTGTGGCGTGCTGCCCAGCAATCCGCTGACGATCTCACCCTTCCTGCCGCCGGTACAGGGTGAAGCCATTGTCGCGGCACAGCCCGCGCCCCCCATCGACATCAACGGCTCGGGCTTTGGCTACCTGCCGGGCGGCCAGCCCTTCACCGGCCTCACCAGCTTCCTCCAGATCACCGACTACACACAGGGATGGAGCGCGGGCTTCACCACCAGCCAGTGCAGCGTGACCATCGCCAAGTGGGACGACAACCGCATCGAAGCAATTCCGAATGTCAACCAGAACGGCAATTGTCCGCTGGTGGTGGGCGACCAATTGGGAGTCTCGGTCTGGAACCCGTTGACCGGCGGAGGACCGGTCAACGCCATGGTTTCTGTCAGCACGCCGGTGGTCTCCACCTTCGCACTTTCCACCAACACGGCCCTGGTAGGCAGCTCCGCCGGAAACGGCTCGCTGGAGATCCACGCCGTGGGCCCGTGGGTCAGCACCTCGAACTCGGCATGGCTGGGCGTGATCACCGTGAGCGGAGTCGGCAACGGCTTCGTGCAGTACACCTACGTTGCGAATACCAACCCGAACCCTCGCACCGGATCCCTCACCATCGCCGGGATGACCTTTACCGTTACGCAGGCGGGCGCGACTTACACGCCTAACACGGTGGTAACGCCGCTGGTGGCGTCCGGCCTGAGCGCACCGCAGGGCGTGGCGCTGGACGCGCACTCAAATGTCTACATCGCGGATACCGGGAACAATGCCGTGCGCGAATGGTCTTCCGGCTCGCAGCAGGTGAATCCGGTGGTGACCTCGGGATTGAACGGGCCGGTGGGCGTGGCGGTGGATGGCTCCGCCAACGTCTACATCGCCGACAGCGGCAATCGCGCGATTGAGCAGTGGAGCGTCTCGAACCAGCAACTCACCACTCTGGTTTCGGGGTTGGGCGATCCCGACGGCGTGGCAATTAGCGCCTCCGGCAATCTGTACGTTACCGATACTTACGGGAACGACCTCGACTGGTGGAACGCGGCCAACCCTGGAAATCTCGGCATGGCGGCGACCGGCTTGAACGGGCCGACGGGCGTGGCAGTGGACTTCCTGGGCAACGTTTATTTCGCGAACACGGGCGCCAACTCCATCGGGGTCTGGTCTCCGGGCAATCAGCAGACCACCACCCTGGTGGCGTCCGGTCTCAACTCGCCTACTGGTGTCGCGGTCGATTTGCAGGGCAACGTTTATATCGCAGACACCGGCAACAATGCCGTAAAGCAGTGGAGTTCAGCCACTCACACGGTAACCACGCTGGCCTCCGCCGGGCTGAATGGGCCCACCGGCATCGCGGTGGATCCGCAAGGGAACGTCTACGTCGCCGACACCAACAACAACGCGGTCAAGGAACTCAGCTTCGCCTATCTGTCCCTCGGCGCCACCAGCATCAACGAAGGCGCTCAGGCCGGAATTGATTCGGTCAGCTATCAGGTGGTGCCTGCCGGCACGCCCGTGACCGCGGCCAGCAGCCAGCCATGGCTGACCATCACCGGCGTTTCCGGCGGCGTGATCCGCTATTCGTTCGCGGCGAACCTGACGGGCGCGAGCCAGACGGCATACATCACGGTCCTCGGCCAGCAGATCACGGTGATGCAGGATAGCGACACAGCGGCCACGCTGACCAAGACCGGGGGCGATCAGCAAACGGCCCAGACCGGCCAACCGTTCGTCACGCCGCTGCAGGTGACCGTAGTGAATGCGAGCGGAATCCCGCTGCAGAATGTGCCCGTAATGTTTACCATTGCGCCCGGCGGCAGCGGGGCGGGCGGCGCCTGGAGTTCCACGCCGCCGCTGCCTGTCTACACGAATTCATCGGGCGTGGCCATCGCTCCGGCTCTAACGGCGAACAGCACGGCCGGAAAATTCAAGGTGACGGCATCCATCAATCAGCTCAGCATCACCTTCAACCTGACCAATGTGACGTTTGCGCTCGCCACGTCCGCCATTACCATCGGCGGCAATGCCGGCTCAGGCGGCGTCTTCCTGAGCGCGTCCGCCTCTTGGACCGCGACCAGCAATGCTTCCTGGCTGACGATCGCTCCGGGTAGTGCCAGCGGATCGGGCAACGCCTTTGTGAACTTCAGCTATACCGCCAACGCGGGCCCCTCGGCGCAGACCGGAACGCTGACAATTGCCGGCCTGACGTTCACGGTCACACAGGCGGGCACGGGCTTCACCCAGATCTTCCCCATGACCACGCTGGTTTCGAGCGGCGTGAGCCACCCGCAGGGCGTCGCCGTGGATGCTCTGGGCAACGTTTATATCGCCGACACCGGGAACAACGCTGTCGAGGAGTGGGTGGCGGCCACGCAGCAGTTCAATCCGATCGTGACTTCGGGCCTGATTAACCCGACGGCGGTCGCCGTCGATACGCAGGGTAACCTCTACATAGCCGACAACCAGGACTTCGCCATCAAGCAGTGGAGCGTAAGCCAGCAGGACTTCGTTCCGCTGGTCGCCGTCCTGTTGAACCCATACGGCGTCGCCGTCGACGCGTTGGGCAACGTGTACTTCACCGATGCCGGCGCGAATATGGTGGAGGAGTGGGCGGTCTCCAACAAACAGGTGAGCACGCTGGTGGGCGGCGCGGCGAATCCCCGCGGCGTGGCGGTGGACGGGTTGGGCAACATCTACTTCGCCAGCGCGGGCACCGGCGGCATCGCGCAATGGAATTTTGTCACCCAGCAGTTAACCACGGAAGTTCCGAACGGAACCATCGCCCAGGCCGCGGGCGCCGCGGTGGATGGGCAAGGAAACATCTACTTCTCCGATGCTGGAGCCAACGCGGTCCGCGAATGGAACACCGCGAACCAGCAACTGGTGACCGTGGCATCCGCGGGCCTGAGCGGCCCGGCGGGCGTGGCGGTCGATGCGCTGGGCAATGTCTATGTAGCGGATCAGAATAACAACGCCATCCGGGAGTTCACGCCGGCGTATTTGGCGTTGAGCACCAGCGCACTGAACGAGGGCCCGCTGGCCGGCGCCGACTCGTTCACGGCCACAATGCTGCCGGCGAGCGTGCCGCTTTCCGCGGTCAGCAATGAGCCGTGGCTGACGATTATCAGCGTTGCCGGCGGCGCGATCAATTACGCCTTCCAGAACAACACGGCCGCGTCCGCGCGGGTAGCGCAGATCAATGTGCTCGGCCTGGTGGTTACCGTCACCCAAGGCGGAGATGTTGCCGCCAACTTTGTGATCAATTCGGGCAATAATCAGACCACGCCGGCCGGCCTGGCCTTCCCCGCCCCTCTACAAGTGCACGTAACCGATACGAACGGCATCCCGGTTCAGGGCGCGGCCGTGACGTTTACCGTGAATCCGGGAGCCAATGGCGCCGGCGGCTCCTGGGGCGCGACGCCGCCGCAGCCAATTCTCACGGATCAGAACGGCAATGCAACCGCGCCCGTGCTGACTGCGAACAACGTAGGCGGGCCTTTTACGGTGTCCGCCAGCATCGGTGCGATCAATGCCACTTTCAATCTGACGAACGAATTTATCGCCTTGGGAACCTATACGCTCGATGTGGGCCCGCAGGGCGGCAATGGCCAGGTGATGGTGGCGGCCGCCGGCCCGTGGACCGCCGTGAGCAGCGCTCCGTGGCTGGTGGTGAATCCCGCGACCGCGAGCGGCGCCGGCAACGCCACCCTGCTGTTCAGCTGTGCGCCGAATCCGGGCCAGAGCGCCCAAACCGCCACCATTACCGTCTCGGGCCAGGTACTCACGCTGACGCAGGCCGGCTTGGGCTTCGTGCCGGTCAGCCAGGTGACCCAGCTCGTCTCGTCGGGATTGAACGCGCCCCAAGGAGTCGCGGTGGATGGGAAAGGAAACGTCTACATCGCCGACACCGCGAACAATGCCATCAAGGAATGGAACGCGGCTGCCCAGCAGCTTTCCACCCTGGTCTCGGGGCTGAACGGGCCGGCCGGCGTGGCCGTCGATGCCTTCGGCAACGTCTATTTCACCGACACCAAGAACAACATGGTCAAGAAATGGAATGCCGCCACCCAGCAGGTGAGCGTGCTGGTTCCGACGGGGCTGTTGAATCCAACCGGAATCGCGGTCGACAGCCAGGGCAATGTCTACTTCGCCGATTCCAGCCATAACGCGATCAAGGAATGGGTGGCCGCAACCAATGCCGTCACCAAGCTCGTCTCATCCGGGCTGAACGTGCCGCGCGGCGTGGCCCTCGATTTCGAAGGCAATCTGTATTTATCCGACACCAAGAACAACGCTTTGAAGGAATGGAGCGTCACCAGCCAACTGGTGACGTCGCTGCTCTGGGTGGGCTTGAACAACCCGTTCGGTGTCGCCGCGGACGGCCAGGGCAACAGCTACATTGCCGATACCGGCGACAACGCGATCAAGCAGTGGAACGCGTCCGGGCTCATGACGCTGGTGACCACCGGCCTGAAGGCTCCGCACGGCGTGGCCATTGATTCGCAAGGCAACTTGTACATCGCGGACACCAACAACAACGCCGTCAAGAAGTTGATCCAGGCATATCTGTTGTTCAGCAACACCAATCTGAGTGAAGGACGAAAGGCCGGCGCCGACTCGCTAACCGTGCAGGTGATTCCGGCCAACACGGCCTGGACCGCGACATCGAACCAGAAGTGGATCACCATCACCAGCACCGCTAACGGCACAATCAACTTCTCATTCGCCGCAAATATCTCGGGCGACACCCGCATCGGCTATATCAACGTGCTCGGGCAGAAAGTAACCGTCACGCAAAGCGGCACATGAGCAACGGGCAAAACCCTGCGCGTTGCGCGACACTGGAGGCCGACGGATAAAGCTCCGAGCGGTGCATTTGCGTAACCTGTAGATACCCGATTGTTTGGGTATTTTTTTAGCTAGCCTGGGAGCAAAACCTTCAGAAAGTTTCTGGTTCTCGGATAACCCTGGATTGATGGCCAGTATTCCAAGATCACGCCTTATGGACTTTCTTACCGCGCTCGACCAAGACGTTGAAATAACCATCAAGCCAGAGAAGTTACCGGAATGCCCGCGCATAAGACCGGAAACGTGGGGTTGCTGGATACCTGGGATCCGTCCCGCCTGCGTTTGGGTGAGGCCTCGATCTTTGATCAGGCGGTGGATTTCGAGCGAGCTTTAAGATGCTCGCGTTCAGGATTGGGAAAGCCGAGGTCGCGAACGATGTTGCCGCTACCCTGTTTCACTCTTCTCTGGCACTGTTTACGTGTTGCACGCCTTTCAAAAGAAATCCAAGAAAGGCGTCTCTACTCCGGCAAGGACGAGGGACCCTCACTTCTCCTGGCGCAACTCCTCCCGATATCGTCGCGGGCCTTAGCTGCCGGTTCCCGCCAAACTCACTTGCTGCGGGCTGCCACCGCCATTGTCGCCAATCAGAAGCGTCGCTTTCCGCGATCCCGTGGCTGACGGCTTGAAAGTAACCGAGATGGTGCACGCTTTTCCCGCCGCCAGACTGGCCCCACAGGTGTGTGTCTGTGTGAAATCGCCGGCGTTGGCTCCCGCGATCGAAATCCCCGTAATCGTCAACGAAGTCTTGCCGATGTTCGTCAACTTCACAGTTTTCGCCGCGCTTTTCTGCCCTACCGGCACACTGCCGAACAAGAGACTGAGAGGCGCCAGTTTCGCCACCGTCCCGACGCCGCTCAGCGCCACGGTCTGCGGGCTTCCGGCTGCGTTGTCCGCTAACGAGAGTGTGCCTGTGCGGGTCCCTTTGGCGGTGGGTTTGAAGGTGACACTGATGGTGCAGCTTGTACCGGCGGTCACGCTCGACCCGCAGGTATTCGTCTGGCTGAAGTCTCCGCTTACGCTGATCGTGAGAGTCAATGTTGCGCCGCCTGTATTGGTAAGTGTCACGCTTTGAGCGGCGCTGCTCAGACCGACCGGTTCAGTGGCAAAACTCAGCGACGTGGGGGCGAGCGAGACTGCCGGAGGCACAATGAGGCTGGCAACGTTCATATCCCAGGCGCTGCGCCCATGGGTAGCCGCGCGCAGCGTGTTGGTTGCGCTATCGAGCGCCAGTCCCAGCACTGCCACCGTGGGCAGACCGTTTACCAATGAAGTCCAGGTGGCACCGCTGTTAATGGTATAAAACACCCCCACATCGGTGCCCACAAACAAGATGCTGGGATACTGCGGATCCACCACGATGCAATCCACCGGCGTGTTGGGAAGGTCGCCGCTGATGTCACTCCAGTTTACGCCTCCGTTGACGGTCCGGAACACGTGGCCCAGGCTGTCGCCGAAACCCGTAAAGCCCGAGAAGGTCACATACGCGGTGGTCGATACCGTGGGATCGACCGCAACCTGCGTGATGACTCTGGGCGGCAGACCAGTGCTGACCTTGGTCCAGGTCGCCGCAGAGCCCGCTCCAGCATTCCTGGTGACCTGCACCTGGCTATCGCCGGTGCCCGCGTACACGGTGTTCGAATTCGTCGGCGCCACGGCGATGCTGGTGACGACTCCCCAGAATGAAACGCCTTTGGTGAGATCGGGCGAAACCGCGGTCCAGGTGCCCGCGCCGTTGGTGGTCTGGTAGACGCGGTAGGTACCGAAATAGAGGGTACCGCTACTCGAAGGGTCCATGACCATCGGCGGAATGAAATCCACGCGGTCGGCCGTGTCGATGCCATTCACGGCCGGCACCCAGCTACTGCTGGCTCCCCCTGCGGTGGACTTTTGCACGGAGATGTTCTCGCAGGCCGCGTAGTAATTGTTGGTGTTCACGAAGTCGATGGCCGTGTAACCTCCATCGCCGCAGGTTACCTGGTTCCAGGTCGGGTTGCCGGAATACACCACAGTGCCATTGTCCTGTGTTCCTCCGATGGCCACCGACGGGGTATCGGCCAGGATAGTAATGCCGGGATAGAACTGGCTGACTTCGAGCGTGGTATTGAGGGCCGTAAAGACGGGACTTGCGGCGGTCACCTGGGTCGTCACGTAGGCACCCCCGTCGTTGCCGAGATACAGCGTGCCGCCGTCCGGTGAGAACGCCAGCGCGTGCAGGTCGGCGTGCAGGAAGCCATAATTCTGGGCCGATTGCAGAGTCGACCACGTGGTTCCGCCATCGAGCGACCGGATCAGGGTAGTCGAATACGCCCCGCCCGCGTACACTACGTCGGCGTTGGCAGGATCCACCGCGATGACGTTGTCGTAAAAGCACTGCGGTGTACAGTAGTCCGGCGCGCCGGTGAGCTGCGTCCAGGCGGCGCCCCCATTGGTGGTCTTGAAAATCCCCACCAAGCTGCCGTTATGGATATTGGCGATGCCGGCATACAGCGTCGTGGTATTCGAGGGCGTCATAGCTAGCACGATGCGCCCCGCATTGGTCAGTGGCAGGGCCTGCACCCCCGAACCATTATTCGCGGACCAGGTTTGGCCTCCGTCGCTCGACTTGTAAACGCCTTCCGTGCCGGCGAAGGAGTTGCCCAGCGCGGCGTAAGCGGTGTTGGGCTGATTGGGGTCGAAAATGACGGCGGTGCCCGGGTTTCCGGAGAGCACCTGCGTCCAGCTCACCCCGCCGTCGGTCGAACGGTAGATGCCGTCCTTGTTCAGCAGTGCCACCGCCGCCAGCAGCACCTGGTTGTTGGACGGTTGCACGGCCAGACCGCCGATGCGCGCGCCTCCGCCGTAAAATCCATCCTGCCCGACGGGTCCGCAGAAGGGTCCGCAATACTGCGTCCAGGTAGCTCCTGCATCGGTGGACTTCAGGATTCCCTCGCCATAGTAACTGTCGCCCGTGAAGTTTTCTTCCCCGGTTCCCACGTAAATGGTGCTGGAGTTCGTGGGGTCGAGGATCAGCGAGCCGACCGCCAGCGAGGGCTGCGTGTCGGTCAGCGGCGTCCAGGTGGTACCGCCATTGGTGGTCTGCCACACGCCTCCCTGAGCCCCGGCCACGTAGACGTGGTTTGTATTGGCCGGATCGATGGCGATGGCGGTGAGACGTCCTGAAACTACCGGGTCGGTATAGGGTGTGTCGATGGGTTGCGGGCCGATGGCGCTCCAGGCCGGCAATGTAAGCGGTATGCCGGCTAGTTTCCCGGCGGCGGCCTCCGCCGCCACTTTCTGGCGCAATTGACCCACGGCCCGCAGATGCGCGCCGCTCGGAACATATTGATTAGGGTATGCGCGCTGGCTGTAAAACCATTCCTGCCGCTGCGGCTCGAGACTCCCGCTCTCTGTTTCCTGCTTTTCCTGCGCGATTGCCAAACCGGCGCCAGCTAGCAGGGCGATCAATGCGGCCATGCTTCCACGCCTAACCGTAGCTTGCATAGAGTTCATTCTCCGTTTCACGCAACCTGATGGTGTCGCAAAGGACTCGATCCTACGCCGTTGGATACAACAGATTCAGGTAAAACAGGAACATTTCGGGTATATTACCGTCCTCTCCCTGTTTGAAACCAGAATTCCCATGTTGGCATCCCAGCTGCGCTCAGTTTACACCCACCTGCCCCTTTTGCAGCCGTTAGAGCAAGCTCTTGACTCCGCTTTGGCGTTTCAGTAGCTCCAGTACTTTCAAAGAGACCATTCTGCCTGTGTCTTAAACGGCCAGGCGGGGATATCAGCCGAGATGGCTATCCGGTTAGAGAAGGCCGGTTGGTCAAACGCAGATGGTTGGCTGCGCCTCCAAACGGCCTACGATCCGGCACAAGCCCGGCAGCATCAGGATCAGATAAAAGTGCAGCGCTACGATCAGCCATTGCCGGTCTAGAGCCGCACCGCAGAAGAATCCTTGCGCTATCCCTCGCCGGCGATCCCGCTAAAAGCAGCGGAAGGGCGCCCGACCCTGAATGGAGGGGTTCTTATATGCGGCGTTCCCGAGTCACGTGATAAGCTGACCTATCAGACCGCAGGAGCCACTTGAGAAACGCCGCGTGCCGCATCGTTTTAGCGATTTTTGCCGGCTCAGGGACGGGTCGCGCGCAAGACTTCCATCCCAATATTCCAAAAGCCTGGGACGACCAAGAGGTTGAGCGCTTCGAACTGCCACTGGCCCAGCGGGACCGCTCCCCGCGCTACATGACCGGCACGGAGTATTACGCTCTTAAGGTAAGACCCGTTTATCGCTCCTATGCGGCTTATGCGAAGGGGCGCGAGCCTGCCGGTTATCTGGAATCCCTCAAGCAAAAAGACCCGGAGATCGTTTTTGACCCTTCCAAACTCCATACAAAGGAAGACTGGATCCAGGCCGGGAAGCTGGTCTTCGAATCCGAGACTCTCTACTTCCCCGCTCCAGCGGAACAGCCCGCAGCAGAAGATGTGCCTTGGCCGGTGTCGAAGGACGGAGTTCTCCCGTTCTTTAATCCGGGTTACAGGTACATCATTCGAAAAAAAGGGATCTTGGAGGCCGGAGTCAACTCCTGCGCCGGGTGCCACACGCGGGTGATGCCTGACGGCTCTTTTTTCGAAGGCGCACAAGGTGTCCAGGACCCCGCGGCAACACCAGCTCGCTTGCAACAACTGCGCGAAATGACCGCGGACCGCTTTCGTCGCCTGTTGAGCCGCCAATGGACCAATTTCGGAGCGCCGTGGGTGCAGAGCCAGGAAGCGTTTGAAGCCGCGCTTTCGAAAGAGGAAATCGTCCGGCAAATGGCGGCGCGACATCCCGGCGTTTTGGCCCGTCAAGGGACCAGTAACAGTCATCCTCCACATATCCCGTCCCTGGTGGGCGTATCGGATCTCAAGTATCTGGATGCCACGGGGTTGGTGCACAACCGGTCGATTGGTGACCTGATGCGGTACGCCATCATCAACGAAGGATTAGACACGCTGGCACACTTCGGCGATTTTCAGCCCGCTCCCGGGACAACAGCGTTTAGCGGTGAAGAGGGGACCCGCTACAGCGACGAACAACTCTACGCGCTCGCGCTCTATATCTCCTCACTGAAGCCCCCGCCGAACCCCCATCCCTTCGATGATCTGGCCCGCCGGGGGCAGCGGGTATTCCAACAACAAGGTTGCCCGGGATGCCATACGCCGCCGTTGTATACGAACAACAAGATCACTCCGGCGCAGGGATTCAGGGTACCGGAGGATCTTTTGAAGACAGAAGAGATTCTGAATGTTGTGGTGGGAACAGATCCTACGCTGGCACTGAAGACACGCCGCGGCACGGGCTTTTACAAGATCCCTTCGCTGCGCGGCGTTTGGTACCGTAATTCCTTCGGTCACGGCGGGTGGGCGGAAACCTTGGAAGAGTGGTTCGACCCGGTACGATTGCAGGATGATTATGTGCCAAGAGGCTTCCACCTCGCCCCAGGCCCGATCAAGGGGCATGAGTTCGGATTGAAGGTGTCACCGGACGACAAACAAGCGCTGATTGCTTTTCTCAAGACGCTGTAAGGCGTTAGCAGCTCAAATCAAGCCCGGCGTGCTTGGGTGGACGCGCGCCCGTACATCGCGACACTGGACTGACTGGAAACAGTTTTGGCCGAATGGAAGCCGGTTGTCCCGCCGGGTGTCACGGGCTCGATACAACTTGCCCATTCCTCTGGCTCCCAGCGGGGAAAGATTTCGTAGGGCCGCTCCAACTGGACTCGCGAAATCGCGCATCACCAGGAATTAATCTAGCCGGCCTAACCGCCTTCGACTCCTGCGCAGGGCACTGCTTGCTCGCTAATCCCGGAAGGTCGCCGTATCCTTGTAATCGATAGAACCTAGGGGAGTTAGGGTTATATATTTAAATTTCGTTAGCCAACCGGTGGGAGCATGCGTGCCTGGTAAGTCGCGAGCGCGGCCGTTGGGGTCTTTTTGGTCAGGATGGCCTCACATGGCGAGTAGTTCCATAACCAACGTTCTATAGCATGTAGCCGTGATCAATTGTAATCATAATATTCAGGCCTGTATATCAGGAATAGGGATGGCGGTGTCTTTCCATAGTTTGGGATCGCGGCTGGCGGCCATCGTGCTCTGCGCGGGCCTGGCGGGCATGGCGCGCGCGCAACAGTACCGTTTCCGCTATTACGGCACTGAAGATGGTCTCACCAACCTGGCGGTCAAGGTCCTCTTTCAGGATCGGACCGGCTTCCTGTGGGCCGCGACGGAAAGCGGCGTCTTCCGCTATGACGGCGCACAGTTTAGGCGTTATGGGCCCACCGAGGGTGTTCCCCAGGAAGTAATCGTAAGTCTGGGTGAGGCGCCGGATGGGAGTGTCCTGGCGGGGTGCAAGGGTGGGCTCTACCAACTTCAGGATGATCATTTCATCAGGCTGCCTCTGCCTGGCGGTGGCAGTGTGGCCGGCTACAGCGGGATACAATCGGACGGTAAAGGTCAAACCTACATCGCCACCGAGAGCGGTCTGGTTGTGGCAGCCAACGCAATCGGAGGCGGCCAGCCGTCCTTTCGCCTGCTTTCAACACCACCGGCCACGGGTGGTCCTAACGCCCACGGAGTCTTTATTGAGAGTGACAGCGTGTGGTACGGCTGCGGCGCCAGTTTGTGCCGGATGAACGCCGGTGGAGTCACGGTGTTTGGCACCAAGGACGGTCTTCCTCCGGAGAAGTGGACGTGCATCCGCCGGGACGGCAGCGGAAATCTTTGGGTAAACGACAAGCGCCGATTCGCCGTACTCAGGCGGGGAAGCCAGCACTTCGATGCATCGGGCGCATCGTTTCC
>Ga0070731_10003521_pt1 | contig 14080 bp, 13 predicted proteins | sample Coa_R1_2_FD_66448 | JGI IMG/M metagenome (GOLD analysis project Ga0070731, IMG submission 66448) | Surface soil microbial communities from Centralia Pennsylvania, which are recovering from an underground coalmine fire - Coalmine... | ecosystem: Environmental > Terrestrial > Soil > Unclassified ... | reverse complement strand
ACTGGCTCGGCATCCCGTGCGTCACACTCCGCCGCACCACTGAGTGGGTCGAGACGGTCGAGGTCGGCGCCAACACGCTCATCGACCCAGACGACCATGCACAGCTTCAGCAGCTCGGCACCGTGCTCACGAACGCCCGGTTTCCGGCCGGCGCGCCGCCCCTGTACGGGGACGGCCACGCCGCAGAGCGCATCGCGGCCGCCCTGTACGCTTGACCGCCGGAATGGGCTGGGACATCGCGGTCATCGGCGCCGGCTACGTGGGCATGCCGCATGCACAGACGTTCGCGGAAGCGGGCCGCAAGGTCGTCCTCGTCGACGTGCTCCCGCACGTGGTCGACGCGATCAACCGAGGCGAGAGCCACATCAAGGACGTCCCCTCCGATGCGCTCAAACCGCTCGTCGACGACGGCCTGATCACGGCGACGAGCGACTACGCCGTCGTGCGCGACTCCGACGCCGTCGTGATCGCCGTCGGCACGCCGCTGAGCCGGCAGCGCGAGCCGGATCTCTCGCACGTCGAGAACGCCGCGCGCGACATCGCACCCCACCTGAAGCGAGGCCACGTCGTCATCCTCGAGTCGACGACCTACCCGGGGACGACGCGGGAGGTGCTGCAGCCGATCCTCGAGGCCGGGAGCGGACTGAGCGCGGGCGTCGACTTCCACCTCGCGTTCGCGCCCGAGCGCGTCGATCCCGGCCGGACCGACTGGACGACGCAGTCGACCCCGAAGGTGGTCGGCGGCATCAACGCCGAGTCGACGAAAGCGGCGGCGGCGGTCTACCGCGGCGCGATCGCGAACGTGCACGAAGTGTCGACCGCCGACGCCGCCGAGCTGACCAAGCTGCTCGAGAACATCTTCCGCTCGGTCAACATCGCGCTCGTCAACGAGCTGGCACAGCTCTGCGACCGCATGGACATCGACGTGTGGGAGGTCGTGGAGGCGGCCGCGACGAAGCCGTTCGGGTTCATGTCCTTCCAGCCGGGTCCGGGCCTCGGCGGCCACTGCATACCGCTCGATCCGTACTACCTGGCGTGGAAGGCGCGCGAGTACGACTTCAACACGCGCTTCGTCGAGCTCGCCGGCGAGATCAACAACAACATGCCGTACTTCTGCCGCTCGGTGATCTCGCAGGCGCTCAACCACGGCGCCGAGCGCTCGGTCAAGGGCTCCAGGATCCTGCTCGTCGGCGTCGCCTACAAGGCCGACATCGACGACGTGCGTGAGTCTCCGGCCGAGAAGCTGCTGGAACTCCTCCGGAACGCGGGCGCAGACGTCTCGTACCACGACCCGTTCGTACCGGAGTTCGACGGCCTCCGCTCTGTCCCGCTCGAGCCCGACCAGTACGACTGCGTCGTGATCGTCACCGCGCACTCGACGATCGACTACGCCGACCTCGTCCGACGGGGGAACGTGATCGTCGACTTCCGCAACGCCACGAAGGGCGTGGAGGTCGGCGGCAAGGTCTGGAAGCTGTGACCGTCGGCGTCGTCGGCCTCAACTACTGGGGCCCGAACCTCGTACGCAACTTCGACGAGCTCGCCACCCTCGGCTGGCTCTGCGACCTGGACGGCGAGAGGCTCGAGCGCCTCGGCGCGCGGTACCCGGGCGCGAGGACGACCGCGCGGTTCGACGAGATGCTGGAGGACGACGCACTCGACGCCGTGGTCGTTGCGACACCCGTGCCGACCCACTACGAGCTTGCGAAGCAGGCGCTCGAGGCCGGCAAGCACGTCTTCGTCGAGAAGCCGCCGGCGATGCGCGAGCTGGAGATGACCGAGCTGGTGGAGCTCGCCGCGTCACGCGATCTGGTGCTGATGCCCGGGCACCTGCTGCTCTACCACCCCGGCGTCGTGAAGCTGAAGGAGCTCGTCGACAGCGGCGAGCTCGGTGAGGTCCTCTGCGTGTACGGCAACCGCCAGAACCTCGGCATCGTCCGCACGAACGAGAACGCGCTCTGGTCGCTGGGCGTGCACGACCTCAGCGTGATCCTCTACCTCCTGGACGAGGATCCGGAGACGGCGACGGCGCAGGGAAGGGACTTCCTCACGCCGGGGGTCGAGGACGTCGTGTTCTGCTTCCTTCGCTTCCCGAGCGGCAAGATCGCCCACATGCACCTGTCCTGGCTGGACCCGCACAAGATGCGGAAGCTCACCGTGGTCGGGCGAGAGAAGATGGCGGTGTTCGACGACATGGAGCTCGAGCGGAAAGTCACCGTCTACGAGAAATCGCCGTGGAAGCGCGCCGAGACGTACGGCGAATGGCAAACGCGGTCGGGCGACATCTACATCCCCAAGATCTCGACCGCCGAGCCGCTCCGCCTCGAGTGCGCGCACTTCCTCGAGCTCGTCGACGGGAACGGAGACCGTGGCAAGGTCGCCCGCGACGGGGCGCGCGTCGTGCGCGCGCTCGAGATGCTCACGAACTCCCTCGATGGCAGCTGACGTCCACCCGTCGGCGATCGTCTATCCGGGGACGGTGCTCGGCGACGGCGTCAAGGTGCTGGAGAACGCCGTCGTCGGCAAGCAGCCGTCGCTCTCGCCGCGCTCGACTGCGAGCCGAGAGCCGCTGCCGCCGACGATGATCGGCGACGGCACGATCGTCTCCACGGGAGCGATCGTCTTCGCCGGCTCGCAGATCGGCTCGCGCGTGATCCTCGGCGACCAGTCCTGTGTACGGGAGCGCGTGACGATCGGAGACGACGTCGTCGTCGGGCGCGGCTCGCTCGTCGAGAACGACACCACCATCGGCGAGCTCACCAAGATCCAGGCGGAGGCGTACATCACCGCCTACTCGACGCTGGAGGACAACGTCTTCATCGCGCCCTGCGTCGTGACGACGAACGACAACTTCATGGGCCGAACGGATCGTCGTCACGAGCTGATGCGGGGACCGACAATCCGCCGCGGCGCGCGCGTCGGCGGCGGCGCCATCCTCTGCCCGGCCGTCGAGATCGGGGAGGAGGCGTTCGTCGGCGCCGGCGCCGTCGTCACGAAGGACGTGCCGCCGCGCAAGGTCGTGGTCGGTTCACCGGCGCGCGTCCTACGCGACGTGCCGGAGGACGAGCTGCTGTAGAGGCCGTCTCAGAATGAACCTTGTGTCGCCCGGCCGCGCCGGGCGGCGCGATGCGGCGTCCTCGGTCGCGTCCATATGCACTGCATATGGACGCTCCCTGCGTCCTTGCCTCGCGGGTGCCCAGACGCTCCCAGCCGACGAAGGACATCCTGAAACGACCTCTAGGACTTCGCGAGGCCGAGCCGGTAGGCGACGACCGGCCGCGACGGGGTCTCGAGCTTCGCCTCCAGGTAGTAGATGCCGCCCGCCGCGGCCGTGTACGCGAGGCGGCTCTGAGAGCCAACACGGTGCGAGGTGGCGACCCTGTCGGCGAGCGAGGAGGCGACACCGGCGACGTGCTGCGTGCCGGGACGCCAGAGGGCGAGGCGCACGCGTGCGGGGACGCCCGGCGAGAGTCGCGCGAACAGGCGCTGCCCGCGCTGCAGTGCGACCCGGTACACGTCGATGTCGTCGTCCCAGAAGTCGAGGGTCGCTGCGACGACGTGCGGCAGCGGTGGCACGGCGTGCGACCACGGCCCGGCGTCGTCGTTGGGCTCGTAGTGGTCGGGCACCGGCAGCGGCTCGCCGCTCGCAAGCATCGTCAACGCCGCCTGCACGTCGAGACGACCCCAACCGGTGAACCGGTCGCGCCCGTCCGGGCACATCGCGCAACCCGTCTGCGGATTCTCGTCCACGGCGCTCCGCTCGAGCAACCACGACACCTGGTCGGGCGTCAGCCGCGGATCCTGTCCGAGCAGCAACGCTGTGGCGGCGGACACCTGCGGCGCCGCGAACGACGTCCCGATTGCGTCGCGAAACTCGGCGGGACCGCAGTCGGAGTACGGCTCGCCGGCACAGGCGGAAGTCCTGCTCGTGAGCGGCCGCGGCACCGTCGAGAAGATGTCCTCCCCCGGGGCGGTGATGTCGTTGTAGACCGTGTCCCGGTTCGAGTACGCGGGAACGGAGCCGTCCCGGCGGACGGCGCTGACACCGATCACGTGCGGCAGCGCCGCCGGGTAGTGGGCGAACGGCCACGGCGTCGTGGGCGACTGCGGGCCGTTCCCGACTGCAGCGACGACGACCACGCCCTTGGCATACGCGTAGTCGATCGCAGCCTGCTCGAGCGGCGAGTACGAGTCGAGGCGCTGGTCGAGCGGATCCCGCACGCCGCCGAGACTGAGGTTGATGACCTGCGCGCCGTTGTCGACGGCCCAGCGGATCGCCGCCACCTCGCCCTGGAGGGAGACGGTCCCGTCGTTCCGCACGACCTTGCCGATCAGGAGCTGCGCGTTGAACGCCAGTCCCGCGATGCCGAGATTGTTGAACGCGTTCGCTGCGATCTCTCCCGCGACGAACGTCCCGTGTCCCTGCGTGTCGACGTACCACGGCGTGCCGACGAACGACCTGCCGTCGACGATCCGGCCCACGAACTCCGGATGGTCACGGTCGATTCCCGAGTCGATCACTGCAACACGCACGGGATACAGCTGCGGCGCCGACGGCCAGAAATCCCAGGCGTGGTCCTCTTGCAGGTACCACTGCTTGGCCGCGAGCGGCTCGGTGTTGTCGAAGGCGGCTGCGGTCGCGGCGCCCACCAGCGCAGCGGCGGCGACCAGGGCGACCAGCCATCTCAGACGGCTCACTGCACCTGCAGTGTGGGCGAGACGGCCGGGACGAGCCCGTGGCCCGGGGCGACCCGCACGCGGTACGTGCCCGCCGCCGGCTGCGGGAAGCTCCAGGCGCCCGTGGCATCGGTGCTCGTCGTCGCCGCCGTCGTCCAAGCCGAGCCCTCCTCCTGCTGCTGCAGTTCGACCGCCGCTCCGTCGAGCTGCGGCCGCACGGTGCCCTCGATTCCCGCCGTCGACTGCTGCACGGCCAGCAACGGCGCCACCCGAACCCTGGCCTGGGCGACGCGGACGTTGCCCCAAGCCAACCGATAGACGGTCGTTGCCTGTGGCCGGACGATGCTCGCAAAGGTGCCGTCAGGCCCGATCACGAGGTCGCCGGCGGGCGTCCAGTCGCCGCCCGCCGCCTTGGCCTCGAGGGACACGGCGCCGGAGACACCGCGCGCGAACCCGGTCAGCGAGCCCGCGCCGCCGTAGGTGACGGGGACGCTCGGCGGCAGGAGCTGAAGCAGCGCCGGGGTGAACCAGGTCGAGCGAAGCCCGAGCGCCGCGCGGACGCGGGCACCGCTGAACGTCGCCGACGACTCACCCGTGGCGAGCACCGTCGCGGTGTGGACGCGCCCGGCGGCGTCGGCCGAGACCTGGATGTCGTCGATCGGCCCGGCGACGTGGAACTTCTTCGCGACCTTCGCGAGATCGAGCAGCACCGGCCCCCAGTCGTGATAGGGCGACAGCGTGTCGTACGGATCCGGGACCGAGACGAGATACGGAATCACCGTTCCGATCGCGTCGGCCGCCGACTCGGTCCGACCGCCGGAGCTCGAGAAGAACATCGTGTCCGCCGGCTCCCCGTCGTACGTGAGCACCTGATGCCGCGTCGCGTCGACCGCGGCAGAAGCGGACGGCGTCTCGGCCGCTGCGCCGCCGTAGACCTGGCTGCGCGAGTCGTCGAAGACGTCGAAGGTGCCGCCGTGGACGAGATTCGCAAGCGCATACGTCCGTGCCGCGACGGCCTGTGCCTGCAGCGCGGCCGCCGGCCAGTTCGACGGCATCTCCTCGGGGACGACGCCTTTCACATACGCCTCGAGGCCGACGGCGTCGACGACCTGCAGACGCTTCCCGTCGAGCGACACCTCGATGCGGCCGCGATACGCCTTCCCGTCGACGGAGAGCGGCTGGGCCGAGCGAAGCGTGAGCGGCGCCGTCAGTGCGTGGCCGCCGACAACCAGCTTGGGCGTCAGCACGAGCGGCGTCGTCACGTCCAGCTGGAGGACCTGTCCGGTCGAGTCGGTGACGCTCCACGCCGCCGTCGCAGCGAGCGTCACCTTCTTCTCCTGTGCCAGCAAGACGCGAACCGTCGACGTTCCGGCGCGCCCGAGCGTGGTGCCGGGGTAGTAGTGGGCGAGGATGCGGTCGAACGTCCAGGCATGGGTCGCGTAGCCGTACGCGCCCCACTGGCTCATGCCGATGCCGTGCCCCCAGCCGTGGCCGGTGACGACGAGGACCGACGGGGCCGCGAGCGTCGTCGTCGCCGACGGAGTCGAGGCGGCGTTCGGGCCGCCGAGGAACGCGCTGCCGGCACCTGCCGCCAGGATCAGGCTGAGAGCCGCCAGCCTGCGCACTAGGCGAGGCGGTGCGCGTACTGCGTCTCGTAGTAGCGCCGGTAGTCGCCCCGCTTGATCGGCTCCCACCACTCGCGATTCTCGCGGTACCACTCGACCGTCTCCTCGAGCCCGCCGCCGTCGAACGAGTGGCGAGGCGCCCAGCCGAGCGACCGCAGCTTCGTCGAATCCATGGCGTAGCGCCGGTCGTGACCCGGGCGGTCGGCGACCATGCGCACGAGGTCGGCACTCGCGCCGGTGAGATCGAGGATGCGACGGACGACCTCGAGGTTCTCGCGCTCCTGGCCGCCGATGTTGTAGACCTCGCCGCCGTTTCCGTGTCGCAATGCGATCTCGATCGCGGCGCAGTGGTCGTCGACGTGCACCCATTCGCGCCGCTGCCGCCCGTCGCCGTACACCGGCAGCGGCTCGCGGTCGAGCGCGTTCGTGACGAAGAGCGGAATGATCTTCTCCGGGTACTGGCGGGGGCCGAACGTGTTGGCGCCGCGCGTGATCACCGCGTCGATGCCGTAGGTCCGCACGTACGCGAGCACCTGCAGGTCGCCGCCGGCCTTCGACGCCGAGTACGGGCTCGACGGGCAGAGTTGCGCTTCCTCGGTGCACGGCGGCGCGTCGAACGGCACGTCGCCGTAGACCTCGTCCGTCGAAACCTGCACGTGGCGCAGCCCGTGACTGCGCGCGTAGTCCAGGAGGACCTGCGTTCCGAGGACGTCCGTGAGGATGAACTCGGCCGGGCCGAGGATCGAGCGGTCGACGTGCGTCTCGGCGGCGAAGTTGACGATCGCGTCGCACTCCGCCGCCGCCCGCTCGACCGCCTCCGGATCGGCGATGTCGCCGTGGTGGAACTCGTGCTCGACACTCTCGAGGTTCGCCCGGTTCCCGGCATACGTCAGCTTGTCGAGGACGACGACCTGCTCGCCCTGCTCGGCGAGGCGGCGCACGAACTGCGAGCCGATGAAGCCGGCGCCGCCGGTGACGAGGACGCGCATCGCTCGAACAGGCTACCCCTCGCCCAGGCGGGCCAGGCACTCGCGCAGCCCGTCGCGCCAGTGCGGAAGCTCCGGTGCGCCTTTTTCGCTCCGAAGCACGGAGTAGGCCGGCCGGGGCGCACGGGCGCCGAGCTCGACCGTCGTGATCCGCCGGACGCGCGTCGAGAGCCCTGCCTCGGCGAAGATCGCCTCGGCGAAGTCGGCCCACGTGCAGTCCCCGGACGCGGCGACGTGGTACACGCCGAACGGCAGCTCGAGCACGTCCCGGGTCGCAGCCGCGAGATGACCCACGTAGGTCGGGCAGCCGCGCTGGTCGTCGACGACGGTGACCTGGTCGCGCTCCCGGCCGAGGCGCAGCATCGTGCGAACGAAGTTCCGCGAGGTCCAGCCGAACAGCCACGAGGTGCGGACGATCCACGCCCGTTCGCCGGCGACCGCCTCGCCGTGGAGCTTCGAGCGCCCGTACGCGCCGAGCGGCGCCGGCGGGTCGGACTCGAGGTACGGGGCGCCCTTCGTCCCGCCGAAGACGTAGTCGCTCGACCACGTGACGAGCGGTGCGCCGAGCGCCGCCGCGTGCTGGACGCCGCCGACGTTCACAGCCGCCGCGGACTGCGGGTCGTCTTCGGCTCTGTCGACGTCCGTCCAGGCGGCCGTGTGCAGCACGAGGTCCGCGTGCACGCCGGCCGGAGCCGGATGCGTCACGTCCCACTCCGCGCGCGTGAGCCCTCGCGCCTCGGGGAACACCTCGAGCAGCGCGTGGCCGAGCTGGCCGCCCGCGCCGGTTACGAGGACGCCGTGCGCTGGTCCCGCTCCGACAGGATCGGGGATCGCGTGCTCCACAGGTCGACAACGCGCGGGTCGTTCCACGGGATGCCGTGCTCGTCCGGGTCGGCCGCGTCGTACTCCTCCGTCACGAGGTAGAAGAACAGGCAGTCGGTGAGCGCCTCGTAGCCGTGGGCGTGGATGCCCGGCACGTAGATCGCGACCGGGTTGTCGTCGCCGATGTCCTCGCTGAACGTCTCGCCGGTCTCCCGGTCGAGCACGACCACACGCACCATCCCGCTCACACACACGAACAGATCGTCCTGACCACGCTCGTGGTAGTGCAGCGCGCGCACGACTCCCCGTCGCGACCGCGCGAGATTCGCCTGGCGGACGGGCTTGGGCAGCGCGCTCGCGCGCATCACCTCAGCGAACCAGCCGCGCTCGTCCTCGACCGGCCGGAGCGGCAGGCGCCGGAGGCCGTCGATCACTTGTTGGCGCCCGTTTCCTCGATCCGCCGGCCGATCTCGGCCAGGTCGCCCCAATGCTTGCCGCCGTCGTGCCACCACCCCTCGACGCGATGCACTGCCAGGCGGCCCTCACGCGCGTACGCCCGGTTCACGTCGGTGATCTCGAGCTCGCCGCGACTCGACGGCTCGAGCGTCGCGATGATCTCGTACACGTCGGGTGGATAGCAGTACAGCCCGACGACCGCGTCGCTCGACGGCGGTGCGTCGTAGCGCGTGTCGACACGGCCTGCCTTCTCGACGATGTCCGTCACCGCGCCGTCCTCGCCGTAGACGACGACGCCGAAGTTCTCCGGGTCCGGCACATCCTTGACGAACACGAGCGCGCCGTCGCCCCACGACGCGATCGCGTCTACGTGCGCGTTCTCGAAGATGTTGTCGCCGAGGCAAACGACGAGCTTCTCGCCGGCCGCGAAGTCGCGGGCCATGCCGACGACCTGGGCGATTCCCCCCGGCTCGACCTGCACCTTGTAGGTCAGGTCGAGATCGAACAGCACGTCGTCGCTCGAACGTGCGCAGACACGGCCGTTGCCGAGCAGGTCGATGAACTGCCCTGCGTGCTGCTGACCCGTGACGAGGAGCACGTCGCGGATGCCGGCGCGCTGCAGCAACTGAAGCGGGTAATAGACCATCGGCCAGCGGCCCACCGGCAGCAGGTGCTTGTTCGTGACGCGCGTCAGCTCCTCCAGCCGCGTGGCGGAGCCGCCCGCCGCGATCAGACCCTTCATGCGGGCGATGCTATAGCTGCCGCCTCGCCGTGGCCTCGCGCGGCGACCGCCCCCAGCGCCCCGGCGACGACGCCCACGGTCGCGACGCCCATCCACATCGTCGCGTCGCCGTAAGCGTTCCTCACCTGCAGGCCGAGGAACGGCGTTGCCGCCCAGCCCACGCTCCAGGTCCCGCCGTACGCGCCCATGTACGCACCGCGGATGTCCGCCGGCGCGAGCGCGGCGACGACCGCTTGCGACGTCGGCACCCAGAGCATCTCGCCGAACACGAAGATCACGACGACGACCGCGATCACCGGCGCCGAGCCGTTCACGTTCAGCAAGAGGAACGGCACGCCCATCAACGGCATCGCCACGCCGAGCTTCAGCGCGGGCGGGACGCCGGCGACCCGGCGCGTGAGCCGGAGCTGGCAGAATGTCACGAGCAACGGGTTCAGGACCATCACGAAGCCCCAGACCGCAGGCGCGAGATGGTGCGTGGTGGTGACCGAGATCGGCAGCAGCGTCTCGGTCGCGATGTACGTCATCGTCGCGAAGACCGACGCGAGCAGGAACAGCAGGAACGGCCTGTCGCGCACGATCACGCCGAAGGAGCCGCGCTCGGGCGGCCCGGCGGGCGCGTACGCGCCGCCCCGGGGGATGTAGCGAACCGCGATGCTGAACGCGACCGACGCGAGCGCGAGCGTCCCGAGCCACAGATGCGACCACGCCCCGCCGATCAGGAGCAGGCCGCCGATCGGCGGCCCGATGCTGACGCCGAGGTTCGAGGCGACGCGAACGGCGGCATAGGCCGCCTCTTGCCGCTCGGGGGCGACGAGGTCGGCGACCATCGCCTGGTCGGCCGCATTCCCCAGCGAGCCGAAGACCGGCAGCAGCGCGAGTAGCGCAAGCCCGGCGTAGACGTGGGCGCCGACGAGCAGCAGGCCGATCGGCACGATCGCCTCCGCACCCCAGCCGAGGAGGATCATCGGCCGGCGGCCGATCCGGTCCGAGACGTGCCCGCCCGCATAGCCGGTCAGCCCGGCGAGGACCGCCCCGATCAGGTACGCGAAGGCCAGCGACCCCTGCGGCGCCCCCAGGTGCTTGATCGCCCAGATCCCGATGAACGGATAGGCGGCCGAGCCGGCGATCGAGCCGGCCAGGCTGACGGCGAGCACAGGCCGGAGTGCCCGGTCGACCTCGCCGCCCCAGACGAGACGGATGAAGCGGGCTGGCAGGTTCAAGGCGTGCAGGCGCCGCGGTCGGTGCGCCCCGCCCGAGCCTAGCTGTCGCTAGTGAACCGGGAGGACCAGCACGAGCGTGCCGAGCAGCGCGATGGTGGCAGCGAGATAGCGCACGTTTCCAGGGTGCCGCCCCGACCTCAGGATTGGATACGAACGACGTTGGGATTTCGTTAGTACGTTCTTCACATGGTCCGGCGCCGACGCTCCTGCCTCACGGTCCCCGGCGACGACGAGCGGAAGCTCGCGCGCGCGGCGGAGATCGACGCCGACGAGGTGATCCTCGACCTGGAGGACGCGGTCGCTCCGGCGCGGAAGGAGGAGGCGCGAGGGCTCGTCACGCGCGCGGTACGCGATCACCGCTGGCGTGCGCCGACCGTCGCGGTCCGCGTGAACGGCGTGCGGACGCCGTGGTTCGCCGGGGACCTCGCGCTCGTTGCGGAGTTGCGACCCGACGTGGTCGTCGTCCCGAAGGCCGAGTCCGCCGAGGACGTGTCCGGGTTGCCGGTTCCCTGCGAGGCGCTGATCGAGACCGCGCGCGGGCTCGTCGCCTGCGAGGAGATCGCGGGGGCGCCGTCCGTCGAGGCGCTTGTGCTCGGCCCGGGCGACCTCGCCGCTTCGCTCGGCGTCCCCGAGCTGACGATCGGCGCCGGCGCCCACGTCGAGTACGCACTCGCCCGCGTGGCCGTCGCAGCACGCGCCTTCGGCTGCGCCGCCGTCGACGGCCCCTTCGCGTCACTCGACGACGAGCAGGGCCTGCGGGCGTCGGCCGCCCGCTCGCGCGCGCTCGGCTACGACGGCAAATGGTGCATCCACCCCTCGCAGGTCGCCGTCTGCAACCAGGTCTACGCGCCGAGCGCGGCCGAGGTCGAGCGGGCGCTGCGGATCCTCGAGTTGACGGGCGTCGGCCGGCTCGACGGCGAGATGGTCGACGAGGCGAACCGCCGGATCGCCGAGTCGATCCTGGCCCGCGCCGACGACTGAGTTACGACGTCAGTCGTCCGGCGTCCGCCGCGCGACGCCGAAGCCGAGCAGGAGGAGGATGAAACCGGTGACCGCGAACACGACCGGGGGGACCCAGCCGCGTGTCGACCCGGTCGGCTCGTTGCCGAACACGAAGAACGGAACGCCGTGACGCCACCACATGATGGTGTAGTGCGTCGCCGTCCCGAGCAGGCCCGCGGCGCCCAGCACCGCCCAGCTCGAACGGCGCGTCCAGACGGACACCCACACGAACACGAGCGCGGAGACGCCGATCAGGCTCCACGCCCAGTTGCCGGAGTGCCAGAAGTAGAGGAGCGCGCCGCCGACGGTGAGACCCGACACCACGTGCACCCAGAAGCCGTACGGCCGGCGCTCGCCGCCGTCGAGCGTGAGCCCGACGACGAGCAGGACGACGCCCACGAAGAACGTGACCCACGCGGACCAGTTCCCGCCGCTCGAGAGCACGTCGGTGACGAAGAACCAGCCGAACGTCGCGACCCAGAAGACGAGCAACGGAGCCCGGAACCGTCGCACCGCGACGACGGCCGCGATCAGCGTCAGCAGTTCCTCGGCCAGCCTGCCGACGTGAAAGCCCGAGAACGGGGACGAGCCGCTGCTACTCGCGGACCACCCCCACCAGCTCCACAGCGCGTCGACGAAGCCGAGGAAGATCGCGACGCTCACGAACGCGAACACGCCGGCGGCGACGCGCTGCCCGTCGCGCAGGCGGAGCGCGAGCGCGGTGAGGATCAGCAGCACGACGAGCGCCCAGCCGGCGTACGCCGCGTCGCCGTACTGGTTCGACAGGTAACCGAGCGCGGCCAAGGCTGCGCCGAGTACCGTCAACCCGCCCGTGTAGACGAGGACCGACCAGCTCGACCAGGTCGGCTTCACGATCTCCACGCACTGATGATCGCGTTCGCTGCGGATGGAGAACGTGCACGGGGGGTACGGTGTGCCGGATGGCGGGTCGCGACAGACTGCACGAGGAGATCGAGGAGCTGTTCGCGGAGCTCTGGCAGGTGCCACGTTTCACGGGCCTACGCCGGGGCTTCCGCCCGAACGTCGACTGCTTCCACACCGACGATCCGCACGTGCTCACGGTCGTCGTCGAGCTCCCGGGCGTCGACCCGACGACCGTCCACGTCGTCGCGGACGAGCGGACGCTGGTGGTCGCGGGAGAGCGGCACCGGCCCCACGTCCCAGGCCGGGTCTACCAGCAGATGGAGATCGACACGGGACCGTTCCGGCGCCAGATCCGGCTCGCGGAGGACGTCGACGCCGAGCACGCGCGCGCGACGTACGAGCACGGCATTCTGACCATCGAGCTACCGGTGGTCGAGCGGCCCGCCCCAGGCGGCCGCGTCTCGATCGAGGTGGAGGCGTGAGCGAGCCGACCCTCGAGACCGAGGTCGAGCCGACCGGGCAGAGCGTCGAGCTGCCCGCCGCGCTGCCGGTGCTGCCGCTGAAGGAGACGGTCGTCTTCCCGCAGTCGATGACGCCGCTCGCGGTCGGCCAGGAGCGCTCGGTGCGGCTGATCGACGACGTCGTGTCCGGGGAGCGGCTGCTAGTGCTGATCGCGTCGCGCGATCCGGAGATCGAGGCACCGGGCTGGGACGACATCTACGACGTCGGCACGGCGGCGATCGTGCACAAGATGATCAAGGTTCCCGACGGGACGTTGCGGATCCTCGTCCAGGGCCTCGAGCGCGTGAAGCTCGAGAGCAGGCTCGATACCGACCCGTACCTGCTCGGCGAGTTCGCCGCCCTTCCCGACGTGGAGAAGGAAACGCCCGAGGTCGAGGCGTTGACGCGCAACGTGCAGGGCCTGTTCACACGGATCATCGGGCTCGCCCCGTACCTCCCGGAAGAGCTGCAGCTCGCCGCGGCGAACGTCGACGACGCCAGCGCGCTCTGCCACCTCGTCGCCTCGACGTTGCGAACGATCAAGCTCGAGGAGCGTCAAGCGATCCTCGAGGAGATCGACGTCGAGAAGCGCCTGCGCATGGTCTCGGCGATCCTGAGCCGCGAGCTCGAGGTGTTCGAGCTGGGCTCAAAGATCCAGTCGCAGGTCCAGTCCGAGATGGAAAAGGGCCAGCGCGAGTACTTCCTCCGGCAGCAGTTGAAGGCGATCCAGCAGGAGCTGGGTGAGGGCGACCCCGACCAGGTCGAGGCCAACGAGCTCCGCGAGCGGCTCGAGCAGATCGCGGGTCTCTCGGAGGAGATCCGCACGGCGGCCGAGCGCGAGCTCGGCCGGCTCGAGCGCCTCCCGTCGGCGGCGGCCGAGTACGGCGTCATCCGCACGTACCTGGAATGGATCCTGACGCTTCCATGGTCGACGTACACCGACGACAACCTCGATCTCGACCACGCGCGGCGCGTCCTCGACGACGACCATTTCGACCTCGAGAAGGTGAAAGACAGGATCGTCGAGCACCTCGCCGTTGCGAAGCTGCGGCAGGAGGTCTCGGGCCAGATCCTCTGCTTCGTCGGACCGCCGGGCGTCGGCAAGACGTCGCTCGGCCAGTCGATCGCGCGCGCGCTCGGCCGCAAGTTCGTCCGCATGTC
>Ga0070731_10003520_pt1 | contig 14088 bp, 7 predicted proteins | sample Coa_R1_2_FD_66448 | JGI IMG/M metagenome (GOLD analysis project Ga0070731, IMG submission 66448) | Surface soil microbial communities from Centralia Pennsylvania, which are recovering from an underground coalmine fire - Coalmine... | ecosystem: Environmental > Terrestrial > Soil > Unclassified ... | reverse complement strand
GGCGCCTCGCGAAAATCGTCCTGCTCGATGTAAAGCACGCGCGAGAACGGCACCTTGCGGGTGCCCGCGCTCGCGTCCTCGGGATTGTTAACAACCTCAAGCTCTTCAACCCGGCCTTCGGGATAGTTGTCGATGACGACCTTCAGCGGGCGCAGCACCGCCATGGCTCGCAGCGCGCGCAGGTTGAGATCGTCGCGTACGAAGTGCTCCAGCATCGCGAGGTCGATGATGCCGTTGGTCTTCGAAGCCCCAATCGCCGCGCAGAAGTTGCGTACCGCCTCGGGCGTGTAGCCGCGACGGCGAATGCCGGAAATCGTTGGCATGCGAGGGTCGTCCCAGCCTCGCACCCGCCCCTCCTGCACCAGTTGCAGCAGGCGGCGTTTGCTTAGCAAGGTATAGGTCAGGTTAAGGCGGTCAAACTCGATCTGCTGCGAGGGAAAGATGCCGAGCTGCTGGATGAACCAGTTGTATAGCGGGCGATGATCTTCGAACTCGAGAGTGCAAATCGAGTGCGTGATGTTTTCGATCGAGTCCGACTGGCCGTGTGCGAAGTCGTACATCGGGTAGATGCACCACTTGTCGCCGGTGCGATGATGCGAGGCATGCAGGATGCGGTACATCACCGGGTCGCGCATGTTCAGGTTGGGCGACGCCATGTCGATTTTGGCGCGCAGCGTACGCGAGCCGTCGGGGAACTCGCCCGCCTTCATGCGCTCGAATAGATCCAGGTTCTCTTCGACGGAACGCTTGCGAAATGGGCTCTCCTTGCCGGGCTCAGTCAGCGAGCCACGATACTTACGCACCTGCTCGGCATCCAGGTCGTCGACGTAAGCCTTCCCGGCCTTCATGAGTTGCACGGCCCATTCGTAAAGCTGGTCGAAGTAGTCGGAGGCGTAGAACATGCGGTCGCCCCAGTCGGCGCCGAGCCACCGCGCATCTTCGATAATTGAATCGACGTACTCCTGCTCTTCTTTTTCAGGATTGGTGTCGTCGAAGCGCAGGTTGGTCTGGCCACCGAACTCAGCCGCCAGGCCGAAGTTCAGGCAGATGGACTTGGCATGACCGATGTGAAGATAGCCGTTGGGCTCGGGTGGAAAGCGAGTGTGTACGCGGCCGTTGTACTTGTTCGTCTTCAGGTCGTCGAGGATGATGTCGCGAATGAAGTTGGATGGCCGTTGCACGGACTGCTCCGGCGCAGGTGCGGCGGATTCCGTGGCGCGAGTGGATGATGACATAAATGCGTTGCCCCGAGCTCGTGCGCAGCGGAAATGGGCGCGCAGAGCGCAAACTTCTATTTTACGCGGCAGCGAATTTCCAGGTAATCGCCGGTTAGGCAGCATCGAATAGAATCGCGAAGCATGTCTTTGAAACCGGCGATGGCCGGCAGAAATGGCTTCGGCAGGACACGTCTTCACAGTTGCGGAACACCCGCTGACCTGAAGTGCCTGCGTGAAAACCCTGTCGTCCCTATAAGACTCTGGCTCTTCTTTCCACCGGCCGCAAAGCAATTGCTTGTTCCACCACCTGCCTGACAACTGGCTACTGACAACCGGCTACTGCTTTTACTTCGCATCCATCACGTACACGCGATTCGGATTTCCCGGCGAAATCTGGTTCTTCTCGAAGCAGGCCTTGATACGGCGGCGCAGCTCGCGCCGCACCGCGTCCTGCTGGCCCGGCCGCGTCTTCACCAGCATCAGGTAATCGACTTCGTCGCCGCTGACCTTCTCGATGCCGGGCACCTGCGGCTCGGCCACCAGCTTGGGCCCGAACTCCTCGTCGTGGAAGAACGCGCCGCCCAGGTCCTTCAGCAGGCTGATCACTTTATCGCTGTCGCTGTTGTAGGCGACGGAGATGTGCAGCGCAAGCTGCGCCCAGTCGCGCGTCAGGTTGCTGACTACAGTGATCTGGCTGGAGGGAACGTTGTGCACGGTGCCGTCGGCATCGCGCAGCACGGTGCGGCGCAGCGTCATCAGCTCGACCGTGCCCTGCACGCCGGCGATGCGGATGATGTCGCCGATGTCGTACTGGTTCTCCACCAGCAGGAAGAAGCCGTTGATGAAATCGTGCACCAGGGTCTGCGCGCCAAAGCCAATGGCGACCCCGGCGATGCCGGCGCTGGCCAGCAGCGGCCCCATGTTGATGCCCAGCAGCGGCAGGATCTGCAGCGCCGCCACGAACAGAATGACGAACAGGCCGACGCTGTAGATGACACCCGAGAGGGTGCGAATCTGCTGTGCGCGCAGCGCCGAGGGTAGCGCCTCGTGCCCGCTGAGCCGGCTGAGTCGGCGCGCCGCCGCCTTCAGCAGCCGGGTCAGGATGAAGGCAATGACGAGGACGGCAACGATGCGCGGCACCTGATGACGAACGAAGTCGAAGGTGTCGTCGCTCCAGTTGTTCACGATGGACAGCAGCCGGTGCCGCTCGCCTCCCGGGCCGGGCAATATCGACGTCAGCCAATGCAGGAAAAAGAACATGTTCGCGAGGTCTTTCAGCGTGCGTCTTCGTAATTACATCATCCCGATGCGCGCACGGCAAAGCGGAGGACACGGTTGGTACCCGCTACGCGCAACCCGGAGGCGCGATCGTCTCGCCCCGCGCCGCATCGGAGCGCAGATAGTGCTGCGGCCCGTCCATCCAACGTTGCAGCGCTTCGCGCTGCGTCTCGCTCAGCTCGTCGAAGCGCACGCCGGCAGTGCCGTTGGACTGCGACCAGGCGACCACACCGCGCAGCTGCAGCCGCCGCTCCTCGCCGGGCAGCGTCAGCGCCGCCGTCAGCTGCTCTCCGGCGGCGAGCGGCGGCTCGATGCCCTGCAGTCCCAGTCCGCCCAGGCTCAGGTTGCGCGCCGTGGCCGCGAACTCGCGTCCCGCCTCGGTGATGACGCCGACCGGAACGCTCAGCTCCTTGCGGCGCTCCGGCGCCGGACCTGCGCTCTCTCTTGCGCCCGCGCCGCGCCGGCGCTCCAGCGGAATCTCGAACTGCTGCAGCTTGCGGCAGAAGGTGCGCCGCGGGATCCCCAGCCGCTCGGCGGCGCGCGTCTGGTTGCCGCCGGTTGCGGCCAGCGCGCGAACAATCATCTGCCGCTCCATCTCGTGCATCGAGACGATCTCCGGGGGCGCCACCGCGGAGGCCATCTCGTCCTTCGCATCGCTTGCATCTTTGGCATCGTTCGCCATCGCGGTTGCGCCGCCATCCTGGAATTGCAGAACGTCCTCGGCCGTGATCTCCGCATGCGGCGAGAGCATCGCCAGCTTCAGCACCAGATTGCGCAGCTCGCGCACGTTACCGCGCCAGGGGCAGCGCAACAGCATGTCGAGCGCCTCGGCGGTAAAGTGCGAGCCCGGACGTTGCCGCTTGAGAAAATGCCGCGCCAAGGCGGCGATATCCTCCGGCCGCTCGCGCAGCGGCGGAACGATGAGGTGCACTTCGCTGATGCGATGGTAGAGATCGCGGCGGAAGGAGCCGTCGCGTACACCTGCTTCGAGATCGCGATTGGTGGCGGCGATAAGGCGCACGTCGGCGGAGACCTTGCGGCTGCCGCCCAGCCGGTAGTACGGAATGCCGTCGAGCACGCGCAGCAGCTTCACCTGCACGCGAGGATCGAGGTCGCCGACCTCGTCGAGGAACAGCGTGCCGCCGCCGGCCAGCTCGAACAGGCCGGGCTTCACCGATTCGGCGCCGCTGAAGGCGCCCTTCTCGTAGCCGAACAGCTCGCTCTCCACCAGGTGCTCGGGCAGGGCGGCGCAATTCAGGTCGACCCAGGGGCGGCGGCTGCGCGCCGACTGCTCATGAATGATGCGGGCAATCACTTCCTTGCCGGCGCCGGTCTCGCCGGTGATGAGCACGGCGGCATGGTGCAGCGCGACCTGGCGCGCCGCGGCGATCAGCTCCAGCATTTTGGGATCGGCCACCACGATGCCGCGCGGCATTTGGCTGGCGGATAATATCGCGGCCGCTCCGCTCATCGATTCGCCCCTTGCAACTGCCACAACAATGCCGGCACGGCATGCGCCACAAACAGGATTCCTGTTACGTTCAACCTCGCAGAGAAAATATCGGCGCGCCGTGAATCGGGCATTAGGGTTTTTGCGCCACCGTGGCGCAAGCCTGGCCGCCGATCGCGCCAGCTTGGCACAACGCGAACATTCACGGCACAAGCCGGATGCTCAGCCGCAAGCTCTTAGCTTCGCCGCGGAAATGGCCGATGCCGTGCATATGGCTGAAGCGGTAATTCCTGGAGGTAGACGGATGAAGCGTTGGTTGTGGTTGGTATTTTCCTTTCTGATAGCCGCGCCGCTGATGGCGAACGACGCGAAACTTGCGCCCGAGCTGAAACAGCCCACTGGCAACCAGACCACTGCCGTAATCGTGCAGTACAGGACGGTGCCGGGCGAGGCGCACCGCGCCCGCATCCGCGCCATGAACGGGACGGTCGGCAAATCGTTCCGCTCGTTCAAGGCCCTTGCCGCGCAGCTGCCGGCAAGCGCGGTGGCGGCGCTCTCCGACGACGATTCGGTGGTCTACATCTCGCCCGATCGTCCCATCCACAGTCATATGAACAACGCAGCGGCGGCGGTGCTGGCGGGCTACGGCTGGGGCCTGGGGCTGGACGGCAGCGGCATCGGAGTGGCCGTCGTCGACAGCGGCATTCACTCCGTCAACGACCTGCGCGACGCCTCCGGGCGGTCGCGGATCATGTATAGCCTCGACCTGGTGGGCGGCAACGGCGACGATGGCTATGGACACGGCACGCATGTGGCCGGCATCATCGGCGGCAACGCTTCGGCGTCGAGCTGTACGAACTGCACCATCCCGATCCGCGGCATCGCGCCTAACGTTTCGCTGATCAACCTGCGCGCGCTCGACAACAACGGCCAGGGCAGCGACAGCACGGTGATCGCGGCCATCGACGCGGCCATCCAGCTGCGTGGCACCTACAACATTCGCGTTCTCAATCTCTCCGTTGGGCGTCCGGTGTACGAGAGCTACACTCTCGACCCGCTGTGCCAGGCGGTGGAGCAGGCGTGGAAGGCCGGCATCGTGGTGGTGGTCTCGGCGGGCAACGACGGGCGTGACAACTCGCTGGGCACCGCCGGCTACTTCACCATCGAGGCGCCGGGCAACGATCCTTACGTGATCACCGTGGGCGCGGCCAACACCGTGGGCACGCCCGACCGGGGCGACGATGTGATGACCAGCTACAGCTCGAAAGGGCCGACGCCGGTCGACTACATCGTGAAACCCGACCTGGTCGCGCCGGGCAACCGCGTGGTCTCGCTGCAGGCGCCGGGAACGCTGCTGGCCAGCTACCCGCAGAACCGGCCGCCCACCTCGTATTACACGCGCGGCACCTTCTCCCGGCCGTCGCCCGATTACTTCATCCTGAGCGGCACCAGCATGGCAACGGGGGTGGTGAGCGGCACCGCGGCGCTGATGCTGCAACAGGACCCGACGCTCACGCCCGACCAGGTGAAGGCGCGGCTGATGAAGACCGCATATAAAAACCTGCCGCGCTACACCACGGTGGTCGATAACGGAACCACCTATACCATCCAGGCCGACGGCTTCACCGTGGGAGCGGGCTACCTGGACGCTCAGGCGGCGCTGAGCAGCACCGAGCGCGCGCCCAGCCCTGCCCGCTCGCCTGCCGCTACCTATGATCCGGCCAGCGGCGAAGTCTTCTTCGTGGCCGACGGTACAACAGTGTGGGACCAGGCGGCGGTGTGGGCGCCCGCGGTGGTTTGGGGAAGCAATGCATTCCTCAGCGGCGACTCCGCCATGTGGGGGAACTCGGCGATGTGGGGCAATTCGGCCATGTGGGGGAACTCGGCGATGTGGGGCAATTCCGCCATGTGGGGAAACTCCGCCATGTGGGGCAATCTGATCATCACGGGTGAGAACTGAGCCCAGGAGGGCGTCATGGTTGGAACACACGAGCTCCCGACGTTCGAACGCAAGCTGGGACTGAGTGCCGCACAAACGCGCCGGGCGCTGGCCTTCGGTACAGCGATCCTTAGCCTGGCGCTGATGGTGGACCAGCCCGCGAGCCTGGCGCATCGTCTGCTGCAGAAGGTCTCGGCGCGGATCGACATCGTTCTCCAACTGACGCCCTCCACCGGGGAGCAGTTGCAGGAGCCGACGGAGCAGCGAGCGTCGCTCGAGCAGGAGTTTCTGTCGAGCGACCTCGTGCGCGCCTTCAGCGCGCTGGGCCGCCACTGATCCGTCCGTTCCCTGAAGCCGCCCCGCCCGCAGGTTGCACTCCGGGCGGGGCGTTTGTTTCAGCGCTGAAAGCGCTGGGCTAACCTCTCCCGGGCCTACGGCGCTGCATGCAAAAAGGCCGCACCAGCACAGAAAAGAACCCCATCTCTCAACCCGCAGCACTGTACTTTTCCGCCCATTCTGCCGATAGCGTAATGGAGGGCGTGTTCCTGGGCGAACCACTGCCGAGACTCTCCCGAGATGTTGGCCATGGCGGAAGAAGACAAAGCACCGGAGATGACGGCCTCGGCGAAGGCGCTAATTGCGGCGGTCCTCTGTTGCGGCGCGGCTGTGCTGGCGGCCGAGTTCCTGCATGCCAGCTGGCCCTCTCCCGCAAAGTTCCTGTGCTACGTGCTGGTGACCGCGTTTGCCTCGCGCATGCGGGTGGTGCTGCCGGGAATCTACGGCACCATGTCGGTGAATCTGGTGGTGATCCTGGTCTCGCTGCTGGAGCTGTCGCTGCCGGAGACGCTGGTGATGGGCTGCGTTGCCGCCGTCTTTCAGACCTGGCGGCAGAAGCACATGAACCTGGTGCATCTGGCGTTCAACACCGCCGACATTGCCATTTCGGTGGAGCTATCCTCCCGCTTCTTTCATAGCTCGGCGGCATGGATGGGTCCGCACCTGGCGCCGCGCCTGATGATCACCGCGGTGGTCTACTTCGTGGCTAACACCCTGCCGGTGGCAGGCATCGTGGCCCTCAGCGAAAAGCGCGTCTTCCGCAAGACGTGGACTGCCTGTTACTTCTGGAGCTTTCCCAACTACCTGGTGGGCGCCGCTATCGCATGGCTGATCACCTGGTCGAGCGCCAGCCTGGGATGGCAATCCTGGCTGCTGATGCTGCCCATCCTCTACCTCATCTATCGCTCCTATTGTCTGTACCTGGGCAAGCTGGAAGACGAGAAGAAGCACGTCGAGCGCATCGCCGAGCTGCACCTGCGGACCATCGAGGCGCTGGCCCTGGCCATCGACGCCAAGGACCACACCACGCACGACCATCTCAAGCGGGTGCGGGTCTATGCCGAAGGCATCGGCCGCGAGATGGCACTGAAGAAGATCGATATGGAGGCGCTGCGCGCCGCTGCCTTGCTGCACGACATCGGCAAGCTGGCCGTGCCCGAGCACATCATCAACAAGCCGGGGCGGCTCACGCCGGAAGAGTTCGAGAAGATGAAGATCCATCCCGTCGTGGGCGCCGAGATCCTGGAGCGCGTGAATTTCCCTTATCCGGTGGTGCCCATCGTGCGCGCGCACCACGAGCGCTGGGACGGCAGCGGCTATCCCGACGGACTGAAACAAGAAGAGATTCCCATCGGGGCGCGCATCTTGGCGGTGGTGGATTGCCTGGACGCCATCTCGTCGGACCGGCAGTATCGCCGCGGCCTGCCGCTGAAAGACAGCGTGGCGGAGATCGTGGGGCAGTCGGGCAGGCAATTCGATCCGCAGGTAGTGGAGGTGCTGCAGAGGCGCTATCTCGAGTGGGAGGCGGAGGCGGCCGCGGCGGCTGCAGAGCAACCGCAGCTTTCCACCGATATCAAGATTGCCAACGGCCAGGCGCCGGCGGCAGGATTCGAGACCACGCAGCCGGGCGGAGTTCGCGAGTTGGACGCTCTGGCCTCCATTGTCGCCGCGCGCTACGAGGCGCAGGCGCTGCTGGAGTTCAGCACCGACCTGGGGCGCTCGCTGGGGCTGGACGAGACGCTGTCGGTGGTGGCGGCGCGGCTGCGCAAGCTGATCCCCTACGACGCGGTCGCCATCTATCGGCTGCGCGAGGAGACGCTCGCCACGCAGTACGCCACCGGCGACGACTATCGCGCCTTCGCTGCGCTGAAGATTCCGCTGGGCGACGGCGTTTCGGGATGGGTGGCCGAGAACCGCAAGCCCATCATCAACGGCAATCCCGCCGTCGAGCCTGGCTATGTGGCGGGACGGCACGGCGATGGCCCGATGACTTCGGCGCTGGCGGCCCCTCTCATCGGCGCCGACGATCAGCTGTTAGGCGTGCTGACGCTCTACAAGCAGGAGCCCGACGCGTTTTCCACCGACCACCTGCGCATCCTGCTGGCCATCAGCGACAACATCGCCGCCTCCATCCAGAACGCCGCCAAGTATCAGGACGCCGCCGACTGGGCTCGCGTCGACTATCTCACCGGGCTGCCCAACGCGCGCTCGCTGTTTCAGCACCTGGATGCGGAGATCTCGCGTTGCGCTCGCGAGAGCACGCGGCTGGGGGTGATCTTCTGCGATCTCGACGGATTCAAGCAGGTCAACGACCGCCACGGGCACATCGCCGGCAACCAGCTGCTGCAGTCCTTCGCCGTCCGGCTGCGCGGCGCTTGCCGTTTGTATGACTACGTCTGCCGCATGGGCGGCGACGAGTTTGTGGTGATTGCCCCCGGACTGAGACGCAGCGACGTGCCGAAGATGAGTGCGCGCCTGGCCGCGGCCGCCGCCTGCTGCGCTAAAGATATCTGTCCCGGGACCGAGGTCACGGTCAGCTTCGGCATCGCCTTGTATCCCGAGGACAGTTGCAGTGCAGCGCAACTGCTGGTGGAAGCCGATAAGCGTATGTACGCGATGAAGAAAGAGCACCATCTGAGCGGGCCGCTGCTCGCCCTGCCCAGCCCCAGCCTGAGCTCGCTGGCGCAAATCGCGTGCCGGTGAACGGGTCCATTCGGGCGCGCTCGGTCAGAAATGTTCACCACGGAGACACGGAGCGCACGGAGGTTGGTTAAGTTTCAATTCTCTCCTTGTACTCCGTGCCTCAATGGTGAATTCTCGTTTTCATGCGAGGCAGCCGGCAAGGGACTGCCTCGTATCAGGGCAAGGCTTCAAAAACTCATCTGTTCGTAGGGTGTCATCCTGAGCTTCGCAGGATGTCATCCTCGGCTTGGTAAGGTGTCATCCTGAGCGCAGCGGTCGCTGCAAGGCCGCACTCCCGCCGCTCAGGATGACACCTCTTTAAGACGAATGTGCACTCGGCACGCCCGAAGGCGCGCCGCCATGCCTGATAGAAGACGACCTCAGACGAAGCGCCGTTCTGGAATCACTGCTCGCGCAGCGCCGTGATGGGATCCACCTGCACCGCGCGTCGCGCCGGGATGTAGCTGATGACCAGCGCGAGAGCCAGAAACAGCAGCGGGGTGAAGGCGAAGCTCAGCCAGTCGCGCGGGCTGACGTGATACAGCAACGCCGACAAGAGTCGCGTCAAGATCAGCGCCGCAACTAAGCCGATCGCCACGCCCGCGCCGGCCAGCACCAGTCCCTGACGCAGCACCAGCCGCAGGATATTGTCTTTGCCGGCGCCGAGCGCCAGGCGGATTCCCAGCTCCTGCCGGCGTTGCGCGACCGAGTACGCCAGCACACCATAGATGCCGACCGCGGCCAGCGCCATCGCCGTGATCGAGAACACCGCGACCAGCAGCATGAGGAAGCGCGGCTGCGTGCGCGACGTGTCCATCAGCTCGTCGACGCTCTGGATGCCGGTGACCGGCTGGTCAGGATCGACGGCGGCAATCTCGGCGCGCACCGCTGAGGTGAGCTGCTCCGGCGGCACCGCCGTGCGCGCCAGCAAGTACATGTTGCTCCACGGCAGCTGCGGGAAAGGCACCCAAACCTGTGGTTGCGGCTCCTGTCCCAGGCCTTTGTTGCGCGTGTCCTGCGCCACGCCGACAACTTCTGCCGGCTGCGGCCAGCGTCCTACGACGACATGCTTGCCGATCGGGTTCTCGCCTGGCCAGAAGCGGCGCGCGAAAGTCTCGTTCACTATCAGGACCTTGGGAGCGGCGGCATTGTCGGCGGCGGTGAACTCGCGGCCGCTGCGCAACGGCACGCGCAGGGTGCGGAACCACTGCGGGCTGATGGCCTCGATGTCGATGAACGGCCGCTGGCCGAGAGGAACGTTGGGCTGGCCCTCGGGCAGCATGGGCGTGATGCGCTTGATGGTGAAGGGCAGCGTCGCGGAGATGGCGGCATCGCGCACGCCGGGCAGCTGCTGGACCCGGCGCAGCGCTTCGTCGAAGAAATCGACCTGCTGCGCCGGCTTGGCATATTTCACGGTGGGCAGCGAGAGGTTCATGGTGAGCACGTTGTGCGCGTCGAAGCCGGGATCGACCTGCAGCAGCCGCTCATAGCTGCGCAGCAGCAGGGCGGCGGCGATCAGCAGCACCAGCGAGAGCGCCACCTGCCCGACCACCAGCAGGCCATTCATGCGGCTGCGCAGATGTCCGGCGGAGGAGCTGCGGCCCTCTTCGCGCAGCGCCGTCTGCAGATCGGTGTGCACCAGCTGCATAGCCGGCGCGATGCCGAACAGGATGCCGGTGACAAGCGCGATCGCCAGCGTGAACAGGAGCACGCGGCCGTCCATGCCAACGGGAATGCCGGAGGGAAGCTGGCCTGCGCCCCAGGTGACGAGCGCGCGCGTCGCCGCCCAGCCGAGGCCGACGCCCAGCGCCGCGGCCAGCAACGACAGCAGGACACTTTCGGTGAGCAGCTGCCGCAGGATCTCGCCGCGTCCTGCTCCCAGCGCGGTACGCACGGCAATTTCGCGGCGACGTCCCAGGGCGCGCGACAGCAGCAGGCTGGCGACATTGCCGCAGGCGATCAGCAGCACCAGCGCGACCGCGCCGAAGAGCACCCAAACTTTGCCGTGGACATTGGCCACCACCATGTCGCGCAGCGGCGCGGCAGTCATGGTGATGTCGCCGCCCGCGTCGGGCGCGGAGGGATTCTGCTCGGCATACTGGCGATTGAGCACCGCCAGTTCGGCATCGGCGCGATGCAGCGTTACGTCAGCACGCAGCCGCGCCAGCAAGCCGAGATAGCCCACGCCCTGGCGCAGCTTCGCCGGCGGGATCAGCGTCAGCTCGAAGTAGCGCGGCGTCCAGACGTCGGCCTCACCGACGAAGGGAAATTGCACGCCGGCGGGCAAGACGCCGATCACAGTATGCGGCGTGCCGTCGAGGGTAACGCTCTGGCCGACGATGTCACGGTCGCCGCCATATCGGCTGCGCCACAGGCTGTCGCTGAGCATCGCGACCGGCTTGCCCTCGGGACGGCCTTCGTCCTCGGCGAAGCTGCGGCCGAGCTGCGGCTCGACGCCTAGCAGCGAAAAGAAGTTCGGCGACACGCGCCCGACCGCGACCTGCATGGGATCGCCGTGCCCGGTCAGGTTGAAGGTGTCGGTGGCCCACGCCGCTACAGACTCGAACGAGCGGGCGTGATCGCGCAACAGCTCATAGCGCAGCAGCGTGCCATCGTAGTCTTTGGTGGCGTCCTTCACTTGCACGCTTACCAGTTGCTCCGGATTGCGATACGGGAAGGGGCGCAGCAGCAGCGCGTTGGCGACGGTGAAGACGGCGGTGGTTGCGCCGATGCCGACCGCCAGGATAAGGACTACGATCAGGGTGAAGCCCAGGTCCTTGCCGAAGAGGCGTAGCGCAAAACGCAGATCGCGCGCGAGATGCATGGCAGTTGATTATAAAAACTTTTGTTGTCTTATTGGGACTTAGCAGTTCTGCTTGTGACCGGCGCAACCCCAGGGTAGCGGAAAACCATCTCTCGAATAGTGAATTGCAGGAGAACGCGAATGTACGCAGGTGTACGCAGTCGGTTATTTTTGTTTAGTCTCATCATGCTGATGCTGCCGATCGCGGCATCGGCGCAAATATCCATCTCCGTCGGCTTCGGCCCGCCGGCGCTGCCGGTGTATGCGCAGCCGGTCTGCCCCGCGCCCAATTACATCTGGGTGCCGGGCTATTGGGCCTACGATCCAGGGTACGGCGATTACTTCTGGGTGCCGGGCACCTGGGTAGAGGCGCCGCAGCCCGGCTATCTGTGGACGCCGCCCTACTGGGCGTACGAGCAGAATTCCTATTACTTCCATCCCGGTTACTGGGGCCCGCAGGTTGGCTTCTATGGTGGAATCGATTACGGCTACGGCTACTTCGGGCACGGCTACGAGGGCGGCCGCTGGAACCATGGCGATTTCTACTACAACCGTGCGGTCAACAACATCAACGGGGGCAACATCCGCAACGTGTATGACGTGCGGGTGAACGAGCCGAGGCAGGCGAGCCGCGTGAGCTACAACGGCGGCAACGGCGGCATCGAGGCACGGCCCACGGCAGCCGAAGAGGCAGCGTCGCGGGAGCGGCACATCGAAGCGGTGTCGGCGCAGTCGCAGCATGTGCAGGAAGCGCGGCAGAATCCCGCGTTGCGTGCCACGGCCAATCACGGCAAGCCGCCGGTGGCGGCGACGCCCAGGCCTGCAACCTTCAAGGGCGCCGGGGTGGTAGCGGCGCGTGAGGCCGGCGCTCCGTATCAGCCACCGCCGGCGAAGAATCCCACGGCGAATAATGCGAAGCAGCCGGCGCCTCGGCCGGGCACGGAAACGGCAGCGCGTCCGGAGAACCAGCCGAACCGCGCCAATACCGCTGCTCGCCCGGAGAACCCTCCCGCACGCACGACGAACGCGCCTGCGCCGACTCCGCAGTACAACGCGCGAACTCCGATGCATGCGCGCGACGTGCCGTCGCACACCGCTCCGCCGCCGCCCAGCAACGCCAACGCCGCCCAGCAGCGTGAGGCGCAGCAGCGCGAGCAGCAAGTGAAGGCGCAGGAGGAAGAACACCAGCGGCTGGCGCAGCAGCAGGCGCAGGACCATCAGCGCATGGAGCAGCAGAAGGCCACCCCGGCGCAGATGCAGCAGATGGAGCGCCAGCATCAGCAGCAAACCCAGCAAATGGAGCAGCGGCACGTGCAGCCGCAGCCCACGCGGCAGCAGCAGCCCGCACCTCATGCCGAGGCGCGACCTGCGTCACCGCCTCCCGCCGGAGCCAAGACCTCGCCCGAACGGCATTAGCCAAGTCCGGCGTCCATTCTCAGTGGTGATGCTTGCCGCTGGAGTAGCCGCCGGAATGGCCGCCGCCTCCGGAGTGTCCCCCGCCGCCAAAGCTCTTCGGGGCTTTCATCTTCGGCATCTTGGGCGCGCCGCCATGAAAATTACCGAAGCTGCGGTTGCCGCCCGAGGCACGGAAGCCGCTGTTGGCGCGCGCCGGCTTGGCATACGAAGATCGCGAATTATTTCCTGCTCCGAATCCTCCGAACGAAGAACGCGGCTGGAAAGTTGGGCGCTGCATTCGCGCGTTGAGCGCGCCATTGCCGGCGGGTGAACGATACGACTGGCCCAACTGCGGAGATCGCGCGTAGCCGTAGTTCTGGTTACCATACGGGCGGCCGTAGCCCTGCGCCGGACGATATCCCGAATAGCCGGAAGGCCGCGAAGCGTAGCCGTAGCCCCGCGCCGTCGCAGTGTTGTAGCCGCCACCGCGCGCATAGCCGCTGGCCGGGGGACGATGCACGAAGCTGCCGGCCATCTGGGGCGTCCGCTGGTTGAAGCCGTTACCGCGAGCAGCGGTGTATCCGCGGGAGGAGGAAAATCCATTTGGCGGACGATGCACCATCCCATTGGCGAAGGCCGAGTTGCCATAGCCGCGCTGAATGCGAGCGTAATTGCGCATGCCGCCGCCGTAAGCCGCGCGCCTTCCGCCGTGCGGGAACCCCCAGTCGGCGACCATGTTGCTGCGCGAATAGTAGTTCGAGTTGTGGAACAGGATGGCCTGCACCAGCCAGCTCACGCCCCACGCCAGCAGTCCCCAGGGCATGCTGGTGAAGGCGGTCATCGCGATGCCTGGCCCCCAATGCAGGACAGCCGAGCCGACGAATGAGCCGAACTGCGCGATGAATGAGAAGTCCGGATAGGGCGAGACCGGCTGGCCGTAAACGCTCCACGGATCGTAGGCCGGCACGTAGACGAATTGCGGATTCAC
>Ga0070731_10003519_pt1 | contig 14089 bp, 12 predicted proteins | sample Coa_R1_2_FD_66448 | JGI IMG/M metagenome (GOLD analysis project Ga0070731, IMG submission 66448) | Surface soil microbial communities from Centralia Pennsylvania, which are recovering from an underground coalmine fire - Coalmine... | ecosystem: Environmental > Terrestrial > Soil > Unclassified ... | reverse complement strand
ACATCTTCAAAAAGGTGTTTTTGGCATTTTTTTTCTATGTCCAAAAATGCATAATTGAAACCATTTCCTTGTGGAAGCGATCTTTTTTAATCACAAAATTGGCTTTTTAAGGGCCGACTATTTAAGACCAAATTGCCCAGCCTTTAAGCAATCCGATGTACTTATTTACTCGAATAAACCTGACGCCGCCTTGAAGAGCATCCTTGCGAGCGCGCTGGGAATAAGAGTCATCGTTAGCAAATCACGAAAAATTTATCTCGTCGAGAATGTAAAGATCCATTTTGATTTGGTAAAAGACCTTGGAACCTTTATCGAAGTAGAAGCGATCGATCGCACGGGTGAAATTGGTATCGCCCAGTTGGAGGAACAGTGCAGCCGTTTTGCAAAGTTGATCGGAATAGATCAAGCAGATTATATAGCAGAATCTTACGGCGATATGATCAATATGTGAACAGGTTGCCGGTTATTCTGCCTTTTCCAAATCCTTGTCTTTGACGACGACAAGATCACCCAGCTGAACGGTTATTGGCATCGTGCCAACCTGCACAACTGCGGTTTTGCTTCGAATTTCCTTAATAATTCCTACCTGGTGATTTTTTTTCATCATGACTTTGGCTCCAGTCTTCGCGTGTTCGCCTGTTTCCACATATTGAGAATCAAATTTCTTTTTCACTTTTTCAGCTACCTGCTGTTCTTTTTGCTTGAAAAGTAACGACTGCATTTGTTTAAATACCTCGCTTTTATTTTTTGACTGACGCCATTCAAAAACAATCTGCTTCAGTTTCCGTTCCATGTCCTTTAAGTAGGCAATTCGATCATTAGATAGCTGGTTTTGATGTCTGAGCAATTCTACGCGGCGTTGATGTTGCTCTTTGTTCATAAATTGCATCATGTGAGTATGTAAAGCTTCATTTTCCTTAACAAGCTTGGAAAGTCTTTGTTTTTCTTCTTCAACCTCCAGCATTCCCTGCTCAGTTCTGTTTAACAGCTTATCCAGTTGAAAATGGCCTTCATCAACTAAAGTTCTTGCCTTGGCTATCAGTTTTTCATCCAAACCAATTCTTTCGGCAATAGAAAATGTATATGAACTGCCAGGCTTCCCTATGATAAGTCGATACAATGGCCGTAAATTGCCTTCATCAAAGGACATCGCGCCATTAATGATTCCAGGTGTTTTACTCGCCATGACTTTTAAATTCAAATAATGAGTCGTTACGATTCCAAAAGCCTTTTTTTGAAGAATGAATTCCAAAATGACTTCCGCAAACGCGCCCCCAAGACTTGGGTCACTTCCGCTCCCCAACTCGTCAATAAAGAAGAGTGTTCGTTCAGTGGCGTTCTCCATGAAATATTTCATGTTCAGCAAATGTGCGCTATAGGTGCTCAGCTCAAATTCAAGGCTTTGTGTATCACCGATATGAATCATCAGCTGCTTAAATATCCCAAATTCTGAGTGGGGATGGACGGGTACAAGCAAACCGCCTTGCAACATCAGTTGCAAAAGCCCCACTGTTTTAAGTGTGACAGTCTTTCCACCGGCGTTTGGACCTGAAATGACGAGTATGTGTGCATTACTGTTTAGTTCCAAATCAACGGGAATGGTCTCTTTCCCATTTTTTCGGTTATACAAAAGCAAAAGTGGGTGATAGGCTCGAACAAGTCGAATGAGCGGTTCGTCCCTTAAAACAGGAAATTCTGCATTCATCAGCAACGCCAACCTCGCTTTAGCTTCGACAAAGTCAAATTCACCGTTGATCTTGTGATAGTTTTCCAACATTGTTGCATATAGCGATAATTTTCGCACCAATTCTTTAAGTATTCTTTGTTGCTCATGTCGTTCGTCATTTTCCAGAGTAAAGACCTCATTGTTCAATTCAACCGTTTCTTCGGGTTCCACAAAGGAAGTTTTGCGCGTATCACTTTCTCCATGAATTATGCCCTTGATTTGCCTTTTATGTTCGGCAAATACGGCAAGCACTCTTCTTCCGTTCAAGAAGGACTCTTCTGATTCGGCCACATACCCAACGCGTTGAAATTTTGAAAGGACCTTGTCAAAAGTCTTTCTTAATTCTAATCTTTTTCTAGACAACTTTAAGCGGATTGAATCCAACTTTTCACTCGCGTGGTCTTTGACAGATCCTTTATCATCAAGCACCTCATCAATAAGGTCCAAAATAATCCTTTCATAATACGACCCAATCAGTATGCTTGCCAAAGCAGGATAGGCCGTACGTCTCTCACCTTTGAACCAGCGAAATATATTTCCCGCATTCTCAGCGATTTGTCTTATACCAATTAGCTGAGTACCAGTAAGATGCGCTCCTGGTATTGACAATAATTTTAACTCCTTTGTCAAGTCAAGCGTAAAGTAATTTGGAAATGATTGGCCACTCCGAAGGAGTGACAAAAACTCGAAGGCCTGCCGCAATTCCCGGTCAATGATCTTCTTCTCTGTATAGATATGCAAATCATCAGCCCAATTTTTCCCATATTTAGTCCTGCAGAGTTCTTTCAATAAGGACCTGATTTTGTCAAATTCAAGCTGCAAGAGAGCAGATTGCGGAAATAATTTCATGTCGGCGCTAAGATTCTAAGGTTGTATTAAAAGAATTTTCAGGTGTTGGAACTTCGAGGGCCATTTTTATATTCGCCTGACAGGGGCTATTTAAAATAAGATTCAGGAATAATTCGCCACATATCGTGAGACAAATGCCCAATTAGCAACTCGTAAATGAGGTAAATGGGCCAAAAAATATAGTGGACGATAACGAGAAGAAACGAATGATTATAATACCAGCTTATCAAAATTGAATAGAGACCGAGAGCCAGATAAAGAATACTGCCATCCCTGCTTCGCATATAATTGATTTAATACTAAACTACAAAAAAAATCATACCAAATTTGCGCTGTTTGCATTTTCCAGAACCGAAGCGGTTGTTAACGATGTGATAAATCACATTATTTAGCCTGAGGCTCGCAAATTTGGCGAACAAGGAACTAACTTTATGGAACAATGGCTGTTGGCTTTTCAATAGTAGCTGCAACATTGGTTTTTTTTCAAGGCCCACGCCTTAATTTAGTCGGAGAAATTGATACCAGGAAATCGAATCGGCAAATTATGATTGATAAACATCAGACGGATACGGCAACTTTTGGGACAGGATGTTTTTGGTGCACGGAAGCCATTTTTCAGGAACTGAAAGGCGTATTAAAAGTTACTTCAGGTTATTCGGGTGGATCAATAAAAGACCCAACTTATGAACAGGTTTGCAGTGGAAATACGGGACACGCTGAGTGCCTTCAAATTGTTTTCGATCCGCAAGTAATCAGTTTTGACGAACTGCTTAAGGTCTTTTGGGAGTCACATGACCCGACATCATTAAACAGGCAGGGGAACGATGCCGGGACTCAGTACCGGAGTGTTATTTTTTTTCATAATGAGGAACAAAGACAGAAAGCTGAACATTATAAGGAGGAATTAAGCAAAAGCAAAGCATATGATAAACCGATAGTCACCGAGATTACAAAATTTACAACTTTTTATCCGGCCGAAAATTACCATCAGGACTATTACCGGACGCATGGCTCCCAGTCCTATTGTTATCTTGTAATCCGGCCAAAAGTCGAAAAGTTTGAAAAGGTTTTTAAGAACAAGCTCAAAAAGACACCTTGACGGAGTGAAATAGTTTCAGCAGATGACCACAGCATCGTTTTCACCTCTCAAAAATCATTCGTCATATGCCGGTAAGAATGGCAATGGCTCAAAATCCATCACTCCTTTCACATAAGCGTGGCATCCCTGACCATTAGTTATAACCAAATATTTAACCGGAATTGCAATGTTATAATGAATCACCTGCCATAGAACCACATTGTCCAGAATTATATTTGCCCCTTTGCACTCAATAAGCATCCATGGCTTTGCCGCACTATCGAAAATCAGTAAATCAAACCGTTTGTCCAGTTCGCCCAATTTCATTTTTCGTTCGACGGCGATATAAGACGATGGATATTTTTTTACTTGCAACAAATATTGAATAAAGTTCTGTCTTACCCACTCTTCCTGGGTAAGGCGCACCCATTGTTTACGCAACTCGTCAAAAATATATTCTCTGCCAGTCTCCTCCTCTTTGATTTTATAGGAATGCGGTGGGTAGTAGATTTTTATCATTCGGGAAAGTATTGATTAAATTTACAAAACCAAATTGAATAGCTGCAACGTCATCGATTTTCATCGACATGATATGAAACATTAATCATGAAAAACAAAGAAGAAATTGTAAGAAACTGGCTTCCGCGCTATACAGGAGAAAAACTTGAAAATTTCGGTCAGTACATTTTGCTCACAAATTTTGACAATTATGTTGAAATGTTTGCGGCATGGTTCAACGCCAAAATAAGTGAGGACGGAAAACCAATGCGCTGTGCCACATCAGGTGAGATCACCATGATTAATTTCGGAATGGGTAGTCCGTCGGCAGCGACGATTATGGATCTTTTGACCGCCATTAAGCCAAAAGCTGTCCTATTCCTCGGAAAATGCGGTGGATTAAAAAAGAGAAACAAACTCGGCGATCTAATTTTACCAATCGCTGCAATTCGGGGAGAAGGCACCTCGGATGATTATTTTCCTACCGAAGTTCCAGCCCTGCCCGCATTTGCATTGCAAAAAGCAATATCGACTACCATTCGGGAATATGAAGTAGACTATTGGACCGGCACCGTGTATACCACAAATCGTAGGGTGTGGGAACATGACGACGAATTCAAAGAATATTTGCAAAAAATCAGGGCTTACGCCATTGACATGGAGACTGCAACCATATTTTCAGTCGGTTTCTACAACAAGATTCCGACAGGGGCATTGTTGTTAGTAAGTGACCAACCCATGATTCCTGAAGGAGTAAAAACTGAAGAAAGTGATAAGCGAGTAACGATTGACTATGTCGAACGACATATCAGAATCGGAATTGACTCCTTAAAACAGCTTATTAATGGCGGGCTTACGGTGCGCCATTTGCGGTTCTGAAAAACAATGAGTTCCCAAACTGCCGACTTAGCCTTATTTACAATAGAATCAAGGCGCATCAGCCCGTCCAAGGAAATAATCATTGTCAGTATAAAATGAGGCAGCGCTTTTGTGGAGGCCAAAAATTACCCTCTTTAACTGCCTGTCGAATTGTTCTTCTAATGACTGGTTTGGCCTGATTTTTCTATTTGTCAATTTGACTAGGTCATCATTATCGCTGATTTCCTTTAATGACTGGGGCTGCAGGCCGCTAATGCCGATTTGCCAATCATCGTCCTTTTCTGGCTTATATCGGAAATAATAGACATATCCCCTATTTTGCTTCACCTGTATGATCTTCTTGTCAACAAACTCAATCGCAAATAATTCGTTTTTGGTATACGCCATGCTTAACTGGCTGCGGGCAATGTCGACCTGCGTTAAAAATTTTTTTGGAAACAATATCAATCTATTGATTTCTTCAAGTTTTTTATAAAGTTCGAAGCGATATTTATCATTCGATGCCAGAGAAAGTATGATGGTGTCTGAAACTGCCAGGTCATGACGCAAGAGCAGGATAGCGGTTCTTAGTCTTAATTCCAGGTTGGAGCTTCTTAAGAGCTTGTCAATAAAAATAGGTACGTTCACGTTTTTTTCGTAGAAAGGCAAAAGAAGGACAGCATAGTCGTCAAGTTCAGTGTTCTCTTCGGCATAACTGTCATCAGAAGAAAGACGATTATTTCTTCCGGGACCCGGATCGTCTTCTCCTTTTTGCAAGTGCATTTCATCCTTACTAAGTTGTTTTTTCCACTGAATTTTGGCTTCGAAATAGATTTTGCTAAAGTATGTGGCATACTCATTTCCGCCCAAATATCCGCTGTCGACCAAGGTTGTCAGAAGTGAATGCAAGTTGTCCCTATAATCATCGATTGTTGAAAGTTGGAGGACTTCGGGAAATAGCGACTTCGCGAGGTTTAGCGAGTCGGTGATATCCTGAAATAAATAATTATAGTCAGAACTGTTTTCGAAGACCGGCGGATCCTGAATCAACAGGGATTTGAGAAGAGCATAAGATTCTCTTGTCTTATGTCTTGCCAATGCCTTGAACACAATATTTTGAAAGGCATTCGTATCCGCCGCGCGCTCATAGATTTGCTTCAGCGATGAAACAATTTCATCATTAACAGACGAATCGTTAATGTAGCCTAATTCGTTGATCAATTTTGACTTTGTATCGAAATAATCCTTCTCATTGTACGACAGGTTCTCAATGGCCTGTACAAGAAGGGGAACGCCATAAGCGCCAAAATAAACGTTCGGAATTGCTTTCTTTGCAACTTCACTGGTAGCAGAATCTTTGCTATTCAAGTCTTCAAAGAAAACCTTAAGCTTATTTTCAAATAGTGGAGATCCCAAGTGCCGGTTAGTCGGTTTGATACTCTGAAAAAACCGACGTACAAATTCATCTGGGTTTTGAAGAGAATCATACATATTCATGACGTGGTATAGTCGATTGTCCTTAAGAAAAATCCAATTGTTAAATAAGCACATCGAATTTGTATCCGCCAGTATATAATGATATCCGCTAATAGAATCTGCACGTATTGGGACCTTACTATACAGGATGAATGTTTCTTTGATTCTCTTTTCGTTAATTTCATCTCTCCAAAATGCTGCCGAATCTTTAGGATAGTAATATTTTGGGTAGGATTGCACAGTCACGTAAACTGTTTCTCCGGTTGAATCATCCTGAAACAACGCCATCTTGTCCGCAGGCCAATAACTATTGTATTCCGTTGGTCCATAATAATCCCTGCCACCCGCCTTGTCCATCAGTCCTCTGACGGTTGCATCGATATCCGGCACTACCGGAGTCGAAACTGAAATATTGACTAATGTATCTGTGTAGTCAGAAAAATGTCGATAGTTATTGTTGGCAAACTCAAATGAATCAAAAAAATCAGGAAATGTTTTGTTTCTGGTTTTTGATCTGGCCGCAAGGACATAATAGTTTGTGCCCTTCAACATACAGCGGACCCTGGCAATTGAACCATCTTTAAGAGAATATGAGGCGTCCAGCGACGGGTATCCTCGCCAAAAGCCATGTTGTCGGCTCAATTCCGACGAGACGAAATCAGATAGGCCAAAACTCTCCTCAGCCAGATCGAGGGCAAAGGTGTCTTCTTCGATGAAATGATAATTTTGAATGGTTTTTTTTACCAACCAAAACGCGTCACCATTGTCGGGATCGTGGGCTTCATACTCCCAACATGGAATTGCATCGTAGTTGTTATCATTACGATGCTCGAAGGGGATTTGAGGGAATCTGACTTTGAATCCGCCCCTCTTGGGTTTGAAATCTACCCAATTGTGAACCGTCGCCGTATTCCTAAGTGAAATTGAGGCGAAGAATTCGTCTGCCTCCCTCCCATCGACATAGTTATTGTTTCCACTCATTTTAAAGACGAGTACTTCAAACGGCGTCACGATAATATTGTAACGCTGCAGATCTCCTCGCCGGGTTTTGTTTGTAATGTCGAACCCCTTATATCCGTTTTTCAAGATCGGTGTCTTCTTTAGGATTTTGCCTGGTATATTTTCATACAGGAGGCTATCGACTTTCCGTAGAACTGTTTCTTCTGTCTGACCAAAGAAATAAGCATGGGTCTTAACCCGGGTGACCATATAATAAGCACCATTGCTCATATCCGCATACTGCCAAGAGTCATTATTATGGCCATCCAATCTCTTATACAGTTTTCCAGGCAGCTGCACACCAAATAGTCCATCATCCGAAGTGAATGGGGAGAATGTCACAGGCACTCTAACCTTTTCAATGTCGTCGCGCAAGTTGGCGTCTCGATCCTGCATGAGAATCGGCCGCAACGTATATCCTTTCTTTCTCAGCAGCTCGATAACACCACGCTTTCCGGGCAAGTGCGCAGCGCCCACCCCAACAAAGAGTGTTTGTTTTTTAATGATGCTATCGATGGAATTTGCCTGAATTTCATTTCGGCGATACAGGAATTTTTCCAGATATGCATCAGACGCCTGCATTATCTTCTCCAGCGAATCAAGCATGTCCAAATCACCTTTCCGATAAGCATCCTGGGTTTTCTTTTCAAGATAATAGACGCCTTCTCCTTCGCTGTCATATTTTCTTTTTTTCTTATCCTTCATCATGTCTTGAGTCGCTTCTAGAATAAGCCTCTCAGTTTCAAAGAAGTTCTCCACCCCAGTAGCCTGTTTGCCTAGTCTCTTGCCTGTTTGGTAAATATATAAGTCGAGGTAAGTATCCTCCTCAAAATCTGCGCTCGGTTGAAATGTTCGATAAAGTAAACCATTGATAATAGTCGGCTCTTCGCTCAACGCCGCTTTGATCTTGTCTTCATACTTATCTAATTGGAAGGATTTTTCCGTAACGTAATCATTAGGTGCCCCCTGAGTGTAGAACCGGAGATTATTCTCCATTTTCTGGTACCGGAACAATTGATCCTGCCACAGTTGGGGATCTAATTCCAATGCAACGACATCCGAATTCTTGATACCTGCGTAAAATGAATCACTAAGATGAAAGACGAGTTTGTTGCTTACGTGCATTGTGCCAAAGAGATAGGATGGTTTCTTTAGACCGTTGCCTCGAATCTCCCAAAGTAGCGCCGGATATTTCTTATTCTCCCGTTGTTGTGCGAAACAGAGGAATGACGAGAAGATGAAGAAAATGCCCACAATTAATTTCCGAATCTGAAAGGTTAAACTCATCCTGTGCGGTTTCAATTTTTTTGGCCATATACAAGACGCCATTTCCCTGAAATTATTTTCTGACCTTCCCCTTATTATTTGTACGGGCTATGATAACCATAAAGTTGTCCATTTAATTTCTTTTTTTGTTGCGATTAATTCACTACTTTTGCACGCTTAAAATTCATCTTCGAACATGATACCAAATCGGGTGCCGTAAGACCTGGTTTGCGCGGAATTTTCCGTTTGTCTTACAACCCCCCAGGTATCATGTGGTATAATACAACCATAAACAACGTTTCCGCATGAAGCTTTCTCAGTTTAGATTTGATCTTCCTTTAAATTTAATTGCCCAAAACCCGACAAAGAAAAGAGAAGACAGCAGGATGATGGTCGTTCACCGGGAGACGGGGAAAATTGAAAATAAGCACTTCAGGGAAATATTAGAATATTTTGACGATAAAGATGTTTTTGTAGTTAACAATACAAAGGTTTTTCCGGCTCGAATGTACGGGCGTAAGGAGAAAACAGGAGCAAAAATTGAAGTTTTCCTGCTTAGGGAATTGAATAAACCCAACCGTCTTTGGGATGTGATTGTAGATCCCGCGCGAAAAATTCGCGTCGGGAACAAACTTTACTTCGGCGACAGTGATGAGCTGGTTGCCGAGGTAATCGACAACACAACAAGCAGAGGTCGGACTATTCGGTTTCTTTGGGAAGGCACTGACGAGGAATTTCGGCAGATGCTCGAAATACTTGGCGAAACCCCCCTTCCGAAATACATCAAGAGAAAACCTGACGAAGAAGATAAAGAACGATACCAGACAGTATACGCCAAGCATGAAGGAGCGGTCGCAGCCCCCACGGCAGGCTTGCATTTCAGCAAAGAATTAATAAAACGATTAGAAATTAAGGGAGTAAAGTTTGCTGAGATAACGCTGCACACTGGCCTTGGAACTTTTCGTCCCATCGAAGTCGAGGACCTAAGCAAACATAAAATGGATGCGGAATACTACCGAATTGATGATGAAGCCTGCCGAATAGTCAATAAAGCCAGAACCGAGGGCCGAAGAATCTGTTCCATCGGGACCACGACTATGCGCGCCATTGAATCGTCGTTTACGGCGGAAAAGCTTCTCAAACCTTCAGAAGGTTGGACCAATACTTTTATACATCCGCCATACAAGTTCAATATTGCAGATGCACTTGTAACCAATTTCCACCTTCCAAAGACCAGTTTGTTAATCATGGTGTGTGCATTCGCCGGCTATGACTTGACCATGGAAGCATATAAAAAAGCAATCAAAGACAAGTATCGTTTTTTCAGTTATGGCGATGCAATGCTTGTGATTTAGCGCCTTTTAGGATTCAATTGCCAATTATTCCTCAATCTGGTCGACGCCTTTCGGTACTTAAATTTATGCCATGAAAAGAATTTGCCTATTACTCATGCTGATATATTCCTCCAAAATGACCGAATCACAAATAATTATTCCATTATATCCTGACGGTAAAATTCCTAATTCAAAACCTGTAAGAGACATTGAATCTACTGAGTTTAATAAGGATTGGAATATCCTTATTGTACGAAATATTACGAGGCCCACTCTTACGGCTTTTATTCCGCCGAAAGCAATCGCAACAGGGACGGCCGTATTAATTTGTCCGGGCGGGGGATATTCAATCGTTGCCGCAGGACACGAGGGATTTGATGTTGCAAAAAGGCTTAATGAATTTGGAATTGCCGCTTTTGTTTTGAAGTATCGTCTTCCGAACGACACCACAATGGTTAATAAGGAAATTGGCCCGCTGCAGGACGCCCAACGCGCCATGGAAATCATTCGCGAGAATGCCAAACAGTGGCAAATTGATGAACATCGCGTGGGAGTAATGGGTTTTTCGGCAGGAGGTCATCTTGCTTCTACGGTTGCGACCCATTTCAACCGGCCGGTGATCGATAACGCGGAGCAAATCAACCTCCGCCCCGATTTTGCCGTGCTGATTTATCCGGTCATCAGTTTTGCCAACGACAGCATCGCCAACATCGGAACACGTGACCAGTTATTGGGGAAAAGACCGCAACGCGACAAAGAAATTGAATATTCTTCCGACCTCCAGGTGAATCGACAAACTCCACCATCCTTTCTTGTTCATGCTGAAGACGATGATGTGGTAAAAGTCCAAAATAGCCTCGTGTTCTACGACGCGTTGCAAAAATTTAAAATTCCTTCTGAATTGATCGTTTATCCCAAGGGAGGACATGGTTTCGGCCTTAATATAAAGACTACTAACGACAATTGGATCGAACGACTCAAAGATTGGCTGGATTCGAACGGCTGGCTTAATAAAAAGCCATAATCCCTGTCTAGTCGAGGTCAAATAGGCCTTTATTTAGCAATTGAAGTGTTTTGATTTTATGATCGGAATGCACAAGAAGCGAAATATTATGTTTGCTCCCGCCGTAACTTACCATCCTGATAGGCACAGTAGTCAACGCAGCAAAAAGTCTTTTTAGAATGTCCTCCGTTTGCGCTATTTCATTCCCGACTACTGAGATAATTGTGTATTTTTTTTCAATTTCAACAATTCCAAATGGTTCCAGCTCCTTTAAAATGCTCTTGATGTGAATTTCGTTGTCTATTGTTACAGATACGGCAACTTCGGAGGTTGTAATCATATCTATCGAAGTGCGGTATTTCTCAAATACCTCAAATACCTTCCTTAGAAAGCCATAAGCGAGGAGCATCCTGCTACTCCGAATATTAATACCGATGATTCCGTCTTTCGCGGCAACAGCTTTTACGCCGACGGAACCCGCATCTCCTGTAATCAAGGTGCCTTTTGCATCGGGTTCCATGGTATTTAGCAATTTGACAGGCACCTTGTAAAACTGCGCTGGCCAAATCGATGCAGGATGTAAAATTTTGGCGCCAAAGTATGCGAGTTCAGCGGCCTCCTCGAAACTCAATTGTTCAATTGGCATCGTCTTTTTAACGACCCGGGGGTCATTATTATGCATACCATCAATATCGGTCCAAATCTCGCAAACACTGGCATTGATCGCCGCCGCTATAAGGGAGGCGGTGTAATCACTTCCTCCGCGCTTCAGGTTGTCAACTTCGCCTCTTATATTTCGGCAGATATAGCCTTGGGTGATGAATAGTCTCCTGCCCTTATGCAGGTTCAACAGTTGAGTCAATTTCACTTTAATGCTCCCTATTTGTGGCTCGTCATGAGCATCAATGCTCATGAACTCCAAGGCGGGTAAGAGAATATGATCGATGCCATTTTCTTCAAGATAAACGCTGAATAATTTAGTCGACAGCAGTTCGCCCTGCGCCAGGATATCCTTGTTCAAAGCTTCGCTAAAAGAAATTTTTAAAATGATATTTAAAAATTCAAAATGCTCAGCGATTATAGATTTTGCGCGATTATGAAATTCATTTTCTTTTACAAGTCCTGAAACGAAATGCTGGTAGTGCTTTTCAAGCTTTTCAATCTGCGCCTTAGCCTCTTCCCGTTCTCCTCGAGCAATGGAGTTACCAATCTCGACCAACGCATTAGTCGTTCCACTCAATGCGCTCAATACGACAATCTTTTCTTCGGCTTCTTTAGTAATCAGTTCGGCCACCTGGCGCATGCGTTCAGGTTTCCCTACCGAGGTCCCGCCAAACTTCATGATTTTCATTTATCGCAATTTTTTAGGTTTGCAAAGATAAGTGTTGACTCCTATAAAAATGTCTCCAATCTCCATCGGCGTTGCTGTCAAACGATTTTGTAAAGAATGCTAACAGTGACTATTTGTTACTGAACTTCAAAGGGCGTTTTAAATTTCTCGCCGAGCGAAGTCAATTCTTGAACTACTGTAGGCCACAGGGGGATACCGGTCTGGATTCGTTCTAGCTCCATCGAACGCTCGGGTTCGCCAGGAACCAGTACTTGTTTTTCACCGTTTGCCGGCTTTGCATTTCTAAAACGGCGGATCCAATTATCCATGTGCATTTTAAATTCACTCGCGGGACGAAAGGCGTCAATTCGCATGGCGCCAAAAAAATGACCTATGCCTTTGCCCGGCATATTCTCGGGCATTGGAACGTAGGCTGGAAATGGCGGGACCCATGGGCCGTAATTTGCTCCGCTCAGGATTGCCGAAAAAATATCCACGATGGCACCCAGCGCATAACCTTTATGGCTTCCATGTTCTCTGTCGCCGCCCAACGGAAGAAGTGCCCCCCCGGTTTTTAACTCATGCGGATCTCTTGATGGATTGCCATATTGATCCTGTATCCAGCCCGATGGCGCTAATTCATTCTTGCGCTGGAGAATCTCCAGCTTTCCATTGGCGGCAGTTGTCGTCGCCAGGTCGGCGACAAAAGGAGGCTCATCTCCAGCGGGAATTGCCACGCAGATGGGATTAGTTCCCAGCATACGTTCGACGGAAAAGGTTGGTGCCACTAGTGCACTCGCGTTGGTCATGGCGATGCCGATCATATCCTGCCGAACGGCTTCGAGAGCATGACACCCCGCTATTCCAAAATGGTTGCTGTTCTGAACACTGACCCAGCCTGTTCCGACTTCTTTTGCTTTGGCAATTGCGGTATGAATTGCAAAGGTTGCGACAATAAGTCCAAGGCCAGCATCACCGTCAACCACGGCCGTCGAAGGCGTTTCATGGATGACTTTTGGGATAGCTTTTGTATTCACTCTTTTTGCCTCCCAGAGCCGTACATAACCCGGCAACCTTGCTATTCCGTGCGAATCGATACCTCGCAAGTCCGCACTGAGCAATGTCCTGGCCGCTCCTGCGGCATCCTTTTCGCTACAGCCTATTTTCTCAAAAATTCCGCACGTAAATTTCAGCAGGTCTTCATACCTGAAAAGCTTCTCCATTTTATTATTTAGCGAATCGAAGATAGTTTAACTTTTGTTTTGCATACGTTGGGTGACGTCATGTTGCCGTTAACAGGCGATTTGCAATTAAACACATTTCTTTAGTAAACAGGGCATACACTTTTTATTCTATGATAATGGTGCAAAAGTTCTAATGTTTCGGAGCATCGTCAACGAACCATCGTTATCAAACTTAAAATTTAAATCATGAAAAAAAGGTTATTACTGTTTGGATTATTCGCTGTGGTGATCAGTTTCGCCATGAGCGGCTGCTATTGCGAAAGATTTCACCCTTATCATCATCATTATTATTACCGGTAGATTCGGTAAATCCAAATACCCAGCATTTTCAAAGAGGCTGTCTCAAAAGAGGCGGCCTCTTTTTCGTTTTAGTCATTGAGGGCGGGTAATTTTTGATTTCGTCAGTTTTTGATACGAAAGATTTTATG
>Ga0070731_10003518_pt1 | contig 14095 bp, 10 predicted proteins | sample Coa_R1_2_FD_66448 | JGI IMG/M metagenome (GOLD analysis project Ga0070731, IMG submission 66448) | Surface soil microbial communities from Centralia Pennsylvania, which are recovering from an underground coalmine fire - Coalmine... | ecosystem: Environmental > Terrestrial > Soil > Unclassified ... | reverse complement strand
CGCTTAACACCGCGCCGACCGGAATTCGGGGACCGTGAACGCTCGAACTCGGATCTCCGCCTAGCGGATATGGCCAGCGCGCGACACTGCTGCGCCCGTTGCGGCAATACGCCGCATCGTCTCCGCCCACAATGCGCGTCGCATCGATCCACGCCTGGACGACGTCGCAAGAGCCGCGCAACGGCGTGGTACCGGTTACTCGCGCGTCACGCCCCGAAACGCGCAGTTCGTAGAAGCACGACGTCATACGTCCCCTGCAACGCTGGTCGCCGAGGATTAGGCTCGAACCGAGCAACGCAACCGTGCCCGGAAAATAGAGCTTGCCGCCGCCGATCTTCACCAATTCAATCGAGCGGCCGCTGTGCGGAAGAACGGCGAGCCGATAACTGCGATTCGCCGTGGAACCGCTCACATAGAGATTCCCTGTACGGTCGTAGCCGCCGAAATAGTAATAATAAAGCTCGGTGCTGGTGTAGACTTTCGGCGTTCCGCGCGCCCGTCTGTATATGAGCACCGATCCGGAACCGCCGAAATCGTAAAGATTCGTAACGGCGAGATCGCCGCTCGACGGGTCGACCGCACAGCCGGCCGGATAACCGATCGGGTCGCCGAGCGTCGCAATCGGTTTGTCTTGGCCGTGCGCGTACTCGAGCATTTGAGAAGACCCCGTCTCAGCAATCCAGACATTGCCGGAGGCGTCGGCGCATTCGCCTTGCGGATCGCGCAATCCGTGCAGTTTGCCGGTGAGTTTGAGCGACGGAAACCGGTAAACGTATACGTCGAAGGTTCCTAAGTCGGAGACGTACAGGAGTTGCGACGCGCTCTTCGCACTCGGCTCCATCCAGGACACGCCGTTCGAGCGCGCAACCTCCGCCGGCACGATCGAGGTGCACGATGCCAACGCGATGGAAACCAGTGCCGTTACGGCGGCTCTGTGAAGCTGCATAAATCTGCGAGCCCTGCCTTAATAAGAGGAAGGCGGGCCCGCTAAGCGGACCCGCCGTGTCGCTCAATGATCGGACAGGCTATTTGTTGCTGATGGCCGCGCCGATCGGTTCCGAGAGTCCGGTTGCGGAGCTGCCCGGTATGCCGCCGGCCGGATAGGCCCAGCGGCTCGCGGTCGACCCCGACGCGATGCAGCCACCGGCGATGTACCGGCTGAACGGTGCGAGCGTGGGCTGATCCACGTCACACGTACCTCCGGTCGTGCTCTCGAGTTCGCTCGAGCCGACGACCGTAGCGGTCGAACCGGAGACCGTCGTCGCATACGCGCAGGAGCCGCCCAGCGTGCATTCCTGATCGGTGATTTCCAACTGGCTGTTCACGCGATCCCAGTTGAGGCCACCGGGGAAGTTTATTGTGCCACCCGACACGTTCATCGTGCTGCAAGAGCTGCTGGTGCACTGCGAGAGAATGAAGTAGAATGCGTTGCTGAAACCGTCTACGTACAGGTTGCCATTGGTATCGTACGCCGGGAAGAAGTATTCGTCCTGATTCGGGTTCGTGATCGGCGTTCCGCTGCCAGTGGCGTTGGGATAAATCATCACGTTACCGGCATAGCCGGCAGTGCTGACGATGTTCGTTACGGCTAAGTCGCCATTCGTCTTGTTGACGGCACAGCCCACCGGATAGTAGCCGGGATCGCTCAGCGTCTTGAGCAACGTTCCGGTGCGCGAGTATTGGTAGATCTGCGACGTGTTCGTGTTGGTGATCCAAATGTTGCCGCTAGAATCGGAGCACATGCCTTGCGGTCCACTGAATCCGGTCAGCGTCCCCATGAGCTTGAAATGGGGTAGCAAGTACATATCGATGTCATTGTCGCCGTAATCGGAGATGAAGAGAATGCGAGGTGCATCTTTAGCGGCGGGCGAGACCCACGACTTTTTGCGGTCCGATTTAACGCGCTGCGGCGCTCTGAACGCGCTAAGACCGGGGAACTTCGAATGCGCGTTGTCGATCTTAGCGCCCATTGGTGCCGACCCGGCAGCGTGACCGCTGGGCGACAGCGAGTTGGGCGCCGGAGGTGCCCCGGTTTGCGAGGCATTGCCGCTACAGCCGGCAATCAATGCGGCGGCGGCCAAGACGCCTACGGCGTATGTGGCCGACCTAGAGATTTTCATTATGCTAACGCTCCTTTTTCGCTTTCATGAAAGTACAAGCAGGCTCTGGACACCACGGGTCCAGCCAAGCGGGCCGGACGATTATAGTCCTAGCTTGACTAGGAATACCCTTCCTCGCGCATTGCCAAGCGCGGGGCTAGCCCTACCAATCGGTATCGGGAGCCAGATTCGACGGCTTGCGCCGCAGGAAGAACGAGCGAGGGTACTTCGACCCAATTTTCTTAAACGCGATGGGGTTCTGAGAATAATCGAAGCAATCGGCGATGCTCGCCGCGCGGCTGTCCGTCCGGTGCAGGGACGCTAGATTCCAATTATTCTCGATGTATTTGAGGATGCTGCCGAACTCGTACTGCGTCGTCGAGATGTATCCGGCCTTAGCGTACGGCGAGACGATAATCGCAGGCACGCGAAATCCAAGGCCGCCATAGCCAAGTTGCGGCGGCGCGAGATTGTCGTAGAGGCCGCCCCAATCGTCCCAAACGACGACGATCGCGCTCGAGTTCCAATACGAACTCTCGCCGACCGCATTAACGACGCTCGCCACCCACGACGGGCCGGTGTCGGACGACGTGCCGGGATGATCGGAATCGTTCTCATCCGGAATCACCCACGAGACGTTCGGGAGCTGACCGTTCGTGATGTCGGAAAAGATATTGGTCTGAGGACTCGAGATATGCCCATCGGTCCATTCCGAACCGTATCGGACCGCCTTGATCGCGTCAAACGCGCTGAGCAGCTTGCCGTCGATCTTGCAGCACATCGGCGGAACGTAATATCGCCACGCGACGCCTTTTGCGTCGAGCCGATTGCGCAGCGTCGGATAGTTCACGCAGGGAAGCGGACCTTGCGCTTGTTCGTAAACGTCGTCCTTAGTGATGAGGGACGTGTGCGTGCCATTCGGCGCGTCGCAGCCCCAAATACACTTGCTCCCGGAGCACGACGGGAGATCGACGAACGATTCGTTCGGTTTGATGACCGCATCGCCCGCAATCAGATCCTGATGCGCGGTGAAACTGCTGCTGCCTTGCGTCGTGAACATGTGCTCGGCCAGCGCGTACTGCGCGGCCATCTCCCAATACGGCTTGATCTGCGACGGATCGGTGTATTGGTAGGGATACGTGCACGCGGGCAGACCGTTGCCGAGGATTATTTTGTCAAAGCCATCCATCTTGCCGTCATCGCGCGCGATATCGTACGGTTTATAGCCGTGCGGGAGATCCTGCAGCTTGCCGTGCAGGCGCGTGACGAGACCGCGTTCCTTGAGTTTAACGGTCTTTTCGTGGGTTACCCCGCAGCTTGAGTTCGGCTCCGCTTTGCCGGTGGTAGTTCCATCTGCGCCGGAATAAGTGGCGAAGAAATCGTTGAACGTGCGGTTCTCTTGAATGACGAGAATCACGTGTTGGATCGGCGAGCCCCCGGCGCGCCCCGTCACTTCGACGCGATGACTCTGTGGGAGCGGCAAGGTGCGCGGCGCCGCTGCGTTGTTGACGCAGCCCACCAGGAGCGCGACGGCGGCCAGCGAGCACCCAAAATACCGCATCCTCGGAGCTATCCTTCGGCGATACTCGTCACGGCGGTGACGAGCGAATCTTTACCTTTGGTTGCCGTCAAAAATGCCAGCCGCGCGTAGTCGACGACTTCGGGAAATCGCCGCGCGTAGCCACTCAAGAAACGCCACGAAAAGAGCCGCTTGGGCGAGAGATACTCGGCTTCGTAGAGCAGCAGCAAATTCGTGAGCACGAAATGCCGCATCGCGCTACCGCGGCGGATATGCACACGCCAGCGCTTTGAAATGTCGACGTTCGTGAATACGTCATTACGCAGCGACCCGGAAAGAACCGCGGGGCTCACCGAAATCACGCTATCGTATGTTTGCGGCATCCGGTCGCTGCGCTCGATCGTCGCCTTGCCGAAGTCGACGCACCAAAATTCGTTCTGGGCGCCCTCGACCGGAAAGACCCAACGCGTTTTGCGGATAAGCGGACGGAGCAGACGCGTCGCCCGAAAGAACTTGTTGAAATACTTGCAAAAGTCGTCGAACGAAACGTCTTTCGCGCCTTCCGAACGATAGCTCTTTTCGAGACGCTCGCTCTCCGCTTGCGCGCGCGCTTCCGCATAACCGACCATGTCTTCGACCACGTTTTCGGTCAACTCAAAACCGCTCTCCGGCGACCAGCGGCTGCCGACCGGCATAACCATCAGGGAGGTCTGCGGCGCACGAGCGGAATTCGCTTCGAAGTAGCTCTTCATCTCCGGAGCAGAGACCAAAAAGCGGTTTTCGTCGAGCACCTCGCGATGCAAGTGGCAGATCCCGCTCGCAAATGGAACGGCGTAGCGCGGACGAAGCTGCTGCGCTGCCGCAACAAACGCCTCCATGTAGGTGCGGGCGTCGACGGGGAGCCGGTCCGACGGATCTTCAAACGTGTAACGCGTCGGATACGACCACGCCGGCGAGTGGCTTCGCAGCATGAAGTCCGGCTTCGGGTACTTCGAGCGGAACGTCTTCCACGTCGACGGCAAGGGTTTGGCATCGTTGAGATCGACGAGCACGACGCCATCCGCTTCCACGACCGCGACGCTGTCGTCTTGAAAGCTGATCTGATAGCTGGTCAACGAAAAACCGTCGCCGAGTGCCATCTTCTCGCCGTGGCGCAGCTCGACGATACGTTCGAACCCGATCTGCTCCAGTTGTTGCTTCAGTCCGGAAATCGGAAATCTCGGGACGATCGCCGTCGTCTGCTTGTGGAATTTCCGTAGCGTCTTGGGATCGAAGTGATCGAAATGCCAGTGGGTTATATAAACGTAGTCGGCGTCAAAAATCTCGGGCCCGAAAATCGGAGGCGGCGCGTGCCACCACGCCGACCAGTACGCCGGCTCGTTGAGCCAAGGATCGATGACCAGCCGCTTGCCTGCGGCGGAGATCTCGAGGCAAGCGTGACTGACGATACGGAACTCCATCACAGCCTCTTCTGCGCCGGCTCTCGGACCTCCAGCTTGCGAAGAACCCTTCCTATTTCTCCCGTAACGCGATCGCGCCGGTCGTTGTCGCCAAACTGATACGCGCGCTGCCGGAGCCGACCGTGCCACCGCCGCGCGAACCGACGATGTTGCGCCGCTCTTGCGAAATGCCCGCAACGTCGCTCGAGAAATCGCCGACCGTGCTCTCCGCCACGACGCGAGCGTTGCTGCCGGGCGCGATCGACAGTGTGATCGCGCCGGTCGTGGCACGCAGATCGATCGAACGATTTCCGCCGACGATTCCCGCGTCGGCGGTTATCTCGCCGGCTTGCGTATCAACGTCGAGATCGCCGCGAACGCCCGCAAGGTCGACGGCACCGGCGACATTGCTGACACGTAACGATGCATCGCTTGGAACCGATATACGGTATCGCACGCCGCCGCCGTGCACGCCGCCGGAGTATCGTGTCGCGATCGCAACTTCATCGCCTTGACGACCGACGTCGATCGCGATACTGCGCAATTCGCGGTCGTCGTAGCCGTATTTCGTCGCTTGAACGTCGACGAAAGGCTTACTCCAACCGTCAATGCGCACCGATCCGGCGATGTTATCGACCCGTACGGTCGGCGCGCTGCCGGCAGCAATGCTTTGGTGCACGTTTTCGCGCACGCGCTCGCCGAAGCCGCCGTTGCACGCTTGCAGCAGGCACGGCAGCATTAGTGCGGCGCAGAACGCGCTAACGCGGGAAGCCATCGCTCCTTCTCCGCCGCCTAGCCGCTCGTCGCCTGCAAAACCGCGGCACCGCGCAGTTCGTCGTGCTTGAGCATCGTGAGCGCGCGGTTTGCGTCCGCTAGTGGCATTACGGCCGTCGACGTCTTTATTGGAATCTCGCCGGCAAGTGCGAGGAACTCTTCGCCGTCGGCACGAGTATTGGCAGTCACGCTGCGGATTTCACGCTCGTAGAACAGGTCGCGCTCGTAGTCGAGCGGCGGAATCGCCGAAAGATAGATGCCGGCGACGGCAAGGATACCGCCGCGACCCAGCGCGTCAAGGGCAGAGGGTACGAGCTCACCTGCCGGCGCGAACAGAATAGCCGCATCGAGCGGCGCAGGCGGAGGCTGCATCGCATCGCCGATCCAGTCGGCGCCAAGCTCCTCGGCCAGCTCGCGATGAATGCCGCCCCGGCTCATCACAAACACGCGGCAACTCCAATGCTTGAGCACTTGAATCGCGAGGTGCGCCGAACCACCGAAACCGTAGAGTCCGACGGTCGCGCCCGGAACGATTGCGGCCCGTTTGATGGCGCGATAACCGATGATTCCCGCGCACAAGAGCGGTGCGGCGTGCTCGTCGTCGATGGCCGCGGGCAGCGCGTAGACGAAGTCTTCCCGCGCCACGGCATACTCGGCGTATCCGCCGTCGCGATCCCAGCCGGTAAAACGCGCGTTCGGACAGAGATTCTCTCGACCGCTGCGACAGTATTTACACGTTCCATCGGTCTCTCGCAACCACGCGATGCCGACGCGATCGCCTGCCTTGAACCGATGGGCCCGCGCGCCTACGCGCTCCACAACCCCGACGACCTCGTGGCCGGGTACGGTCTGCGAATGCTTCGGCGCAAGATCGCCTTCTGCAAGGTGCAGATCCGTCCGGCAGACGCCGCAGGTGATGACGCGGACCAGGATTTCGCCGTCTCCCGGAGCGGGCTTGGGCTTTTCAACGAGACGAAGCGGATTGCTCTCGATTGCAGCCGGCTGCTCGACGACGATGGCGCGCACGTTGCGCTGCTTACGAGGTTACGACGCGCGTTTACTGCGCGGCGCAATTCGGCAGGAGGGCGAGCCCGCCGAAAGCTTATGCCGCGGCGTCCTTACGGCGCTAGAAACATGTGCTCGATCTTCTGGCTGCAGTTGCTGGGCCCGGCGAGACAGGCCAGTGAAAGTTTCGGCCGCTGCTGCGATTTCATCGGCAAATCGTAGACCTTCAAACTGCCGTCGCCGGCGTCGAGCGTGTAATACGAATATCGGTACGTGTCGGCCGTCAGCGCACCGATGAGCGAGTTGACGTGCGCGTCGGGAAAGCGTCCTTGCGTCGGGTTAAAGGGCTGCGGGAACTGTGCGGTCACGTCCACCGGCGGCGAAGGCGGCGAACCGGGTTTGGGCGAGTGCAGCTGTCCGAGGTACTGTCCCAGCAGCAGCGACGGTGCGCTGGTGGCCGTCGGCGGCCACTGGCTGGAATCGACGTAGTCGGCTTGCGCGAGATCGAGCCCAACGGAGCTGGGCGGTTTCGCATACGGAAAACCGATCTTCCAGAGCAGCGAGCGGGCCGAGTTGCTCGCGTAGACGTAGAGGGTCGCGTTGATGTCGAACCGCGCTTGCACCAACGTCGTAAAACCGTGGGTCTTCGAACCCGGCGCACCAAAGCCGATCGTCAGCGCCGCCACGCTGTTTCGCGTCAGCGGCGGGCGCAGCATCGAGATGTCGGCCCCCAGATTGTTGAGCAGCCACAAGTCTTCGTTGGGGTCGTACTCCATGTCGACCAGATCGGCGCCGAACGGCCCGACCTGCGTGATCGCCGGCGTCAGCTTGATCTTCACCGCCGCGTGCGAGGCGGCGAACGAGACGATCGGTTTGTGGAAGATTCGGATCTGCTGCGGACTGGCTACTGCCACGTTGCCGTATTGATCGGCGGCGATCGCCGGCGCAACGCCTAAGCCGGGCCATTCGGTGAGCGAACGCACCGGTTTGGAGCCCGGCGTGAGCGGAAGCGCGTATTCGTACAACGTGCCGTTGTGATCGACGTAGAGCAGATTGGCCGCCGGCGTTGCGGTGGGCGGCGGCGGATTGGAGAGCCCGATGGGCGCCGGACCGCTGGTTCCGCAACCCGACGACACCGCGGCAATCGCTGCAGCAATGAGCAGCGAAAAGATCAGCGCGGGTGACTTCATCGGTCCAAACTCCCAAGAACCAGCGGCGAGCAACTCGAGCATTTCGGATCGAAGAGCAAGAGCGAGAGCCGCGCGATGTTGTGATACGGCAGCGCGTTATGCCGGTCGAAGGCGTCAATCTGCGACGGCGTCACCGTGCCGATCGGCGAGCCCGTGTTGCCAACGTAGCCGCCGACGTCGCTGACGCTCTTGCCGAGTGAAACCGTACTCACATCGCCGAAACGCGCACTTCCACGCTGGTTAAAACCCGAATGGGTCGACGCGCGAAAGGTGCCGAAGTGAGTTTGCGAGATCGACGGTGCCGCATTGTAGAAGGAAAGCTGCGCCGATCCGGAGTTTGCCGGCTCTTCAAAGGTGAGTACCTGATACTTCGGATAGCTGCCCGCGACGACCAGCGTGTAGTTCTTTCCGGGGCTCAAGGCGGCCGTCTTGAGCGGGCCCACGGAATAGCCCGCTTCGACGCGAGCGACCAGTGACAGAGTACCGGCAGTCACGTTCACAAACGACGTCATACTGCCATAGTAGAACGCCTGCGTTACCGTTTGATTGTTGACTTGCAGATAGCACGGACTGCTTGCATCGGGACAGAGCGGTTGCGGCACGCCGCCGATGAGCGTCTCCAACGAGGGTGCGCCGTCGGCAAAACGCACGCGCGCCGTTGCGTTCTGTGCGGGAATCGTACTCGACGACGAGCTCGATCCGCCGCAGCCCGAAAACGCGAGCGCGAGAACGATGAAGAGTGACCGGAGCGGCTCGAAGGAGCCGCTCCGGCTTTGCACGGTTACTGGAGACAAGCGGTCTGCGAGCCGCTGCCGTTGAGTGCCTTAAGAACCGCCGCGTGAACTTTCTTGCTGAGCGGCGTGTACTCAAGCGGACCGAGTAGAGCGTTTGCCTGCGTGGATGCGATGAACGTAATCAGCTTCTTCTTATCGGAGACGTGAACGCCGTTGTTCTGCCCGTAGAAGAGCCAGTAGCTCAAGCCCACGATCGGATACGCACCCGTCGGCGTTTTGACGAACTCCGTCGGCGGGATGTAGAGCTGGCACCACGGTGTCGAGGAACCGAGCGGATTTCCGTCGCTGCCTTGTCCGTAGTCGATTGTGTTCGCGTTCTGAAGAGCCTTCGCGACGGCCTTTGCGTTGGTCGGGCTGACGAAATGCCTTCCGGATGAGTCGAGTACTGACGCTTGTGCGACGCCTGCTGCAGCCGCCCACGCGCCTTCCGCGTAACCGGTGCCCCACGAGTCGCTCTCGATGCCGCCAATAACGCCCGGGTTACCGCTCTCGCCGAAGAAGCGCGAGTTCGGGTCGCCGGTCGAGCCGGGTCCCGGCCACGTCGAGCTCACGCCAAACGACCACGACGCATCGCGGCCCTTCGCGAGATTTTGATAGGGATCTTTCTTGTATTTGCCCTTCCACGGCTTGTTGCACGAGTGATTGAGTTTATTGGTGAAGAGATAGCTCGTGCCGCTGCTATCCGAACGGAAGTAGTAGTGAAGGGTTTCGCTGACACCACCGGTGACTGAGCCGCCATTATCAGCCGTGATAGCGGCGTCGTTCCAGTCGCTGATGGTGCCGTTGGAAATGGCGCAGTAGGTCCACGTCGAGAGCTTGAGCGCGCCGCTCAACCCGGTGAACGAGGCTTGATTGTACGGAAAGACGATGGGGCCGCCGAACGTCGGGAGCTCAAACGGCTGTCCCCACGTTACTGAGCCCGTGAGACGGCCGTTGTAGTACGTAGAGCCGTACGCGCAGCATTCCGTCGACGCCATCGCAACGTCGCTGCCGACGAAGTCGAGCGGATCCTGACGCGCGCCAAAGCCGACCGGCGATTGACCGAGTGCCGCGCACTCCTGTGTCGCCGTTCCGTTATTGGCCTCGAACTCTTTACGGCCGAAACCGCTCCCAGTCAGGCAGTAGTAGGGAACGCCCGTACCGCCGTACGAGGCGAGGATCGAACCCGGGCCGGGTGTCGGCTGCGGCGGCGAGTAGGTGGCGAGACCGACCGGCTGATCGCCAAGATTGTATCCGTAAGCCGGAAAGGTCGCGCCACCGGCGTGCAGATCTTGCGTACCGTTGTCGAGATGATGAACGCGGTGCCCCGAGGCACCGGCCGCGTTCGGCAACGGCGCGACGCCGGAACTGCTTCCGGAGGTTCCGTTACACGCACTGAGCATCAGCGCCGTAACGGCTGCCAAGGCCAGTGCCACGAGATGCTTGTTCATGAGGTCTTCCTTGTCATAGCGAGGGAGTGCATTAGAGTTTTGCCGGGCCCGCCTTGACGGATCCGGAAATCGAAGTGACGACCAGTGAGATCGGGGCGTTCAGCTGCGTTGCCGAGCCGGCGATGCGCACCGTGGGCTTCACGTTGCCGTTGCCGCCGGCCGAGAACGCGACGACGGCATTGTTGAAATCGTCGGCGGCGAAGAGCGACGTTCCGTAAAGCTGTATCGTGGGAAAGTACGGCAGCAACGGATTTCCCGACGCGTAACATCCGTTGCCTTGAGTTTCGACCGTTCCGAGCGTCAGTACGCGCAACGGCGGGCTGTCGGTAATACCACTTCCACCGGCACCATATACGTTCACGCCCGCCTGACAGATCTTGCTGCTGCCGGAGCCTTCAGGCCTCCAGATCCCGATGTAGATCTCACCCGACGAATCCACGCCAACGTTTGACGTAAAGCCCGGCTCCAGCTGGGTTACGCTCGTATTCCACGGGATCGTGCGCAGTGGCGACGCTGCGGGATTGCCGATGTCTTTTGCGGCGACGACATAGAGCCCGTACGAGCTCCCGAGTATCGAGTGCAGCGCACCGTTGAGGTAGAAGTTGTTCGCCGAGTCGATCGTAAGGCCAGTGGGACCCGGATAATAAATGTTCGGCGACGTAAACGCGAAGGCGTAAATCGGATCGACGGAGCCCGAAGCTCCCGCCGCATACGTGAGTACGGCATCGCCCGTGTTGTTGTCGACGTTCGTCGCGCCGTACGTGACCAGACGGCCGGAAGGATCGATATTCAAGTACACCGGGAAGAGCTGCGAGTTCGCAGTCGACGTTAGCAGCGCCGGCTTGCCGCTGCCGCTTGTGCCGGGCGGATAGATTGCAACCTCGTTCCCCGCATCGGGCTCGCCGTTGGCCGGATTGTAACCCAGCGTATTGTCGATATAGCCGACGTAGAGATTACCGGCCGAGTCGACTGCGATGCTGCGCGCGTAAAGCTTCGAATCGAGCGTTACCGTGCGCTCCGGAGCGGCGTTGCCGTCGGCTTTGCCGTCGTACTCGGTCACGGTCGCGGATTGACCGCCGTTGGAACCGAGATTTAGGACGTAAATCGTGCCGACCGGCGGAGGCGGCTGCTTTCCATGCAGCTTGAAGTTTGCGCTGGCGCCGATCGAGCCGTAGCCGTCGAGATTTGCGGCAACATCGATCGGCGACGCGTTCTTGTTGCCGTCGTACTTGAGGGTGATCCCCGAGGCCGGCTTGCGAATCGTCAACGTCGATCCGCTTTCCTTGCCAAGCTGCAGATGAAATGCATGCGCGCCATCGCCCTGAATGGCAATCACGATCGGCTCTTCGTAATCGCTCGGTCCGACGATCTGCGCGCCGGTCGCGTCGTACGCGCTCAGCGTCGCCTGCGAAGTTTCGGGATGACCACGTTTGCCGCTATTGGGCGAAAGCGAGAGCTTCAGCGACGCGACCACGCCGTAGAGCGTCAGCGAGAGCCGATTGACCTGCACGCCGCCGTCACTCCCGTGAATCTTCGCCTCGACGCTGCCGACCGAGAGAATCGAACCGGTCGCATTCGTGCCGGAATACGTCGTGACCGAAAAAACATCGGCACCCGGCGAGCCGAGCGCCGTTCCGGTACAGACGGTCTGGCCGGCATCACTCTTACAGCCGCGGGCGCGTGCGACGGTATCGATCGTCTTTGGATTCACACCGCCAACGGTTTGCCCGTCGACCGAGTAGAGCTGAATCACGATCGATTGCGTGTTGGGCGAAACGTAGTTAGGCCGTAATGCGTGGCGCTTACCGGCCGGAATCGTGACCGTTACTTTGACGTCAACGAGATTTGGCGGTGGTTGCGGCGTACCGCCGCCGCCCGGCGAGTTGACGACCGAACCAGCCGGAAACGTCCCCGCTCCGCCGCACCCAGCGAATGCTAACGCCAGAGTGATCCTGAGGAGCGCTCCGTATGTCATCCTGAGGAGCGCTCCGTGTGTCATCCTGAGGAGCGCTCCGTGTGTCATCCTGAGGAGCGGCGCGAAGCGCCGCGTCTCGAAGGACGAAGGCGCGCGTCTCGAAGGGCGAATCATGGATACGTCCCAGTCAAGGTGGCGGAGGTCGAGATGTCGGCCTGGCCGGTTTTGCCGCGGATCGACGGCAGCTGCGTGAGATTGTTGGGATAGGATGCCTCGTACGCCGGATAGTCGGCGGCAACGGCATACACGTCGTAGGTGCCTTTGGGGCAGATCGTCTGGGTCGGCTTGCCCGATTGGGTGAGCGGTCCCAACGCATCGGCTAACACCAGCGAGTGCGTTCCGCCTTTGGTCGTCACGACGGTGTAGTAGGCGTCGTTGGCATGCGCGATCACGCAGGTGCTGCCGCTGATGCCGCTGCCGCCCAGCGCGCGCACCACGGCCATCGCTTCGGTTGCGCCCTTGGGAAGGGTCACCGTGATTTTGCCGCCGCCGTTATTGTCGGGGGTAAAGACCGGCGTGCTGAACGCCGGCATCGGTGCCAGGCTCGTGAGCTGCGCGCCCGCGGCGAGGATTCCAGGCGGCGGCGTGGGCGAACCGTTAGGGTTGGGGCTGGGTGTCGGATTCTGCGGCGTATCGTAGGCCGGCGGGACTGCTGCGTAGAGATGGTACGCACCTAACACCGGCGCCACTGCAAAATCGGTAAATCCCAGCGAATAGCCTTCCCATCCCAGCGCAACCAGCGACGGGCCGCCCGCGGGAAAGGCCGGCGGTCCGCCGTACCAGCGCTGCAGGTCGCTCTGCCCGCCGTAGACCGGCAAAAAGTACGCTTGATAGAGCGGTGTGAATCCATTGCCGGGACCCGAGTCGGAGTTACACGGACACAAGCCGTAGCCAAACGCCCCGGTGGTCGAGGCTTTTTGTCCGCGCGGCGGCCCGGTCCACAGCGTTTGGTTGAGCGTGCCCCACGTGATGTGGTTGGTGCCTAAGTCCGAACCGGCCGACTGCACCTCTTGTCCCGTTTCGGTCGAGTAGAGCACGTCGAAGCTGGTCGGTCCGATGATCATCGGCACGTTGTAAAGCGTCCCCGAGAGCCCATCTTTTTGGCGCAGCGTTTCGACGGTGTTGAGCCCGTAGGCGACGCCGCCGCTATAGGACATCGTGGCAACGCCGACGGCAACTTGCAGTTTGCTCGTCGAGGCCGGATCGAGCGACGTCACCGGCGGCTCCGACGCACCGCCTTGTCCGCACGCAACGAGTATCGAAAGACTTGCAACGAGATAGAGGGGGCCCACGCGCGATAGTCCGCGTGGGGGCGCGCAGCGCAGATTTCGGCGCTGCGAAGCATGTGCCGAAAGCGGAGCGAAGCGCCAAGCGAGACGCGTAGTGTCGAGCATTATAAAGTCACCTGATAGTAGAAGCGAAACGAGATCGGCGGCTCGTTGGGATAAGTCAAGTAGGGCGAGTTGGGGTGCGCCGACAGATCGGGCGGCGCATAGGGAGCCGTCGAATAGGTGCAGGGTGCATTGCCGCTGGCCAAACCCGAGGTCACCGGTGCGCCGTAACAGCCGTTGAGCACCGGCACGTTATAGAGCTGGTTGAACAGATTGGTCACCTGCAAACCGAAGACCGACTGCAATGCCCCGCGCATCTGCGGGCGATACTCCACCGTGAGATCGGCATCCACGCGCGGCGTCGTGAGAAAGCCGCCGGCCAGTCCCCGCTCGGCAATGCCGCGCGTGGCCGCGATGTTGGGCTTGGTGCAGCTGCCCGGATCGAGCGGATCGATATAGCCGTTGGCCCCCGAGTAGAGCAGCGCTAAACTCGTGCTGGGTACGATCACCGGAATGCCGTTGCAGTAGACGGCCGTGTA
>Ga0070731_10003517_pt1 | contig 14096 bp, 11 predicted proteins | sample Coa_R1_2_FD_66448 | JGI IMG/M metagenome (GOLD analysis project Ga0070731, IMG submission 66448) | Surface soil microbial communities from Centralia Pennsylvania, which are recovering from an underground coalmine fire - Coalmine... | ecosystem: Environmental > Terrestrial > Soil > Unclassified ... | reverse complement strand
CTCGATCGCCAGGTTGAACCAGTCCCTGGTGCGCGACTCCATCTTAAAGCCCATGCGCGCCTCATAGCGCAGGGCGCGCAGGAGGCGCCCGGGTTGGTTCGTAAAGCTGTGAATCGACAGGGCGCGAATCTCGTGCCGCTCGAGATCGGCAAGGCCGTTGGTAGGGTCGAGCAGCAGGCCGCGCGAATTGGGATTCAAGGAAATCGCGATGGCGTTGATGGAGAAATCGCGCCGCCTCAAGTCTTCCATGATGGTGGAAAATCGAGTCTCCGGCTTCGCGCCGGGGCGCGCGTAAATATCCTCGCGCGCGGCCGAAATGCTGGCATCTACTTCTCCGGAAAGAACCAGTTCCGAAGTGCGCAGCGATTCGTCCTCCTTCGTCACTTTCGCTCCGCCCTTTTCCAGTTCCCGGACGATGCGTGACGGGTTGCCCTCGACGGTGAAGTCCAGATCGCGTATGGACATTCCGGAAACGACGTCGCGCACGGCGCCGCCCACTAAATAAAGATTGGACTCGAATTCGGCGGCCAGTTCCTGGATGCGGACCATCGCGGCGCGCTGCTCCGGGGAAAACCGGCTCTCGAGCTGGAACATGTAATCAGGCATGCGTATACCATCCTCGGCCGGAGACGCCGCTTACTTCTCTGCGTCCCCGTACCCGATCGAATTTATCGCGCCACGGAAGCCTTTCCGTCCGTGAACCGGCTTTGGCCTTCACGCACGCGGGTGATGCGCTTTATAAATTTGCTTCAAGCGCTCCTCGACCACATGCGTGTAAATCTGCGTCGTGGAAATATCCGCGTGGCCCAGCATGAGCTGGACCGAACGGAGGTCCGCACCCCCTTCGAGCAGGTGCGTGGCAAAACTGTGGCGCAGCTTATGCGGCGTGAGGCGCCCGCGCAAGCCCAGCCGCACTCCGTAATCGTGCAGGATCTTCCAGATGCCGACGCGGCTGAGTCTCCTGCCGATGCTCGTCAGGAAGAGGACGTTATTGTGCGGCGGAGGGCTCGAGGGCCTGGCAAACTTGGGACGCCCCTGGGCCAGGTATTGCTCGACGGCCTCGATGGCCTTGCGCCCGATGGGCACCAGGCGCTCCTTGTCTCCCTTGCCGATGCAACGAACGCAGCCAATCCGCATGTCAATATCGGAAACGCGGAGGTTCAGCAATTCGGAAACGCGCAATCCCGTGGAATACAGAACCTCCAGCATGGCCCGATCCCTCTGTCCCAGGGGAGTGGCAAGATTCGGCGCCTCCAGCAATTTGTTGATTTCTTCGACGCGCAAATACGTCGGCAGGCTGCTCCGGATTTTCGGCGACTCGAGGTTTTCCGTCGGGTCAATGGTGATCAGGTTTTCCATCATGGCGAATTTGAATAATCCCCGGAGTGAAACCAGAAAACGCGCCACGGAACGGCTGTCCAGTTTTTCCTTATACAGATTGGAAAGAAAATCGACCACGTCTTCCCTGGTGACGTCGTCCATCCGCAGCTTGTGACGTTTGCGCAGGAATTCAGCGAACCTCCGGAGGTCGCGACCATAGGCCAGGATCGTGTTCTGCGCGAGGGCTTTCTCCACGCGCAAATAGCTCAGAAATACATGGATGGTCGATTCCAAGGCTTTTTATCCTGCGATCCCTTGCTTTCCCGATTCCGTGCCGGCCCTTTGAAACGCGATGCCGTACACTTCGCTGATCTCGGCGCAGCGCAGCGCCCAGGCCACGCCCAGGTATACCAGCGTCGCCGATCCGATAAGCGCGACAAATACGGCGAGTCGAGGCAGGAAGTGCTCGATGCTGTCAAACTGCGAATACCGCAACGTGCCCCAGCACACGACACCCATGGCCCCCGCGCAGACCGCTATTTTTGCCAGAGACGCCGCGATCTCGCGCGTTCCCAGCCGTCCAAATCGCAAGCGGAAGATAACAAATAACGTGAAAACGTTGAAATAACCCGCCAGGGCGCTTGCAAGCGCCGGGCCGCCATTTTTCAATTTTGCAAAAAAATAAAAAAGAAAGACCACGTTGAGCAGGACATTCACCAGCATTGCGATCACGGCGACACGCACCGGCGTCCGTGTATCCTGCGTTGAATAAAATGCCGGCACGATCAACTTGACCGCCGCGTAGGCCGGAAGCCCAATGGAATAATACAGCAGCGCGCGCGCCGTCAAGCGCGTGGACTCCGCCACGAACAGCCCGTGCTGAAACAAAACCTGCACGATCGGCTCGCGCAGGATTACCAGGCCGACCGCCGCCGGGATCGTAATGAAGGAGACGATTCGCAAGGCGAAGAGAAATGTCTTCTTCATCCCCTCGTAATCCCCGGCCGAAGCTTGATGCGACATCATCGGAAGGATGGCCGTCGCAACCGCAATGGCATAACCGCCCAGGACGAGTTCCGTCACGCGATCCGCTACGTAGAGAGAAACGAGGCTTCCTTCCGGCATCACTTTGGCGTTCACGAAAATAGTGTCCACAAGGAGGTTGATCTGCGAGATGCCCATCCCGATAAACCCTGGAACCATCAGCAGGGCCACGCGCCGTATCCCGGGATCAGTAAAGGATACGGAAAACTTGAAACTCATCCCCCGCTTAACCAGCTGCGGGACCTGTAAAAAGAACTGGAAAATTCCACCCACCAGAACGCCCACGGCAAGCGCGGCCGCTGGGCTGGAAAAATGCCTCCAAACTATCGCTACTGAAAAGACAATAAAGGAGATATTCAACAGGATGGGGGTGGCAGCAGGCAGCCCAAAGATGTGAAAGCAGTTCAAGATGGCCATCGCCATCGCGGCCATGCCAATGAATAGAATGTAAGGGAAGATCAAGCGATTCAGATAAATCGCTTCGAATTGGATTTGGTTCTTCCCGAACATCGAAAAGAACTGGACAAAGAGGGGTGAAAAAATAACCCCCAGGACTGTCAGCAGGGACAAAACCACGCAAAATGTCCAAAATAAACGATTTGCGAACGCCCAAGTCTCTTCCCGGGTGCGATTCCGCATGTAGTCGGTGAATACTGGAATGAAAGAAGCCGTCATCGAGCCTTCACCAACAAGCCGGCGGAGGACGTTTGGAATCCGGTAGGCCAGGACGAACGAATCAGCCAAGCCTGTGGTCCCAAGAAGCAGGGTCAGCCGCTGGTCACGGACATAACCGAGAATCCGACTGACAACAGTGATGATGCTGATAATTGAAGCAGATTTGAGGATCTGCCGCTTATGGGAGACGGTTTCGGTCAAAAGATCGAGGCCCCCAATCTTAGCCCCAGTCCGAGAATCAGTCTAAACCTTTGAAAAATATACACTTGACACAAAAAGCGCGCTTAACATAACATAGTTGCGGTCCACTCGCAAGGCCCGCGCTGCGGGTTCTCTTTCGTGAAAGTACGAACTCCATCCTCCACGCACAAGAAAGTCGTCGTGCGATTCCTCGATCGCAACGTCCTGCGCGGGTACTTGAACCCCGGCAAACTCGGTGCTACGGAAACGCTTGAATTGCTCACTCCCGAGGGAGAGCAGCGGAGCTTTGAAGTGAAAGACGTTCGCAGCATTTATTTTGTGCGCGAATTCGCCGACGATTACGAGCCCGAGCGCAGGGCGTTTCTGTCCAGGCCCAAGCTCGATGGATTATGGGTCCGCCTCAGGTTCCGCGATGAAGACACGATTGAGGGAGTGGTCCCGAACGATCTGCTCTCCTTACTGGATCGCGGCGTACAAATCACTCCACCCGATTTACATGGCACGACATTAAAAATTTTCATCCCGCGGACAGCGCTCACCGAAATGACGGTACTCGGAGTCGTGGGGATTTCCCGGCGCAAGCCTGCGGTTCCTGCCCAGCCAGGGCTCTTTAATGAGTAAAGGAAATTCTCGCGGGACTTTTTCTGCAAACGTCAATCTCACGATCGACGACGACAAAAACGCCAATGGCGTGATTGGCAGTTCCAAGTTTCATCCCCTTACTTGAAGCGCTTTGGAATGATGTAAAGTGAGCGACGTCACTGCTTCGATTCCGTCGACTTTTCAAATGTTTTTTGAGGAGCAAAACATGAAACTGGGGGAACTGGCCGCGCAGTTGGGCTGCAAGTTGGAAGGCGATGAAAACGGTGATGTCCGAGGCGTCGCGGGGATTGAAAACGCCAAGCCCGGCGAAATCACTTTTCTGTCGAATCCGAAATACTCCCGGGAACTTGCCAAAACTCGCGCCTCGGCCGTGTTCGTGAACGAAACAGTAATTATCCAACGCGACCCCGGCTTGCCGCCGCTGGCCGCACTTCGATCGAAGAATCCATATTTCGATTTCGCGCGGGCCATTGATTTGTTTTCGGCTCGGGTGTCTTATCTTCCGGGGATTCATCCGACCGCTGTAGTGGCGAAATCGGCGAAGATCGGCGAAGGGGCGCACGTTGGGCCGCACTGCTTTGTGGATGAGGGTGTGGAAATTGGGCGCAACGCCGTATTGCACAGCCTGGTGACCATCTACAGGAACACGCGTATCGGCGACGATTTTCTCGCGCATTCGCAAAGCGTGGTGCGTGAAGGGTGCACCATTGGCAATCGCGTGATTCTGCAGAACGGCGTGGTCGTTGGCGGCGATGGATTCGGTTTTGCGAAACGCCCGGATGGACGGTGGCATAAGATCATGCAGAACGCACCCGTCGTGATCGAGGACGACGTTGAGATTCAGGCGAATGCCTGCATCGACCGCGCGACCGTCGGAGAAACGCGCATCCGCCGCGGCGCGAAGATCGACGACCTCGTGCTCGTCGGACATGCCTGCGAAGTGGGCGAGGACTCGATCCTGTGCGGACAGGTTGGCCTTGCGGGATCGACGCGCGTCGGAAACCGCTGCATCCTTGCGGGGCAAGTCGGTTCCGCGGGACATCTGGATATCGGCGACGGCGCTACGGTCACTTCGCAAAGCGGAGTTCCGTCGGATATCCCCCCGGGAGCCCTATATTCCGGATATCCCGCCATGGAAAATAAACTTTGGCTAAGGGTAATGGCGGCGTTGAAGAATTTGCCGGAAGTGCAGAAGACGGTTCGACGGCTATCCAGGGAATTACAGCAGAAGATCGCGGACGAGGGGTAGATGCCCGAGTGTCACAGGCTTCAGGAGTCTGGGTGGCAAATTGAAACCAATTTGGCCAGCGGCTAAAGCCGCATTGATTCTGCAAACTTTATGGCATGGCTGAAGCCATGTCCTACAAAGATCCCGCGGTTGCCACGCAAAGTCTTCAAGCCAGTGGGTTTTGGACTAAGTTCGGACAACACCAAACAGGCTGAACAGGCCGAGCAAGCCGCGGAAAAGGTCCCTCCGTCATATTGTCATTCTGAGCGAAGCGAAGAATCTCTCTTTCTTTTCTTGAACTTAATTCGAAGAGAGATTCTTCGCTTCGCTCAGAATGACAAAATAAACTACTTTTTCCGCAGCCTGTGAAGCCTGTTTCACTTACGTAGCGGGTTTTTGATCTTCAGGAAGCTCGGCCGCGACTGCATCATGCACGCGCTGCGCAAGTTCATCGCGCCGCTCGATTGTATAGGCCGACGCGTCGATCGGCTTCCCAAATCGCACGGTCACTTTTCCGGGCCTGATGATTAGCGATTTTTTCTTCATGATGCGATGTGCTCCGGCACAGGCCACTGGCACAATCGGAATTCCGGCCTCAATGGCGATGACGAAGGAACCCTTCTTGAACCGGCGAAGACGGCCGTCCGGACTGCGCGTCCCCTCCGGATAAACGAGGAAAGAAAATCCTTCACGAATGTATTCGACGGCTTGCTTCACGCTGGCAAGCGCGGCGTCGCGATTTTCGCGGTCCACGGGCACGAATTTCGCAAGACGAAACGCCGTACCTACCACGGGAATGTCAAACAGCGACTTCCTCCCCAGGATGGCGATGCGGCGCGGGATGGCGTCCACGATGGCGGGAGCGTCCGCGTTGCTGGTGTGATTCGCCGCGAACAAGCACACGCCGGAGGGAATGTTTTCGCGGCCTATCACGGTTACATTCTCCCCGGCCATGCGCGTGACGTAGACAACCAGCTTCACACCCGCCCAATACATCAGCGTCGCCGACTTGCTTACTAGCGTAAGTAAAATGAGCGGAGGCCCGAGCACAAGAGTACCGAGAGCCAGGGAGAATGCGACAAAGGCTGTGCGTATCATTTCAGGGAGTGGTCACGCCTCGCAAGATGCCGTCTCGTATTCGTCGCTGCCTCTCCGTGGGAGACGCGATTTCCGTGATCTGGTATGCCGCGTCCGTTTGCCGGCCGAGAGGGAAGGAAAAACTCCGTTCTTCCCCGCTCCGCTGGACTTTCACTATAACGCGTTCCTCAGGCTGGTGGTCACGAAGCCAGCGCTCGGGCGCGCGAGGAAAGGATTCGCCATTCAGGGTGAGCACCACGTCGCCCTCTTTCAGTCCCGCTTCGCTTGCTCCGCTTTCCCGATCCACGGTTGCAACACTCGGAGAGGCTCCATTGTCGCGGCTTACGGAGAAGCCCAGAGAAGCGCGATGCTGACTCGTATCGCGAAGGCTCCATCCGGCGCGCGCCAGGAAATCCGAGTAGGGGATCTCCTCGGTTCCTGAAACATAACGAGTGAAAAAATCCTTCAAGTCGGAGTCAGCCGAGGGAGCCTTCTTGCGAATCACTTCTTCCATCACGGCACGCAAACCTTCACTGTCGTCATAGAATCGTCCCGCCTTTGCGTACTCTTCGTTGAGCGCCCGCAAAACGTCATCCAGGCTGGCGCGATTTTCCGTCCGGTCTCGAATCAAAAGATCAAGCAGAACGCCCACGATCTGCCCCTTGTTGTAATACGAGATGCTTTCCTCGGGGCGGGTGTATAGGGGGTATTTTTCGTACCAGGAATCGAGGCTCGACTGTTCGACGCTTTGCCACCGGTGCGCGGGACGCGCCTGAAGCTCCCCGATCTGGTCCGCGAGGTTAACGTAAAACTGCGGAGTGGACCACAGCCCCGTGCGTTCGAGCGTGTAGGCCCCGTACGTGTTGGTCACGCCTTCCGCGAACCACAGCGAGCGCGTCCACATTTCCCTCGTGTAATCCACAGGTTCCAGAGATTGCGGCCGGATGCGCTTCACATTCCAGGCGTGAAAAAATTCATGCGCCGAGTAGCTGGGCAATTGCGCCGGAACGTCGGCGGAAATGGCGGTGCAATTCATGTGCTCCATTCCGCCGCCGCCGAAATTATTCCCCACATGAAACAGGAAAAGGTATTCCCGAAACGGCGCTCCACCCATCAGCGAAACTTCATAGTCGACGATGCGCTTGAGCGAATCCATGAGCCGCGGACGGTCGCCGGATTCGCCGTGAACGACGATCCGAATGGGTCTCCCGCCGGCATCCATGTGAAATTCGTCAAAGCGGCCGATTTCGGCCGGCGCATCGATGAGCGCGTCATAGCTTGGGGCAATATAAGAGTCTAGGCGATGTCCAGCTGCGGCTCCGGCAGCCCCCAGCTCAATCGCAACTCGCCAGCCTTCGGGCACGTCATCGAACTTCACTCTTGTGTCCTCGGCCCGGCGGTCCGGCACGTATAGCAGCACCATGGCGAAATTAAGAAACGCATGATCCGCATTTAATTGCGAAGCAAAGGGTCCTGGTTCGTCCCAGAGGATGGGGTAACTCACGGTGACAATGCCGCTCCCTGTTACCGTCCACGTCTGCTTGTCGACCTTCCGCAACGGAAGGGGGCGCCCCTCCTCGTCCTTAGCGGAGATCTGCATCATGTGCGAGGAAAAATCGCGAATTTGATAGAGAGCGTTCCAGGCGGGCATTTGCAGCGTCACTCGATCGCGCACATTCGGGATGCGCATCGTCACCGAAAATATATGCCGTTCGGGATGCGAAATAGAAACAGCGTATTCGATGGTGGCATGCGCGGGGGACGCGAAGTAGAAAGCGGCCGCCAGAATCGCGGCGCGCGGCCAGTTGCGAGGGCAAAAAATCATGCTTTGAATTTCCCCGCCGGGGCCTCGCGTTCTTGCAGCTTGCCGAGCAGCTTGCCGCAAAGGCCGTCAAAGCTGCCGTTGGACATTACCAGGACGAGGTCGCCCGGCTGTGCCTCGGAGGCAAGATATTCCGCAATTTCTTCGGCGGAGTCAAATCCCTCGGCTCCCCGGCCTGCGCGGCGGATCACTTCAAGAACGCGAGCGGGCGACATGCGCTCTTCATCGCGCAAAAGATTCGCTCGGTTCACGGCTCCCAGCACCGCGGAATCAGCAGTGGCGAGTGACGCGGCCAGATCGCTTTCAAAAACTTTGCGGCGCATCGTATTCGAGCGCGGCTCAAACACCGCCCACAGTTTCCTGCCGGGCCAGCGATGGCGCGCCGCGTCGATCGTGGCCCGAATCGCCGTGGGGTGATGCGCGAAATCGTCTACGACCAATACGCCGGACGATTCCCCTTTCACTTCGAGGCGCCGCAGGACGCCGCGAAAATCCGCCAGGGCGGCCTCAATCGCTTCGCCGCTTACGCCGCGGCCGTGGGCGATGGCGATCGCCGCAACCGCATTCAGCACATTGTGGCGCCCGGTAAGGGACATGCTCACTCGCGCCACTTCAGTTCCCTGGCGCGAAACTCGAAAGCGCGTCTCGCCGCCGGTAATTTCAAGATCGCCCGCGAGCCATTCTACTCCAGGGGTGAAACCATAGGTTTCAACCGGACAGAAAGCCTTCTGGACGACGCCGCGAACGGTTTCGCTTTCACCCCAGGCCACGATTCGCCCGCTCCGCGGAACGAGATTGACCAAGCGCCGGAACTGCAGCTCAATTGAAGCAAGATTCTCGTAAATGTCCGCGTGATCGAATTCCAGCGACGTGATGATGACTTCGCGCGGATGGTAGTGCAGAAATTTCGGGGCCTTGTCGAAAAATGCGGAATCGTATTCATCGCCTTCCAGAATGAACTCTTTCCCGCCTCCCAATCCGAAGCTGCGACCGAAATTTTCGGCCACTCCGCCAATCAAGAAATTGGGATGCCGTCCGGCGTGATGCAGGATCCAGGAAAGCATGGATGTGGTCGTGGTTTTCCCATGCGTGCCGGTTACGACGAGCGAATCGTGGCCCGGAAGAAACAATTCCTCAAGAGCTTGCGGGAGCGACCGGTACGGGATCTTGTTGTCCAGCACCGCCTCCACTTCCGGATTGCCACGCGACAGCGCATTGCCGAGTACGACTATGTCTGGAGCGGGATCGAGATTCGCAGCGTTGAATCCGTTCGTCCAGCGGATCCCCAGACTGTCGAGCAGCGTTGATGCGGGCGGGTAGACGCCCGCGTCTGAACCTGTCACGCGATGGCCGCTTTCGGCAAGCATTCCCGCAAGCGGCGCCATGGCCGCACCGCCGATTCCCGAGAGATGAAAGTGTAATGGTCGTGTCATGCTCGCACCGCCGGTTCGAGAATGTCGAGACGTCCTTCACCCGTCGCCTGAAGTCTTGCTCGGACGCCAAGCGGCAGGGTCAGCATCGGCCGCGAGGTGTGGCCCACCGGCGCGCCGTATACGATCGGAATCCGCAGAGGGCCAAGAATGCGCCGGCAAACGTCGTCCACCGTTACGGAGCTGCCTTCGGGCGGTTCCGACTCCGGAAATTCGCCCAGAACAATTCCTCGCACGCCTTCAAATTTTCCCGCCTGCTTCAGGTGCAAGAGCATGCGATCCAGCTGGTACGGCTTCACTCCCCGGTCCTCAAGCAACAGAATGGAGTCGCGCGTGTCCAACTCCCACGGCGTGCCCAGAGATGTTTCGATCAGCGTGATGCAGCCGCCGAGCAGCGTTCCCTCGGCCTTTCCGCGCGTGAATGTTTCGCCTTCGAGCGGCGCCGTCCAGCCGCTGTTCGTCGCCGTCATCGACCACATAAAAGTATCCGGGTCAAAACCGCTCGTGGCATTTGGACCCGCGTCGAATCCGCCCGCCACCAGCGGACCGTAAAACGTGACCCAGCGAAGTTTCTGCCACAAAAAAATCTGGACTGAAGTCAAATCGCTGAACGCGCAAAAAATCCTCGGATGCCTAAAGCTCGCCGTCTTCAGCCCGTTCAGAATCTCCGCGCTGCCGTACCCGCCCCGGGAACACAGCACGGCGCGAATTTCGGGGTGCGTTAGGGCGTCCTGTAAATGTTTGCACCGCTCCGACAGCGGCGCTGAAAAATATCCCGCCGGTTCGTTCTTCGAGGCGTAACGCTTCACCCGGTAATCGAGCCGCTCCAACATTTCGCAGCCGCGCTGGATGCGTTCCTCCTTCGCGGAACTTGCCGGCGCAACCACGGCGATGGTGCTCCCGGGAACGAGCGCCTTCGGCTTGCGAGGTTTCGTCATGGAAGGGAGCGGCAAAATGGAAGTATACACGGGCCGGGAAAGTGAGAGCCAATGCAACGAGAAGGTTGTTGCTGGGACCGCAACGACGCAGGAGGCATATCCAAATTCCGAATGGGGGCGGGTTTTCCCAATTTGAAGCCTTCCCTTTTTGTTGTCACATCGGCGCGGATGTGGTTAGCCAGAATTTTTCACGAATTATGATGAACGAATGCATTTTTGTCCTGCTGGGAGGCACGCAAAAACTCCCTGTGGCAAAGTTTAATTAGTGGAACAGACTTCAGCCTGTGAGGTTTTGGCCACGTCGCCCAATACCCACAGGCTGAAGCCTGTTCCACTGGGACCACACGCGGCGCATCGGCATGCTTTTTGCGAGGTCTACCGAGAACTCCATGGGAGATTTCGTGAGAAGTCCGGGTATTGGGCCCTGCCGTTTCGGTCCGCTCTGAAAGAACGGAAGGTCCCTGCGCCCCTTCAGGCCGCGGAATATTGCGGGGACTCCCCAGCCCAGGGCGTTGCCCTGGGCTGGCTGGCAGCGGCTCTTTCAGCGCCTTCTGAGCTCGGCAAATTTCAGAGAATTTAACGTCAGAGAACCTGTCGTTTTCCCTTCACAGAATTTACAGGCTGAACTGCGTCATCTTATGAAAATGGCGGGCCCTGGCGCTGATTTCAGATTTTTTCAATGTGCGCAGGCGGTCCAAGCCGAATTTTTCGACTGTGAAGCTGCCCATTACGGAGCCGTAGACCATCGCGCGCCGCAGCGACGCGTCGTCAACTTTGCGGGCGGTTGCGAGATAGCCCATGAAACCGCCCGCGAAGGAATCCCCAGCGCCGGTAGGATCGTGAACTTCCTCGAGCGGAAATGCGGGGACATTGAAGGTTCGATTTTGGTGGACCAGCATGGCCCCGTATTCCCCGCGCTTGATCACCAGCGCCTTGGGACCCATCTTGAAAATGTGCCGGGCGGCCCGCAATAAATTGTGCTCGCTAGAGAGCTGACGCGTTTCAGAATCGTTGATCACCAGGATGTCGGTGTGCTTGAGCGTCTCGCGCAGTTCCTTCGGCGTCCGCTCGATCCAGTAGTTCATGGTGTCCAGCGCGACCACTCTCGGACGGCGTTTGACCTGATGCAGCACCGAGGATTGCAGCGTCGGATCGATGTTGGCCAGGAAGATATGGGTTGAAGACAGGTAAGGCTCAGGCAGCTTCGGCTTGAATTCGGCGAACACGTTCAAGTCCGTCGCCAGGGTGGTGCGCTCATTCATGTTCTCGCTGTACTTCCCAGCCCAGAAAAACGTTTTTCCGTCCGCGCGTTCGAGGCCTTGCGTATCGACGCGGCGGCCACGGAAAATGGATTCGTCCTTCTCGGTGAAATCGGTGCCGACGATCCCGACCAGATTGACGTGCGTGAAGTAACTGGCGGCCACGGAAAAATAGGTGGCCGCGCCGCCCAGCATGCGGTCCACTTTGCCGTGCGGCGTTTCGACTGCATCGAAAGCAACGGATCCAACCACGAGTAAGGACATTTTCAGCGGGCTCCGGGTGTCAGGTATTTTCCGGCGATGACGCTCAGGCGTTTGCGCGTCGCGGCGGGAATTAGTCTGGGATCGGTGACGATCGCGTGGGCGAGGGCGCGGCCGCACTTGCAGGAACGTTCGGCGGGCATGGCGCGCACGGCTTCGCGGATCACGTTTTGCGCGTTCTCCGCGTTCTTATTCAGATTGGAAATAATTTCTTCCAGCGTGACTGAGGCGTGCTCCGGATGCCAGCAATCGTAATCCGTGATCATGGCCACGGTGGCATAGCAAATTTCCGCTTCGCGCGCTAGTTTGGCTTCGGTCAGATTCGTCATTCCGATAACGTGAAAGCGCAACTGCCGGTACACGTGCGATTCCGCCAGCGTGGAAAATTGCGGGCCCTCCATGCAGATGTAGGTGCCTTCCCTATGGACATGAACCTTGGCCTGATCACACGCGGCGCCGAGAACTCCTGCAAGCTGCGCGCATACCGGATGGCCGAAGCCCACGTGCGCGACCACGCCGTCGCCAAAAAAAGTGGAGATGCGGTGGCGCGTGCGATCGTAAAACTGGTCGGGAATCAGAAATTCGAGCGGCTTCAACTCTTCCTGCAACGAGCCCACCGCGCTGACGGAAATAATTCTCTCAACGCCAAGCTGCTTCATGGCGTGAACGTTGGCGCGGTAGTTAATCTCCGTCGGTGTCAAGCGGTGGCCGCGCGCGTGCCGAGCGAGGAAGGCCACGCGCATTCCTTCGAGCGTTCCGATGACCAGGGCGTCCGACGGATTTCCGAAAGGCGTCTTGATCCGAACTTCGCGCGGCTTTTCGAGCCCCGGCATGTTGTAAAGGCCGCTGCCGCCGATGATGCCGATGCGTACAGCCTCCTTGCTCGTGCCTCTCGGCTTAGCTGCTTGCGTCTTCTTTGCCATTCCCATGCCCTCGCGTGAATACGAATTTAGAGGTCGATCATCACCGGTTCAAGATCGAATTTCCCGTCGCGCTCGCGCAAATACCCCGCCGGAGTCCTGGCCTCGTGCCCGAAAATAACAAGCCACTCTTCCCGCGACGCTCGCGAAATCCACTTCTTCTTGTTTTCCAGCGTCGTGAGCGGGTATAAATCGTACCCCATGATCCAGGGAAATGGGACATGAGCCGCGGTGGGGATCAAGTCCGCGGTAAAGAAAACTGTTTTCCCGCCGCCGGTCAGGCGGACGCACATCATGTCGGCGTTGTGTCCCGGCACACGGATCACTTCCACGCCGGGGACGATTTCGGCGTCGCCCGGGAGCAGCATCCATTGTCCCGACTTTTCCATGGGCATGAAATTTTCAGGAAAATAGCTGGCGCGGTCGCGGTCCGTGGGGGATTTGGCGTGATCGAATTCGCCGCGCTGAACGACGTAGCGTGCGCGCGCGAAGAGCGGAACTGCTTCCCCGTTCACCACGTGCGTGTTCCACCCGCAATGATCGAAATGAAGGTGCGTGTTGATGACAAGGTTTATCTGGTCCGGCGAGACTCCGTGGGCGGCCAGTTTGTCGGGAAGGCGAGGCGGCCCTTCAAACGCATAAATATCCGACCGCTTCGCGTCCCATTTGTCTCCCGCTCCGGTTTCGACCAGAACCCACAAATTCGCTGTGCGAATCAGCAGCGAATTCATGGCCATAAGGATTCGATTGCGCTCATCGGGGGGCGCAACCTTCTCCCACATGGGCTTGGGGATGACGCCGAACATCGCGCCGCCGTCGAGCCGGAAGGTGCCGTCGGTAAGCAGCCAGAATTCCAGGTCTCCAATTTTCATGCGCTTTTCCGCGTGCCGTCCGCGCGCGCGAGCAATTCGCGAACGGCCGCGTAGGGGTCCTTTCCGCGATTTGCTACTTCCCGCGCCAACCGGTCGAGCGCGGCTTCGCCCTCCGCGCCGGAAACCGCGCGTGCCAAGACAGCTTCCCCGGCGAGCGCGAGAATCCTTGTGCGCCAGTGATCGATCTTTCGCGCCTCGCGTTCCACGCTCAGGCCGAAGTGTTTCCGGTATTCGGCAATCGCGGCGGCGAGTTCGTCCACTCCCTTATTTTCCGAGGCCACGGTGCGAACGATCGCCGGCTTCCATCCGTCGCGTTCTGGGGCGAGGTGCAGCATCGCTTCGAGTTCTGCTTCCAGCCGTTCCACGCCCTCGCGATCCGATTTATTCAGCACAAATATGTCAGCGATTTCCATCAGGCCGGCCTTCATATTTTGCACGTCGTCGCC